>JGI24422J19971_10000688_pt1 | contig 19362 bp, 19 predicted proteins | sample DeeMarSWOR152_54_FD_19971 | JGI IMG/M metagenome (IMG submission 19971) | reverse complement strand
AGATTAAAGGTTTTCTTCTTAGAAATTTGCGGGTCGGTAATGCTTTGGTTTCGGGTGGTGGGGAGGAATTATTAAAGTATTTTGCCGAGAATTTAGAAGTGGAAAAGCCTTTTGACTGGGAAGAAGCCTTCCCTGAAGTTTTCACACATGGACGAAAAGGGTTTGATTTTGTTTTAGGAAATCCGCCTTGGATAAGTTTTGGTCTCAGGGGAACCCAAAAGATCTCTGAAAGTTTTGCCCAGTATTTCAAGAGATAATTACCGTTCCATGGAGTATAAGGGGAGTTTTTACGCCCTTTTTATTGAGCTGGGCATGCGACTTTTAAAGGAGGGAGGAAAACTNGGATTNATAGTGCCTGATAGTTTCCTTCTTGGNAGGTATTTTTCCAAGCTTAGACGGTTTATACTTGACAATGCGAAAATTAAGGAGATTGTTTTGATTTTGAAAGATTTTTGGCCTAAAAGTAGCTCTGGGAGAAACGTGATAATAGTCTTGGAAAAAGCTTCAGGACAAGGTTTGGAAAAGAAAAAAGAGAGAAGTAATAATGGGGTTTTTGTAAAGCTTTGTTCTTCCCTTAAAGATTTAAAGAAAAGGAGCTTTAAAACACACTCCTACCCACAGCAACTTTTTGAAAAAGTTTCACATAACAGGTTTCGCCTGTTTTTTGCCCGGGAATCAAAGGATTTCGTTGGAAAAGTGGAAGCCTCTCCCTCCCTTGCTTTAGGAGAATTAGTAGACATATACAGCGGTTGCATAGGGAGATTCGGAAAAATCTCCATAGTAAGCGATCGGAAAAAAAGCGTGGTAGCTATAAAGAACCGTCAGGGAAAAGTGGTATATTTTGATGATAAAGCTTACGATAAATGGCGACCTCTCCTTGCTTCTGGCAAAGATATAGACAGGTATTTCATCAATTATAGCGGTAACTATGTGCTGTTTGATGAAGATCCAAAAAGACGTAAGATTTACGCAAAAAGCGGCTTTAATGAAGAAAAGTATAAGGGGGAAAAACTGTTTCTTAGACAGACAGGTGACAGTTTAATTGCCGCCTATGATCGAGAGGGATATTTTTGCTTAAACAACATGCATGCAATCAACCTCTTAGAGGGCATAGTGGATTACGATTTAAAGTATATCCTTGCTATCCTTAACTCAGAGCTCATGAACCGTTATTACCACCTTATGACCTTGGAGTTTAAAAGACCTTTAGCCCAAACTGACATAGAAACCCTCTTAGAACTACCCATACGCAAAATAGATTTCAAGAATCCAAAAGAAAAGGAAAAACACGCCACGATAGTAAACCTTGTAGAAATCATATCCGCCCTAAAAAAGCAAAAAAATACAAGAAAAGGGAAAAAGAGTGCTGAAACTAAAAAAATCGAGGAAAAGATCAAAAATCTTGAGAAAAAAATAAACCTACTAATAAACCAACTATATTTCCTCGAGTGAAACAACAACTTTTTTTGGAGGAAAGAATGTGTGTAAAAAAACCGTTTTCGATAAAGGATGTGTTTTATTAGCTATAGGAGGTCATGCCTTGGTTAAGGGGAAGAGGGGAGATTTTAAAGATCAGTTAGAGGAGACTAGGGAAACTTGTAAACACGTAGTTGAACTTCTTGAAAGGGGTTTTAATGTAGTAATTACTCACGGTAACGGTCTACAGGTAGGGAATGAGTTACTTCGTATGGAGCTTTCAAAGGGGAAGGTTTCTCCCTTACCCCTCTATGTGTGTGGAGCATGCACCCAAGGAACTATTGGTTATACCATACAAATAACCCTCCTAAATGAGCTTATGATTTCGGGGGTGTGGAGACCTGTTACACCCATAGTAACACCTGTTATTGTCGATAGACATGACCTTGCTTTTAAAGAGCCTACAAAGTTTATAGGACCTTTTTATGGTGAGTCAGAAGCGAAAAAAATAGCTAAAAAAAACTGGGTTATAAAAAAAGACGCGGATAGAGGATATCGCAGGGTGGTTCCGTCACCCTTTCCAAAAAGGATAGTGGGCATTGAAGGGATAAAAGAACTTGTTAACCGTGGTCATATTGTTATTTCTTGTGGTGGGGGAGGAATACCCGTAATAGAGAAAGAAGACGGCACCTTGGAGGGAGTGGACGCAGTAATAGACAAAGATTTTGCCTCAATGGTCCTGGCTATAGAGCTTGGCATAAAGAAGATAATAATGGTTACAGATATTGAAAAAGTGTTCTTAAACTATCTTACAGAAAACCAGGTTCCTATAGATGAAATGAGTTTAGAAGAAGCGGAAAAATATCTAGGAGACGGCCATTTTCCTCCAGGAAGTATGGGGCCAAAAATAAAAGCTGTAATAAATTTCCTGAAAAAAGGAGGTGAAGAGGTAGTAATCCTCTCGATAGAAAACATAGGAAAAGCCCTCGAGAAAGGAGTAGGAACAACAATCCACGCCTAAAAGCCATTTTACGGATCGCTATCCTATACTAATCTATTTTTCACTCTTTTTCTCGCGTTATTTGAAATATGACTGTTCCTCCGCCTGTATATTTACAAGGGTCTAAACACTGGACGTAGGCTGTGTTGTCATCGATATCCTTGTTTAATCCGAGATCTATGGGTTTTACGCCTCGATATAAAGCATTATAGTATGGGAGTATGGAGGCTAGAGAGTGCATGCAAATATTATTAGACTCTTTAACGTTTATTATGTAGCCTTCATCCAAAACTATTTTATCGTCAAGTCGGTATACAGGACATCTACCATTTATCTCTTTTATTTTTATCAAAAGTTTCATTTTTGATTCACCTCACAAAACCTCAAAGCCTGAGGAGGAAATTTCAAATTAGTCCGCGGAACTTGCCCTAAAATATAGGGATGAGAAGAATTTTAAACGTATCAAATAAAAAATAGCGATTTTCTCTTTTTTTAACCGATTTTCCTCTTCCTATATTTTTATATTCTTTGTTACCCCTCTTCTTTTTGTTGTTGGACGAAGTTTAGTTGAAGGTCTGTTAGGAGTGATCTAAGTTTTTCTTTTTCCTCATTTTGAAGTTGTGGTTCTAACTTCTCTATTAGGAAGGCGATACAATCGATGGCAGTTTTTGCTCTCTCCTTGTTCTTCTCTATTTTTTGTGTTTGGGGGTTAATTACCAAACCAATATCTTGCCATGCTTGGTTAGCTAAAAGCCCTATAAAAGCCCTCATTAACGTATAGGTGTCTAAAAGGGTCATGTTTATCACTGTTGGACGACCCTCTACATCACCACTACTTTCCTGTTTTTCATCATCCATCAAATAACCCTCTTAAAACCTTGAGTAAATTAAAAGTAGCATGATACTTTTGAAATTCATTATATAATTTTAATTTTACCATTTTTCATAGCTTGAAATTTTCTTCCTGTTCTCCCTTTATCGGCAAAATTTTTTGATTTTCAGAAGTTGGCTCTCAATGTTTTTTTTGTTTTTATGATGATTGGTTTATGTTTTATTTTTGTCTGAAAGGCTATGTTTTTGTCTATTAAAAGTAAAGGTTTTTAGGGGCGTTATTGGTTGAAAGTGGTGGTGTTTTTCTGTCTCGCAGGAAGCGATAAGAGCATGCTTACTGGCATGTTTGGGGAGTGGCTTAGGCATGGAGGGTATAGTGTGTGCATTATTAATATTGATATCAAGGGTTGAGATTCTTCCTTATGAACCTTGGATTGATGTTAGGAATCATTTCACTCCCCGTTTTCCTTTTTAATAATAAAAATGTAGGGAGATCGAGGAGGTGTGGTTCAAGCGTTATTTTTAAGGGGATTTTCCATTTTCACAAAAATAAGGTTCTTTTGGATTATTTTTTTCAAGTCCATTCTCTTTCCATATAGGGCAGTTTTTACAATAACAGCCTTCATGTAGTGGGGGATGTTCAGCTTTTCCCTTGGCGCAATAAAAGTATGGTTTGCCTGCAAAACTTGGGCAGGAGGGGCATATGCACTTATACATGTTTTCTAACGTGTCTTCCACCGGCATCATCATTACTCCTTTCACTCTTATATCGTTTGAGATTGATCCAAGTCTTAGTGCTTTTTAAACGTTTTAACAGTTATAATTTTTAACTTTCATTTAAGTAACTTGTTAGGCTTAAAATTTTATGCTCTTGATTTTTTTTCTTTTTTTCTAAAGTTATTATGAAACATCTCTTTTTATACCAACGTATAAAGGAAACCTCTAATTAAATGAATAATTTTGGCTTTTTTCTATCTAATTAAGAGAAATACTTTTATCATAGAATGTTATTGAGTTTCTTGAAATATTCTACAGTATAAAAATAGTTTTGGTTTTTTGGGTGGCGAGAATATTGAGTGAGAAGGAAGAAGAAGAGATGATGGGAGAGTTTCCAGCCATAGCCATCACGCCGGTTTCTTTTCCTGCTACAATAGAGCAGTGGTTAGGCGCTGATTTTCCCGACTTTTTACCTTCGCCGGTATATTTGCCTGAATCCCTAAGCTATCGCTCTAACAGGGTTGTAATTGCTCTAGTTGAAAATCTTGGTCTCTTTGAGTTGACTTTTTTTAGACCCCAATTTTTAATTAAAAGTTTTGAGATTTTGTTCATGGTTGATGCTGAACGACCTTTTACCATGCCTCTATCACAAGAGATTATCACAGGTTCCAGGGAGCCTACAACCTTTAACCTTTTCACCGATCTAAGACGGAAAGAAAGATCCTCTCTACTCATCGGTCGCGATTGGTTTGTAAGGGTTTTTACAGGGGAAAGTGAATCCATCGCGGTAAATGACGATCTACAAGCTTTCACTGAAGCCCATGAAAACATCAACGATTTTGCTCTCAGTTTTGTAATTTTTAGTGATTTTGAAGATCTTTATGCAACCTCTGGAAGACCACCTTTAGATATATCGAGGGAAGTTGTTAACCGTAGTAGCTCTTGGGTAAGTCTCTTGTGGGAAAAGTCTCTTGCGGGCACTATTTTTCTGGTCATTGGTTCCTTAGGTAAAAGCGGCTTAGATTACGGGTTAATGGGTAGATTAGCAGAGTGGAAGGAATCCTCAATACCCATAGCTTTGGTTGCTCAAAAACCTAGACCAGAATAAAAAATGAACAAAATAATAAAAAAAACAGTAAAAGAGCATTTAAAAACTGGTCTATTAAACCTTCTGCTCTTTTTTTTATATTTATCCTAATCTACTTTTATGTAAGGATTTTTATTGCTTTTACCGGGCATGCGTCTTCACAATTTTTACAAGCAATGCATTTCTCATCAAGAAAGATCAGTTTATAATCCGCTTCAAACATTATGGCTTCTACAGGGCATAGACTGTAACAACCACCACAATATATACAAAGATTTTCATCCACTTGGAAGATCCCTCTCTTCCTGTTACACTCCGCGCCATGCGCTCTAAAAGCTTCTATAACATCCTCGACATTACTAGAGTCGACGTTGATCAGCATTTCTCCACCGCTCTGATCCATCTTTGCGTTTAAAATCGACATAGTTGCTCCTGTTTCTTTTATCACATGGGCGGTAACCGGTTCCTCTGCCTTTTCAGGAGAAAACCTTACAAATAGCCTAACCATCTCTAAAACACCTCTTTTTTCTTTTTTTTATTTTACACGCTTTTCATCTCGCAAGAAGCCTTGAAACGTCTTCCGCAGTAATTATTCCAAACACCTTATTCGTATGATCTATCACCGGTAAAGCGCTTATATTATAGGAATCAAGCACTCTTGCTGCTACAGCAACGCTTTCATTAGGGTCTGCCGTAATAACTTTCCTCACAATTATCTTTTCCAAACTTGTTTCACCTAAAGCTACAGCTCGAGTCACGTCAAAACTTGTCACAATACCTTCAAGTTTTCCCTCATCATTCACGATAACTATATGATTAACATCTTTTTCCACGATTTTTTTCGCTACTTCCATTAAAGAGTCGTTTTCTTTGCACGTAACTGCAGGCTTCATAACTTGTCTAACGAAGGGAATTGCTTCTTTTTCAGGCTTCATCGGGCTGAAAACCGTGTCTGTAGGAAGCTTTTCAACAGGTTCTGATAAGAAAAACTTTCCTTTTTCTATCTCCTCTTTTAATTTTTCAGCTATCTTTCTAGCTTGGTTAAGACTTGATAGGGGAGAAATTTTTACTTCTTTACCGTTTATTTCAATTTTTCCTGACTTTAACTCAGCATAACTAACTTTACGCAGTACTGGGCGGTTTAATTTAGGTACACCATAGTCCACAAGGGATGTTTCAATATCCTCATCGCTTATCCCCGTTTTTTTTGCAAGACTTGGATTGAGTATCGGGATCGGTATTCCTAGCCCCACGTAGAGTGTTGTACCATACTTTGTGAAACATGCACCTCTTATGTATTCAGTATTCATCTTTTTAGCGTCTCCTCTGACCATTATTGTGCCAAAACCTTTCTTTGGGTTGTGCTGAGTTCCTTCACCGATAACGTATCCTTGAGTTCCTCCTAAGAATATCCTTGTTCCTAAGCCTATTATTTCGTAGTCTGGATCATTGGATAAGGGCGACAGAACGCCTGATCCTGAAAAAGTAGCATTTCCGTAGTTCGCCAGTAGTTTTCCCATATAGGTGTAAATAGTCTTATCTGTGCCGTTAGTTGCCGCATTATATTTTTGGTAAGCGTTCCTAAAATTAAGGAGGATAAACTGGTTCAGGTCGTCTTTTGTTATTTCTATTTTCAACCGGGTTCTTGGATAACAATCTGTTCCGTAACCTATTGACCTTAACTCCACTTCTTTCTCAGCAATGAGGTCTTCTATGACGTGACCTCCCCCGTATTCAAAAGGTCTTGTTTCACTCATCTGGGTTGCTCCAATGTACAGATCTACCGCTGCCCCTGGATGACTTACTTTTACATCGTTTATCCACGCTCTATCAATCTTTATCGGAGGGTCTGAATGACCAAGGTTTATCATCGCTCCTGAACTACACATGGCTCCAAAGGTTCCTGTAGTCACTACATCAACCTCTTTTACGGCTTCATCTGCTTCTAATTCCCTGACTATTTCAACCATTTCTTCAGCGGTTACAACGTTTATGTTGCCTTCACGAATCTTCTCATTTATTTCATCGTATGTTTTTATTTTTTCATACTCTTGACTCAAGTATATTACCACCAATCATATTTTAACAATATTTTTATAGCTTTAAAGGAATAATATTCATACTTTATAAATCTTTCATAAAGCCTCTAACATCCCTAAAAAAGAGAAAATAACAAAAAATGTATCCATTTATTTAAATGTTTCAAAACATCATAAAAATAGGCGTAATACCCATGAAATCTAAAAAAATAGAATACAAAAAAAGTCACGTGTTCTCTAAAAGATACCAATACAAAGAGACAAAGGGAATAATAAAAGGTTCAAGCCTCCGCGCAATCGATCACGCCATAAACACAATAATCAAAGAAAGAAGGATTTTAGACTCATATGCTGAAATAAATCCGGAATTTGTTTCGGCTCTAACACCTCTAAACCTTAGACCTGATGCGCCCCGATCTGCCCGTCTTATGTATACTGCAACGAAACCTTTTGGCATCGGTCCCATGGCTGCGGTAGCAGGAGTTTTAGCGGATATTGGTCTTGAAGCTATGGAAAAAAAGGGTGCGAAGTTTGGCTTGGTAGAGAATGGTGGAGAACTTTGCGCTTTCGGCGATCATGAGTTCGTTATCGGGGTGTATGCAGGTCCCAGCTCATCTTTAAGCGGTAAAATAGGTTTTTTAATCACGGGAGACGATCTTCCTTTAGGTTTGGGTAACAGTTCATGGTTCGGAAGGGGAAGGATTGGAAAAGCGGATGCCTGCATAGTTTTTGCAGAAAATGCTGGTATCGCTGACGGAGCAGCCACCACTATAGGTCTAAAAGTTAAAGGAAACGAAGAAAAAACTTCAATAGAAACCGCTTTAAAATACGGTGAATGTTTTTCAATGATTCGAGGCATCTTAATAATAAGGGGAGACCACATAGGCACTACAGGAAAAATCCCAAAAATAGTTCAAACAATTCCAAGAGAAGTAGATGCCTATCTAGGCATATAAATACCTTATAAAACTTAAAAGAGACAAATTTTTTCCACTTTTTAATATCCTTATAATAGAACTTAATATCAATATCTTTTTGATTTAAAAAATCTCAATAATATAGTAAGTTAAAAAATTAGCTTGTTAAGATTGTTCGTTGTTTTTTTCCTTTAAATTATAAATGTGGGTGGGTATATGGCTAATGTAACAAAAGATGATGAGATTCCTGAAGGGTCTTGGGGAATCTTTCGTAGGCTCGATCGTTGTCCTGAAGAGCGTTGGGATTCTTTTCGTACCATAGTGGACCGTTATGGGGCTAAAGTAGGGCATAGGTCAATGATATCTCCGATTAGGGCCCAAAGACCTTTTGAGACCGTCTCCTCGGATGAGCCCTTATACACTCATCCTCCAGTTTCTGAAAGTAACGATGTTTTCTGCCGGATAGTGCGGGGTCTTCTTCCAGCCATAGTAGTAACAAAGGATAAAGAACCCTTCCAAGATCCCTATTCCACTACCCCCATTAAAGAATCCTTAGAGGAGTATAAAGCAGTTACCATAATAAACCTCTATTCCCCTTTCGCACGCGTGTTAAAGCCTCCTATTGAAGACACCGGAGAAAAAGATATTCCCTACGGCATTCCTTTAGTGCATTTATTAACCAAACATTATGAACATATTGAACTTGTACCTGTAGAAGAACTAGCAGCTTTAATATCAACCACGGTAAGCTCTCTTAATTCGATCATATCTTATTTTGAAGATAAGTCAGTTCCCTTTCTTTTATCCCAGTACACCTTCATGAATATAGGGGCCAGGGCAGGGGCAAGCATACCACACCTCCACTCTCAAAGTTTTATAAACGTTAATGAGCACGGTCAAGGCTCAAAGGTGCAAAGCTTTCTTGTAGCCTTTGAAGAACAAAGAAAGGATAATCCCATTTCCTGTTTAGGTTGTCATTATGCAAACAAGGATATAGAATCTGATTATCTCGGTCAAAAGTTACACATAGAAGAACGCGTAATAGAAGAGAATGAATGCTGGACCGCTTTAGCTGAATATGCCCCTGAAAGAGACGGCCACATAAGAATAATTCCAAAAAAACATGTCTCAACCTTAATCCAGTTAAATGACCATGAAATACTACTCTTGGCAGATATTTTAAGAAAGGTGAACTGGGGCTTATCATATTTCATTAAAGATTTTGGTCCCCAGCTTAAAATATACTGGGATCGAAACATACTCTTAAGGCAACAGTTTGTAGGGTATGCTTCACCCTTGCATATGCTTATAGATATAATACCCGTGCAGATCGTTGGAGGCGCCGAAGTATTTAATGATCATAGAGTGTGCAGTATTTTACCCGAAAAAACAGCAGAAATAATACATGAATACCTCAAAAGAAAACCCTTAGATTCTTGCCCCTAAACCTTTAAAAGAAGAGGCAAAACTTAGACATTTTATCCTCATTTTGTTTCGTCAAAAGAGGCACAATTTATTAAAGATAGTTTGCCCAATTATTTCTTACCAAGGTCTGGGTTGGTAGGTGGTGATGGAAACTATCCCTAAAGGATAGGTTTACCATGACGCCTCATGAACAGGACACCATTATGCTCCTTCTCACAAAAAGTATGAAAGAAGGTTAAACGGTTTTTTTGAGGTTTTTGGTGAGATAGATCTCCGCCTAGAGCTCCGTTTAGACCCCTTAAAAACCAGCAAAAAAGGTTTTTTAAAAGATAACCTCTCTTACACCATCATTTCCCCCCAGAAACTTAGACGTTCCTTTGAAGCCCTTTTACAAGACGTAGAAACCCACGAATTTACGAGTTTCAGCGGAAAAAACGACATTCCCTTGAACTTTTCGGCAATTACAAGATATGCGCTATAAAACCTGAGAAAATCGCCGAATTAATGGTAAAATATGCAGAAAACATCCACAATTTTGTTTAAAAACAAAAAACTCTAAGGCTTTCCCCCAAGTTTCTCCTTTTTCTTTTTTCAAGGAGATTTTATCGCATGATCTAAAAGCTTTTCTTCTTCTAAAAATCTTGTTTCTGGGAGCCTTGTTGCCGCGAGGGCAGCAAAAGTGACAAGGATGCCTATTAAAACCATGAAACCTTTCATGCCATAAGTGTCCAACGCTATTCCCCCAGAAAGAGGTCCTATTATCAATCCTGTTCCAAGGATCAGGCTGTATATGCCAAAACTTGTTCCCCGTGTCTGGTGTTCTGTTATGTCTGCAAGGTATGCTAGTATTGCTGGGGGAAAAGCTCCAGCTCCAAACCCTATTAGGAATACTACAGGCCAAATTGACCAAAGATCTCCTATATTTTCCCGATAATGGACTAAGAGGATGGCTAAAGCCCCAAAACAGAACAAGCCCACTATTATGAAAGGTTTTCTTTTTCCCGTAATATCTGAAGCCTTACCCATGATTAAAAGGGAACTTATCAAGGCTATGCCTACAACACCTAATACTTTTATCGCAGCTCCGCTTGTTACACTGTCTCCCTCTTCTATTATGCGTTCTGTAAAAGTTATCACAAGACCGTAAATACATATCACAGGGATATAAACAGGAAGCAATTTTTTAATCCTTTTATCTTTAAGCACTGTTTGAAACATGTCCGTATATTTAGGCTTTTCTTTTCCCTCACCACCATAATCTACTTTCTTTGTTTCTTTGACAAAAAGTTGAACTATTACAACGCTTATAAGGACAACTAGTGTAGCGATTAGAAAACAGTAGATAGGGTCAAATTCGTAAAAGTTTAGCAATACTACGCCGAAAATGTAGCCTGAAGCCAGTCCTCCAAGCGTAACTATGTCAAAAAGACCCATGTTTTTAGCCCTGTCAGTTATCGTGGAATAGTCCGCTACAAGGGTCAAAGTGGAAGTAACTTTAGCAGCAGCTCCTACGCCAAAAATAGCCGTCGTCATACCTAACCATAAGAGATGATTTGTAATAATGAATAAAAATGCTGCCAAAGCAGTAAGACCATGGGCAAAAACAAGGATCGGCTTCCGTCCTTTTACGTCAACTAAGACGCCGAAAAACATCACAGTCAAAAGCTCAGAGGCAGGATACATAGCCACTATGACCGCAAGAATAAACGCATCAGTATCTAAAAATTTTTTACTTCCAAGAACTGCTATGCAAAGAAAAGCAGCAGCTCTCATGACAAAAGTAGCAAAATAAAGGCTAAAAAGCTCTTTACTGATGAAAATAGATCTAAGAACTTGCAACCAATATTCCTCTTTACACCGTTATTAATCTCATCTCTAATCTTGTGGATATTACGAGTCCCAGAATAGTTGGTCTAATTGCGCAAAAAATTATCGCAAAAATCTCTAAAATAAGTTTTCCCTTCTCTTTCAATTTTATTAAGCCATCGCTTATTAAGATAACCCCGAAAATGGGTAGTTATTAAACTTTTTATAGCCGTTAATGTTTTATGATTTTAAAACACTCAAGGTTTAAAAATGATTATAAAAATTTGTTTTTAGTTAAACCAATCTAAAAAATGAAAAAACGAAAAGGAAAAAAAATAGTTTTTGCAGGAAAAGATCAAGGATTGTGATGGTTGATGTATCGTGCTTCAACATTTTCTTCTACGGAGGAACGCAGACTTTTAGAAATGGCTCAAGATCATATGAGGTTTGTTCTTCAAGCCGTTCGAGAACTAAGAAACTCGGTAGATCTATGGATCAATAACGATGATGAAAAGTTATTGGAAACAGCCAATAAAGTGATCGAGCTTGAAGAAGAAGCAAATAAGGTAAAGAAGGAGTTTTTAGACGAGCTTTCAAAGGCTTCCCCATCTCTTATGAGCAAAGAAGACCTACTGCGCATGATCTCTTCAATAGATAAAATCGCGGATAAAGCCGTGGGTGCAAGTTTCTTCTTAACAACTCTTTCAGGATGGATTCCGCCAAAAGATTTTGAGAAAAAACTCAAAGCCTTTTGTGATGAAAGCTTTCAATGCGCAGAAAACCTAAGAAAAGCTATTTTCACGTTAGTTAACTCCCCTCGAAAAACGATAGAAATCACAGATAAGATCGATAAAGGGGAAAATAAGACCGATAATCTCTTCAGAGAGATAACAGTATACACTTATGAATTTAATAAAGATCCTTTTCTCGCTATGAAACTTAAAGACCTCTTTTTACGCATAGAAGAAATAGCTGACATGTCTGCAGAAGCTGCAGGCACACTAAGACTCATATCACTCTCCCGCATAGCATAAATTACTGTTTTCTCAAAAAAACTGTACGCCTTTTTAAGGGATTAAAAATGGACAAAGTCAAGGAAGAAAGAGGAGAAGAGAAAGAAGAAAAAAAGGAGAAGAAGGAAGGAGAAAAAATAAAGGTTGAACTGCTACAAGACAGGGCTATTGTTTGGGATACCAACTCTGCACGCAAACTTTATGCAGAAGGTTATTTCGGAAAACCCCTAGGCATACGAAAACCAAAAGGCACAGAATTCGACCGCCCCCTAGAGCTAAGCCTTTTCGAGACCCTTTACCTAGCAGAAAAAGGGAAAATAGAGGTTTTAGACAGTGTTTCAGGCCTACCCATCAAAATAGAAGAATTGAAAAAGCAAAGCAAAAAAAGCCACGATCTATTCCTAGACAAATACACAGTCTACAAAGACCTAAGAGAAAAAGGCTACGTAGTCAGACCAGGTTTAAAGTTCGGAACACACTTTGCAGTATACGAAAAAGGACCAGGGATCGACCACGCTCCCTTTCTAACCGAAGTAACACCCAAAGGAACCTCCCTCTTTCCTATCTCATTAGTGAGGGCAGGAAGACTAGCAACAACAGTCCGAAAACGTTACGTAACCGCGATAATCTCCCCCACAGGAGAAGTAAAATACCTCGTCTTCTCGTGGTACAAACCGTGAACCATGAGAAGAAATTAGTGATTAGTAAAAAATAAAAAGGTAAAAATTCGTAAAAATAATGTTAAACATAAATCGCTAACTTTAAAAGTCTAGGATCAATTTATAACCTAATAGAAAGAAAAAAGATCGTATCCATATTACTAATTGCTTTTTGTTTTTCATATTCGTAAAATTGGAGAATAGAGAAACTTGTCTATTCACAAAAAAATTTGCGAATATTTAAAAAGATCGTGTCTTTCGGCAACGCGGGAGGTTATAGTCCATGGCCCGTACTGATACTTTAAAAGACTCTAGACCAACGACTTTTAAAAAACGTTTCTGTCATGTTTTTTGCCAAAATTTTAGGTGCACCCAGAACGCGTTATACATCACCAAGAACAAAAAAACCAATAATAAAGTAGCAAGATGCAATTTTGCAGACGATTTATGCATAGGATACAAATGCAAATACGCAGTTTGTAACATACACAAATTAAGAGCAGACGGCGTATGCGGAAAATCGATACAAAAACAAAGACCAAGCATCTCAGACGTATGGACCGAGGATCAAGAGGATGAAAACGAGACCTTAATGCGAACTTACATGCGAAAAAGCAAAGCCCTAAAAAAACTCAGAAATATAGACCTAGATTAAAAAACAAGTCTAATTAAAAATTAAACCAAAAACCTACCTTATCTTTTTTTTTAAAAGACCATTAGAGAACAGTATTTTTACAGTCTTTTTTATGGTTAAAAGACCATAAAAAAATAAAAATTAAAAGTTCCAAAATATATATAGTAGAAGTTTAAAAATCTAAAAGCAGATGTTATCTTTTTAATTCTACAAAACTTAAAGTTTTCAATTTTTTATAAAAATCCTATGGAAGGTGAAAATTTTGAAGTCTACTTTTGAAAGCGCAAAGCTAGGTATTCCCCTCCTAGATGAGTCTTTAGGCGGAGGAATTCCAAGAGGATCCCTCGTATTAATAGAAGACGAGTTGGGTTATAATGCCAATATACTCCTTACAAAATTCCTAGTGGAGGGTCTGCAACAAGGTGAATACGGGTTTATTTTAAGCGTAGATCATCCCCAAGAATATCATTTTGCCCAGATAAGCAAGCTTGCAATGAATCCAGAAACCCTAATAGAAACAGGCAGACTCATCTACATAGACGCCTTCTCCTCACCCCGTGGCGGATACCACGACCCAAAAAGAGTCTCAAAAGAGAGAATATCAGACCTCAGCAATCTTTTCGAGGTAAACGAAACAATCCGCCGCACCCTACTGCACGTTAGCGAATCACTCGCTGTACGCGGAATCATAGACAGTTTTTCAACAATGCTAAATCTTTCAGATTCCCTAAAATCCTCCATCTTCTTCTTACAAAACCGTTCAGCTTTAGACAAATCAAGATTAAGCACAACCTTTATGCTAGTACACGCAGATGCCCACGACCCCTACACGCTAAAAGCCTTAGAACACTTAGCAGACGGCGTAATAACCATAAAAGGAAAAAGTGCAAGCTCATCCCAAGCCATACTAAGAATAGCAAAAATGCGCGATATAGACTATTCAAGAGAACTCTTCAACTTCGAATGGTACAAAGGAAAACTAACAATGACAAAATTATAATCCCCAACCCCAACTCAGAAAATAAAGAGCTACTTCCTCCCCTTTTTATCTTTATGTCGCCAAGAAGATTCTACTCTCAAGATAAGAGATAGCTTCTGATCAATGTCTATTAAGTGCGTTTTTATACGGATACGGAAACACTTCCTGTAAAAGCGGGATAATTCACACTTCTCAGTCCTGCGCGGGCAAATCATAAGCGCCTAAAACAGAAAAAATAAACGCTTCAAAACCAAGCCCTCATCATTGAAAGTATAAAAACATCCCGCTTAAATTCTAATTTAAATCCTTTTAACCTTTTATACATAAAATTTTCTTTCTTTAAAACTCTAAAACTTTTTAATCCAATATCTGAATACCATTATCTACCCAAAGAAATTATTATTATTATTATTTTGAATTAGTTTAGCGGTTTTGCGAGGTTATCTTTCATGTTTATTAACCCGAGACTAAGGTTTTTTTTCATACTGTTCCTTGCCCTATTGTTCCTTTCTATAGGCATAGTAGTAAACCAATATGACGACATTAAAGAGTATGCTGCATCATTTTGTGATTCTTGCACAGCAGGTCTACCAAAACCCTAATCCTCAAAACCCTTAACGAAAGAGAAAGAGGTAAAAACGTATGACACTAAAAGACAAAATCTCACCAGAAGAAGTAGCCGCTAGAAGACGAAGAATAAAAACTCTAAGACTCTTTATCCAAATCCTCATCCTCCTCATCATAAACGCTCAAATATTCGGGGCTGCAGACACAGGGTTTCCCGCCCCCGTACTCTATCCAGCAGGGGCTCCCTACACCGTGATGGTTGGCGCCTACTACGCTTTTGAAAAAACCATGACTTCGGGCGCTTTACCCTTCCTTGCCCTGGGCGTCATTTTTTTAATCACCGTCGTTTCAGGTCGCGCTTTCTGCGGCTGGGCTTGTCCCTTCGGCCTAGCACAGGATGTGGTTGGTTACGCTCCAACAAAGAAAAAAAGACCCGACCGCATCATTAACAAAGACTTGCAATTTTTCGCTCAATTATTCCTATTCATAAGCATAATCATCGGTCTATACGTTGGCTGGAAAACATACAAAGGAACAGACGCCGACGTAAGGGAAGGTTTAGGCGTGTTCTCAGACGCACCTTTTGCAGTATACTCCCCCGCAGCAACCCTTTTCGCCACAATACCCTACATGATCGGCTGGTACCCTGATTATGACGACCCCATAGCCTTCACCGATTTCGGCATACTCTTCTGGCTAAGATTATTATTCCTTATAGCAATCCTATACACAGTAGCATACGTCCCCCGCGCCTTCTGCCGATGGTTCTGCCCTCTGGGCCTAATCATGGGAGAATGCGGAAAATACAGCCTAATAGGCCTATCAAGAAACCCCGCAAGATGTGATAAGTGCGGAGACTGCGAAAAGGTATGCCCCATGGGGGTTAGAATCCTCGACTACCCTTATGAAAGGATCTCAGACCCCTACTGTATCCTCTGTATGGACTGTGTAGCAGCATGCCCAAAAGACGCCCTAGAAATAACCTTCAACATCCCAAAAAAGAGCTCTGAAAAGAAATAAAAAATGCATCAAAAAATAACTTCTATACAACCTATTTTTCTTCTTCTTTTTCTTCGTCCTCTTCTTTTATCGCCCTATTTTCGCCCCACCTATGTTCGTTTATCTTCAACCAGTTTTCCTCAATTTTAGGAGGTCTTATAAGAAACAAAGGATCTAGGGAAGTTATATCCTCAATAATATTCTCCTTTTTTTCTTTTTTACGCTTTCTAACTTCAACAAAAGCTATAAGTAACCCATCGTCTTCCCCTATCTGTCTTATAACAATCTCTTGGACCGGGAAACTCAAGGCACATACACTCCAACGCGAGAACCAAAATTCTTACGTTGATCACGAACAGCACAAGTATGTTTAATAAAGCGCTTTTGAGTATTTATAATCTTATATTTAATCAATAATCTAGATAAAAGAATAACCGCATAACAATTATAAAGATTATGCAAAATTTATCTCACCATTTCAAATTTAAAATCCTGTTAATTTAATATAAAAAAACGACATAATATCCATAGATAGAGAATTTTTAACTTTTCATAATATCACATGCCATACGATTCAAAAACTATTGATGTCCTAAACCATCAAATTAAGTTAAAGAACATTTTGCACTAATTTAAAAAGTTTGTTTGGTGTGAGAAATTTTTAGTTTAAAATACAATGGTGGCATGGAAAGTGGATAGTGCCGCGAAATCCGTTAAGTATATAGTTTAGATAATATTAATCATTGTTTAAAAAATTGGTTTGAGAGCTGATTCTAATGGCAAAAGAGATAACATTAGAGAAGTTAGCAAAAATTCCAACAATCATGCAACTTAGAACTAATAAAGAAAAAGATAAAATAGGTTTTTATTGGAACAAAACCGAAAGGAATGAATTCTATATACTCGATCCTAAAATAAAAGAATACAAAAAAATAACCGATGGTGACTCCCACGAGCTATTCGAGCAGGATATTTATGGTTAAATGATAGTAAACAAATAATATATACCAGAGATAAAGATGGTGACGAACAACATGATCTCTTTTTGTTTAATATTGAGACAAAAGAATCTATACAACTATCAGAAACACCAGATGCACTAGATATTCCTTTTGCAATAAGTCCAGATGGAAATTTTCTCTGTTTTGGATCTTCAAGAGCAGGACAAATAAACTTGTTTAAAATGAATATTGAATCCAAAGAGGTCGTTCAACTAACGGATCATAAATCTCCTACTTGGTTTGGTGCAGTCTGGAGTAAGAACAAATGGATCTATTATTCTTGCAATGCGACAGAGAATTTAAAAAATGTAGATATTTGGGCTGTTAAAGAAGATGGTAGTGAGAAAAATCTAGTTTTTCAAGTGACAGACGATTCTGAAGATTTAGTGTTTGATGCGTCTGATGATGGAATGATTTTAGCTATTGAAAGTAATGCTAAAGGTGTAAGACAAGCAGGAATCTTGATGACTGAAACAAATGAGGTTAAATGGTTTGGAGATGCCAAATATGACGAAACTGTTATCGAATTAAGCAAAGATGCAAAGAATCTTTTAGTACTAAGAAACAGACAAGCAGAAATAATACCAGTTCTATATAAATTAGAAACGGGTGAAGGGAAAGCACTAGACTTTAAAGGCGTTATATCTGCCTTTCAAGGAAAATTCAACATATCATTCTGTTTAGATGACAAATACCTTGTATATACACGTTCAGATCCGAAAACTCCGCAAATATTGGCCTTATATGATATAGAAAAGGAAAAAGAAGAGATCATCATTCAACCCCAAACTGATTTAACTGAAGAAACTTTTTACGATTCCGAATATGTCAAATATCCTTCTTTTGATAATCTAGAAATTTCTGCAATATTATATAAACCAAAAATTGAGAAAGAAAAGAAATATCCTGCACTTATAATTGTTCATGGAGGCCCTGAATCTCAGTTCTTCAGAAACTTTAATATGATCGGACATGTATTTGCCCACAATGGATTTGTACTCTTACAGCCAAACGTTAGAGGATCAACAGGATATGGAAAAGAGTTTCTGGAAATGAACTACCTAGATTGGGGTGGAGGCGATGCAAAAGATGTAATTCATGGAAAGAAGTTCCTAGAAACTCTAGATTACGTGGATCCTGAAAGAATAGGGGTCTTTGGAGGATCTTACGGAGGTTTCATGACTTTTCTCCAAATGACAAAATACGCTGATGCGGGTTGGAAAGCTGGTTCTGCCTGGATTGGAGTCTCTAATTTGAAAACATTCTTTGATAACTCAAAGCCATATTTCAAGTACTTTATCATATCTCACCTAGGAACATATGAAGAACAAAAAGAACTTTGGGAAGATAGATCAGCAATAAATCACATTAAAAAGATAAAAGCACCAATCCAAATGATCCACGGCGTTAATGACCCAAGATGTCCTATTATAGAGTCACGTCAATTTAGAGATAAACTAGTGGAGATGGGTAAGAAAGAAGGTGAGGACTTCGAATATGTGGAATTCGCTGATGAAGGGCATGGTGCGTATTCTGATATGAATATGAGAATAAGAACTTTCAAATTATTCCTAGATTTCTTCAAAAGAAGATTATAAAAACTTCAAGAGAAGATTATGAAAGTTTTGGAAATTTGGAAATGTCGTGAAAGGAATATTTCACGCCATTATAAAAAGCATATTCAAGAGGGGTTTAAAAATCGATTCATATGTTAAGGATTTTGCGGATATTATCGGCAAATATCAAGTTCTCTTCCTTTTTTGATAAATTCAGTAATTCGATCATCCTCACTTCGACTAAGGGATGGGTATGAGGCAAATCGATCCCAAAGACAATTTTTGCAGGTCCAAGGACTTCGACAGCTTTTCTCACGAAAGGATAAGTGTTTCCAGAAGTTTCTAGGAAAAGATTGTTATGTTTTTCGCTTAATCTTAAAGATTTTTCTAAACGTTTTGGATCCAGCCGGTACACCCCCGTCCCTAAATGACCCAAAATGACGTTAACTTCCTTAAACTCGTGGCAAAGTTTATCGAGCGATTCATAATCTTCACCGATATGAATATAAATCGGTATCTGAAACTGTTCTGTTTCATTAAAAATCAGCCTAAACCTATCAATAGCTGCTTCATTCATCTCCAAATGAACCTTTAAACCCATAAATCCCCATTCATCAACAGCTAATTTAATATCCTGGCGAACCTTTTCATCTTCCGGTTTAACCCAGAAAAAGCCGATCAATTTCCCAAGATATTTTTTCACAGCCAAACCAACA
>JGI24422J19971_10000686_pt1 | contig 19382 bp, 18 predicted proteins | sample DeeMarSWOR152_54_FD_19971 | JGI IMG/M metagenome (IMG submission 19971) | reverse complement strand
TCCCCCCGCCGATGTCAGTGATAAAACCGGCCACGTGATTGAGGTTCATCTGGATGGTATCGGCGGGAGATAGATCGTGGGCCACCACGATGACATTCCCCCTGATCTTGGCCAAATCATCGTAATCCTTTCCCGCCAAATTCCGGAAGATCCTTTGAGCCACATAATGAACGTCGTTCTTCCTCTCCCTCAGGTATTCATCCTCGATGGTATCGAAGGCGGCGTTCAGCTTCCCAATGATGATATCCAAGGCCCACTCTGCATTGATCCTCCGAGTCTCAATTACCTCTATGGTGTCCTGGATCAACATCTTATCATCCAAGATCATCAGGTGAACGTCCAGGATAAAGAAGTGCCTTCTCACCTCCTCCGCCAAAATCTTCTCCTTGATCTCCCGGAGTTGGTCCTTTGACCTCTCAATGGCCCGTTTAAATCGTTTGATCTCCGAGGCTATCCGGCGAGCTTCGATGGCCTTATGGGGTACACTCACCCTTCCCCGATGCACCAAAAAGGCCCTTCCCATGACGATCCCGGAACTTGCCGCAGTCCCCTTCAGCGCTTGTATGGAGCCCTGCTCCATGGCTAATCTTCCCCGAACTTGTTCTTAAAAAGCTCTCCCAACGCGTTGAGGGCCTCACGAGAGTCGGGCCCCTGAGCTTTAAGGGTTACCGTGGAATCCTTTGCCGCTGCCAACATCATAACCCCCATGATGCTCTTGGCGTTCACCTCCAGGCCGTCCTTCTCGATCTTGATGTCGCTGGCGAATTGATTTGCCTGCTTCACCAGCAGCGCAGCCGCCCTCGCGTGAAGGCCCAATTTATTTCTAATGACGAAACTCCGAACCTCGATTTCCATGGCCCGAATGGGTCTCCCAACGGCAAATGAGGCCGAGGGGAGATATGGCGATCTCGCCGAAGATATGTATTATACCACAAAATCAGTATCGCACCCCTCACTCCATGTTTTTGACATTTGGCATTGATTCTCGTGTCCGTGATCATTAGGACCGAAGACCGCAGACCGATGACCGCGGATAACACAAAAAAGACGGCGGACGGCAGACCGCGTAAACTAGACCGCTGACCGACGACAGAAGACCGCGGAACGCAAAGACCGGACCGATGACGGCCAACAGAGATCGTGCTGGTGTCCCTTTGTCATTTGGATTTTGAACTTTGACATTTGGCATTTACTATCGTGTCCGTGGTCCGTGTCCGTTATTTGTTATTTGATATTTCGCCTCTAACCTCTAACCTCCAGCTTTCTTTCCTTTTTGGCATTTGAACTTTGACATTTTCCTTGCCTCCAACCTCAAACCTCAAACGTTTTCCGCCACATACGCCTAGCTCTGTTTCACATTCTTCTTCAGTATCTCGCTGGCCAGGTTGATATTCTTTTGCCCGTATGTCTTGATGAACTCCGCCAATTCCGCCAAATTTTCTTCACCTTCGTAGGTAGAAAGTTTGAGCAACATGGGGAGGTTCACCCCGGTAATCACCTCGATCTTCCATTCCTCCAGAAAGGAAAGGCTAATATTTGAAGGGGTTCCCCCGAACATATCGGTTAAGATGAGGACTCCCTTCCCCCTATCGACCTTTCGAATAGCTTCGGAGATCTTCTCCTTAATCTCCTCAACCCCTTCCGTGGGATTGATGGATACGGCCTCGAAATGCTTGAGCTTCCCCAAAATCAATTCCGCCACGGCCAGTAATTCCTCTCCAAGCCTCAAATGAGCGACAATAATGATCCCCACCATCTCCCCTCTCCTACCCCTTTCCGATGTCCCTATGAGTCGTTCTCAGGATGACATCTCCACCCTTGAGGCTCTTCCGCAGGTACGCCTCCACGGCATTCGCCACCACGATAGATCGGTGCCTCCCGCCGGTGCATCCAACGGCAATGGTCAGATAGGTCTTCCCCTCCTTTTGGTACAGGGGAATGAGGAATCCCACTAACTCCTGAAACCGCCTCAGGAATTGCCTCGTCTCCTTCCACTTCAACACATACTTGGTAACCCGCTCATCCTCTCCAGTCAACCGCTTTAATTCCTCAACGAAGTATGGGTTGGGGAGAAATCTCACATCCACCAGCAAATCAGCCTCATGGGGAATGCCATAGCTATATCCGAAGGAGAGCAGCGTAATGATCATCTTCCTCAGCCGCGATTCGTCTGAAAAATATTTCCTGATCTCATCCTGGAGTTCGTGAACGGTGAAGTCCGATGTGTCGATCACTTTATCGGCCATATCCCGCATGATTCCGAGCCCCTCCCGTTCCGACTCGATTCCCTCGAGAACAGGCCTACCGACAGCAAGGGGATGTTGGCGCCGAGTCTCCCGATACCTTCTCACCAGGATCTCGTCGGAGGACTCCAAGAAGAGGATTTCGATTGGATACCCCTCTTCTCGCACCTGGTGAATGATTTGACGAACCCCTTCCAAGAACTCCTTTCCCCGAATATCGACACCCAGTGCCGCCTTGGTTATCTGGCCCGCTGATTGCGAGCAGAGCTCCACGAACGTGGGGAAGAGCACGACGGGAAGGTTGTCCACACAATAAAAGCCCATGTCTTCCAACGCCTTGATGGCGGTGGTCTTTCCCGACCCGGAAAGACCGCTGATGAGCACAACCCTCAAATTCCTCACTCTACCTCGTCTCCATGTGGCTTATCATCGCTCCTCTCGAGGGCGATCTTCCTCGTCAATTTCTTGTCCAGCTCCGCTGCGGCATGGTACCCCATTCCCTTCAAAAGGTGGTTTTTTGCCGCGACCTCAACAATGGTGGCCAGATTTCGACCAGGGGTTACGGGGATACGCATCAAGGGAAGCTCGACCCCGCATATCGTGTACCCCTGCTCCTCCAAGCCCAGACGATCATAATCCGCATGCCATTCCACGAGCTCCACTACCAATTCCACCTTCTTCCTCTGCCGGATCGCCTCCACCCCGAAAAGGCTTTTAATATCGATAATCCCCAGACCTCGAATTTCCATATGGTGTTTGACGAGGTCGAACCCGCTGCCGATGACGGTCGAAGGAGGTTCCTTTCTGACCTGAACCACGTCGTCTGCCACCAATCGATGGCCCCTCATGATCAGGTCCAATGCGCATTCGCTTTTACCGATCCCGCTTGGCCCTAAAATGAGCACTCCGACGCCGAAAATATCAACCAATACCCCGTGAGCGCTCGCCGCAACCGACAACCTGCGCTCCAAGAACTTCGAGGCACGCTGGATGAAAAAGTGGCTCCCGAGCTTCGTCCGGAAAAGGGGAATATTTGCCTTTTCGCTCTCTCGAATGAGGGATTTAGGAATTCTATCGCTTGCCGAGAAAACGAAGCACGGGATGTCGAGCGAGCAGATTTTCCTGATGATTTCTTCCCGCTTCTTTGGGGGGAGTGCCTTGAGGTAGGAAAGCTCGGTATTTCCTAAAAGCTGAATCCCGTGGGGTTGAATATGATCGGTGAAGCCCGCCAGGGCGAGACCGAGTTTATTGATACGAGACTCGGTGATTTTTTTCCTCAGCCCCTTCTTCCCCGCAACGAGCCTTAAATCCAGACCATATTCCTTCTCCTTCCTTAACTCCTCCACCAAAATAACGCCCATTTCCCCATTCCACCGTGGAAGAGAAACCACCTCCTAAAACTTCTCGTCCTCTTCAGCGATGATCCTGAAGAGATCCTGGCGGTCACTCGCCTCCATTAAGCGATTTCGAAAACCCGAATCCTTCAGGAGGCGTGAAATCCTCGCCAAGGCCTTCAAATGTACTCCCGCCGAATTTTCGGGCGCGACCAGGAGGAAGAAAAGATGCGTCGGTTTGTTATCGATCGATTCGAAATTGACCCCCTTAATGCTCCGGCCAAAGGAGGTAACCAGTCCCTTGATCCCCTTCATCTTCCCATGGGGAATAGCAATACCGTCGCCAATTCCCGTGCTTCCCAATTTCTCCCTCTCCAACAGGACCTCGACGACCTTATCCCGGTCCGGCAGTTTTCCTCTTTCGACCAATACGTTGGACAACTCCTCCAAGATACCTTTCTTGCTGGTTGAACTCAAATCTTGGATGACGGAAGCTTCATCCAAAATATCCGTGATCTTCATCTCACCCCGCCTCCGATATTTCCCCTCAAACGCTGCTGGCCAAAAAAATAAGCCTCTCTCCCATCGGTGCCGGACTTGCTTCTTTAATCCCTGGGAGTTCAGGCCCTCCTATCGCTCGAACTCCTTTTCGGCCATCTGGCCAGTCTTGTGCCTCCTGATCTTCCCGCGGCGTTTCTTGATCTGTCTCCCCACCTTATCCATGACATTATCGATGGCCGAATACATGTCATCGGACCTTTCTTCCCCGTTGATACTAACGCCCTCGCCCTTAATCGTCACCTCTGCGATGTTCCTGAACTTCTCTACGGAAAGAACGACATGGACTTCTACGGGATTGTCCAGATACCTTCTCATCTTCATCAATTTCTGCTTGGCATACTCCCTTATGCCATCGTTGGAATCCATATGCCTAAAGGTGAAACTGATCTGCATTCCCGCTCCTCTCCCTATTTTCTCTTGATGATGGCCTTCATCAGAATAGCTTCCTTCTCTCGTTGGAGGATAGGATCCTCAGGTACTCCCGATACTTCGCAACAGTCCTCCTGGCGATATCGATATTATATCCCCTTAAGAGCTTGACGATCTTCTCGTCGCTAAACGGATTGCGCGGGTTCTCCCGAGCGATGATCTCTCGAATCAAGTGCTTAACGCTCTCTGAGGCATGATCCTCGCCCCGAATGGAACTGATGCTGTTGTTGAAGAAGAACTTGAGCTCGAATATTCCCTGAGGGGTATGGACATATTTATTGTTCGTGGCACGGCTGATAGTTGACTCATGCATCTGAATATCTTCGGCCACATCCCGTAAGACGAGGGGTTTCAAGTAGTTCACGCCATTATCCAGGAACTCCTGTTGGAACTTAACGATGCTCTCCGTCACCTTATAGATGGTTTTCTGTCTCTGATAAATGCTCTTGATCAGCCAAACGGCCGATTTCAACTTATCCTGAATGTACTTTCGATCTCCCTCCTGGGAGCTGGAGTGGCTCGACAGGATATTTCGGTACAGCGCATTGATCTTCAGCCTCGGAACATCATCCTCGTTGAGGGCGATCACGTAATCCCCCTCGATCTTGTAGATAAATACGTCGGGAATGATGGTCTGGGGTTCATCGACCGCAAAGGCCCTTCCCGGTTTCGGCTCTAAGTCGGAGATCAATTTGACCGCCTCCATCACTCGAGCCGTCGGAACACCGAGTTTCTTGGCAATATGCTGAAAATTCCTGTTCTTGAGGTACGCTAAATGGTGGCTCACGATCTGCTCGGCGATGGAATCCCTCAGCTTCAAGTCCCTGAGCTGCAGCAGCAGGCACTCCTTGAGATCCCGAGCACCTACCCCAACGGGGTCGAACTGTTGAATCTTCTTCAGGAGTTCCTCGACGCGCAGTTCATCGCCCCCCGTCGCATGGGCGACCTCCTCAATGGTGACCTTGAGATACCCATCCTCATCGATGTTTCCGATGATCCACAGGCCGATCCGTTCCTCTTCCTCGGTGAGGTCGGAAAGCCGCAGTTGCCACATCAGGTGATCCACCAGGTTCGTCTTTTTGAAGACGAAATTCTCGAAGGAGGGCTTTTCATCAGTATCCACAAAGCCTCGGTAGGAAACCAAGTTGTAGTTCTCCACGTAGCTCTCCCAGTCGAAGTCATCGCTCCCCTCCCCCTCGCCCTTTACCTCCGGGGTTCGCTCCGGTTCTACCACAACCTCCGGCTCGCGATCCCCCTTTGGCTCATCCTCCTCGTCCAGCTCGCTCACTTCCAACAGGGGATTCTCCTTGATCTCGTCCTCGATCAAGTCTACCAATTCCATCCTGGTGAGCTGGAGCAACTTGATGGCCTGCTGAAGCTGCGGGGTGATCACCAACTGCTGAGTCTGTTTGAGACTCTGTTTAATCTCAAGTGCCATGATCCAACTCCGTCCCCGCCCCCATTAGTGGATAAGACGAAAACTCTCACCCAAGTAGATCTTTCGCGCCCTCTTACTTTGGGCAATCTCCTCAGGTGTCCCCTTCTCTAAAATCCTTCCCTCATTGATAATATAGGCTCTGTCGCAGACTCCCAGTGTTTCTCGCACGTTATGATCGGTAATGATAATTCCAATCCCCTTGGATTTCAACTGAAAAATAATGTTTTGGATATCGACAACGGCGATGGGGTCAATTCCAGCGAACGGTTCATCCAAGAGGATAAACAGCGGTGATAGAACGAGGGCCCTGGTGATCTCCACTCGCCTCTGTTCCCCTCCCGAGAGGGTGTAGGCCCTCCTCTTCGCGATGGACGAAATGCCCAATTCCCCCAGCAAGCCGTCCAGCCTCTTTTGCCTATCCTTGGCGGACATATCGAGGGTCTCCAGAATGGCAAGGATGTTTTCCTCGACCGTCAGCTTCCTGAAGACCGACGGCTCCTGCGGTAAGTACCCGACCCCCCTCCTGGCCCTCATATACATAGGATACGTCGTCAAATCCTCACCGTTGAGGTAAACCCGGCCACTGGTCGGCTTGATAAGCCCAGTGATCAGGTAGAAAGCCGTGGTCTTCCCCGCTCCGTTTGGGCCCAAAAGCCCCACTACCTCTCCCCCTCTTATTTCGAGGCTGACATCATCGACCGCCCTCTTCTCCCCGAAGGATTTCGTCAATCCTTCCATTCGTAAGGTAATCATCGCTATGAGCCTCGTCTCTGAGAGGGAGCCTTGCCCTTCCCCTCCACCTCCTCAGGTGAAATGGTCACATCAGGTCGTTCCACCTCAACCCAGTCACGATCGATGAGAATGGTAATCTTATCCCCCACGACGACGTTCTTCCCCTGCCGGATAACCGGCCTTCCCGTGAGAACGATCTTCCTCTCGGCATTATGAAAGACCGCCTTCTCACCCGTTGCCCTCCTGTCTAACTGAACGATCCTCACCGCGCCCTCGGCGACGATCTGGTTCAGCTTGCTTGTTGTCTCGTCATAATAGATAATTAATCGATCCGAATACAGGGTTACATCCTCTTGATTGGCGACGACGTTTCCCTTGAAGGTGACCACATGTCCCTTATAATCCCACTCCAACGCATCCGATTTGATTCGAATGGGCTGAGAGCTCTCCCTGAAATCAAAACCGAGGCCCCTCGTGGTCAGTTCCTCGGCGGCCGGAGAGCTTATGGGAACGCTCATCGCCGCCAGCAGGAAAACAATGGAAACCCCTGGAAACCAGCGTTTCATTGCCTCCACCGTGGTAGCATGCCCTGCCACCCCCTGAGGGACTCCGAGAGGACTGTCTCCACCCTGCCGCCCATGGTAAGTTTGCCAGTAACGAGATCGATGGACATCCCCATTCCGGTTATCTCCATACCCTTTCCCGCGATATCGACCCGCTGAGAAGATCTGATCTTCCTTTCCCCGTCGTCGTACTGGAGGCTGTCAGTCATCACCTGATACCCGTCGGCGCTCGAGATAACGATATTCCCCTGGAGCTCGATATCCCTGGTCTCGTGGAGGATCTTCCCGCTGTCCCCCGTCAATCGGACCGCGCCCCCCTTTTCGATATAGAACACGGCCTCAATACCTTCCAACACGGTCGTCTTCCCCCCGAGGAAATGTCGAGCCTCCTTAGCCTCCAGTTCCCATCCCTTCAGGCCTGACTTATCCCCCACGAGGTGGATATTCTTCGAAGTCAAGTCGGCCTCCACCTCCACGGGAGGGGAACCCTGCTCCTCACCCCTTCGGCTCCGCTGGATAGCGAACAGGGTTACCGCGGCCACAACACAGATCAACGATATGAGAAAAATCCTCAACCACCTCACTATCTCAGGTACCTCTCCATCAATTCGGACCACTTCCCCTGGGCCTTCAGAATCAGCTCGATAATCTCCCTAACCGCGCCCCTTCCCCCCTGCTTCCGGGAGACATAATCAGCATATGGCTTCAACTCCTCAATTCCATCGGCGACGACGGCGGAAAAGCCCACCCTTGTCAGCAGCGGCAGATCGACAACGTCATCCCCGATAAACCCCACTTCTCGATCTTTCAACCCTTTCTCTCTCAAAATGGCCTGATAGACCTCCAATTTATCGTGGATGTTTTGGTAAACGGAATCGATCCCCAATTCTCGGGCCCGGTGAGAGACGACCTGGGATTGTCTCCCCGTAATGATGGCAACATCGATGTTCGCGCGCATCAGCATTTTGATTCCATGCCCATCCCTCACATCGAAACATTTGGTCTCGACCCCTCGATCGTCGATGACAATCCGCCCATCGGTCAATACCCCATCCACATCCAGGATCAAAAGCTTGACGTTTTTTGCCTTCTCCATGCCCCTTGAGCTCATGAGACCACTCCAGCCTTCAGCGGATCATGGGGTACTCCTTGAATCCCCCCGTTCCAGGAGAGCGACGGCCAGGATTTAAGACCCTCTTGGCGCTCTCCACGCTCATAGCTCACCATCCTTCACAATTCGGTCGATCTCCCTCACCTGCGCTAACAAGAACCCTACTTCGTCAAGGCAGAGGCTGTTGGCACCGTCGCACAGTGCCCGGGAGGGATCCTCATGCACCTCCATGAACAGGGCATCAATTCCCGTTGCCGTGGCGGCCCTCGCCAATTGGGGAACCAATTCCCGCTGCCCCCCTGAGCGATCACCACCTGCCCCCGGCAGCTGCACGCTATGGGTAGCATCGTAGACGACGGGATAACCGAAGGACCTCATGATGGCCAGTGATCTCATATCACTGACCAGGTTGTTGTATCCGAAGGTCGTTCCCCGCTCCGTCAACAGCAGGTTTTCATTTCCCGTGGAGGTAACCTTCTCGATCACAGTGCGCATATCCCACGGGGCGAGGAAGGGGCCCTTCTTGATGTTGATCGTCCTTCCCGTCCTCGCCACTTCCACAATGAAATCCGTCTGCCTGCAGAGGAAAGCCGGGATTTGCATGATGTCCAAAACGACCGATGCCTTCTCAATCTCCTCGAATCGATGGACATCGGAAAGCAGCGGAAGATCCAGCTCCTCCTTCACCCGACGTAAAATCCTCAAGCCCTCATCTACCCCCGGCCCCCTGTAGGAATGGATGGAAGACCGGTTGGCCTTATCGTATGAGCTCTTGAAGATGAGGTCCATCCCGACCCGTGAGGCGATCTCCTTGACCCTCTGAGCAATCCTCAGGGTCACCTCCTCGCCTTCGATCACGCACGGGCCCGCAAGCAGCACCAAGGGCTTATTCCCTCCAATGATGACGGAATTGACCTGGACTTCCCTGGTGGCCATCTACCCTCCCCGTCGGGAGCGTGTCCTCCCGCCCTTCCGTCTCACCGAGCGACTGCCCTTGCTTCCCAACGACGCCCTGATAAAATCGCGGAACAGGGGGTGGGGGTCCATGGAACGGGACTTGAATTCCGGATGGAACTGGCATCCCAGAAACCACGGATGGTCCTTGAGCTCCATGATCTCCACCAACTCCCCATCCGGGGATTCGCCGCTCACCCTCAGTCCGGCCTTGGTCAACATCTCCCTGTATCCATTATTGAACTCATACCGATGTCGGTGCCGTTCCCAGATCATCTTCCTGTTATAGGCCCGAAAGGCCAGGCTCTTATTTTCCAGCCTGCAGGGGTAAGCACCGAGCCTCATCGTCCCCCCTTTATCCGAATGGACGTCGCGCTTCTGGACTACCTTATTCCGGTCAACCCACTCCTCCATGAGGTAGATGACCGGGGCCGGTGTATTGACGTCGAATTCCGAGCTGTGGGCCTTCTTCAGCCCGGCCACGTTCCTCGAGAATTCGATAACCGCAGCCTGCATCCCGAGGCAAATCCCGAAGAAGGGGATCTTGTTCTCCCTGGCATACTTGACCGCCTTGATCTTTCCCTCAATTCCCCTCGTTCCAAATCCCCCAGGTACCAGAATCCCGCGGGCATCCCTGAGCAATTCTTCCGGCCTCTCCTTCTCCAGTCTCTCGGAATCGACGTAGTCCAGGTCGACCCGACAATCGTTGACGATCCCCCCGTGGATCAAAGCCTCGTGCAAGCTCTTATAGGAATCCTTAAGATGAACATACTTCCCCACCACGGCTATGGTGGTTGAATGTTTTGAATTCTTTATCTTCTTGACCAGCCGTTCCCAGGGCGCTAAATTGGGCCGGCCCGTCCAGATGTTGAGCAATTCGACCAACCTGCCGTCCAAGCCCTCCTGGTGGAAGACGATGGGAACTTCGTAGATGGATTCCACGTCCTTGGCCGTGATGACCGCATCCTTTTCGACATTGCAAAACAGGGCGATCTTCTCCTTGACCTGAGGGGTAAGAAAACGACTCGTTCGGCAGAGGATGATATCGGGCTGAACCCCGATCTCCCGAAGGGCCTTGACGCTATGTTGGGTGGGTTTGGTCTTGAGCTCTCCGGCGGTCTCAATATAGGGAACCAGGGTCAGGTGGATATAGACCGTGTTCTCCCTCCCCACATCGCTCCGTAATTGACGGATGGCCTCCAAGAAAGGAAGGCTCTCGATATCCCCCACCGTGCCGCCCACCTCCACAATCACCACGTCGACCCCGTCGGCCAAATCGAGCACCTTACTCTTAATCTCATCCGTAATGTGGGGGATAACCTGCACGGTCCCGCCCAGGTATTCGCCCCTCCTCTCCTTGGAGATGACGGCATCGTATATCTGGCCGGTCGTGAAATTGTTCTGCCTCCCCATCTTCGCTTGGGTGTACCGTTCATAGTGGCCGAGATCCAGGTCCGTCTCGGCTCCGTCATCGGTGACGAAGACCTCGCCGTGTTGGAAGGGATTCATGGTGCCCGGATCAACATTGATATAGGGGTCGAATTTTAACAGGCTTACCGTCAAGCCCCGACTCTCCATCAGAGCTCCGATGGATGCCGAGGCCAACCCCTTCCCCAGGGAAGAGACGACTCCTCCCGTAATGAAGATAAACTTCGACCTCAAGCCTTACTCACCCCTCATGAAGATATCCATGATGTGGTAACCTTCTTCGATACAGACCCCGCTCCCTCTGACAGCATTCTCATCGAAGCCCATCCCCGTCGGCCAACTCCTCTTACGACGGGAATCGTAGATAGCAAACGGAACGGGATCCGGGGCATGGGTCCTGAGCGCAATGGGTGTGGCGTGATCCGGGAGCACCATCACGCGGTAGTCCTTCACCTCTCGCATTCCCTCAAGTATCGTCCCCACCACCTCCTTATCAAAGGCCTCGATGCTCTCTATCTTCTTCGAAATATCTCCACTGTGGCCTGCCTCATCCGGTGCTTCCACGTGAATAAACACCAAATCCTTTTCCGCCAATTCCTTGAGGCCATAGGTCGCCTTTCCACGATAATTGGTGTCGAAATACCCCGTCGCCCCGGGCACGTCGATTACATCCAACCCCGCATACAGTCCAAGACCCTTGAGCAAATCCACCGCGCAGATCATCGAACCCTGTACCCCGAACCTCTCAGCCAGCGTGGGAATCTGGGGCTTTCTGCCCTGACCCCAGGGCCAAATGGAATTAGCCGGTTTCAGCCCCTTTTCCATTCTGGCGTGGTTGATGGGATGGTCCTTCAACAGGATCTGCGAACGGGTGAGGAGTTCGACGATGCCGTCCTCGCCTCCCACCGCCGGGAGGTAATCGAAGATTCCCTTCCCCACGATGTCGTGAGGTGGTGCAAGCCGCAGGCTCTCGATGGCCTTTTGGTTCCCCCCACATTTCCAGACCATGAGATGACGGTAGCTGAGGCCGGGATAGAATCGAATTGCCTCGGTTCCCATCTCCCCGTCGATATCCTGGATGATCTGGCGGGCTTCATCCGACGATATGTGGCCCGCGGTGAAATCATCCATGATCACCTGAGAACCGAGGACCTCGAGGGTAACCAGGTTGCAGCGAAAGGCCACGTCGTCCGCTTCGAGGGAAACCCTCATGCTGGCCGCCTCGAGGGGACCTCTTCCCGTAAAATATTGGGCGGGGTCGTATCCAAGGAGGGACATATTGGCGATTTCGGTTCCGCTGGAGAATCCGGGCGGGATGGTCTTCACCAATCCAACGTCGCCATTTCTGGCGATCCAGTCCATATTGGGCGTGGTTGCGACCATCAAAGGGGTCTTCCCCCCTAATTCCTCCAACGGATAGTCGGCCATGCCATCGCCGACCAACACGACGTACTTCATTGATCGCCTTCAAATGGTCTCGTGCGCAAATTGCCTGGGCAACAATCCAGGTCACCGTTGCCATTGTAAACTATAACAAAAGATGGCTGAAAGTCAAACGAAAAGGCGGCGCGCGAAGCAAAATGTGTGCCAACTTCACCAGTGGTTTATCACGGGATCATTATGGAGAAGGAATTTAGGAAAAAGGGCCTTCTTCACGTAATTCACCACCCTTTCGGCATCGGCCCTGGCCTCTTGCCGCCTCCCGAGCGGGATGGATAGATGGGGATCCCTCAGGGTATCTTCCCGGAACCCCAGTCGCCGGCCCATTTCCCCGAAGCTCGGGGGGATGTTGTCCTCCAGTTCAACCCCGTTCATAGTTGCCCAGGCAAGGGTCCACGCCTTGGCCACATTGGCAACTTCGTATCCCCCTCCTCCCAGGGCAATCCAGGGGATTGAGAGGCCTTTCAACATCTCGATCACCCGAGTAAATCCCCGGGTGGTTAAACAGAGATGGGTGAGCGGGTCGCTGTAGAACGTATCGACTCCCAGTTGAGTCACCATCACTTCGGGCTTGAATCCCCTTATCAGCGGGGGGACGACCTCTTCAAAGGCCCAAAGGTATGTCTCGTCATCGGTGAAAGGATGGAGCGGAACGTTTACCGAATATCCCTCCCCCTCCCCCTTTCCCATCTCGTACTCAAATCCCGATCCTGGAAAGAGAAAGTTACCGCTTTCGTGCAGCGATATGGTCATCACCCGGTTTGTCTCGTAGAAGGCCCATTGGACGCCATCCCCATGGTGGGCGTCGATATCGATGTAGGCCACCCGTTTGCCTCGACTCAAGAGCCAGAGGATGGTAATAACGGGATCATTCACATAACAGAAGCCCGAGGCGCGATCTCGCAAGGCGTGATGGAGCCCCCCCGCGATGTTGAAGGCAATATGGGCCTCCCCGTCGGCTACCAGCTGAGCACCCTGAATGCTCGCCCCGGTAGCGAGCAACGACCACCCCCAAAGGCCCTCAAATATGGGATTATCTCCCGGCCCTAGACCGTACATGAAGGCATCCCCCAGCGGGGAGCCCTGGCTGGCCCGCTTCAAGGCATCCAGATAGTCCCGGCTGTGGAATAGGGAGAGTTCCTCCTCCGTCGCTTCCCGAGTCTCGACGAGTCTCGCCGACGGAAGGCCGAGCAGCTCATACGCCCGGATCAATTCATAGGTCAGTTTGAGGCGAACGATCTTCAGTGGATGGGCGGGGCCATAATCGTAATCGGCATACCTATCGGTGTAAATGAAGGCAGTCCGCATGAGGCGTGTCCGTGTTCGTGATCATAACGACCGCAGACCGACGACGGCCGACGGCGGAAGGCAGAAGATGTGCTCCTGTTCGTGAAACGTGGTTCGTGCTCGTGCGCGTGTCCGTGGTCGTGATGATTAGGACCGAAGACCGCGGACGGCAGACCGCGGATAAGACAGGAAAGACGGCGAACAACAGACCGCGTTAGANGATCGTGNTCGTGCTGGTGTTTCGGATCCCGTCATTTGTCATTTGGATTTTGAACTTTGAACTTTGACATTTTCCTTGCCTCAAACCTCCATCCTCTAACCTCAAACTTTACTTTAGCCGCAGCACAGCAGCACTCGCTTTTCCTCAACCTCAGCCTTGACCTTCCCCTTTGACATTTGGATTTTGTCATTTGGATTTTCTGATATAACCAATTAAACCAATGAAACCAATACAACCAGCCAACTCATTACCATTTAGCATTTGAATTTTAAGCTGCGATGAGCGACTTTTTCAGAGATCTCTTATAACTCCATTGCTGCCAACACCGCATCCAGCCGGGCGGGAATGGAGACCGGCTTTCGCGAAATCCCGATGGCACTATCGGGATCCTTGAGCCCATGACCCGTGATGGTACATACGGCCCTATCACCGGCCTTGACGACCCCCCTTTCGGCCATCTTGATCAAGCCGGCCACCGAGGCGGCTGATGCCGGCTCCCCGAATACCCCTTCAAGCTGCGCCAAATAGCGATATGCCCTCAGAATCTCCTCGTCGCTCACCATGTCTATGACGCCGCCCGATTCATCACGAGCCCTCTCGGCGTGCTCCCAGCTGGCGGGGTTCCCTATTCTGATGGCCGTGGCGATGGTCTCCGGCTTGACGACGATGTGTCCCCGAACGATGGGGGCAGCTCCCTCCGCCTGAAAGCCCATCATTTTGGGGAGGGAGTTGATCCTCCCCCTCTCCCGGTATTCCCTGTATCCCTTCCAGTAGGCGGTTATATTGCCCGCATTGCCAACGGGTAAGAAATGGTGCGTGGGCGCCTCCCCCAATTGGTCACATACCTCGAAGGCGGCCGTCTTCTGGCCCTCGATTCGATACGGATTGAGCGAATTCACGAGGGTGATGGGGTAATCCTCAGTGATCTCCCTGACAATGCTGAGGGCCTCGTCGAAATTTCCCTGAATTTGGATCACCACTGCCCCGTGAAGCATCGCCTGGGAAAGCTTACCGAGGGCGATCTTCCCTTCCGGAATCAGGACATAGGCCTTCATGCCCGCCCTCGCGGCGTAGGCAGCCGCCGAGGCGGAGGTATTTCCCGTCGATGCACAGATGACCGCCCTGGATCCCTCCTCAAGGGCTTTGCTCACGGCAACCGTCATCCCCCTGTCCTTAAATGATCCCGTCGGATTCAACCCCTCGAATTTGAGGTAAACATCCATGTCGCACGATAACACTTCCCGCAATCTCTTTGCCTCTATCAAAGGGGTCCACCCCTCGTTGAGGCTCACGATCCACCGTTCCCCCCCAATGGGAAGAAAATCCCGGTATTTTCGGATCACGCCCCTCCATGGTTCAAAGCGGTATTGGCTCACTCTCCCAATTCCCCCGGTAAAACCCTCAGCTCAAATCGTCCTCAACCCGAATGAGCATAGTCCTGTCCAAGATCACATCCATTCCATCAATTTCCCGCAAGGCCCTTCGGACATTCCGCTCTCGCGCCTCATGGGTCATTATCACAACGGGGACCGCTTCGGAAACCCCTCTCCCCTTCTGAATGACCGATGCGATGCTGATGTCATTCTTCCCCAACACCCCGGAGATCTTGGACAAAACTCCGGGGCGGTCCAATGCCGAAAACCTCATGTAGTATGGCCGCACGATGTCCTCGATATCCTTGACCTCCATCTCCCTGATCTGCGTCCCCTGAAAAGAGAGCGTAGGCACTCTCTCCCTCGTGCCCTTCAGGATATTGCGGCTGAGTTCGATCACGTCGCTCACCACTGCGCTCCCCGTGGGCATCATGCCCGCTCCCTGACCGAAAAACAGCGTCTCCCCAACGGCACTCCCCGTGAGGAAAATGGCGTTGAAGACCCCGCCAACGGTCGCGAGGAGATGATTGGCAGGAAGCATGGTGGGATGGACCCGGGCCTCAATGGTCTCCCCATCGCTCTTGGCAATGGCCAAGAGCTTGATCTTGTATCCAAACTCCCGACCGAACTGGATGTCCAGGGGCGTGATATCGGAAATCCCTTCGATGAAGATCTTCTCAAACGGGATCCTGGCCCCAAAGGCCAGTTTAACGAGGATGGCCAGCTTATGGGCGGCATCGACCCCCTGGATATCCAGACCTGGATCCGCCTCGGCATACCCCTTGGCCTGCGCCTGACGGAGAACCGCGGAAAACTCCGTGCCCTCGTTGCTCATGGTGCTCAGGATATAGTTGGAGGTTCCATTGAGGATACCAAAGATGGTCTCAATGCGGTCACCAACGAATCCCTCTTTCAGCGCGCGAATAATGGGAATCCCACCGGCCACCGCGGCCTCGAAATTCAAATCGACGTTATACTGCTCGGCAACGTGGCACAATTCATCCAGATGGGTTGCGAGCAACGCTTTATTGGCCGTTACCACGTGCTTTCCGTGCCTGAAGGCCTCAAGAATATATGATTTAGCGGGTTCAATGCCCCCAATGAGCTCCAAGACGATATCGATCTCCGGGTCCTCGATCACCTCATCGGCGCGTTTTGTCAACACCTCCCGGTTCACCTTCACCGCCCTCTCGGTCTCCAGGTCAAGGTCCGCAATCCGCTTTACGATGAGCTTCGATCCCAGACGCCTTTCGATGACCGGTCCATTTTCCTGGAGGATCTTGACAACACCTGAACCCACGGTTCCCCATCCAATCAGCCCAACATGAATCTCTTTCATACTATCCCCCTACCCAACACGAGCCAATTCAAGTCGTCCCCTCCACCTCTCCCTCAGGGTTATCGCCAAAGGCCCATGGCCTGGCTGAGAGAGGTCCGGGTCTCTTTCTACCAGCGAGAAGGCCTCCTGTCGAGCCTCGTTGAGAATTTTCCCATCCCGGAGGATATTGGCAACACGAAAATCCGGAAGTCCCGATTGCCTCGTGCCCAGGAAATCCCCCGGACCCCGTATGGTCAAATCCTCCTCCGCAATACGAAACCCATCGGTCGTCTCCTCCATCACCTTCAACCTCCGCCTGGCCTCCTCGGATCTCCGATATTGGGCCAGAAGCAGACATTTGGAGGGATGTTTTCCCCTTCCTATTCTGCCCCTGAGCTGGTGGAGCTGGGGAAGCCCGAAACGCTCGGCATGCTCCACCAAAATCAGGGAGGCATTGGGAATATCGATGCCCACCTCGATCACTGTGGTGGCCACCAAGATATCGATCTCGCCATCCCTGAACTTCACCATCACCTCTTCCTTTTCCTCCCCCCTCATCCGACCGTGGATCAAGCCCACCCTGAACTCGGGGAAGACGTCTTTCCGCAGATGGTCGGCCATTCGGGTGGCATCCAGGAGATCCATTTTATCGGATTCCTCGACGAGGGGATATACCAAGAAGGCCTGTCTCCCCCTCCGGATCTCCTCCTTCACCAACTCATAGACCTTGGGCCTCGACCTCTCGTAATGGAGCCTCGTCTCCACGGGAACCCTCCCCGGTGGAAATTCATCGATGACCGAGATGGCCAGATCCCCGTAGAGAGTAAGGGCTAAAGTTCGAGGGATAGGCGTGGCGGTCATCACCAGCACATCGGGGTTTGTCCCCTTCCTCCGCAACGTTGCCCTCTGGATGACGCCGAACTTGTGTTGCTCGTCGATGACCACCAGGCCGAGCCTGTGAAAGTGGACGTGCTCCTGAATCAGGGCGTGGGTCCCGATAATGATATGCTCCTCGCCAGAGGCGATGGCACGCAGGATCCCCTCCCTTTCCGAACCTTTTACGCTACTGGTCAGCAGCACCGCTCGAAGGCCCAGGGGCGCAATAATCCGTCGGATATTCAGGTAATGTTGCTCCGCCAGAATCTCCGTGGGGACCATGAAGGCCGCCTGGTAGCCATTTTCCACCGCGATAAGGGCCGCCATCAGGGCTACAATGGTCTTTCCGCTCCCCACGTCACCTTGAAGTAAACGATTCATGGGGTGGGGGTGTCTCATATCCTCCTCGATTTCCGAGAGGACTCGTGCCTGGGCGGGGGTCAAGCGAAAATCCAACGATTGGAGCAACCTCCCCGTGTACCCGTGGAGGATTTGAAACGGGATCCCCTGCTCGCCCTTCACCGCACTTCTCCTGAGAGCCAGCCCCAATTGCAGGAAGAAGAATTCGTCGAAGACAATCCGCCTGTGCGCATCGGATCGGTGGAGGTTGAATTGCTCCAGGGGGGCGTCCTCCGGGGGAAAATGAACCTGTCTGATAGCCTCCCCGAAATCCATCAGCATCCGGCGCCGGAGAATATCCCCCGGGATTGGGCTGGTAAGCCCATCGGCGTAGTTGTCAACAAGGCCCTTCATGATTGTTCGGATCGTCTTCTGATAGAGCCCTTCGGGCTCCGAGTAGATGGGCACGATCCTCTTGAAATGAAGCGGCTCATCCTCGGTATGATCGGCTATTTCCATATCCGGATGATGAATTTCCTTCTGATATTTGAACAGCCTCACCTCCCCGGATACGATAACCCTCCGCCCTTTCTTGAAACGGCCTCTGAGATATTCCTCCCTGCCGTGAAACCATTTCAGGGTAAGGTTCCCGGTTCCATCCCCTACGATTACCTCGAATACCCTTTTCCTCGTCCCCTTATACAAAACCGTTCCCGCCAACAGGACTTCGGCCAATACCGTCTCAACCTTCCCCACCTGAATCTCCGAGATCTTCTTGATGACCCTTCGGTCCTCATACCTCCGGGGCAAAAAATAGAGGCCATCCTCTATGGTCCTTATCCCCTTCTTCTCCAGCTTCTTTGCTATCCTCGGACCCACCCCTTTGACGAACTGAATTGGTTGGGAAAGGGCCCCGGCTTTTCTCTTAGCCTTCTCCTTCTCCTCAACCTCAGCCTTAACCTCAACCTTCCCTTTATCCTCAGCCTCCGACCTGAAACCTCCAACCTCTATCCCTTCCCCCTCAGCCTCTAACCTCCCTCCTCCAACCTCTGTCGACTCACTTTCGACCCTCTCCTTCTCCTCAACCTTCTCCATTTCCATCATGATCCGCATGGATCGGGCGACGCGCTCCTTCTTCTCCTCCATCGACACACGTTCGAACCCGGAGAAGACCTCCAGAAGCTCCCGGAACAACTGCTTTTGGGAAGGATCCAATTCTAGGGAAAGGGCTTTGTGCCCAAGGTCTGAGATGAGCCTCTCCAACCCCTTAACCTGAGGTAGGTTGGCAAATCCGTTCTTTGAGGCGAATTGCAGCGGTTTCGTTATGGCCTGGACGATATGCTCCCTTTCGGCCACTGCCTTGTTCCTCGATGCCCTCAGCCGGAATTCCTCCAACAGCTTCATATACCAACTGGAGCCATAATGCAAGGGGGGAAGAGAGCAGAAGGCTGGAGGTTGGAGGTTTGAGGCAAAAAAAGTCAAAGCTCAGAGTTCGAATAGAGCAATCTATGGGAGAGCGGAAAAACGAGCTCTGAGCGCGAATTATATTTTTTCGACAACCACTCCTAGGCCACCAGGAGGGAAAAGCCCAGTTCTGGGTTAAAGGCGGGCTAAACGCTTGAATCGTCGAAAAAATATGTTTGAGTGGCGAGGAGCGAGTTTTTTCGAGACCTCAAAACGGTTCACGGACACGAACACGATGGTCTAACGCGGTCGGCCGTCGTCGGTCTGCGGTC
>JGI24422J19971_10000685_pt1 | contig 19382 bp, 14 predicted proteins | sample DeeMarSWOR152_54_FD_19971 | JGI IMG/M metagenome (IMG submission 19971) | reverse complement strand
ACGGACAAGCTCACCCCCGATCGATCCTGCCGCTCCAGTAATCAATATACACCTGTCCTGGATATAGCTGCGTATATCCTCCGAATCAACCCTTACCTCCTCACGGTCAAAGAGATCTGCAAGATCGAGCTGCTTTATCTGGTCAAAACGCACTATCCCTTCTATTATCTCAAGAGTAGAAGGTACGATCAAAAGCTTTACCTTTTCATTCTTACAGATCTTCACAATTTCCTTGATAACATTTTTGGTAGTTGACGGCATTGCTATTATGACTTCATTTACATCAAGGCTACGAATATACCATTTTAACTCTGATTTCCCACCATGCACCATTACTCCCTGAATATAGCTTCCAATTTTTCTCCTATCATCATCAAAGAATCCGATAACTTCTATACCTTCCTCAGGATGTCGTTGAATTTCATTCAGCACCATTACTCCTGCCTCACCAGCACCATAAATAAACACTCTTCGCATGGGGTTCTCCATTCTTATGTTGTGTTTGATTAAAATATCGGCGAGTATTGAGGTGAGATGTACCAAAAAACTAGTGCAAAAATGCCCTCTTTCAACCTATCTTCTCCTCTTCGGGCGTATATAGCTTTGATTTTTATAGTCCTTCTTTCCAGGTTCAAAATAGGAGAAGAACTTACGCACTATCTTTGTATAGCGATCATGCCTAATATCAAGCTTTTCCTGATACTGAAGCTCTTCCTTGACCCTCCTGACCTTTACAGGACTCAGAAGAGAGAAGGCCATTTCCCGTTCACGCTCGTCCAAAGTCATCAGAGAAACCGCAATCTCTCTATCGGGTATCTTCATCAAGACATTCACGAGCTTAACTCTGTCTTCATATTTTAGTAGAGCGAGAATCTTTTCCTTTAAGGTCATAATATTTAACTCTACCGTCATATCCACTTCCAGTCTCTATCTGTTTGTCAAGAATATTTTTATCGTATTTTACTGCCCGGTCTAATTTCCTTATCCACGCTTACAATAGAAAGGTTTCCATTATCGGAAGCTGCAAGGAGCATACCGTTGGATTTTGTCCCCACGATTTTTACAGGTTTCAAGTTTACGAGCACTGCAATTTCCTTTCCAATCAACTGGTCCGAACGGTAATGCTCCGCAATACCAGCTACAATTTGCCTTTTTTCTTCTCCTAAATCTAAAATTATTTTCAATAACTTTTTGGATCCCTTGATTGGATCAACCTTCAATATTTTACCCACCCTTATATCGATCTTATTGAAGTACTCAATGTCGATCAGTTCCGGGTCCTTTATCTTCCGCATAATCTCCTCCTGCTGGCTTTCGCCCTCTTTGAAATCTATCCTGGGGAAAAGGCTCGTGGTTTCCATTACTTCTGTATTCGGCTTTAATCTACCCCAGAAGAGTAAAGAATCATCGGTGTTTGTTTTTACGGTATTTTCAAGGACTTTCTCCGAAAAAACCGACAGCGCCGTTTCTGCCTTATCCAGAATTATAGGAGCAATTAAAACAGTTGCAATGCGGAAACCTTCAGAAGCCGAATATAAGACGGTTTTTAATTCTTTTATTTTCCTGTTCTTATAAAGATTCCATGGTGCAGTTTCGTCAATATATTTGTTTATCATTCTGATAAATTTCAATACTGCATCGAGTGCACTGTTAAGCTCCATCTCATCTATTGATTTCTTGACCTTATCAGGAAGGGTCTTGCCATATTCAATTATTCTTTTGTCATGTTTATGTAGCACAGAGGGCTCAGGTATCTTTCCTTTGAAGTACTTCTGAATCATGCGTATGAGCCTGCTCAGCAGATTCCCATAATCATTTGCTAAATCCGAATTGATTGTGTTTATAAGAATCTCCTCGCTGAAGTTGGCATCAGCTCCAAGAATCATATTTTTTATCAGCACATAGCGGAATACATGAACACCGTATTTGTCGACTAAATCAATCGGCTTAACCACATTTCCCAGGGATTTGCTCATCTTCGCATCCTGTGCCAACCACCATCCATGAGCGAAAATTGATTGAGGGAGCTCAAATCCCGCAGATTTCAACATTATAGGCCAGTAGACTGCATGTGTGGTTATAATATCCTTTCCCACAAGATGAATGTCACAGGGCCACCATTTCTGAAAGGAGTTGTTATTTCTGTACACCCCAATCGTGCTTACATAATTAATCAATGCATCAAACCATACATATGTGACATATTTTTTATCAAAGGGGATTTCAATTCCCCAGTCCAGTCTCGATTTGGGACGTGATATACAGAGATCTGACAATGGCTTTTTAAGAAATCCGAGGATCTCGTTACGTCGCGATTTTGGTTTAATAAAATTCGGGTGCTCTTTAATATATTCCAGCAACCAGTCTTTATATTTTGATAACTTAAAAAAGTAATTCTTTTCCTCAATATCTATGACTTCACGTCCGCAGGAGGGACATTTACCATCAACTAAATCCTTCTCTGTCCAGAATCTCTCTTCAGGAACGCAGTATTTGCCCACGTACGTATCAAAATATATATCCCCTCGTTCATACAGATAGGTGAGCAGGTTCTGTACAACAAATATATGCCTCTTTTCCGTCGTACGGACGAACCTCGAGTAGCTTATCCCCAACTTTTTCCACAGATCAATAAACCGACCCACCATCTCATCACAGTGCGACTTGGGCTTCACCCCCCTCTTTTTCGCCGCCTCCTGGACCTTTAACCCATGTTCATCGGTACCTGTAGAGAAAAACACCTCATCACCAAAAAGCCTGCGATATCGAACCAGCACATCGGCAAGGATTGTAGTATATGCATGCCCTATATGGGGCTCATCATTCACATAATAAATCGGGGTCGTGATATAGAATTTTCCCAAAATAATCTCTCCTCATTCACGTAACATTCATCATATAGTAGTAATTTAATCTATTTTGTCAAGGAGTTATTGGTAAGATATGGGTCAACCTTTCCCAGAATGTCGGACAGTGATCCTCTGAAAAGATTTCCTCCGGGGAGAGATCTCAAGAAAATCGTCCCGTATGTTCGGGCCAGAATCCTTCGGTCAAGAATTACAACTATACCTCTATCTGTTTTTTTTCTTATGAGCCTCCCTATTCCCTGTTTCATTTTAATGACTGCGAGTGGAAGACTGTATTCCAGAAATGGATTTCCCCCATCCATCTTTATCCTCTCCAACCTTGCTCTCGTCACCGGTTCGGTTGGTACTTTAAAGGGCAGTTTCGTTATAATGACACACTCCAGCGTCTGGCCGGGTGCATCGACTCCCTCCCAAAAACTCTCCGTTCCAAATAAGACAGAATGAATGTTTAGCTTGAAATCACTCAGCAGCCTATTTCTCGAATCATTCCCCTGTTTAAACAAAACAAGCCCAATATTTTCAATCTCTTCCTTTATCCTGTTGAAAACCTCATTTAACAGTTTGTATGAGGTAAAAAGGATAAATGCCTTACCCCTCGTCTTTTCCATGATCTTGAAAATAGTATTACTGATATTTTCCCCATATTCAGGATTTTCAGGCTCACGAACATCAGTGGGGATAAGCACAGCCATCTGTTTATCATACGAAAACGGTGAGGGAATTTGGGCTTCTAGCACGCTGTCTATCAGGGAAAGTCTATTCTTCATAAAGGTAAAGGCGCCCCCGACTGTGAGTGTGGCACTGGTAAGAATGCCACTTTTTAAACGTCTGAATATCAGCTCATTCAAGGTACTACCCACATCGATGAGGGATACAACACATGCTACTTCTTTCTTCTTTTCAATCCACCTCACATACCTTCTATCCTCCTCGTTTAAGAATATATCAATAGTCTGAATAATCTCTCCGACTCTTGAGATAAAACCTTCTATCTGTTTCCCTGTCCTTTCATCATTCTCCTCCTCAAGCTCTTCTCGCAACTGGAACAGCCTGTTAAGCACCGTGGTACTTTCTCTATGGAATACCCCAAGCTGCCTGCATACCACTGAGTCCCACCCGGGTAGATTTCTGGTTTGTTCATTTATCTCAAGCAAGGTATGGCCGTTGCTGGAGGAATCTGTATTCATCCTTAGTATGTCAGCCGAGGTCAAAAAATCCTTTACCGTATCGAATAGATTCATACTGATTGATTTTAAACTGGAAACCTCACCCATCAATTCATCGATTATCTTGCTTTCACTCATCCCTCTTTTTGAGAGATACATCAGATATCCCTTTTTCTTCTTAGGTCCTGAGTACAATCGGTTTAACAGCCGCATTATCGATCCAAGAGATATTCTTTTGGTAAAAAAGGATGTTGCAGAATCCTCAAGGTTATGGGCCTCATCAAATACCACTCTCTCATAAGAAGGCAAGATGGAACCTCCGGATCCAGCAAGACACGCATCCGCGATTAAGTAATGGTGATTCGTGACAATTATATTTGCAGAAACAGCTTTACGCCTCACACCGTTCAAAAAACACCTGCTGTAATATCTACATGCTCCTCCTGAACAGGTATCCGATTGAGAGTTGATTTTTTCCCAGAGAGCAGTTTTTGGAATGAAGGTAAGGTCGGAGAGGCTACCGTCTTCAGTACGTTGTACCCAGTTAAAAATTGCCTCGAACTGCTGTAGCTCTTCATCTTCGATAAAGGAAAAAAGATCCTGTTGAGCTTCAAAAAGACGGTTCAGGCAGATGTAATTTCCACGCCCTTTCATCAGAAGATAAGAAAAATCAAGATCAAGTATGGTTTTGAGATCAGGAATGTCCTTGAAAAGTAGCTGCTCCTGAAGATTAATCGTATTCGTTGAAATTACCACCCTTTCTTTGTTCGCAATTGACCACTGAATCGCCGGAAGAAGGTAGGCAATAGACTTTCCTATGCCCGTGCCGGCCTCGATGAGGGCAACCTTGTTCTTATTAAAAGATTCACACACCCAATCGATCATCCTTAGCTGCCCTTCACGTTCCTCAAAATCGAGGAAGTGGAGGTGGAAAGGACCGTCCTTCGATAACAGCTGTCTCAGCTTTTTTTGATCCAGAGGAGCTATTCTCTCCTTCAGTACAGGCTCTACGACCGCATATACACGACTCACCTCATTGTTCACTATGAGGAATCCTACACCGCGGTTTGCTACATATGAGGCTATGCGCATATCCTGATCTGAAGGAGAAAGGTCTCCGCCCGGATGATTGTGTATCACCACATCGGGTAAAAAACTCTTCTCCAGGGGTATTGCCACACACTCTTCATTGCCCCGTGCAACCACCTCTACTCTCACAACTATGCATTGGTCATCTGTCCAACAAAAAAATAAAATTTCATTTCCACCTGCCTTATGAATTTCTTCCTTTATGCTTTGTGCTGCCTCATCACCTATATAGCGGTCTATCAATTTAACTTATTCCTATTCACTGGACTGCCTCTATATGTTTCTCATGACCTCTTTCAGCAGAAGAATCATCCGTTCACTTGTTTTACTCATTGTCTCCAATACTTCTTCATGAGTGAGTGCTCCGAGGGCAATTCCACAGGCCATATTCGTAATAACCGATATACCCAGAACTGTGAGACCCTCCTGAGCTGCAACGATCACCTCGGGAACTGTCGACATTCCCACTGCATCAGCACCGATTTTTTTAAAGAATGATATTTCAGCCTTAGTCTCATAGCTTGGGCCGGAGGTGGCAAGATACACCCCTTCTTTCAGCTCGCCTATACTGGAGTTCTGGTGTGCTATTTTTTTTGTTTTTTCCATGAGACCGGTGTCATAGGGTTCTGATAGGTCCACAAAGATGGGGCCAAAAGCCAGTGGGTCTTCACCAACAAGAGGGTTTACCCCCATATAGTTTATATGATCGCTGATGAGCATTATATCTCCTGGTTTAAAATCAGAGTTAATCCCGCCACTTGCATTGGTGATAATAAGATTTTCTACCCCCATCTGTTTAGCAACTCTAACAGGGAGCGTCACATCCTGGAGAGAAAAACCCTGATAGTAGTGAAACCGCCCGTTAAAAACTATAATCATTTTTTCACCCAATCTCCCGGCAACCAACTCGCCCTTGTGCCCCTGAACTGTGGGCCCTGGAAATCCGGGAATATCCCGATAATTAATTATAATTTTTTCCCCTATTTCTTCAGACACTCTTCCGAGCCCTGATCCGAGAATGATACCGACTTTAATTGGAATCTTTATTCTCTTCTGTATATAGTCAACTGCCCGTGTGAGCTTCTGCTTATATGATCGCATAAATAGTCTCCAGAAAGGTTTTTAAAAAACTCTCTTTTGCCAGTCAGAAGGATCAACATAAACACCATTTATAAATAAACCCCAGTGTAGGTGAGAACCTGCAGCGATACCAGTCGAACCAATAGTGCCAATCTTTTCTCCCTTTCTAACAGTCTCAGCAACCTTCACATCAATGGAATCCATATGAAAAAAAAGTGAGAAGATACCTTGTCCGTGATCTAAAACAAGGGTATTTCCTGTTGTTATTCTGCGATCTGCAAAGACTACTGCTCCCCGGTTTGGTGAGAATACCGGATCCCCTCTTTTACCTTTAAAGTCAATACCCCTATGAAAGCGTATGAAAGTAAATAAACCATCCACATAATAGATTCTTCTTTTTCCGAACCCTGAAATAACAACAGGATTACTCACAGGAGGTATAAAAGAGCTTTCCCAGAGTGCCTCTTGACTTGCTCTTGAGAGGATTTTCCACAGAGCTTTTGTTTCTTCTTCTTTCTGTTTAGAGGGTTTCAAGAGACCCTCTTTTTGTTTAGGTAAGAATACTTTTCCGCTCTTATAAACGGCTTTTTGAAGGTAAAAGGGGTATCTGATTTGTGTAACTCCAGCATTTACACCATCTGCAGTAATCTGCAAATAGTATTTTACCGGCTTGGCCTCTATGTCGAAACCGGTTAAGGCTCTGTAGGTGTTATTGCCCAGAGCATAGAATGTGAGTGTGTTTCTATACCCACTTTCGCTGTAAATTGTAGCACTGATTTTACTTATGTGCAAACCAGATCTTACAACAACCTTAACAGTTTTCCCCTGTACCCACTGGGGAGTAAAGAAAAATCGGAGATCTAGAAATTGACGGGCTTTGGATTGAGAAAGTTTTCCGTATATGAGAGATGGCTCACTTTGAATATACACCCTGCTGTATGCGTACAGTTTGTAATAGCTGCTGCGGGATTTTATCACAACCTCACTATCTCTACCGGTTTTTATATACGATCCCGAGCTGATTGTGGAGACTTTATTTATTCTCATCGCTGGCTTGTCCTGTTCCTTCAGCCACACACTCCCTTTGATCTGAATGATTGAAAGTTCTTCTGCTCTCACCCGCTGCAAAGTGAAGATCATAAGGAACAGGAAGATAAATGCATATCCTGTATGTAAACGTTTCAAATTACTACCTACCCCCATTTTTATGGATACAAACGGTTGATCAAGCGGGCAAAGGGGATTGCTTCTCTTACATGCGTAATGTTACATACCCATGCCAAAAGCCGCTCGATGCCGAGTCCGAATCCAGAATGGGGCACACTCCCATACCTGCGGACATCGAGGTACCATTTGTAACGTGCAGGATCCAACCGTTCTTCATTAATTCTCTGAAGCAAAGAATCATAATCATCGTTTCTCTGAGAGCCTCCTATGATTTCTCCATACCCTTCTGGTGCAAGCAAATCGTCATTGAGTACCGTGCGGTCATCCTCAGGATTAGGTTTCATATAAAAGGCTTTTATTTTCTTAGGGTAATTATATACGAACACAGGTTTATCAAAACTCTCTGAAAGAGCAGTCTCCTCATCACCCCCTATATCATCTCCCCATTCTATACCATAGTTTTTCTTTCTAAGAATATCTAGCGCCTCATCATAAGAAATCCTCGGAAAGGGTGAACTGATCTTTTGTAAAGTAGATAGATCCCTCTTGAGGAAACGAAGCTCAGTCTCACAATTTTTTATTATATTTGATATCACGTAAATTATCATATCCTCCTGAAGGTCCATATTCTGATTAGAGTCATAAAATGCAACCTCGGCCTCNAGCATCCAGAACTCAGTTAGATGTCTCCTGGTTTTTGATTTCTCAGCACGAAAGGTTGGACCAAAGCAAAATACTTTTTTAAACGCTGATGCCGCCGCTTCGAGGTAGAGCTGCCCTGTTTGCGCGAGATAGGCTTTGCCAAAATCAAAGTACTGGGTTTCAAAAAGGGATCCTGCGCTTTCCCCAATTGATCCGGTAAGAATTGGTGTATCGATTAATATATATCCATTATCATGAAAGTAGGTTCTCAACAACCAGATAAGCTCGTCCCTCACTCTCAATATAGCAAGTTGTCTGCTCGAGCGCAGCCAGAGATGTCGGTACTCCATGAGGAAATCAACACCATGTTCCTTTTTTGAAATCGGGTATTCTTCCTCAGGAACATGCATGACCGCCATATCGGTTACTCCCATTTCAAAACCGCCCGGTGCTCTTCTTTCCTCCCGAATGACTCCTGTCATGATCACTGCTGACTCTATTTTCAATGCGGGACAGGAGTCAAACACCTCATCCGGCACCTCTCCTTTTGCAACAACGCACTGCATGATACCTGTGCCGTCCCTCATTTCTATAAAATAGAGAGAGCCGCTCGATCGTATGTGTCGAATCCAACCCTGTAGTCTAACTTGCTTTCCTACATAAGATGCCGCCTCTGCGATAGAAAATTCCTCATTTTTCATCCGAACCCCCTATAGTACAAGTGAATTATGTCGAATATATCCCACCTTGGGCAATAAGTATAATCCTTGTCCCGAAAAGATCATCCCTTTATAACGCCAAGGGGTTTCAAATGAGCAACTCTGCTCGCAAGTCCATTATCCTCAACGATCTGCACTATCCTTGATACATCTTTATAGGCATCGGGCATTTCCTCTTTTAGAGTTCTGTGGGATTTCGACAGCACAAGAATGCCCTTCTTACTAAGCTCTGTATCAATGTTCCTCCCCTGTGCCACTTTAATGGCTTTTCTTCTACTTAAAACCCGGCCAGCTCCATGACAGGTGCTACCAAAGCTTTTATTCATACTTCCCGCCTCTCCTTTCAGAATGTAGGAAGATCTTCCCATATCACCGGGAATCAATACTGGCTGGCCGACGGTTCTATATGAGACGGGAACATCTGGGCTCCCCTCTGGAAACGAACGTGTTGCTCCTTTCCTATGAACACAAACCAGCACCTCCTTACCTTCGACTACATGTGGCTCAAAACGAGCAATATTATGAGTCACATCATAGAGAACCTGCATACCAAGACTCTTGTAGGAGGTACGAAAAACCGATTCAAAGCTCTCCCGAATAAGGTGGGTTATGATCTGACGGTTAGCCCACGCATAATTCGCAGCTGCCTTCATAGCACTTAAATATGCAGCACCTATTCTGTCACCTATATACACGGAAGTGAGCTGCGGATCGGGAAGTTCAAATAACTTTTTATTACGCATCTGAGCGAGGTAATCGTCACATATTTGATATCCAAAACCTCTAGAACCGGTATGTAAGAAAACCAGTACCTGCCCCTCATTAATATTAAATACCCGGGCCACATCTGGCTGAAAAACTTCAGCTACATAGCAGATTTCAATGAAATGGTTTCCTGCACCAAGTGTACCAAGCTGCTCTCTTCCTCTCACCCGTGCCTTTTCAGAAACATTATCAAAATCAACTCCATCGAACCTGCCATTATCTTCACAGTAATCGAGATCTATTTCTTCACCAAAACCGTTCTTTACTGCCCATAGAGCTCCGAGTTCAGCTACTTTTCTCTCCTCTTTCTTTGAAAGAACGATATTTCCCTTTGATCCAACACCCACAGGAATATGGTTGTAGAGTACTGTTAAAAGCTCTCGCATCCGATCCTGCACATCCATTTTTAAAAATCGCGTCTTAATTGCCCGCACACCGCAGTTAATATCATAACCGACTCCCCCGGGAGAAATCACACCGTTTTCCACTTCTGTAGCCGCGACTCCTCCAATGGGAAAGCCATACCCATAATGAATGTCTGGCATTGCGGCAACAAATCCCTTCACACCGGGCAAACAAGCCACGTTTCTCAACTGCACCAGGGCATCGTTAGTTTCACTCTCCGCCGCCATCGAATCATCTATGAAGGCAATTCCTTTTACCAACATTGGCGGTTCCTTTGGCAGCTCATAGAGAGAGTTTCCAATTTTTTTTAATTTTACCATTTAACCTCTCCTCCAATTGTGTTAACTACCACCCGCTTTTCGGCTCAAATATCAAAGGTTATCGCGGTCTTGAAACCTTCCTCGGATTCTTCGATTTTAAAATTGTGAAATGTCGCAGCTTTGATCTCTCTTTGTAGTAGATTATTGTAATCCGTTAAAAAGAAAACCCTTGAATGAACTTTATTCTTCTTAATTTGAATTCGTGCATCATACGGCAGTATTTGTTCAGTATCCACAAAAAACACAAGTTGATTCAGAAAATCAATCAGAGCATCATCAATGTTATTGTATGCGATATTAATTACTCTTCGAGAAATATATCTACTTCTTAGATCGATTTCCTCCATTGTTTTATCTGTAAGCATGAAAAACAGTGCTTTTACAGCTTCATGAAAGAGCTCTCTTTTATTTTCGGCTTCTATCACCACTCTTAAATCAGCAGTGTGATCGATCAATGAATAAGAACTCATGCTAATCCCGTTTCCATTTATATACTATAAAAGATATGTGTAGTAGAAATTTTTTGGAAGGCTCTATGAATGCAATTAGGCCATTTGCACGTCAGTTCCAATTATAAAAAATTCCATTTTACGGCAGAGATAACATATACTTTAAATTAAAGTAAGTATTTCCGGCTCACCATCTCTGACGAGCACGGTATGTTCAAAGTGCGCTGATGGTTTCCCATCTTTTGTGACTACTGTCCAGTTGTCCTTTTTAATTATCACTTCGTAGCCCATCATATTTACCATTGGTTCAATCGCGAGAGTCATTCCTGAAAACAGTTGCGGTCCTCTGCCTGGCGTTTTATAATTAGGTATCGGAGGCTCCTCGTGCAGTTTTTTGCCAATGCCATGACCCACAAAATCTCTCACCACAGAAAATCCATTCGTTTCAACAAAATCCTGTATGGTTTTTGAAATATCGGCGACATGGTTTTTATTCACAGCTTTCTGAATACCTGCATAAAGAGCTTCCTCGGTCACCGCAAGAAGCTTCGCAACCTCCGGGGATATCTGACCAATGGGTATGGTCACGGCGGCATCCCCAAAATATCCCGCTTTATTCACTCCCACATCGATACTCAGAATATCACCCTCCTGCAGACGGTAATTGCCCGGAATACCGTGAATGACTTCTTCATTTACAGACGTACAGATCGAGGATGGAAAGCCGTTATAATTTTTAAATGCAGGCACGCCTCCCCTTTTGCGAATAAAATCCTCTGCCTTTTCATCAAGCCACTTTGTAGTGATACCGGGTTTTACAATCTCTCTCATATAATTGAGCAGCTCAGCTACAATCCTACATGCCTGTCTGATATATTCGATTTCTGTCTTATTTTTTACCTCATGCATTCTCTGAAACAACCTTCTTCTCTGTCTGTGGCTTTTTCTCTACGCTGACCATGTCTTCCAGTTTTGGCCCTGCATTATAGGATTCCTCAATTATATTTGAAATACCTTTTTTCTGTCCTGCACTTATTGATATTTCACCCTTAACTACTACCCCTTCTTCGATATTCACCTTTGGTGTTCTTATGTTTCCAAGGACTCTTCCTGTGGCCAGGAGAAACACTTCTTCTTCAGCTTCTATATTACCGATGAGTGTTCCACCTACGATCACCTTTTTTGCGGTAATGTCAGTTTTTACCTTTCCCAGCTCTCCGATTATCACCTGATCTTTTGTCTTGATCTCTCCTTCAAACCTTCCATCTATCTGGAGCGAACCGTTGATATAAAACTTACCTTTAAAAATAGACCCTTCACCTATTACACTATTGAGCTGTGCATCATTCTTTGGTGCCATAGGGTAGCCTCCTGTTTGTTTTAGAGAGGAATCCGGTTTTTTACTATTCTATCTATATAATTTATATCTTCTTCATTTATCTCCTGAAACTTTACACCATACTCGTACACATCTTCATCAATCCTGTACACAACACCACGGGCGTCTATTATCCTTTCAGGAAATTTAATAGACATCTGTAGAACTGTGTGCCCAATTATATATCCTTTAAGCCTCGACTCTTCAAGCTTGAACAACAGGCCCCCTGCACTGATATTGACCACGGCTATTTCATATGCATCACCACTATCAAGTCTGAAATAGTCATATTTAACAAGCGCTTCAACGAGTATACTTCCATACTCCAGTGTTCTCAAAGCAAACGTAGGTTTAATGTTCCGGTGATAATCCACATCATTCGCGAGCCTGATATATCCCACGGCCTCGCCTTCGAGCATGAGCGGAACGCAGCATTCAGAAAAAATTTTCCTGTTTCTCTTCTGCTGAAGGAGGTCAAGAAGCTTCGCCTCTGCTGCCTTTCTTGGAGCTCCTCGTGATAGCATGTATTGATAGGCACTCGCAACTGTTAGGATCTCACTTTCTGAAAATCTTCTTTGGCGTATACTGTCTTCATAGGAATCATATATAAGAAATATCTTCTTTGTTTCCCTTAGGAGCTGCTCCTCAAGGGTGAGCTTCTGATCAGGCTTAAAAACCTTTAATATAAAATTTTGGGAATATTCAGAAACTAGGTGTTTAATGCCATTTAAAATTTTGTCAACAGCCGGTCGTGGTTTCTTCACTTCCCTGTAAATTACCCTCTCATCCATAAGAGAGGAGCTTTTAAAGTCGTACTTATCAGACTGGACCATTATTTTGAGCTTCATAAATACCTTGCCAAATACATATACTCGCTCATATTTTCGGACAATATTTTTACTGATGCTCTCGGGTATCACAAGAGAGATCCTGGTATTGTCAAGCTGCCGGCCAGTGGTCGTAAAGTAATGATAATTATTGTGAAAAGTAAAATTTACTTTGATGGCTCCATCTATATCACCAATAAAAGGNGAGTGCATCCGGATGTTGAGAGCACTGTTGTCAAAGCTATCAATAATACCCTTATATTCAATGCCATGAATGTCAATATTAAGAGGTTCACGCGCCTTCATNAGGTTCTGAAATATAAGATTTTTTTCAAGGAAACTCGTAACGATCATCTTTTTTGGCATTTCACCCATTCTTATATTTCCTGCTCACCCCTACTTTTTAATCTTTCAGTCAAAATATTAAGATACACATCAACGATTTCTGGATCAAACTTCTTGCCCTTATTTTGTCTTAAAAATTCCATTGCCTGTCCTTCGGTAAAAGGGTCACGAAATGGTCTCTTAGAGATAAGTGCATGATAACTATCAATCACACTTACAATTCTCGCCCAGAGGGGTATCTCTTTTCCTTTCAATCCATCCGGGTATCCTGAACCGTCCCAGCTTTCATGATGATGCTTTACCAGCTCAACACCTTTCTTGAAAAGATTTAGTTTCTTTTCAACGTATTCCGCTCCTCTCAACACATGACTCTTTACAATGTTGAACTCCTCCAGTGTGAGCTTCTCTTTTTTATTAAATATACTCTCATTCAATCCAATTCTTCCAACATCGACGAGCATAGCGGACGCCCTGAACTTTATGAGCTCTTCACCCGAAAATCCAAGTTTCTCACCTATCAACTCCGCATCCCGAGCTATGTTTAAAAAATGGCCACTAATGTAAGGCTCCCTTCTCTCAACAGCGTTTAGATACTTATTGGCAATAAGCTCATGTATCTGATAGACTTCAACTGGCTTCTCCTTCCCCTTAACCGTCACAGTGTTTAAAAATCTAGCCTCTACCAGATACTTGACCTCCTCGTATACTTCCTTTGTGACAAGAATCTGCTCCCTCCCCGCCAAGGCTTCTAGTCGGGATGCGGTATTGACCACATCACCGATAACTGTATAATCCATACGGTCAATCGATCCCATATTCCCGGATATAACGTATCCTGTGTTTATTCCGATCCCTATTTCGACCTTCTCCAAACCCTGTTCCAGTCTTTTTTCATTCTCAGCCGCTACGTATTTCTGCATTTCAAGAGCTGCAACCACAGCCCGCTCAGTGTCGTTGTAATGTGAAATGGGCGCACCAAAAACAGCCATAACACAATCACCAATATACTTATCAAGAGTACCTTCATACTTGAATACAATGTCCGTGAGACCTGAGAGATAGGTATTCAAAAGGTCTACTACTTCTTCTGGTCTCATGTGCTCTGACATTGAGGTAAAACCCCTAATATCAGCGAAAAGAATGGTAATTTTCCTCCTCTCTCCACCGAGCTTAATCTGTTCTGGATCAGAGAGAATACCATCAACGAGCTGGTGCGAAACGTACCGTGAAAAGGCATACCGGAGATTTGATAATTTCGAGTTTTCTATTGCCATCACCATTTGATTTGATAGCATCTGTATCGAATCAAAAACCTTCTCAGGATAGGGCTGAAGATTGATGCGTTCTCCAAGGGTCAATATCCCAATTACTGCATCTTTTGAAAGTAGCGGAACCAACACATTTGCTTCAAGTCTATCTAAAATCTCCCTCTCATCGAAAGTCATGGTATCACCAACATCAGAAATAACTATAGGCTTTTTATTTTCTCGCAATTTATGGACAAAGGAGGCCCTATCAGAAATGTGTATCTTTTCAAACAGTTTTTTTGATAGACCCTTTGTAGCAATTACCGCGTACTCTGTGTTATTCTCATTTGTAGACAGCACTATTGCCGCTGTTTTGCTCAATGACCGCCCCATTACATTTAAAAGGAAACTCCCAAAAAAGTCTTCCTTCCCAAGAGAGGTCAGATCAACTCCTATACCTGACAATTCTTTGAGTTCAAAAGTCTTTCTCCTCAGTTCCCTTCCCTCACCTGCTCTCTCAACCCGGGCGGTAATAATGTGTATCATTTTGAGTTCCACTGCATTGCACACAGTTTGAATGAAATCAATTTCCTCTTTATCAATTCTTTCCAATATCTTCCCACCCCATAGAACGGAAAAATGTTTTATCTGATCACGCCTATCATTGGGTATGATGAGAAACGAAGAATCAAAATTAAACTGCTGATCGCTGATATGTTCAAAGAGAAACCGAACACCTTTTTGATCAATAACAGTCCAGTCGTGGCGTTTTATTTCTTCAATAAAACGCGGATCAAGAAAAAAAGGCAGGATGTGTCTTACGGTAGTATCAATTGTTGCTGATTCATAAATCTTGTTGGCATCAAGGTCAATAAATGCATACTGAATCGTTTCCCCGAGGGCTTTTGATATCACATTTGACACATATTGCGGAATATCTTTCGGTCTATTGAGACGTAGAATTTCTCGCGTAACCCTCTCTGTATGGGTAAGATATGAAGCTAATTTGGTTTCAATCATGATATTATCCAAATAATTATTGGTATGATTAGAGTAAAATTCATAATTTGATAAATCCACTCAATGATATCATAATAATCGCAAATTTTAAAGCCCAGCTTGAATGGTAATATTCAGCTTATAATAGAAAAATTCTCTAAGTAAAATGTAAACATAATCGAATCAACTTTCAATTAGATTATAATCTGGCAGTCTATCATCTGGTAGGAAAAACCACTAAAAATGAAGAAAAAGAGTGATTACCATGATTAAAAATATCTTTTACTCGTGCATGAAGTTGACTGACTTTAATACAGAATCATTACTTACGCAGGAGATTAATACTCGAAAATTATTTTTTCCTTTTCAGTGCGAGCTCAAAGCGTTTCTGTCTGTCAAGGAGATCCATCCCCTTTAACGCTCTTTTTACAGCTCCCCCGCTTGCCCTTGCTCCTCCATACTGAGGAAGTCTGAGGGCTTTGATGATCTCTTTTACTTCAAAATAGGGATTATCAACAATAACATTCAGAATCCTCTTCCCCAGCTCTGTCGTTGCAAGGGCATACACATCTTCTTCTGGTTGTGCAGGCTGGGCTTGAGGCGCTGGTTTGGGCTCCACCTTGGGTTCTACCTTTGGAGCAGCTGGCTTTGCAGGGCTAGACCTCGAAGCAGTAATCTGCGGCTGGGCAGGTCGGGTAGGTTTCGCGGCTGGTCTGCTTACAGCCGCCCCCGTAAAGTTTACAATGGCATCTTCAACATTATCGAAAGATTTTAATATTGAAGAAAATTCCATGAGCTCATACACATCGTACACATCGGATGACATATTTATGAGTACCAAGTCTCCATTATTTTCACGAATTTCCCTTATTTCACTAACAAATACACCCCATCCTGCACTGCTGACGTAATCGATATTCTTCAAATCTACTATTATCTTGTACTTATTTAAAGCGAGCTGCTCTTCCAGCTTCTTTTCAAGATCTGGGGCGGTTGTTGTATCAATAAAACCTTTAGCAGAGATAATCGCTATATCGTTATCATTGCCTGCATATTTAACGTCTACTTGAATGTCTGGCATTCAATCCTCCTCAACTCTTTGCATCTTTAATTATTATAAAATCTTGGCACAAATTCAATAAAAAAATACAATTTCAATGATTTATGGCGAATAATCATATGCTTGTGCTCTATTTTTTACGGGTATTTTATCTTAAAATATACAGCAAATTTCCGTAAAATAGACCTCCTTTAACGAAATTTCTTAGAATTTTTGTGCGTTAAAGGAAGAAAGGGCTCCCACTATCTGTATGAAGCCCATGTAGGAAGCTCACGTTTCGCAAATGCTTCTCGTTTCTCTTTGGTATCGAGTTTCATTCTAATAAGCTCTCTTCTTATAACACTTTCTCGCACAGTATGACCACCATACTCTTCCGACTTAAGAAGACTAGTTATTTTCCCTACACCGTATTCTGGATGCTCCCGCACAATTCTTACTATCGTTTTAATCTGTTCGTCAGTTGCATGGGTAAGTTCGATCCTCTCTTCCTTCTGCTCCACCTTCAGTCCATCGTCTCCGAACTTTTCCCTCTTTTCCTTCAACTCAAGGTACTCTTCATTTGATATTCCTGTTTTTTCAAGCGCGTCTTCAAGGGGTACTTCATCATCGAGAAGCTGAAAAAGAGTGAGCCTCTTTGAATATTCGATCTCAGTGGGGCTCATTTCCAGCTTCAGAACTACAAATGTAATATCATCGGTCTGTGGGTACCCTTTTGTAAAGGCGGATATCTCCTCATTCAATTTAATCTTAAAATCAGAGGTAGGTAAGTGGTGATACTTTTTAATGAATTCAATTAATCTCGTTTCTCCAAATTGCTCCCTCTTTTCATTCATTGCCTCTGTAATACCGTCGGTGTACGCAAAGAGAAGATCGCCCTTCTTTAACTTGAGCTTCTCACTTATTATTCGTTTATTGAACTCATCTGGATCTCCAAGATCAATACCGACAGCAATTCCGCCGGGGTTTAAAAAGCTCACTGACTTTGTCTCGTCTCTGTACAGTACCATCGGATTGTGACCGGCAGATGCGAAATTCACCGCCCTCTTTCTGGCATCAAGGATGATATAGAACATGGTGACATACATACCCTTTTTAATATCACCCATTGCAACTTCATTTACCCTTTCAAGGACGTAAGAAGCCCTTTTATTCCCCCTGGCCTCCAGCCTCATGGAGGTCCTGATCATTGTCATTACCATTGAACTACCAATACCTTTACCAGATACATCGGCAACAACTATTCCAATTGAGTTTTCATCGACTTCAAAGAAATCGTAGTAGTCTCCCCCAACCTCCTGTGCCGCCCTGTAAGCAGCATCAATCTCGAATCCCTCGAGCCTGGGAACCTCTTTTGGCAGTAGGGCATTTTGTATTTCCTGTGCGAGCTGAAGCTCTCTTCTCAACCTGGTTTGATCAGTGAGTTGCCCCTGGGTAATCCGTAAATTCCGCATAATTTCATTGAAGGCTTCACCTATTCTGCTTACTTCCGGATTTCTCGTGGTAAGCCGCAACTCACGGGCCTGCCCGGTCACACTAATCCTTGATATCTCTTCTGCAAGCTTCCTAATAGGTACAATAAAGGTCGATCCAATGGCAAACACCCCAATTATTGTCGTGCTCCAGAAGAAAAGGGCGATAAACGCTACCCGCAACCTCTGGGTAACAAGATCGCTCACTTCGCGGAACTTATCTTCAGGAATTCCAAGATGAACCTCCCCAAGTTTCGAGTTGTTATATTTGACTACAGCAGAGAAATCATTATAGTCTCTTCCGCCCTTTCCCCTATATTGAAAAACCTCAACTGTATCCTTTGAATTGAGAGGTCTTATTCCTCTTGGGCGTTTATANGCGCTGAANAGTTGCCTGACATCGGTATGGGCAACAATCAGCCCCTGNCCATCTGTAATAATTATATAGTCAAGAGGAGTTTCACTTTGTTTCACGGAGGATACGAGGTTAACAAGAGCGAGGTCGTCTTCCTGCAAGATCAGGTCAACTGCAGTAGAGGCAACCTGTGATGTTACTGCCTTATACCTGTCAACAAATTTATTTCTAATTGCTCTGACCTGATATCGCGAACCGAATGTCCATACTGCGAATATCAGGGCGCTAATGAGTCCGATCGCATACAGCGCAAATCTCACTCTAATTGAGAATCTGGCTCTCAGGCCTTTGGCATAGGCTTCAGCCTCACCGGGTTCCAGAAAGACTTTCATGGTGAGGATGTTATTTTCTTCTACCCGTTTGTATTCAACCTCATCAATTAATTTCTTGATGAGCCAGATCCCGAGACCTCCCTTTCTTCTGGTCTCTACATATTTATACAGATCGGGTTCTAGAACTGAGTACCAGTCAAACTCAACGCCCTGATCTTTTATATCAATCTGAACGGCATCCTCTAGCTGGATCATCTCAATCTGGAAACCACCTTTTTTGCCTACGTAGGCATGGCGGATAATATTGGAAACAGCTTCATCAACAGCAAGCTTTACCTCACTCAGTTGCTTGGGAGTCAGCCCCATTTTTCTCCCAGTCTTTACGACAAAATCACGGACCTTTATGAGGTTCTTGCTGTCAGCTTCAAGACTTATTCTCTTTGATTTGTTAACTTTCATACTGTTCTATATACAGGAAACTACTTTATTATTGACCATGAATATATTGTATTTGATTTTAATAATATGTAAAGGGATTTTTATCCCCCATAATAAATTGTAATACCAAGCCAAATCCGTAATCAAGACAAAATTACACCCCTAATGCGGACAAGCCGCATTCTTGATTAAATATTTTTTTGCCTTTTTAGCAAAAAAATCAGGATCAAGGTACTAATGCGGACAAGCCGCATTCTTGATTA
>JGI24422J19971_10000684_pt1 | contig 19403 bp, 20 predicted proteins | sample DeeMarSWOR152_54_FD_19971 | JGI IMG/M metagenome (IMG submission 19971) | reverse complement strand
GTGATGAAATATAACCTCGCAGTTGGAGGAAGCTGTATTGTGAACCCCGCTGGAATCATCATCGAGGGCCCGGTCTTCAATCAGGAGACTATTGTTCATGCGGAAATCAACATGCACGAACGGCGACTGGCGAAGGCCTACTTTGACGGCATTGGGCATTACTCTCGACCTGATGTCCTCAGCCTCCGGATACACAATGAGGCGTGGACTGCCTCTGGACCTCAGCAGCTCTAGGCACATCACAGTATCTGACGAGAATCTCTGGACGCTGAATGAGGGATGATTTCTAGATCAACCTCATGAGCAAAAGGGAGTGAGTTTTCCTGCTTTAGGCTCCTATACATGGAGCTCAACAATATCGCCATCCTCCAGCACGTGGTCCCTTTGCACCATCTGGCCATCGTAAACATTCTCTCCCCATACCTTCGCGTACTTCAGCTTCTCCGTGAAGTCCTTGTGGATCTTGGAAGCAAGATCCTCCACCTTTGAGCCTCTCTTCAGTACGAAAGGTGCACCGAGGTCCGGCTCTTTGCCCGGCACCTTGGTATAGACCCGTATGATCTCTAGGCTGGCAAACAGGGTCTGTTTCAGCAAATCAAAATTGCGGCCTGTTTTTGCTGAAACCGGTATGAGGGACCAATTATCCTCAACAAGCGATTTGAAGATCTGGAAATTCTCCTCCGCCGATTGATCATCGCTTTTGTTCGCAACGATAAGGAAGGGCACGAAGATCCATCGATCGGTCAGCTCACCTGTATGTTCCATTCCAAGGGGTGCAATCTTATTATCTTTGAGAAAGGAAACGGTCTCTTCTAACTGCAGCATGGGGTCAGTTTGCACATCTACCACAACGAGAATCAGGTCTGCTCTGCGGGCAACGTCAAGTAGCCACGGTTCCCTGTGCTCCCGGCTTATGGGAGGTGTGTCAACCAGTTGAATTTGCACATTTTCAAAATACATCATGCCCGGCGTAGGTTTCCACGTAGAATGGGGAAAATCGGCCACCGGTGGATCTGCATTGGTTAGAGCTCCCACCAGCGCGGATTTGCCAACGTTTGGTGTACCCATAAGTATAACCTGACCCACTCCCTCCCTTTCAACAATGTAGCCCCTCTCTCGTTTCCCTAATTTCTTCCTCTGTTGCTGTTTGGTCTTGAGTTTAGAAATGCGGCGTCTCAGGTCGGCCTTGAGCTTGTCCGTGCCCTTGTGCTTTGGCATGATAGCCAGCATCTCCTCAAGGGCAGCAATCCCCTCAGCCGGGGTTTTGGCCTCTCGATAGCGCTTTTCGGCCTCGAAATAAGCTGGGGGCAGATTAGCAGGCAATTTTCATACAATCAGTCGGGTTAGCAATCCTCTACCAACTGGCTTCCAACCTTGGTAGCTCTGGTCTTTGAGGTAAGCAGAATTATAGGAGAAGGCGGAGTTTGGGTCAATACGTATCTATGCCCTGCAGATCATCACCTTAGACCTTCCGGTAGGCGATTGCAGCTTTTCAACAGAGCTGAAATACCTCAACAACAGCTCTCTCTCATGCCGTAAGATCTCATGGGCCTTCGCAGGGCCCATTGAGAGCAGGCGAACATAAAAGAGCATTCTCACCAGAAAATTCCTAGGAACATCATGCTCCATCATCAGGAAGGGCTTTCCCGGCTTGAGCACCCTGCATATCTCGCGCAGGCACCAATCCTGGGTTTGTCCTTTCAATTCATAGAATGCATGTGAGCAGGTTACCGCATCGAAGATCAGGTCCTTGAAGGGGAGGCTCGCTACATCTGCCAATACCAAAACAATGACATCCTGATCGAGTATCTTTGATTTACCTATCCTGACCATCCCAAGCGAGAAATCAACTCCTGCAACAAGGCCCTTCTCCTTAACCTTCTCTCTGAGGTAACCCAGGAGCGTCCCCGTGCCCGTGCAGATGTCAAGGACCTTGTCCCCTTTGCTCAGCCCCGTGCTATCTGCCAGAAAAGAGCGCAGCCTTGCGCCTTTGTCCGTGGAATGGAGGGCAACGAAGCGGTCGTAGATACGGGAAAAACAATTGTAGTATCTCTGCCGAAACCGTTTCATTATGAAATCCCTGCTCAGCTGTCCGTTGACCATCATATATAAGGTGGGACGCAATACTCATTTACGTGATCTAAACTGTCAACACGAAAGCCTCCCGGTGAATCAATTTTTATAATGAATCCAATTCGATTCAGATGCGGCTTTGGAGGTCTCCTTTGTGTTAACATTAGCTTGGGCAAGGCGGGCCATCTTTAAGGGGCCTGCCCGCCATCAGCTGCGCTTCAGGCGCTGGCAGGCAGGCATTGAGCAAAAAAAGGCCTTTCCATGCATGGCTTCAGCAGGCACCTCCATGAATAAGTCAGCAGCGCATGATCAAAGGCAAATCCTCTTAAGCGACAACTGACAACTGCCGGTTACGTCAGATACGGTGCCCATTGCCTGGCTGTATCCCTTATGTACCCCGGGGGCAGATCCTTAACAATCCGGTTATGGCCAGGCAGGAGTATGTCTACCTCAAGCTGCCCCAGCCGCATGAGCGAATTCTTGAGCTCCGTACCATTTGCTCCGTGTAGATCAAACCGACCAATCGCATAATCCGCATAAACAACATCACCGGGAATGAGGGTCTTTTCCGATCGATGGTACAATCCGACACTGCCCGGAGAATGCCCGGGGACATGGATTAACTCCCAGGACATACCTCCCAATTCCAGATTTTCATTACCCTCAAGTCTTCTGTCTACCTTAAATGTGAAGACCCCTGGTTTAAGCTTGTACTGCATCTGGCACATTGACTTAAACATCTCCATTCCGTATACAGTCCGCTCATCGCCTTCCTCAAGCGGTTTTGCCTCTATTTCCTGCACCCATAGCTCCGCCCATGGAATCTGCTCTCTGACCTCAGGAAGACAACCTATGTGATCCAAGTGAGTATGGGTCATGAGTATCCTTCTGATTGACTCAAGCTCAATTCCCATATCGACGATTGATTGTATTTTATAGGTGCCCTTCCCCATGAGACCTGGGTCTATGAGGGTAAGGTCTTGAGAATCAGGCTTACCCACAATGTACGTGTGTGAGTCTGGAATAAACTCGTCTTGACCTTGAATGAAATAAACACCTTCGCCTATCTGAGTCATCCGTCGCTCCTAAACTTGTTTTGGGTTTCCTTCGAGATCGTTGGCCTAAACCATAATCTCATGAGGGTCTTTTGTAAAGTGAAGCCTCCCCTTCGGCCCGTCCTCCGTCCCAGTGCCACTGCGGAGGATGGTAAAGGGCGGGGCAACCTGCTCCGCCGAAGTAGCCGCTTCGGCTACGAAGGTCAAGTTCTGGCGAAGGAGCCTAAAACGCCTTCAAGGATCCTTGGAGCACTACTTCAATGGGCTGAGACCTCAAAGGCTGCGCCTCGACTTCTGTTTAACTCAGGCCTATGCGTCGCGCCAGCAAAGGGATTTCATGCATATACCCACCCCTCCAAGCCATATGGGGCCCCTTTATCAAAGGCAAACTCACACTTTAAAGCCCTATATGTAGCAAAGGCAGCAACAACGCTGTCCAGTGCATCTCCGCCCTTTTCATTAATGATGGTTGAGCGGAGAGCCTGTTCTCTAATCCTCAAAGAACCCATGTCCTCCAAACCCCGCAAAATGCCTGATCTCGCAACTCGCCTTCTCTCTCCCCCTCCTTTGTATGGGGAGCTCAGCCCTTCCCTTCTTAATGTTGAGGCCGGACAGATCTCGATTACCCATGCTCTGCGAGGCACAGGTTTTTGCATGGGTAAGACACAGATAGCGTTTTCTCTTAGGAGAGCTCCCAGCACATCCCTAATACCAAAATACGTTTGCCGGTAAACACGAAGGTTATAGGGTGAAAACGGCGTCACCACCTTACGGTCAGTGAATCTCTTAAGCTCCTTGCCGCCGGACGTTGCCCTGCAAAACCTCCTGAACTCATCTGGACTGCCGTATGAATCCTTAAAGGCACGGGCCCATCTCTCCCAGTTCTCTTCTTTGATAAGGGCTTTGGGTATACCAAAAGGAAAATCCATGCCGAAGACGCTCTGGTTTTCTCTCATGATGAATGCTCTGAGTACACTCAGGCCCCGATCCCTGTCCTTCCCCGAGTCTGCGAGATCTTTTACTTGAAAACATGCTGTCACAGACAGACCGGCCCCCTCAATGGTACCACGGGCAATCCAGATCTTCTTGCCTGCATCTCGTGCGCCGCTAAAGTCTACACCGTAGATAGCTCGACTTCTATCTTGCGCTCTTAGCATTCACACCCCCTGAGGAATCACCCGCAACAAAGCCGCCACGCTCATTATAGAATTGTGTCGTCATATTTGCTATGATTATTGAAAATCACGATTGCAAGTGTTTGTTATCTAACAAGGTCAACCAGGAGGGTAAATACTCAATATGGCTATCTTCAAAACTGATCCCTACAGCATCAGGAACATAGGTTTCGTCTCGACAAGAATCGGTGGTACAGATGGGGTCTCTCTGGAGATCCAGAAATGGGCTGATGTACTTGAGAGAAACAGATATGACTGCTTCTATTTTGCTGGGGCCTCAGATAGGCCCCAAGAAAAAACATTCATCGTGGAGGAGGCCCATTTTGAACATTCGGTTATTGAGGAAATCAATAACGACCTGTTTGGAAAGAGATCTCGAACACGAGAGACATCGGAAACCGTACAAAAGCTCAAACACAAGCTTAAGGGAGCCTTATATGCGTTTGTTGACAAATATGATGTGGATTTGATCATTCCTGAAAACGCCCTTGCCATACCCATGAATATCCCGCTCGGTCTTGCCATTACAGAATTCATCGCTGAAACGTGCATTCCAACCATTGCCCATCACCATGACTTCTCTTGGGAAAGACCTCGATTTCTCATAAATGCCTGCAGGGATTATCTCAATATGGCCTTTCCTCCCCACCTACCTTCAATAAGGCACGTGGTCATCAACTCTCTGGCCTCAGAACAGTTGAGCTTCAGGAGAGGTATTTCAAATTCCGTAATTCCCAATGTCCTGGACTTCGCTAGGGAGCCTCAACCACCGGATGACTACTGCAGCGATCTGCGGCAGAGAATTGGCCTTGGAGATGAGGACCTCTTTGTTCTGCAGCCAACAAGGATCGTGCCCCGCAAATGGATTGAACGCTCTATTGAGATAGTGAGGGACCTAAACCTAGAGAATCCGATGCTCGTCATCTCCCACGGAATGGAGGATGAGGGCGATGATTACTTCAACCGGATTGAAGACTATAGTAAAGCAATGGGAGTGAAGATCGCACGGATCGATGATTTGATAACGTCGGAAAGGACGACCTGTCCAAAAAGGGGGAAACTTTTCTCTGTTGCAGATATCTATCAAAGTGCCGACTTGGTTACCTACCCGAGCGGATATGAAGGCTTTGGCAATGCCTTCCTGGAAACAATCTATTACAAAAAGCCCATTGTCGTAAACCGCTACTCTATATATATCGCGGACATAGAGCCCATTGGTTTTGATGTAATTGTTATCGACGGCTTCATCTCCTCCATTACTATCGCTCAGATTAGGGAGGTATTGGAGGATAAGGAGAGATTGGAGGCCATGGTTGATCGGAACTACCAGATTGGAATGAAATATTTCTCCTATGAGGTTCTTGAAGAGAAATTGCTTCATTTGATGCACACCTTTTGATGGGAGCCCGTGCGTGACGCAATTCAATATTGCCCTCCTGCATTATACCTGTCCTCCTGTTGTCGGTGGCGTAGAAGAGATCATCCGGCAACATGCCTCTCTTTTCGCGCGCTATGATCATAGGGTGAAGGTATTTGCAGGCGAGGGAGGAGTGTTTACCGATGTGTACCCCATAGAGCTCAACGCTTTAATGAGTTCCCGCAACCCAAGGATTCTCCAAATCCACAAGGAACTGAGCGACAAATACCAAGAATTGGAGTTTTGGACCGAAGAGCTCTTCAGCTATCTTGTGAGGGTGCTGGAGCCCTTTGATGTCCTCATTGCACACAATGTCCTCACCATGCATTACAACCTTCCCATGACGCTCGCCATTCACAGACTCGCGAATAACCAAAACATAAAGGTTGTAAGTTGGAACCATGACTCACCGTTTTTCTATAACCAGCCTCCCCTTTATCTAAAAGGAGAGCAATGGGTAGCACTCACGGAATATAATCCCAACATATATTACGTTACCATCTCCGAGGAGAGGAGAAGGGAGTTTCGAAAGCTCTATGGCGCAGACCCAATTGATGTTATTCCTGATGGCATCGAACCCACCACCTTCCTCAATCTCTCCCCCCACACCATAAACATGCTCAGAGAGAAGCGCCTTCTCGAAGCTGAGCTCCTGATGGTGCAACCCTGTAGGTTACATCCCCGGAAAAACATCGAGCTTTCAATCCATGTGCTTAAGGCGTTGCGGGAGAAGGGCTTGCATGCACGGCTGCTGTTGACAGGCGCCTATGATCCGCATGAAAAAGACACCACGGAATACCACCGCAAATTGAGAAACCTGAGCAAACAGCTTCATATCGAAGAGCACATCTTAATAGCTGCTGAGTATTTCAGTGAATGCGATGAAGATATAACGGTGGATAGCGTCATGGTAAGGGACTTCTGCGTGATTGCCGATCTGTTGTTTATACCAAGCCTTCGTGAAGGATTCGGTATTCCTCTGCTAGAAGCAGGCATGCTGAAATTGCCGATAGTCTGCTCCGATATTCCTCCCTTCAGGGAGATCGGTAAGGACAACGTCCAGTATTTCTCACCGGGGGATTCCCCGGATCAAATCGCAGACAAGGTTATTGCTTTTGTAAGCGATCTCAAGCCGCATCGAATGTTCCGCCATGTTATGCGGAATTATGGATGGGATGATATCTATCACCACATGCTATTGCCACTGTTGCAAAGGGTTATCTCCTAGACCAGGTATCCCGACTCAATGTTTCCACAGACATCGGACCACAAGTCAACGGACAGATTCATGGCTCAAACTCGGCCACAATAAAGGTGTGATCCGAGGGTTTTTCCCACCGCCTGGGGACGACATCGATCCATGCCGTCTTGGATTTCTCAGCCATGCATTTGGTGGCCCAGATATGATCAACCCTCCATCCAAGCCCATGGCTTACCGAATGTGGTATCCTGTAGTCCCAGAAGGTAAATGCCTTCTCCTTGGGATGGTGCATGCGGAATACGTCAACAAATCCCCACGATTTAACCGTTGATAGGACCTTGTGTTCCTCCGGGTGAAAGCACACACTCCCCAAAAGCTTCGCAGGGTCGTACACATCTAATGGCTCAGGGGCCACGTTGAAATCCCCCATCCACAACAATGGCTCACTCGGTGTAAAATGACTCGAAAAATAGTCCCGGAGACGCCGAAACCACTCGAGCTTGTATTGAAATCTGTCTGAATCAGGCGCAGTGCCCTGGGGTACGTATGTATTTACGACGGGTACTCCCTCAATGTGCGCGATTATCATTCTCGGCTCTTCTTTCACATCCCCATCGCCAAATCCAAAGGAGACATCCGTCGGCGGGCTTTTGCTGAGTATTGCAACGCCATTGAAGGACTTCTGTCCGCGAAAGGTGCAGTGGTAGGCCAACTGTTCAAAGGGCTGAGTGGGAAAATCCTGATCCTGCACTTTTGTTTCCTGGATGCACAGTACATCCGGCATTTCGTTTTGTAACCACTCCTCGATAATGAGAAGGCGAGCCCGTATTCCATTGCTGTTAAAACTCGCAACCTTCATCTGAACAATATCTCCCCGTCCCTCGCCGATATCCCAAAGACTTACTCGTTGATTCCCGGCAAAAGCATTGCTCCAGTTCCAGTAATGCGGGATGCCAGCAGGTCGAAAGTGAGAGCCACCCGAAGTGATCTATCAGTAAATCCGCTGTTCGGATAGAGCCTGCAACTCGGAGACAAGAACCATGATTGAAGAGGCAAAGCAGGATCAGATGCAATCACACCTTGCTATTGTTTGGCTGGAATCTCCTTTACACAACGAAATCCAAGCCAGTGGGCCCCGCTGACAGGATCCTCAGGGGTCCACCGACAGGTGATCCTCACAAAGGTTGCGGAGCCCAAAAAGCATCCTCCCCGCATGGGGGGAAGATCCCCTTGCCACCTACCCTCGCACATCTCCCATACATTGCCGCACATATCGTAGCACCCATACGGGCTGACTCCCTCATGGAAGATGCCAATCTCTGATGTGCGCTCCAGACCATATTCTCTGGAATTACACCGTCCGGGAACGAACTCATGGCCCCACGTCCACCACCGGCTGTCAGTCCCGCGGCCAGCTTTCTCCCACTGGGCCTCTGTAGGCAGTGATTTTTCAGACCACTCCGCATAAGCCCGTGCATCATTCCAGCCAACGAAAACAACCGGCTGCATCGGTTGATTCCACTGTGGCTCTCCCCAAAGCAAGGGCTCGCGATGCCCTGTTTCTTCAACGAACTTGCGGTATTGATAGTTCGTTACCGGATACCGATCAATATAGTATGCCTCGAGATTAACGGCGCGAGCTGGTATTTCAGTTGCAAAAACCGGTGTCTGCCTCCCATCCATAATGAATATCCGACGAAGTTCTTGCTGGGTTATTCCCATGGTGAAGGTGCCCTTGGACACCAACACCATCTCAGCCCCATCTGTAGGGCATACGATGCTTTCAGGAAGGGGTCCGGAGCCCAGCTCCGTGCTTATATCCCAACGGCTCTCCAATCTAGTCCTCACGAGAAGCTAATCCTCGAGTTGATAATTCGAGGAAGTACTCAGAGCAGGCGGTTGCTTCGCCAGCAGATCATCGTGCGAAAATGTGGCCACGCTGATATCATTCTAGTAAGCGCAAAAAGACCATGTCAAGAATTCATTTTCAGGGGTTCTCTCCTACAGTCGGCCTTCAGCGCGGGGACGGCCCATTCATCAGGCAAGCCAAAACACCAGCTTAGCGGTCATTGCCTAGTCCAGTACACATCGAGGATTGCCTGCCAAATCTGGATACAAATCAAAGTATAACTCGGATTTACTTATCTGAACACACACTCCTTCTGACATATCCTTAATGGGAGCGCCTTCCCTGATAAGGTGGGAGGGTTTGGGTTTTCCGATAAGGCAGGCCATACAACGGGTATCGGGGTAATGCAGGCTAATCCTTCGCGATGGGGGGCAACATGAGAAAATAACCTTCATGAGGAAAACTGGCTCTAAGATAACGTCTAAAGTAACGTCCTTACCTTGGAATACTTCCGAGTGAGAACAGGGGCAGGCCGTCTAGATGCATATCAGTGAAACTTATGCTAGTTCGAAGTCTCACCAAGATACCTCTCCACTTTTGCCTTTCCTTTCAATTCCTCAATATGTAGATCCAATTGTTGTTGGACCTTTTGTTCCTTGAGATACTCCTTTAGCTTGTCCTTTACGTCCTCATAACCGATTGTGGTTGCAGGATTTTTTTCAGTGACCTTAATGAGGTGGTAGCCGAACTTGGTCTGAACGATGTTGCTCACTTCACCCGGCTTCAAAGCAAAAGCCGCTTCTTCAAAAGGCCTAACCGTTTGTCCCCTGCCAATGAAACCCACATCCCCACCCTTGCTGCCACTCGGGCCTTGGGAAAACTCCTTGGCAAGAGCAGCGAAATCTTCGCCCTTTTTCACCTTCTTCTGGATTCTCCCAATCATGTTCCAAGCTGCAGCTTTCTGCGATTCATCCGCTTGGGGGTCAACTTTTATCAAAATGTGACTGGCCCTTACCTCCTCCGGTCTCTTGAACGACTCTGGATGGCTTTCATAAAACGCCTTGGTCTCTTTACCGGAAACCTTAACCTTCTGAACAAATTGGTTATCAACGAGTTGCTTAATGGCCAGGTCCCGTTCAATTTGAGCTTTCATTCCGGCCTCTGAGAGATTCAAACTGATCAACACACTTCTGAATTCCTCTTCATTGGAGAATCGTGATTTTACTGCCTTTGATTCTTCATTAATTGCATGCTCTTCAATCTTGATTCCCTCGTCTTGGCTTTCCTGATAGAGCAGCTCACGGTTGATCAGACTTTCAAGAACGCGCTTTTTGACCATTAGCAGCTGGGAATCACTAAGAGGCCTTCCCATCCTGGCGAACCGTCGCTGGACAAGACCCAGCTCTCTTTCAAAATCCTCTTGGGTGATTGCTGATTCGTTAACCACCGCGACCCTACCCAATGAGGCCTGCTCTGCTACTACCAACATTGGCAAAGCAAGCAATGTCAGCCCTGTGGCCGCCACCGCCGTCCAAAACCAGGTTCTAAGCCTTGTCTCCATTAAAAATTCCTCCTTTCTGCATAAGAAGAAATTGTCCACATAAGGTGCTTAGGCCGGCTGTTTTGGCCATTATAANTCCTTCAGCTGCTCTTATTATGGTTTTACAGATCGCCAAATCTCAAATAGCATTAAACCGGTTCATCCCTTCGCTAAGAGGGCAAATGTGTCTTTGTTGATTAGAAGGACCCACGGGCCCTCGTCCCTGGAAACGCAGAGCGCCACCACTCGAAACGTTCCTTAAGGAATGGCCTGAACGTCACCACGTAGAAACGCCTTCACGAGTCTCGAATATATTCAGAATATTCAGAAAACCGCAGACACCTGATTGGGAATCTAGGTGAGCAGTAGGTTGGTACAACACACGTACCTAATAGTAGCGTCTCCCAGCGCCTCGTCTTCCTCCCCCTCGACGACCTTCCGAGCGGGGCCGAGCTTCACTAACATTGAGTTTTCGTCCCTTCAACTCCTTGCCGTTCAGGCCCTCAATCGCTGATTGGGCTTGGGCTTTAGTAGGCATCTCCACAAATCCAAAGCCCCTTGATTGGCCACTCCACCTGTCCTTTATGATATTGACAGATGTGACTTCCCCGAACCCCTCAAAAGCCTGTTGCAGATCATCTTCAGCGACCTCATACGACAGATTACCCACGTAAATATTCATTCTGACCTCCTCCTCAATTTGAGAGATGTTGTCATTGCAGTCACTAAGGGAAACACGGATATTACGCGATTGCCACTAATTCAAGGTCAAAGAATAAGGTGATTCCGGCCAAAGGGTGATTTGCGTCAAGGGTTATCGTATCTTCATTCATATCCATGATGATTAAGTGGATATCCTCTCCATCATGCCGCCGAACTTTAAGCGCCTTTCCGACAGCGGGGGTAATATGATCAGGGAGATCACGTCTATCTACCTCCACCATTAATTCGTCTTGTCTCGATCCATATCCCTGCTCCGGCGGAATTGTAATGGTCTTTGTTTCCCCTACTTTCATACCCATAACACCCTTTTCGAAGCCTTCAATGAGTTGTCCTGTGCCAAGGATCAATTCAACAGGGTTTTCGTCTTCTGATCGGGTGAATACCTCGCCATTTTCCAGTCTGCCCGTAAAGCGTACCTTCACAGTATCTCCGCTTTTTGCCTCACTCATGGATACCTCCTCAAGATGTTCTGTGTCCGGGCAACGCTAAGGGCTCCCTCCCTAACACTGTGCCGGCTTTAGTTAACAATCAGGCTGGGCGCAAGCACTAGCACCAATGCCATAGAGCAGCTGTTCCCATACACTTATTCATTCCCTTGCGCCTTGCTGAGTCAGAAGCCATCGTTCAGTCACAAGCTTTCGCTGCAAAGGAATAAACTGCAGCTATTAAAGTCTCTGTAACAGATATTTAAAACGCATCCCATGAAGATGCGCCAAGAATATAGAGCACAGTTGCACGAGGAATGCCTTGCGATGCACAACGGTGAGGATCAAAACCTAAGGGCTGTTTTAAGCATACAATTAGTTCCCTAACATGGTTGAATCACAGGGTAAGCAAAGGAGTTCTTGAAGGCATGTCTTAACAGGGGGCTTCTAGGTCAATTGATGCGCTATGGAGAGCCCTAGCCGAATGGCGTCGGCGGTAATTGATGAGAACCCCACGTCAGCAGCACAACGACGTGGGGTAGCATTCATTCATACCAACGACAAGTACCTAGGATAGAATAACAAAGAACTCTGACATTCGACGTTCTACCTGTGACAAATTATTTTATATGAGTACCAAAGTAAGTCAAGCGCTTTTTTGTCCTCTCATATCACTCTTCACCCCCACCCTTTTATCTTTTATCAAATCTGCTTTGGAAAGATTTTTGCTCTCTTTTCCCACCATATGAATCCACTATCATTGTTTGCAACCGCCGCCCCAGGAGACTAAGGCATAGTTGCCATAACAGACAGCGTTAAAAAGGTTCCATTTACTGGGGATCCAGTTTTGTAATCGCAACAGCTTTCAAGTCCGCAGCTCTTCAGCTTCCGCCGCATGAAGTGCTTCAATCTACATTCAAAATTTTTCCGACACCTTCTTTTACTCTGTAAGTGCACCTGGTTTTATCATCTTCTTCCTTTGCTATGCCCTGGGAGTAACAAAAAACAAATTCCTTGGCCGGTTTGTACATGTAATCCCTGAAAATATCTGATATTAAGTGGTGCCATGTTTTCAGCTGATTTAATGCTCGTGAATAAGGATGGGTAGTAGATTTGTAGTATCGTTCGTCCGCAGGAGGTAAAGTGAACGAGAAGTCATCGAGATTTGATTTGTGGCTTGTGGGGATCTGCTTCTCCAGGGTGTTCACCTACCTGGTTTTTCTAACCTACGCTGCAGTCCTGCCCGTACTGCAGGGAGAATGGGAAATGTCTGCGGCTACCGCAGGGTCCATCTCCAGTGGGTTCCAAATTGGCTATGCCTTTTCCCTTTTAGTCTTTTCCGCCTTGGCCGATAGAGTTGGAGCTAAGCGTGTTTTTCTCTTGTCAAACTTCTTTACCGTAATTGCTTCATTATTGTTTGCCGCATTTGCTCGAGGATACAACTCTGGGCTTATTCTCTACACCCTAATCGGCCTTTCCATCGGCGGAGTCTACACCCCAGGTCTTATGATGGTGACGGAACGCTACCCTTCAAAAACTAGAGGAATGGCTGTCGGCTCTTTCATCGCAAGCACCTCACTCGGATATGCTCTATCCCTTGGAATAAGCGGTGCAGCATTACCGTGGGGAGGATATCGCATGTCCTTTCTCCTGACTTGCCTGGGGCCATTGGTAGGGTTCTTCCTGGCATTGGCGACGTTAGGTTCGACGCCAAACAGGGTATTCCCTCGGGGCCAAGAGCAGAGGTTCTCAACCGAAGTTTTGCGCAATACAGCGGCTATGCTGTTCATAGGGGCATATGCCCTTCATTGCTGGGAACTTCTAGGAATGTGGGCGTGGACACCTGCGTTTCTCTCAGCCTGCCTGACAGCGCATAACTCTGAGCTCCAGAAGGCAGTCGGAAGTGGTGCCTACATCGTTGCCCTCTTCCACCTCACAGGTATGGGAGCTTCTCTCTCTATGGGTACCCTCTCTGACAAACTTGGACGCCCCCTGCTAATACTGCTTGTTAGCAGTATCAGCTCAGCGTGCTCTTTTNTCATAGGTTGGCTCATCGGCTTTCCTGTTGGGCTTATCGTTCTCATTGGGATGATATATGCATTTTCNGCCTTAGGTGACTCGCCGATCCTATCGGCAGGGATAACTGAAAGCGTCGAACCCCCGTACCTGGGGACTGCATTTGCCTTAAGGGGTGCACTCGGGTTTGGTGCCGGCGCCGTCTCGCCTTTCCTATTCGGCGCCGTTTTGGACTATGCGAATCCAACCGTTTCAGATACTCACACTTATTCAACCTGGGGGTGGTCTTTCAGTGTGCTTGGGTTAGCAGGGTTTGGGGTTGTGATTGCTGCATACATGCTCTACAGGCGGCATTTCATAAGGTAGAAGGGAATAGTATCGTGTTCTCCCAGTTTCAAATCAATTCCCAAAAGGAAGTTAGCTTAGCCTTGCAGGATCTCACTACCACACAAAAAATTACGTATTGGAATTTGGTTACTGACTAATAATGCCTTGATCGCGTGCCAAATGAAATACCCGTATCTTGGCCCGAGTGTTTCAAGGGCTACAGTTCATATGCATATCAACTGCGATTTACTGATAGGGCAGAGGGGATTTCGCCCAAAGGCCACCGATCTGTTTGATTTTTTTTGCCTCTCAAGATATTTGTATACTTGAAATCGTTATTTATCAGCATACGTCAATAGGAGGCAACTGTCATGATTGCCTGGGAAACCTACCTTAGTGAACAGAAGGATCAATTTATCGGTCAACTCATGGAGTTCTTGCGGATTCCAAGCATCTCAAGCTCGCCCGAACATAGAGCCCACGTTCAGAATGCAGCCGAATGGTTGGCAAAACGCATGAATGAAGCCGGGATTGAGTCAGCTAAAATCATGCCGACTGGCGGTCATCCGGTGGTCTACGGCGATTGGCTTCATGCCCCTGGTAAACCAACGGTATTGATTTACGGCCATTTCGACGTGCAGCCAGTGGATCCACTCGAGCTCTGGGAAAGCGAGCCTTTTGAGCCTGCAATAAAGGGTGGCCGCGTTTACGCTAGGGGTGCGAGTGATGACAAGGGCAACCTTTTTATTCCCCTTACTGTGGCTGAGGCAATGATCAGAACCCGCGGAGACTTGCCGGTAAACGTGAAATTCCTCTTCGAGGGGCAGGAGGAGATCGGAAGTCCCCAGTTGCCGGATTTCATCTCCGGCAGCAGGGACCTTTTTGCGTGCGATCTGGTATTGAGCGCCGACGGCAGTCAGTGGAGTGAGGACCAGCCAGCCCTGGTGCTGGGCACCCGGGGACTGACCGCGATTTCACTCGATGTGGAGGGGCCGGACCACGATCTCCATTCGGGCATTTACGGAGGAACCGTTGCGAACCCGATCCACGCATTAACCCGTATCCTCGACTCCATGCATGATCGGGATGGGCGGGTCACCGTAGAGGGATTCTACGATGACGTTCGCCCGCTCAGCGATGATGAGCGAGCCCAGATAGCCCGGGTCCCCTTTGACCAGGCTGAGTACCTCAGGGAAACCGGAGCCCAAGGCGTCTTCGGCGAGCCAGGTTTTAGCTGCTATGAACGTGCGTGGGCGCGGCCGACCCTGGAGGTAAACGGTATATACGGTGGCTTTCAGGGTGAGGGCATGAAGACAGTACTGCCGAGCACGGCTCATGCCAAGATTACCTGCCGACTCGTGGCTGACCAGGACCCTTCTCGAGTAGCCGATAAGGTTGTCACTCACATTAAGGACATGGCGCCAACAGCTATTAGGGTCACGGTCGCCAAAGCCGAGAGAGGGGCCATGCCGTATCTGCTGCCGGCTAATCACCAAGGCCTGCGTATCGCTGGCGCGGTCCTGCGCGATCTTTACGGAACAGAGCCCTACCAGATTCGCTCTGGAGGGACTATCCCCGTGAACAGCCTGTTCCTGCAGTACCTGAATACCTACACCATCATTTTTGCCTTTGGCCTTCGAGACGAGCGTGCACACTCACCGAACGAATTCTTTCGACTATCGAGCTTTGACAAGGGGCAAAGGGCTTACGGGATGCTTCTGGATCGCCTGGCAAAGGAGTATGGACGGGATTGATTCGGCGAGTTCAGCTCTCAAATAGTCCCAAATCAGACACAGATACGCTAAGACTAGATACGCATTGCTCATCATATGTAAGAATAACTGCTCTCTGCAAGCGCACATTGAGACTGTCTTGCCAAAGCCCTTGCCGGAAACAAACTCAACGCTTTCTTGAATTACATCCAGCAACCTTTAATTCTCTTGTCAAAACAAACAAGGGCACTCCATCATGGTCTGATGGGATGCCCTTGCTTCCGCTCGAGACAATCGTTACACTACCGTGACATTGACTGCAGCGGGGCCTTTTTTACCCTGCTCTATGTCAAAGGTAACCTTATCGCCTTCTCTTAGTGACTTGAAGCCGGTTCCGGTGATTCCCGAATGATGCACAAATACGTCAGGACCGTCTTCTTGCTCAATGAAGCCGTAGCCCTTGCGCTCATCAAACCACTTCACGGTTCCATCAGCCATAGCGACAACCTCCTTTCAACTAGATTTTCGTGGTTCCAAACTTCAGGTTGCCACTTCTGACACATGGATCCTTCCCTGACAGCGAAACCCGAACACCAATAAAGACGCACCCTTATTGTTCACATGGTATAATAGCCCATTACTGGGAAAAATCAAGTTATTAGTGAAAAAAGCGTTTTTCGTAAGGGGAGAAGGAAGAGCGTGAGGTGGATCGGAATCTTTCGGGCCTCAATTGAGCGCATTTCATGCCAGCTGTCATCACCTTTAAGCCGGGCGGCTCGTTCACAATATATGGAGATTCTGAGCAAAAAGGCAGGCCCATCACTGACCCCGCCTGTTGCGGAGTTAATCGATCTATCGCTAGACAGTAGACGTAATTATCTTCTCCTGGATTGTTCCGTCATGCGGTAGCCCCTGTTCATGGCGAACAAAAGATAAATCGCCATGCTAATAATCCAGTTTACCCAGACGAATATGAGGGTTTCGTACGATTTGCCTATTGAAGTGGATAACCTTTTGCTAAGGCCCCTGTCTAACAGACGGCAATACACATGAAGTGGGTTAAGACGATGTTGAATAGCGATGAATTTTTCAACCAAGGTGTATTGTCCGAAGTCTCTATCGCTAGCTTCTTATGAGCCTCCTGCTGCCGAAATTGCCGTGGCCCAGCTAGACCTGCTTCGTGTTTTCAAACACAATCAATCTAACTGGGCCACACACACTAGAGTTAGGCTGAAGGTTAACCATCCAACTGGGCCATTGCCTTGTATCTCCCCAAATGCCGTTCTCTCCCCCGGGTGCAAGTCCTTCCATATCCCACGTGAAGACTTGAAAGGTGCCCCGAAGAACAGATTGACGCACATCCGAGAAGCCCTATTAGGTGCTACCTCAAACCTCCTTTTCTAAAGGGATAACCGTGAGAGGCCTTTTGCCAATACATGGCTGTCTGTATTTTTCTTGAGGTTAGGTGTCACCTAATACTGGTTTAGTTTCAATAGAATGCCATAATCATGCCACATATGTCGGGTAGTAATTTCTCTCGAACTTTCAATAAGTTACGCTTGCCTTGTGGAACATTCACTTAGAAATGTGTAAGAAAATGCCGAATTGAGGCGAAGAAATTTCTACTTTGTGGTAGGGTCTTACATACCTGCGACCTACAGGAGCCACAGAGAAAAGGGTTAGGAATCACTGAGAAAGCCCCATTGCCTCAAGTGTGAGACAGGGTATCCTGTAAAAATAGGTGGAATGGTACATCTGTCCAGCTATTATCCGGGCCGAATTGAGGGTTTCATAAACAAATCATAGTATTCTGGAGATTCTTCCGCATAGCGGTTAATAGCAGTAGTCAAACCCTTAGGTCAGATTATAGAAACCACAGAATCTTGGGGTTAACCAATTCATGGACGGCACTAACCGATTTATACACTCCGAGCAATTCCGCAAAGAGTTCACCGGGGTTCATGAAAAACTAACCCTGGATACCCCGTGCAGAAGCACGGGGTTCTTTACTCAGGCTCACTTTGCCTATTGCCAAATTGAACCGAGGTGTCGTATATGTTTTTTTGTTCCATCAAGTTCTCTTTCTTCCTGGTTTTTGGTGCCAATTTTAACCATGGAAAGAGATCGCGATTTAAGCAAAAACCTTTTTTAAGCCTCCGCTTTTGAGCCTTACCAAGAAATTAGCCTATCAATATCAGCCTAATGAATTCATCGCAATAAACCTTAAAAAAAGGAGGATTGGAAATGAAATCAGAAGTAATCGAAAAACTAGCCGCATTAGTTACAGCCGCATTTGGTCTTGTTGCAGCACTTGCTTGGAATGGTGCAATTCAGGCAATTTTCAAAAAGGTGTTTGGAACTTCGGAAGGGATAGGCTCTATGTTGACCTACGCAATTGTTGTTACAATAATAGCGGTTCTTGTAACAATCTGGATAGGTAAAGTTTGCGAGCGAGCAAAAAGTAAGTAGTTTTTCCTGCCACAAATTGCGGGCTACCCTATTGTGAAGACAAAAGGGTCAGCCCTGCATATTTGATAACTTAGTTGAGATACTGCTAAAATTTTGCACACAGTATAGTAAGTGTTGGTTCTTATCTGCCCGGTTGACGAGGCTCGCGGTAGTATAGGTATCGACACCACAATAAAAGGAGGCGAGGATGAAAATGAATCGTAAGAGACAAATAGTATGTGTCAGTTTATTGATTCTGGGGTTACTAGCTCTCGGGAGTTGCGTGAGCAAGAAGGACTATCTCGTAAAGGTCGAAGAGGGCGAGAGACTGTCAGGGGAATTGGCGGCCTTGAGGTCCGAATACGATACGTTAGAGGGACAAAAAGCCTCCCTTGATAAAGAGTTAGCGGCCCTCAAGGAGGATAATCTCAAGCTCGAGGAGATCTTACAGGCAAGGTCCGATACCCTCAGCAAGAACATCGTAGACCTCAGGGGCCATGTGGCTGATCTGAAAAAGGAAAACAGCCTCCTGAAAGGAGAAAATGAGGATCTGCGCAAGAATGTAAGGGCCTTGGAGGAGAAAAATGCTACACTCCAATCTGAGACTCAGGCCTTAGAGCGCAAGAGAAAAGAAGAGATGGAAGAGATGAGGGGCACCTACGAGAACTTACTCGAGAATATGAAGGGAGAGATAGAGAAGGGCGAGATTACCATTACGCAACTGCGCGGGAAGTTAAAGGTGAATATGCTGGATGAGATCCTCTTCGATTCGGGAAAGACTACCATCAAGCCGCAAGGCGTTGAAGTACTGGAGCGAGTGGGGAGCATTTTGTTGAATGTCAAAGACAAGGCAATCAGCATCGAGGGCCACACCGATGATGTTCCAATCGGGGCCGAGCTCAGCAAGAAGTATCCCACCAACTGGGAGCTCTCGGCCGTCCGGGCTACTACTGTGGCCAGATATCTGCAGGAGAAAATCGGCATTGACCCCGGGCTCCTCTCCGCCATAGGTTACGGCGAATACCAACCCGTTGCCCCTAATGAGAGCGAGGAAGGTCGGGCCAAGAATCGCCGCATTGAAATCGTGTTGGTACCAATGGAGATCGTGCCCATTTCAAGGAAATAGGGCTAATGCAAAGGAGTCGTCTTTTCAGATAGCCTATGGGTGAAACGAGGCTAGGCCGAGGTGTGGATCCTTCCATTGTTCGACCTAACGAGAACTAGAACCAACGCGGTCCGTATGGAGTGCCACCCTGGAATAGTTCACATGATACCTAATATTAAATGCCAGAGGTCTTTGACCGATTTGTTGAGTTCCTCTATGAGGCCGTCCGGTGTGGCCCCGTCTTTCGATATTGGTTAGATGACTGACTGGCTCCCTCATTTGGCGGTTCATCGAGCTCGCGGCTTCCTGAGGGGCACCTCCTCGTTTCGATGCCTAG
>JGI24422J19971_10000683_pt1 | contig 19410 bp, 23 predicted proteins | sample DeeMarSWOR152_54_FD_19971 | JGI IMG/M metagenome (IMG submission 19971) | reverse complement strand
CCTCGGCTACGAACGTTCAAAAGGCAAAATTTTCACAGTAAGCGAAGCTTTGTCAGGCTACGAAAAGATGTTTCAAGAGAAATTTGGACTTGAAATCTCCAAAATTGTGAGAAAACTTGCAACAGGTTTCGGCGGGTGCTCAGCTGGCTTAACCTACGCGGGACTCACTGCTTCTGGAGACTTGATTCCCTGCGTTCCTGCCTCATCAATAAAACTGGGCAACCTTCTCGAACAAAGCCTAGAAGAAATCTGGATTAACAACGAACTGCTAAATTACATCAGAATCCGAAAAGCGCTAAAAGGTTCTTGCAAAATATGCGCATACAACTACCTATGCGGCGGTTGCAGATACACAGCACACATCACTCACGGAGACTGGCTAGGACCTGACACTTCTTGTCCTTTCGGCCCAAAAACCCTAAATGCTTAAGAAACTGTGCCTCACACACTTGCACGTATGGCAAAGAACACGCGCGGGCAACGAGTTTATATCGAGCTGACAATATTTTAGTGGAGGTAAAAATGACTAGGAAGTTTAAGACACGCAAATCTTGGCGAGAAAAACTAGAAAACCCTCCGAAAGGTTTACCCAAAGTAGTTGATGGCCCTCCAAAGTGGGAAAAAAGGTTTGGAGGTAGAAGAGTACTCGTACCCACGCCGCTTCTTGTTGATGAGTTAATACGTAAAGTTCCGAAAAGAAAACTTGTTACCGTAAAACAAATCAGAGAACGTCTAGCAAAAGATTTCGAAGCAGAGTCAACATGTCCACTCACCACAGGTATTCATATTCGTATTATCGCTGAAGTAGCAGAAGAAGATTTGAAAATGGGAAAGAACAGGATAACACAGTATTGGCGAGTGATTAAAACAGACGGCAGTCTAAACCCCAAGTTTCCTGGAGGCGTGAAAACACAAGCAGCACGTTTGAAAGAAGAAGGGCATAATATTTTACCGGGAAAAGGAAAAAAACCACCAAAAGTAAAAGATTTTGAAAAACATTTAGCGCAACTATAATCTGTAGCAAGAGAAGGCGCACGCTATTCCCTAAAATTTAGTAGGATCTCGGCAAACCCAAAACATGATAGCCGATAAAAACCAAGGCCATTTGATGGGTTATGGGTGCAAGCCTAATGAGGTTTATCTCTCTCCACCAACGTTCTACATCATATTCAACAGCATAACCATAACCACCGAAAGTTTGCATAGCATGGTAAACGGCTTGAAAACCTGCTTCAGTAGCAACAACCTTAGCCATGTTAGCCTCGGCACCACAAGGTTGCCCCTTATCATAAAGCCAAGCAGCTCTATAATTAAGCATCCTGGCAGCTTCGATCTTTGCTTTTGCATCTGCGAGTGGAAACTGAATGCCTTGACGAGAACCGATAAGAGCTCCGAAAACCGTTCTTTCCTTAGCATATTCAACAGCTTTCTTGATGGCTAGAAGCCCAATTCCAACTGAAGCCGCTGAGAAGGAAATTCTTTCAGGGTTCAAAGTATCCAATATGAGATACCATCCTTTATCCTTCTCACCCAGCATCTTTTCTTCAGGAATTCTAAGATCGCTGATGAAAACTTCACAAGTTTTTGAGTAGTTAATTCCATGTTTTTCTATCGGAACGACTTCGATTGCTGGGTTAGGTAGATCTACAAGGAAAAGGCTTAAACCCAAGGTTCTTTTTGGAGCTTTTTCTAAGGGAGTTGTTCTGGTTATGAGAATCATTCCCTTAGCCCTATCGGCACCTGAAATGAAGATTTTCTCTCCGTTGATTACGTATTCGCCCTCTTCCTTCACAGCCGTTGTTTTAGTGTCTAAAGTGTTTGTTCCAGCATCAGGTTCGGTTAAACCCAAACAGAACTCCATACCTTTAACGATTCTTGGCAAGTATTCTTCTTTTTGACTCTCATTTCCATGGTTTACTATTGACAAGCCTCCAAAAACAGAAGTTAAACATAGAAACCATGTTCCAGCCAATCCGCAACCCTCAGAGGTTAAAGCCTCCATGGCCAAAATCATCTCAAACATTCCCATCTCGCTTCCACCGTATTTTTCAGGAATAATCATACCCGGAAAACCATTCTCAACCAAAATTTTCCAGAAATCCTCAGGAAACTCATGTTTCTTGTCTTTTTCCCTCCAATATTCTGGACCAAAATCTTGAGCTATTTCAGAAGCTGTTTCAACTATCATTTTTTGTTCAACATTCAACTCAAAATCCAAAGTTTTTCCCCACCTATATTTCTACGGCAAGATTATCTTCGAGCTTAGAAATAAATTCTTTTGTAAAGATGTGCGCGCTCATGTGTGCGCGTACAGTAGAAGCTGTTTTCTGTTTGTTCCAAAAAATGGACATATAAGCCCAGTTTCCATAAGTATACTACTGGTGCGCTTGCTGTTGCCCGTCGAGGATGAAACTAAACTGGAATTTGAGCTTCGTGGAAAAGCTTGGAAAGTTTATTGGCTTCTTTTGAAACAAGGCTGTCCGATGAGCGTTAGAGAGGTTCAAAGAGCCTTACGTTTCAGCAGTCCAAGCGTGGCGCAGCATCACCTTGAACGGTTACGCGAGTTAGGTTTGGTTCAAAAGCAAACCGTAGGCGGGAGCTATTTTTTAGCCAGCAAGGTTAAGGTTGGAGTGCTTCGGCACTTTGTGAGGTTCGGGAGACTTCTGTTTCCGAGGTACTTTTTCTACGCGGTTTTTTCCACAACCCTATACGTGATCTACCTTGCAGTATTCATGCAAGGCTTCAGCCGAGAAAGCCTGTTCATCGCGCTTTTTGGTGCGGTTGTATCCATAATTTTTTGGTATGAAGCCGTCAGAGTATGGTCGTTAAAGCCTGTCTAGCTTCTAGAACGGACTGTACTAAAAATTAGCATAAAATAGGAGTATATACTTCTCTCATAACAGGTGCTTGAAGTGCATACGGAAGTTAAGAGGAAAACAGCAGCATATGGAGTTGCGGCAGTTCTTTTGGCACTGTTGTTAAGCGTAGTTAGCTACAATTTCGCCATAGTTAACGAACCTTCTTCACCTGAACAACCTCCTTCAACCGAACAACCTTTCCTGCAAACATTCTCTTCCTACGAGGAGTTAGTGAGTTTTCTCGAAGCAAGCCTGAAAAATCCGTCGCCCTATGCATATTTCAACAGTCCGTGGAGGGTTGCTTGGGAGATTATGCCAGAAAGACTTGGACTTGCCACGTTTTCTGCTGTGGCTACAGATGTCCCGGAGTATTCGAAAACAAATATTCAAGTGGAAGGTGTAGACGAAGCAGACATTGTGAAGACCGATGGCAAATACTTGTACGTCGCTTCAAACAACAGCCTCTTCATCTTGAAGGCTTATCCTCCAGAAGAAGCAGAAGTCCTTTCTAGAATTGGCTTCAACGGAACTCTAGGAGAAATCTTTCTAGACGGAAATAAACTGGCGATCCTAGGAAGTCCCACCACCTACTCCTATGAATATTATTATTCCAGACTACCTACATTTATTGATGATAAGACTCTTGTTGAGGTCTACGATATCTCAGATAGAAGCACCCCGGTGCTTGCAAGAAGTTTCTCGATTAGTGGCAATTATTTTGATTCGAGGAGGATAGATGAATATGTCTACCTTATTGTAAGCCAGCCAGCCTACTTGCTTTACGACACTTTGGTTCTTCCAAAAATCTACTCTGGAGACGGAATTGAGGAAATAGGAGCCTCCCAAATCTATTATGCTAATGTTTCCGACTCCTCCTACGCATTTACAACCGTGGCTGCAATAAATATTCAGAATGATACACAGGAGCCGACGCATGAGACATTCTTACTCGGGGCAACAAGTTGCATGTACGTCTCTCCAAACAATATCTACATAACCTTCTGGACACAAGGCGGAGGGACGCTAATATATAGAATACACATAGAAAATGAAATGATAAGATGCGAAGCAAGCGGTGAAGTACCCGGAAGTGTTCTGAACCAGTTTTCCATGGATGAATACAATAGCTATTTCCGGTTAGCAACCACAGCTTGGACAGACGGAACGTCTCAGAACAACGTATACGTTCTAGACATGAACTTAACCACGGTTGGAAAGGTGGAAAACATCGCCCCGGGAGAAACAATTTACTCTGTAAGATTTATGGGTGACAGAGGCTACGTCGTAACCTTCAGGCAAGTTGACCCCTTCTTTGCAATAGACCTCCAAGACCCCTATAACCCCAAAGTGCTCGGCGAATTAAAGATTCCTGGATACTCAAGTTATTTGCACCCCTACGATGAAAATCACATTATAGGCATAGGTAAAGACGGAAGCGTAGTGAAGATATCACTGTTTGATGTCAGTAACGTTGCAGACCCAAAGGAAATAGACAACTACCAAGTAAGCGGCGCGTGGTCTGATTCTCCTGTTTTAAGCAACCACAAGGCGTTGCTGTTCAATAGCTCAAAGAATCTTCTAGTCATGCCCATCATCACGTCTGACTACTACACATCTGACTACAGCATCTGGCAAGGAGCCTACGTCTTCAACATAACCATACAAGAAGGAATTACGCTGAGAGGTCGGATTACACATACAGAGGACGCTGGTGACCTTGGTTACTACTATTATCCGCACCCCTACTATGTGAAGAGGTCGCTTTACATAGACAATGTTCTCTACACAATCTCTGACAAGAAAGTTATGATGCACAACCTAGAGACACTGGAAGAAATCAACCAAATAGAACTCTGAGACCACGGATGCGCGCGCTCTTAGCTATTCTCCATGGACTGCCAATCCGCCACCATTTTGGTTCACAGTTCTCTTGGTTGGTTTAATTTTCTTCTTTTTTTAGATTTTATGAGTTGTAACATACGATATATCTTTGGAGAAAAATGAAAGAGAGAAAATTCAAGTTTCTAAGCGAAGAATTGATCAAAGTATTCAAGGGTGAAGTTAATAAAAAATAAAGGCTTATGAGGAAAACAGCGAAGAACTGGAAAGGAGGGTAAACTCTTTGGTTAGAAAATGCTCCAGCACTGGAGGTTACGTCGGAAGGCTGCTTTATGTGAATTTAACAAAGCGCGAATCGAAGGTCAAACCTCTAAATGAAAAATATGTAAAGTCGTTCGTAGGCGGGAGTGGCTTAGCATGTAGACTAATCTATGACTTAGTTGATAGAGACACTGATCCATTGTCTCCAGAGAATCCATTAGTATTCATGACAGGCCCTCTTACAGGTACATCAGCTCCATCATGTGGAAGGTACTCGATCTGTGCCAAATCACCTCTCACGGGAATATGGGGCGAGTCTTGCGCTGGCGGCTTCTTTGGACCTAGGTTAAAGTTCGCAGGCTTCGATGGGATAGTGATTCTTGGGCGCGCTTCCAAGCCGACGTACCTACACATTTATGACGACAACATCGAATTTCACGATGCCGCCTATCTAAAGGGTAAAAAAACCTTTGAAACCCAGAACATAATAAGAAGGGAAGTGGGTGAGACAAGAACAAGCGTTGCATGTATAGGTCAAGCTGGAGAGAATCTAGTGAAGTACGCATCTATTCTCAACGATGGTGGCAGAGCAGCTGGGCGAACTGGAATGGGTGCGGTGATGGGAAGCAAACAACTTAAGGCTATTGCCCTTCAAGGGAAGGGAGAGGTGAAGTTAGCTAATAAAGAAAAGTTTGCTAAAGCTGCGAAGGAAGCCACTAGAGTTATTCTGGAATCGTTCACGACGAATGTGTATCGAGAACTAGGAACAGCTGGCTTTGTGGAGGCCGCTCAAGAATATGGAGGGATGCCAAACAAATATTTCACAAAAGGTTTCTTTGATGGCGCTGAAAAGATAAGCGGGGCAGCCATGGCGAACACAATTCTAATCGGCAACAAAAGTTGCTTCGCCTGTCCAATCCAATGCGACAGAATTGTTAGAATAGATTCCGGAAAGTATACGTTGCCTAAAACTGAAGGGCCAGAGTACGAGACATTGGCCGCATTCGGCTCCAATCTCCTTGTAGACAATCTCGAAGGTATAGCCTACGCCAATTACCTTTGTAACGCATACGGCATGGATACTATAAGTTGTGGCGTTACTATAGGATTCGCATATTTCCTCTACGAAAAGGGGATCATTCGAGAAAACGACGTTAAAGGCTTAGAACTAAAGTGGGGGGACATAGATACCGCCATCGAATTGATAAAAATGATAGCTAATCGCGATGGCTTGGGAGACATTTTAGCTGAAGGCGTCAGGTACGTTGGAGAATATTACAACGTTGAGGAATACGCAGTTCACGTAAAGGGGTTGGAGGTTCCATTCCATGATCCAAGGGCCTACTTCGGTATGACCATGTGCTATGCCACATCGCCTAGAGGGGCATGCCATATGCAAGGCGATATGTTCTTCGTGGACACAGGGCAGGAGTTTCCAGAACTTGGAATAGAATCTACCGATAGGCATTCAAACGAAAGAAAGGCTGAAATCGCAATAAGATGCCAGAACTTTAGAGCACTCTATAATGCTATGGTAATGTGTCAGATATCAAGCCCGCCAGTTCAATGCATCTGCGATCTACTCACGTACGCTACGGGTAATAAAGTGAGTGTAAGCGAAGTTGACAAGATTGGGGATAGAATATTCAATTTGAAGAGAGCATTCAACAATCGAATGGGAATCACAAGGGAAGATGATAGACTTCCCAAACTGATTCTAACGCCCTTGAGCGAGGGAGGAACATTTGGAAATGTGCCAGATTTCGATAAGCAATTGAGAGAGTATTACAAGTATAGGAGGTGGGACTGGCTTAGTGGTAAGCCTACAAGGGAAAAGCTCGAAGAGCTAGAGTTACTTGACATTTTAAAATCCTTATAGATCGATCGAGTGTAAGGGCGCCATCAAGCGGAAGAGTACAACTCATCTAAAAAAGCAGGTTCATGCATTAATTGAATGCATACTTACGCGCGCATTAACTGTCTTGACATGAGCTCAGTTCCACCTTGACTTTTCCCTTCAAAATAATCCTGTTTCCAACGAACTCAGAGCAGTAGGCGTATACTTCAACTCCTTCCACGGCAGCGTCTCGAAGAACCTTTCCAAACTCCGGATCGGTTTCGTCGTTAGGAGCGAACACGTGGGCATCGGTTCTTTGAACAATAAACAGCACACACGCTCTATAACCTTCTTTCGTTGCTTTCACCAAATCCTTCACGTGTCTCCTCCCCCTTTCAGTTTCGGCGTCAGGAAACATGGCTACGCCGTCTTTCACCAGCGTGCACGACTTTACTTCCAACAAACATCTCTTGTGTTCGTTGGCTAAAAAGAAGTCAAATCTGGTGTGTCCGTAGCTATGTTCTGGCTTTATTGTGTTGCATTCTGAAAGTTCTTTTATGTCCCTGTTTTTTAAGGCTTCCAAGACCAGTTTGTTGGGCGCCCGAGAATCAACGGACACCATCTGACCGTTATAGAAAACTCCGATCAAGTCATAACTGGTTTTTCTGTTCTCTTTTAACATTTCTCTGAGAATGACTTCGGTTCCCGGAGTTAAAAGTTCGTGCATTCTTCCGGGGTTGGGTAAAAAACTTGGCAAAACCGTATCTTCGACTTTTACGAGGGCTAAGAAACGGTTTGGTCTCTCTTGAAAGGTGCCTTTAAGGGTTTTTCCTTCGATTTTTATGAAGCTAACCATTACCGGAACTACCTCTTTTCCGTGGTAAAGATCAATAAGATTCTGTTATTAATACTGTAGTTCAACTAGCACTGCTGAATCTTGAATCTTAGTTTTGAATGTCTTCAATGGCTCATGAGCAGGAGGGCTCAAAGCCTTCCCGGTGGTGATGTCAAATTTTGCATAGTGGAATCCGCAGGTGATTATCTTGCCCTTCAAACTTCTCAGGTAGAGAGGATAATTCATATGGGGGCATCTGTTTGAGACAGCGTAGAATTTTCCTTCAACGTTTACTACAAGTATCTCTTGGTCTTCCACTTTGAAGACCTTCATTTTGTTCTTTGGAATTTCCTGGGTCTCAGCTATCCTGACGTATTTGGCGCGCGCGCGCAAAAAGCGAATAAGGGCGATCTTGCTCGGGCACTTACACGCTTGGCGCAGCTTAACCAAACAAAGGTCTACCTATTCTGGGAAAATTCAGCCATGGATTAGATGGGCGCGCGCCCATCGCAAGAGTAGTGAACACAGCAATAAAAAAGGGGAGAAAAAGTCTTGTTAGTACATTAAATCAATGGTTACATTATTTCATCGATTTCATATCTTCCAGTATCGCTTGAAGGTCTTCTTCGTGTTCCACTTCGTCTTCAAGGATTTTGAGTATCATGCCGTATGTAACTGGGTCTTTGTCCTTGACCGTTTCAAGAAGTATGTTGTAAACATCGATTGCACATTGCTCGCCTTTTATGTTCTGTTTCAACACAGCTCTAACATGTGGGTCTTCCGGTGTTTCGTATCCGCAGCTGGTCATTTTATACCAATCCTCTGGTTTAAGGATGGGTGTGCCACCTAACTGTATCATCCTCTCAGTAAGCATCCCCGCATGTTCAAGTTCTTCACCAGCATGCTCTTCAAGTTCAGACGCAACGTGTCCTCTCATAGGACCTTTAACTACCTTTGCACCTATCCAGTATTGGTAATATGCTAACCACTCATCCGCAAATGCCTTGTTGAGCAGCTCCAGTAATTTGTTTACATTTATGCTAACTATTTCTCTTCCTTTCGTTCCCATATAATCACATTCCATCTACAACTATCAAGCTTCTTTTATTTATGCTTCGGTGCAAACAAGAAGGGATCGGGCGAAAGTAAATGCGCGCGCTCTGTGTGTGGAGCTCAAAAACTAATGTGTGTGCGGCTAAGATTTGACCCTAAACCCAAACGATAGCTTCAACCAAATATTACATCTAACAACATCATAATGACAAAACCCGCTATCAACCCAAAAGTGGCTTCTCTCTGGTATCCTTTCTTATGGCTTTCTGGAATCATTTCATCAGCAATGACGAAAAGCATTGCTCCAGCAGCGAAGGCAAGCCCCCATGGCAATAGCGGTCTGGAGATTACCACTATTGCAGCTCCTAACAAGCCTCCGAGGGGTTCAACTAAGCCAGTCAGTGTTCCATACCCTAGAGCTTTCCTTCGGCTGTATCCTTCCCTCAACAATGGCAACGCCACTGCAAGTCCTTCAGGCATGTTCTGTAATCCTATAGCAGTAGCTATAACAAATCCTGCTGCTACGTCTCCGCTGCCAAAGCTTACTCCAACAGCCAATCCTTCTGGGAAGTTATGAATAGTTATGGCAAGGACGAATAACCATATTCTCGCCAATCTGGATGGTGGGCCTTCAGCACCGAGTGCTGGGCTGAAATGGGGGATGGATCGATCTATGAAGTGTAGCACTACAGCGCCCAGGAGGAGACCAAATACAGCAACCCATGGACCACCTACGTCTATGGATGGAACTAATAAGCTAAAGGATGTAGCAGCCAGCATCACTCCAGCAGCAAATCCAAGCATAACATCCAACAACTTGTCTGAGACTCGCTTTGTAAACAACACTGGCAGAGCTCCAAAGCCAGTAGCTAAACCCGCAACCAAACTGGCTACAGAACCAAGCCAAACTATTTCCCCGTTCATACTCAACACATAAGCCTACATACAACACGTTTAAGATATAAAAAAATTGGGGATGTAGGAAGTTTCCTACCTGAGGAATTTGGAGACGAAGGGTGAAGTCTCCCCTCTCCGCAGGAAGTGGCCGGATGGTCCCTCGCCTAGGAATTCGGAGAACCAGGACTCATGTTCAACTTCCTCGTTAAGTATTGCCTGAGACAAATCGTATGTTCGATGGTCTTTGCCAGCGGTTAAGTTACAGATGTGGGTGTATCCTCGCACTGCGCATCTCTCTGCTTCCACCAACACCTTCAGAATTGCCTTAACGTCGGTTGGGTCTTTTGGCAGTTTAGCGGGTGGACAAGCTGAGATGTCATGAAAGGCTTTCATGTTTTCCGGTAGTTTGCCTCCTAGCTCGTATATGCGGGGAACTAGAGCCTCAAAGTGATTACGGTCTTCAATGCGGGCGGTCTCTGCGATCTCTTTGATCCCTTCACCTTCGAGTCCTATTAGGTTACATCGCAGGATAGTGTAGTAATAGTAGGTTGTAAGTTCTGCTGCGGCGTTCTTGACCAACAAATCCACTAGCTGATCAACATTGATTCCTGCTTTCTCCACCATTTCTCGTGCTACTCTAGCCATATTATCACCTCCATTCAGAGTAAATCATAGCTGACCCTAATTAATAATTATTATTATTTAAATCTTGCTTTTCTTTAGAAACCGTTTTAAGTGATGATGCTCCAGTAATATCTATGAACATCCAGCAGGTCATGGGCAAGCTTCGTGAGAAAGGTTACAAGGTCACGCCACAGCGTTTAGCAATTTGCGAGCTGATACTCTCAAGTAAAGAGCATCCCACGGCCGACCAAATACATCAGAAAGTGACGAAAAAGTACCCAACCATGAGTGTAGCCACTGTTTACCAAGCATTACATCTCCTCACGGACTTGGGGCTGTTACAAGAGCTGGGATTTAGTGATGGGAGTTCAAGATACGATCCAAATACCTCGCCCCACATAAACGTCATTTGTCCAAAATGTGGGGAAATTTCTGATTATGAGGCGAAAAGCGTCAGAAAGTTGTGGTCTCAAATAGTTGATGAACTAGGAGTCAAACCTACGGGACAACGCTTGGATATCTATAGATATTGTGACAAATGTAGCAAGAAAATCAGTCGCAGTGAGAAATGCGCGCGCGAGAGGCAAAATAAAAGATATAAGGAACAAGATGGATGTAAATTGGAACACAAATCGGTGATGGGATTAAGTATATGAAACTTTTAAAGGACCTAGACTTTTGGTCAGCAGTGGTGATAATTCTTGTGACAATCTATCTTATGATTGCGACTTATCTTCGCTGGTTTCAATTGCATTTCTCCGTGGGGCCATTCTTTTTTGACCATTGGCTGAGCTGGATAGGAACCCTTTATATAACATTTTTTACACCGGCATATTATATTCTGAAGCGTCGCTATCGGAAGAGACTTGTAGCACTGGTCAAAATTCATGTGTTCGGCAACTTTTTTGCCTTTATGCTTGTTTCTATCCACTTCGCCCAGCAGATCGGCAGACCACCACAATTTTTCCCAGATTTAGGGACGGGATTGGCATTATACATTGTAATGTTTATACTGGTAGCGACGGGTTTTCTTCATAGGTTCCATATACTAAGGAGAATTCGACCTCACCTTAATAGATTCATGCATGTCAGTATAACTATGTCATTCTACATCATCGTAGCAATTCACATATTACAGGGCTTAAAGATTCTATAGATAACTCACCAATCGAACCATCGGCGCGCGCAGACTGAAAGCATAACTAATTGACAGCGATGCAAAGTTTTGGTTTTCTGTTTTATCGGTTTTCTATTCTTCTTCCACAGTTATGGCTTCGGTGGGACATGAAGTCACGCAGGCCATGCAGAGAATGCAGTCATCTGCTCTCACGGGAACAGATTTCTGAGTGTCTGGATATTCAGCAAGGTCTTGAAGTTCGAAGACGTCGACAGGACAAACATCCACGCAGACACTGTCGCCGTTGCACTTTTTCCAGTCAACCGTAACCTTTACCATTGTATCTACCTCAATTTAGAGTTATTCAGCACATAAGACATTTTAATACTTTACGTTGCGTCCCTGTTTTTGGCGTCTTTCTTTATTCAGCCCTCAAAAAACTTATAACAGTGTTATAGCATAGCTTATACTATACATTTTGAAAAACCCAAAAAAGGAGTGAAAAATTTATGCCCGAAAAAAAGAAGTTGGCGATAATAGTTCACAGCGGCACCTTAGATCGGATCTACTGCGCTTTCATACTTGGTTCCACCGCAACAGCCATGGACATGGAGACTCACCTCTACTTCACTTTCTGGGGCCTCAACATGCTCGTAAAGGGAGGCCTAGAAAAGGCTGGACTGCCAACCACCTACAAACACATGGAAGAACAACTGAAAAAGAAACTGGGAGAAATGAAGTATCCCACACCCTATGAATTGCTTAAGAGAATGAAGGCTTCAGGATTGTTGAAGATTTATGCCTGCAGTCCAAGTATGGAAATGTTCGGCGTAAAGAAGGAAGACCTCATCCCTGAAGTAGACGAAATTGCTGGCGCGGCAGCCTTCCTCGACCTTGCCTCAGATGCAGACATAACCCTCCTCGTTTAGCCTCTTCCTCAGCATTGTGAAGAAACAGAAAACTGCTGCCAAGCTTCTCCTTTTTTCTGGAGTAGTCTCTTACCTTGTTACCCTTAAATAGTAAGGTTTTCACGGTTCACTGTTAAACTATAACAGTTAGCGCTGTAAGAAGAGAGATTGTTGTTAAGCTGTCTGCCAACGAGCTTTCAATGGGGATTACAAAGTTATCAGGGTCCAAACCTCTTCTGTAGGTGGAAATGGCCACGGCGTATGCGATAATAACCATAGCTGAGACGGCTAAGATGTTTGTGGTTAAGAGTTGCGCCGCGAATCTTAATGAGTTGCTGAGCGTGGTCGTTCCGCTTGTAAGGGATGATATTATGGAGTAAAGGGTAAACATCACTGTCGATGCTATCCATGATCCGCCTATTTCGTTTAGATGTTGCTTAATGGAGGAAAAAGATGGCTTAATTGCTCCTAAAGCAAGTTTTGTGGTGGCGGTTGAGCCTACTATGGAGCCTACGCCGCCTATGGTGGTAATTAACGCGGGGTAGACGACGTATATTTCTGTTCCATTGTGCATGCACGCACTGATTTTATTGAGGAAAGACCCTGTAACGTTAACGATGAAACTTACAAATATTAGAGTGAGAAGAAATTCTTTGAGCATTTTAACAAATTTTTTTTCTCTGACGTTTTTAACTAGAATATAGACTACAACGGAAAAGAAAACGAGGTCCAGTATCCCAATCAAGTAGTATCCGAGGTGATTTAACGTAAAGAAAAGCTTCAGACTGAAGATGTAACATGCGGTGTTAATGATGTCAGACACTGTAGATGTTATCGGATACACAATAACGTCGGGATCTAACCCGCGCCTAAAAGAAAGAACAGAAAACGCCATTGTTATGGGAGGGATAAACAAGACTGACAGGGCCATGGTTGCAACGATCACTGCTAGTAACCTGATGAAGTCTAGGATCGTAGCTTTCCATAGAAAAACGCCGAATATGGAAGTTCCTATTCCTACGGTGATGCCGCTTATGAACGCTAAGGTGATGACTGCTTGCAGAAGGAGATGGAAATCCTTCGTGTTTTCGGTGTAGCTGGCTTTAACGGTTCCTATGTGTAGGCCCGTGCTTAGGTGACCGCTGAAAATGCCGCCTATGGCTCCTCTGACGCTTAGGATGCCTGGGAACAGGATAAGCGCCCAAGGGACATCCTTTATTACATCGAAATATAGAACGAGGAGGGTTCCAGTTAATAATCCACCTATATTAAATGAAAATGACAGCAAGGACTGGCTTAGGCTTGCCTTCAATCTTGTTGCCGAGGTAGGCTTCGCTATGTTGGTCGCCGTCATCGCAGTCACTTCCTTCCATCCAGTTTGGCCTCCTCTCGTCTGATACTGTGTCCTCGGCACGGATTCGGAGCGTATGAACGGTTATGGGGGCTTCTTGATCCGTTTCTGGATCGGTAAGCTTCTGTAACGCTAACACTGCTTTCTGTAGCTCCTTGTGCACCAAAACTCTGTAAACAACAACCCTTAAAGACTTTTTGTCACCGCTTGACTTTGATATTAAGAAATGTTGGCGCGGGATGCGAGATTTGACTTAGCAGTTGATCGTGCCTGTTTGAATGTTAGAGTTTTTACAATATCTAAGTTCTGGGAAAGTTGCTTCTTAGCGCGCGGATTTTCTTTCGATTTTTTCTTATTTAAAAACATAATATAAAAAATTTTCAAAAAGAAAGGTTCCATGTTCCTCTACAATGAATCCGCTAGTTCCTTCACTTTCTGTCTGATCTGTTCGAATATCTTTTCGGTGTATTCTTGTGGAAAGAAGTATGAGTCGTAGATGTTCCACACAACTATTTTGTTTTCGCATTCTGGACATTTGCTTAAGACAATGCCTTTGTGTCTTGGTTCCATGGCGATGATAAGGTCATACTCGTCAAGTTGCTTGCTAGTTAAATCTTCAGGAACTTTCTTGAGGTATTGTTCCGCGTTTTCTCTTGCCAAGTATTTCCTGACAACTTTTGAGAATGAGATCAAAGGTGGATGTATTCCTGAAGAGTCAACGTCAATCTCTGGCTTAAGTTTCTTCAATAAAGCTTCCGCTACTGGACTGCGATAAGCATTACCTGAACACACAAACAAGATTTTCATGAAGATCACGCGAGTTTCTAAGTTTCTACTTTATAACTTAGTTCTGATTTTATAAACTTCTAATTTTTTTCTTTGTTTAGAAACCTATAAAGCTAGAAAAAAGGCAATGGAGGTCAAGTGATTATCCAGAGTAGGTTAGCGACTTCTGTAGTGGGATCATTGGAAGGAGTTATCGGGAATGGCAATAAGAATATCAGGAACATCAACCCAATAACCGAGATTACAAAGGATATCATGGATATGTGCAAGAGGACTTCTGCAACCTTACTTCTGTTGGTTGTTTGAGGAGTACTTGGAGAAATCCAGAATCCAAAAACAGCCAAAGCTGAGCTTAGAAGAGAAAACGCACAAATCAATTTCAATTCAAGCATGACATTTGATGTAATCGGGATCAATTCTTGGGGTAGTAAATATAAAATTGCAATAACCGCCAGCACAACTGCTGCTAATGTCGCTCCGTATGAAATCATTGAAATGAGATTAGATCTCTGTTCGGGAGACATGTTTCAGCCTCTCTCTACGTGCCGTAAAACTCGAGGAGAAGTCTTTCAAATGGGTACAATACCAAAGTCAACAGGAAACAGATAATAATGACCGTAGGGAATGACTGTTCTACTACAAATATCAAATAGAATCCTACAAGTGAGATGAGAGCTACGTCAAGGAACAACAAATAGGGAATTACTCTTTCTCTTAACGCCTGAAATCGTTCTGATTCAAAATGCCGATAGATCTGTTCTTTTGATAAAGTCCTTCTTACATCCTTTGGTGTAACAGTATATTCTCCTCTTATTTCAAGAAGAGCTACTGTAGCGTGCGAAAGACCAATGATTTTTTCTGGGAATACCATCAGCTACGGAATTTACTAGTCTAATTGCTGGTTCGGAAAATCTAACCTCCCCTGACGCACATGCTCTTACAAGATCATAAGCGTCTTCCTCGTTGAAAGGTTCAAGGAGGAAAATCTGGTTAGCTCTAGCCTGAAGTGGGCCACTGATCTGACTAATTTCAAACTCGGTTGCTGCCGCTGATAGTATGATAAGAAGACCGGGTGGTGAAATGTCAATCAACTCTCTAATCTTATAAACTAGATCTTCATTTGCCCATGCATTCTCAAATTCATCAATGACCAGACAAAAACTGTATCCTTTCTTGCTTAATTTCCTGATAATTTGACCAATTGCATTAACAGGTCTCAATTCTTTACGTTTAGTTATCGTACCTAGTGAACTCTCTTCTGCCTTATCAACGAGTCTCTCAGCAATATTCGAAAAACTAAGTTCACGTGGGTTATCAACATATACTTGGACCAAGTCAGGAATGGTTTCCTTAGTTTCCCTTATGAACCATTGTAACAGATGAGTTTTACCAGATCCATAAGGTCCTAGAATCATAAGGAATGATGTTGTTTGAGCTTCAATCGAATATTTTAGTGTAGTCATTAATTGCTGAAATAAACGTTTCCTAGAGTTTCCAATAAGGAATTCTGGATTGTTTGGATTCGGGGTAGAAAATGGAAAACTCTTACGGGTCATGCTTTTTAATATTAGGATAATCGTTACTTTAGTTTTTTGGAGAAATGTACATTGACTTCTGGCGTTCACCGCTGGCGTGCAGCAAGTCCAACTTGGGTACCACTTGTGCAAGATCTAAAATAAGTCTAAGTTTCTACTTTCTAATCAAGTTAAGATTTTATAAACTTCTAGTCTTTCTTCTAACTTGCACATCCTCTATATGTTAACTTTCAAGGTTTCATTGGTTTCGCTTTGAAAAAGATCTATTGCAAGATCTATTGCATTCTTGATGAAAAACTTATCGACTCCCAATACTGGCATATGGTATAGTTGGTTTCTAGCGCCATGAATTTGTTTGAATTTTTCTATATTATCGGCGACAACTCTAATGTCTCTGCACTTTTTCAATAAGCGTTCAAAATTGATCTTTTTCACATTTTCTAGGTCCATGTCTTTCTTTAATACATGGTTTCTGAGTATCAACTCGATAGAGTTGTCGATGTTAATAAGAGCTAATCTATAATCAGACATTGTTCCTTTTTTATAATGTCTAATAGAGTCTTCAAGTGTTTCTACTGATCCGCGAAGTAAGGGAGACATCTTCTCAAGGACTCTAAGGCTGATGATGCTTTCTCTGTACTGATCATAGAGCGTTAGGTATCGCATAGGAATAGGAATGTCCTGAGATTTGGCAAGATCAAAAATGAAGTCAATAACTTGGTTATCGTATGAAGTCAGTCCCAATTTATCAAAACTAGGATCAGAAAGGATTTTCTCCCGGGCTTCCTCATAACTGTCCACAACTCCAAATTGTGTAGTTGCTAGCCTATTAAAGAAAAAACTCAGAAATTTTTTGCCCAAGCGGTCAAGTCTGAAGAATGGAGCATCTGGAACAAAAAAATTGACCCCAGACAGAGTGCCCGTGTATACAAATCTATTCTTGAAAAGCAAGCAGTTCTTAATCAATATGTCAAGAAGTTCGGGGCTCATTACTATTTTTTCTTCATTAACATATTCAAAACCCTTATACCGAGATATCATCGCACATCCCAGTATTTCTATAAACTCTGGATGTTCGCTGATTGATTTAAGTGCCTTTTCCAAAGACCTCTTAGCGATTTCCCTCAAGACGTTCTCCTTGTTTGTAAAACCTGCAACATAGTAGTAATAATTCGTATAACTTTTTGTTCCTTCTTCTCCAGAACGAATCAGCAGCACACCGTTATCTAGCAATTCTTCAACAATACGTTTGCACTCATTTTGATCAACAGAAAGAAAAACTGAACTATTAAAAACTAACATGTCATCGCTAATTTCTCCTCGGTAAACCCCATGATGGAAAAATGGATTGCCGGATTTCTCTGCCAGTTCAGCAAGAAAAACTATTTTGCTTTCCGATTCGGTTAGAGTCAATTTTTTCGCGCACATCCTAAACTGACCACTCGTGTTTCTAAGTTTCTACTTTACAAATAAAGTCAAGATCTTATAAACCCCTAATTTGCGCGCGCTACTTTTTTGTTTCCTTTGGCATGCCTACCTGATATTCAGTGGACATGCCTTCAAGCATTCAATGCATAAATATGTGCCATGATCGTCAACGGCGATTGTGTTCAGTAACGTCTCAAAAGGGTAATTCTTTCCAATTTTTTGGTTGCCAAGCACAAGCGTAAGCAAAGGATTAGAACTTGAATAACGTATGCATAAATTGTGATTGACTTTGCCGGTTCTTTTTATTGCTTTGGCTGGACAAGCATCAATACAGTCAAAGCAATTTGAAGGACAGATATCTTCGTTAAGCTTTTCGTTAGGTTCTAACTCCTGTGTTGTTATTACTCCTCCCAGTAGGATTCTAGTCCCATATTGTGGAGTAATAAGTAACCCGCATTTGGCAAGCCGACCTAAACCGGCTTCCTCAGCCCAGTATACCAAAGGTAGATGTCCCCAAAACTCGTGATTAACTATCTTCCATGGAAAACAACTATAGATTGGAGTGGCTGAACAGTTCTTTTCTTCTAGAAATAAGCAGACCCTGTTGGACACTGAATCTAGCATTCTATATTGTATGTTGCAATAACGCCAATACAAGTCCAAGTTATTGCTTTCTGAATAGATGAGCCCTTTTGGGATTTGTATTCCATAACAAATTATCGATTTTGCACCCTTTAGCAATGCTTGAGGAGAAAAACTTTTCGGTATTGATGGTAGTTGCTTGACTGCTGCTACACCAAGAATAGACATGCCTTCATTACGAAGAAAACTACTGATTTCGTATTTGATGCTCTGTTCTTTCATTTTATCATCTCACTAATCCCTTGAGCTTTTGGCAATTTTGCCTAACTACCAGTTAGACGAAACTTTATATAACCTCAACCCAGCCTTATGCGCGCGCCTGTTTTTTGTTAGAGCGATGCCTTCTCGAGGTAGTCTTCTCGCGGCGGACTAAAAACATCTAAGAAGGTACTCTCCTCTATGACTTCAACCTTATGCAGTTCATTAGGCTTCATCCAATAGAACATCCCAGCCTCAACCAACATCTTATTCTCTCCAGAAATGAACTCCGCTTTGCCTTTTAGACATATGCCCATCTGCTCGTGAGGATGCCTATGCTCAGGAACAATCTGTCCAGGCTTCATATCAACCAGCAAAAACATCATCCTACCACTGCTGAAAATGATCTCACTTTTGATCCTTTTGAATACATCAAGTTTCTTGCCCTCTCCCGCTTTAAGAACCTCCATTTTTGACCCGCCTACAAGTTCTTCACATAGAGTTCTCGTAGCTTCTTTATTGTCTTTTTATCAACCTCTAGGTCCAGGTTTTCGATGTTGTCCTCCCAGAAGATCTTTTGAGCCGATTTACAAACAGGCTTTCCTTCATATTCTGTAACAAGGAAACAATACGCGTTTTGTCTTTCGCCGTTACTTGCAACGTAAAAGTTCTCACATATGAACTTCAATCCCTTCACTTCGATACCTAACTCTTCCCGCATTTCCCGCTTCAATGCTTCCTCCATGCTTTCGCCAGTTTTGACATGACCTCCAGGCAAACACACGATACCTGGATCAACTTTTTCATCCGGCTCACGGCGTTCAACCAGAAACTTGTCATCTTTCAAAACTATTCCAACGACAACATCAACTTCTTTCAAGGAGCATCCTCTCAATACCATTGTCCAGAACACGTAAATCGCTGAGTGTAAGACTTAAACGTTATCTTGTATTCGTGCTTTTGTTCTAGTGCGAAAAATGGCGCGCTTCGCTTTGCCGAAATTGCTCTTGATACCAAGCAAAATCAAGTTTGTGCGCGTGTGCCTACACTTGTTTTCCTCTTTTTTCTTTCCTGCGCGCGCATATAAATTTATATATGACGAATATACAATTATAAATGGAAATATAATGGAACTAAAGATAGTTATAACCAAGCAAAACAAGGAAGAAGTGTTGAGGCTAATCGACCAATTGGTAGAGTTGGAAGAAAAAGCTATTGCGGCTGAATTGGCAAGGAAAGGT
>JGI24422J19971_10000682_pt1 | contig 19410 bp, 16 predicted proteins | sample DeeMarSWOR152_54_FD_19971 | JGI IMG/M metagenome (IMG submission 19971) | reverse complement strand
AAAGATCAGGCTCTTTGAGGCTTATCGCNGNAAGTCAGAACGTTTGCAATTATAACGAGTTTGTCAAGGGCTTGAAATGGCTGGCTTCACAAGACAAGCCCTGCAGGGGATGCCGTTTCGGAGGCGGATGGTCATGGTGGCCAGACTGCCCAGTTCGAGACTGTGTTATCCGAAAAGAATTAGACTTCTGTTATCAGTGCTCAGACTTTCCATGCGAAAAGCTGAAACAGGAGCCATTGCTAGCGCATAAGAAGGCCATAGTTGAAGCCAACAACCAGTTAAAAAGCATAGGTGTTGAAAGGTATGCAAAGCAGCTCATAGAAAGATTTCGCCAAGCTGTAGCTTCTCAACCTTCAGAGCAGAAAGCTGAGACTTAAAGTCTTCTTATCTGCAAACCTGTTGTACGGCTCCAACCTGTTGAGAGGTAAGGGGCACCAGCGCAAGGCATATAACTGAAAATCAGCTTTTTGTGTGTGTGCATTAAAACTAATTGACGTACATAAGCGCACAAAAAAGGGAGATTGGGTGATGTTTTGGGCTTATCTACGTTGACAGGTTTGTTTCTTTAGGTCAGAGATCCGTAAATTGCCATGCCTCCACGCCCACATATAATTGCTCTGATAGTGTCGCTTCCTTCGAATGGTATTCCATTGCACAATGTACCTGTTATTGCCAAGGTAACATCTGCATACTTATGGTAACCCTGCTCTTCGAACTCGGCGTTTGCCATAATGAAATCTATCACGGTTGCCCTGTCAAACTTCACCATTAAATCAGGAATGTCATCACTGTCATAGTCTCCGACTAGGGACTCGATAGGTTCGTCAATCCAGGCGGAATCGACGGTGATGGTATCGTTCAACAGAACCGTAATCCTGTTGACATCAGCCACATCGTATCCCTCAGGTAATTCCAGGTATAAGGTAATCCATTTACCTTCACTCCTCATGTTCAGCACATCAGGGTCGATGTCAACTGTTGCGGTGATGGGCGCAAAGAATATGGCGACTTCATAAGCACTGGTAAAGTCCAAGGCAAAATAAATGAAGTAGTGTGTATTGTTCGTCACTATAATTGGGTAAGGTGGGGGTTCAAGTTTCGTGTGGTTAACGAAAACCTTTATCTCTGTCGTGTTCAAGCCGACAGGTATCATCGCCTTGACATATCCTGAAGTTCCCTCTTCGCCTGCGACGGTGAAGTCCAGTTTGCTGGGAGTAACCTTGATGTCAGAGATTGTTGAGTTAGAAACCAGCAGAATGGGATACGATTGTCCAGCTCTTGTAGCAACTGCGCCTTCTTTGCTTGAATTAGGTGTCCAAGGGCTCTTTAGTGGATAAGGGTCTTTACCTCCTCTGATGGGGTCAATGATGTAGGGTGTGTCACCAATGTCATCTTTTCCAGGCTGGTCTTGGTTTGGACCGCACCTATTGTCAACCCCTGTGTAGTCGCTCCAATAGTTTCCTCCAGAAGGATATCCATCATCAAAAACATTAGCGCGCGGGTTTACATCAAACATAAGCACTTGCGGCGACGGATTGTTTACGATATTGTTGTGGTAGAACTGGTTATCAATGGAGAAATACAAAAGCAACACTCCTATAGCCCATTGGTCGGACACATCGTTGCACATGACTGTGTTAGAGTTGGACTCCACGTAAAGGCCAATGCCTACCGAATTTCTTCTAACCACATTCTCAGCGATGATATTCGAATCACTTTTGACTAGTAGAATTCCAACCATCCAACTCTCGGATACTACATTGCCTCTAATTTGAAGACCACAAGAGTCCCACGCCGAAATGAACATGTCCCAACCTGTTGCCACAACGTTTCTCACTGTTACGTTAGATCTTCTACTTAGATATACTCCATCACCACCAGATCCTTGGAGTGTGAAGCCATCTCCATCTATGACTATGTCGTCTTTCTGGACAAATATTGACTGGAAGATGTTGTCAGTGAAAGTGTAGACGTTGCCGACTACACTAATCGGTGCGGTGGCAGGGGTGACGGTTCCGTCTGGTCTTATGTAAATTGTTGATGGCTCTTCTTGAATGATGATGTGATGAAACTCTGAAATATCTTGGGTATACGTATATTTTCCACCCGGATCGGTAGTAAGATTCTCGACGGGATAACTATCTTGAAGTCGACAATACGTTTTGTTGGCTTCGAAGCCATCGAATGTCAGAATGGTTGAGGTGGCCGAGCAATTGCTTTCTATACCGAATGCAACCATCCCTAGACCAGATCTAAGTAACACACGAACAACCTCAGTACTGGATAAAGTTATGTTTAGATATGGGCTATTTGCAGTTTCGAAGTAAGTACCTACGTCGAAGACAAAGCCACCAAAATCTTCAACAGTCACAGATTTGCTGATCAATGGCAATCCTAGAATTTGCACGGCAAAAATCACCAGAAGCAATAATCTTGGTTTTTTCATTTAATTCTCTCCTTTCGATACAGAGTTCACGAGTTTGTAGCTTCAGGTATTAAACTTTTGTGTACGCGCCTTGTATTGTAGCAAATGCATGATCTCAAGCTCATTTGTGCATCGAATGCCACGTTTCTCGATTTGTCAGTGAAGAAAAGTTGAATAAGCTCCGTATCATTTGAAACGATTCAAAACAGAAGTTTGAGAAATCGCTTTTTATCTCGATTCTACATACGTGAGATTGTGCGTGAGGAGAAAGAGAAGAAAACGGGGGAGAAAGGAGAGAAGGGTGAGATTTTTCCCTAGCATTCCATCCTTAGAAAAATGAGGTATTTTATGTTCTATAAGAATCTTCTATAAGAAAGTTCTATCCGTAGCTACGCACTTAGCGCGCGCACACATTCCTCACACGCATCTGAAGCCAAAAAGACTAGGGGGTATCTGTTATTGGAACTGAAAACCTTCAAAAAGTGTCATATTATGATTTGATGTGACCTATATATAAGGGGGGCCTAGTCGCACAGAGCACAAAGAGAGTTCTCGCCTCATGCACCTTTTGAGCTGTGAATGAAAAGCTTCTGGGAAGAAAAAACAGTTTAGGCACCGATTTTTGCCTTGATCCTCGGAAGAAGATCCTTCTGCATTTGAATGACCCCGAAGGTTGAAATCTTGTATTTTCCATCGTTGGTCTTTGTTGCAATTTCTCTTTTAACGAGTTCACCCAACCGCGTACTCGCGATTTTTGGACTCTTTCCCAACCTAGCCTGCAGTTCCTCCTTCGAAACAACATCACTCTCCACGAAGCCCAACTTATAACCTATGTAACCCGCCAGAAGCTGCAAAGCCAAAGTCTCATTATCCGTCAGCCTACTCCTCGAAACCAGCAAATGCGGACCCTCCTCCCCAAAAGCAATTACACCCTCACAACCCTTCACAAGATCCTGCAAATCCACTGTCAAAACCATCTTCTTTGAAATCTCAAACACTGGAACAAACTCGCTGAAAAACCTGTTTACGCTCACCCAAACATCATTAACTGGACCCGAAAAGGTTTTTTCCACATCTTTATACTTAACATGAACCGCGATCTCGCCCTCTCCACCAATCAACTCATCTTACCCCTAAGCCTAGCCAAAACCTCGCCTTCAATCCACCTCTCACCCTGCACCGTCAACTTAAACTCAGGCCTGTTCGGATCAGGCTTAAAAACCTGCCCCCTCTTAGTCATCTCATTCAACCTCGCCGGAACCATACTTCTTATACCACTCGACTCCAAAAGCCTCTTAATTTGCGCAGACGTATTCCTGTTACTCTCAGAAGCATACAAAATCAAGCCCACAGCTTCGTAGTGTGTAAGCCTCTCGCTAGTCACCAAAACAGGGCCCTCAGTAGTAAATTCAATCACACCCTTCAACTGAATAGCTGCGGTTGGCATCAACTTCGCTGAGACAAGATCCGACGTTTTCTCCATGAAATCCTTCGGAAAACTTTCAAGCATCTCCAGAACCTCCCCAGCACTTTCTCCTTCAACAGCAATTTCACCAAAAGACGTCTTTATTCTAGCCTTAACCTTTCCCATTTCACCTTCTCCTTTCAAGCTAAAACTTCTTCCTCAGCAAGAATATAAACGCAACCAGCATCGGTCTTCCAACGCCTGACCTTCGCCTTCCTCACGAGCCCCAACAAAACCCCTGAGAGAGTGCGCCCTGGATAACGCAATCCATTAGCCTTCAAAGCCTCTTTCAATTCAGCAATCGTACGCGGACGCCATTTCCCCCAATCAGTCTCGAGAACCTTCAATATGGCTTCACCACAACTCTTAACACGTAAAATTCTGGGATACTTCTGAACAGGAGCCTCTCCCTTCGCAGCCGCCGTCTTAACAGTAAGCGTAGCCATCGTCTTAGGCTTAGAAACCTCAAAAGCCTTATAAACATCAACCATCAAATTCGGCAACTCCTTAATTGTCCTCAAAACCTCTTCGCGATCCCCATTAATCTCCACTTCATAATCCCCCATTCTCACGCGAAAAGCAAAAATCCCCTTCGACATGCTCTTAACCATCCTCCTCGACAAGGTCATCCCGAAATATAAGAAGCACTAACCCCTTTTAGAATTTACGTATCCCGATATATTCCGAATTGGGAATAGCCATATTAAATGCCAAGATACAATAATTTGATCGTAAGCTCACATAGAGGAATGCACTTGGCTAAAAAGGGAATCGGCGTGTGGTTTTTCAGCATACTAACCTTCGCAGCGCTCGTACACTTAATTGACGCGACTTCTGCATTAGTTTTCAACAGCCAAATCAAGCTTTTTCAACTGTACCCATTCATAAACGAGAAACTACAGGCTATAACGCCTAACACATATTTCTGGATCAGCGCCATCACAGCCGTGATTCTCTGGGGAATCACATGTGCAATAGCCTTTGAAAATCCCGTGGAAGCCTTTCTGAACAATATACTTTCAGACGCCAAAAAACAAGGCGNCGTTGAGACTCAGGCGTTAGATGAAAAAAGCGAGGTACTCGACGCAATGAATGAAACGGTGGAAATGAACAACACGCTTTTGGCACAAGTAAAGGACATGATGTACAACGTGAGAACAGAAGTTAAAGAAATTCAACCATTAACAGAGAACATCGGGAAGCTAAAAACTGAGCTAAGCCGCTTAACAAAGGAATTCAAAAAGTTTGAAGAAAACGTCAAACACCCAAATAAATGTCCAACGTGCGGAAAACCAATACTGCAGGAATTCAAAGTATGTCCCTACTGTGGTGAAAACCTAAAGTTGCTGCCAGAAGCAGTCATCGCATTAAAAGATTACAAATGAAACACTTTAACGCGCTCCTAAATTTCTGAACGCGCTAGTACCCCTAAGTTCGCTTTATCGGCAGCTCACCAGCTGTTGCTTCTTGCTGTGGCTGAACGATTTAATCTCTCGTTCTCTCTTCATGGCGTCGCTACGACTGTTGAACTCTTCCACGTGGACTATTTCCGCAGGCTCGTGCATTCTTGTGTATCTGGCGCCTTGACCTTTTTTATGCTGTTTAATGCGATGTTTCACGTCTTTGGCGTGTCCAGTGTAATAGCTACCGTCTTTGCAAAGAAGGATGTAAACGTAATAAGGCATCCATCATCACCTCACAATTAATAAGCAAACCTCACCACTCTCTTCTAAAGAGAGTTATAGTACAGCACTACATGTACATAAGGTAACTGTTATAAACGAATTGATATAATCACGCTCTATGCCAAACAAAGTTCGTTGCGCCCATATCCTTGTAAAGACCGAAAAAGAGGCAAATGCGGTTCTGGAACGGTTGAAGAAGGGAGAAAAGTTCGCGAACATTGCCAAAGAGGTTTCACTGTGCCCATCAGGAAAAAACGGCGGAGACCTCGGGACTTTCGGTAGAGGAAAAATGGTAAGGGAATTCGAGAAAGCCGCCTTCGCTCTTCAGAAAGGACAGATTTCGCCGACTGTAAAAACAAAGTTCGGATATCATATAATAAAGAGGCTTGAATAGCCTGGATTCTCCTTTAGGCAATTGTGGTTAGGCACTCGTTATATAGAGCTAACTGTGACACCATGACCCTGCGCCTTTCTGGGCTACGGAGAATCCGCAGAATTGAAGGACAAAAAAGCTTTAACGAAAACTTCAATAGAAGGGATATCGTCAGGTGCTATGTTGTTTAGTTGCATTTATAAGAGAGTTTGAGTTTTATAGGACAGTAACGTTGTGCTGTTGAAGATCGAAACGGAACACAGTAACGTTACAGGCTGCAATCAACAATAAAAGGAGTGATGGAAAATGGCGGAAAGATCAGGAATTGTTTTCATCGGAAGCAAACCACCAATGAACTATGTTCTGGCAATCATCACAAGTCTATCGGCATCCGATGCTAAAGAAATTACACTGAAAGCCCGAGGACGAGCAATAACAACAGCTGTTGACGTAGCTGAAATAACTAGAAACCGCTTCATCAAAGACTTGAAAGTGAACAACATCTCCATAGGAACAGAAGAAATGCCAGCGAGAGAGGGTGAAAACAGACCAAGAATGGTTTCAACGATGGAAATAAAACTTACAAAAAAGTAGGAAAACATCGCGAAACAAAACAACAGTCGGCGAATACCTCGCTTTTTTCTTTCAACAAAATATTAAGTGTGGCTCTACATTTTTCACTTATACATTAATGTCTGTAGGGGAAACCAAAAACCTACGTGTGGAAAGCTTCTCTTATAAAAGGTCGATCTGGCAATTCTGGCTGATTCCAAAGCTGGCACGTATAAAAAAGGTAGATTTATTTTCTAGAAGACACATCTACATATTATTAGATGAGGTATGAATCCAATTTTTCCATCCAGGAGAAGGGGATCATTGGTAATTTCTGTAACCATTCTGAAAGCTGCAAAGAACGGCGTCAGAAGAACACACATACTTACCTCAGTTTCTTTAAGCTACGAGCAATTCACCAGGTATATCGAATTTCTGAAAGCCCGTGGTTTTATCAAAGAGCGTGACACTTTGCTTCACACCACAGATAAAGGATTGGAATTGATAGAAGAATTTGACTCTCCACAGCTAATAAGTAGCGTACTGCCTACTTGAAGCTTGAATATGCAGAGACAAATTTCCTCTTTTTTTAACAAACATGCGAAAGAGACTCGGATCTCTTACCGATGCAGGGAAAGTCTTTTTCACGGTCTTACACATTCGGCTTTAGACCTGTATGGGCGTTTTGCTGTGCGTTTTCGCTTATGGTATTTACATTNATGGATGCGCACTAATAACCATCCTTTATCTTGATATATACAACCACATGGCAACGTGATTATGTCCGTTGTTTGAACTTTAGTTTTCTTTGCCATTCTTCAAACCCTCAAAAATTCCTTCAGTTTTTCTCTTAGCACTCTGCCGACTAAGGCAGCATTCACCTTACCTCGCAGTTCCTTCATGATTATGCCCATGAGAATACCAAAACTGCTTTCACCACGCTCTCGAATCAAACTTCCGTTATCTTCAATCACTTTTTCAATAAACCCTCTAAGCTCATCTTCAGAAATAACCTTCAAACCAAGACTCGTAATCGCCTCCTGAACACCCTTGTTCTCGTGAATTGACAGCCAAACAATTACGTCGGGTATAGCCTCTTTCGTCAATTCTCCAGCACTTATTTCGTTGAAAATTTCTCGAATCTGGCTTTCTGAAACCTTATGAACTTGAACGCTGTCGCGTTTTAAAGCCTTTAGGGTTTCAGTTAAAAACGCAGCTACAGTTGTTGGTGAGACTTTGGTCTCTTTCACGATAGATTCGAAGAGTTCGCTGTGTTCGGAATCTAAAACTTGCCTAGCCAATTTTTGATTCAGTCTATACCCTTTCATTAAATGTTCGAGTTTTTGTTCAGGTAGCTCTGGCAATTGCGAGCTAATTTTTCTTATGTATTCTTCTGTTATCTGTATCGGGGGAATGTCTGTTTCAGGATACATTCTTGCTGCTCCAGGTCTAGGTCTCATGTAACGTGTTGTTCCATCTGGGTTTGGTGCTCTAGTTTCTTGCGGCACGCCCTTTATGGCTTCTTGTGCTCTCTCTACAATAGCTTTTAAGGCATCTTCGGTGTTTTCCGGGTTGTCTGCAACAAGTACCACAGCGTCTTGATCGTCAACTTCAACAGCCTCTGTTAATTTTTCAACTTCTTCTTTTGTTATCCCGTAGGCTGGCAGTTCGTCTGTGTGGAATATGCCGCCAACTCTTCCCCAGAAACGGGCTCTGCCTGACATCTCTGTTCCCAAGCGAAAACTCGGCATCAATTCCTGTTTAAGGAAACCCTTGAATTTTGGAAGTTTCACGGCTAGGATCTGCTGTTTCTTGTCCAAGGCTTTGCGTAGGACCTTGCATTTTGTTTGTTCAAAAACAGCTGTCACGTCAACAAATTCTTCTTTAATGTCCTCTTCCTTTACTCCTCTTGCTCTCAATTCTTCGCTTATTTTCATGAGTTTCAATTGGCGTTGAACTTCATACTTTACAACAAGCGGGAGCAGTTCAAGTTCTTGAACTCCCTTAATTTCTATGAGCGCGCCGTTTGGGATTGATATGTTTATGTCTTGGCGGATTGTGCCTAACCCCCTTTTCACTTTTCCAGTAGCTCTCAAAACTCTCCCTATTGCCAATGCAACTTCTTCTGCTTCTTTAGGTGACTTTATGACTGGCGCCGTTGCAACTTCTATTAACGGTATGCCTAAACGGTCTATACGATAATGTATTACGTTGCCTTCTCCACCCGTTTTTCTCGCGGCGTCCTCTTCCAAGCTTACGTGCTGAATTGGAACAGTTTTTTCTCCAACTTTGACTTCACCATCTAGGGCGATAACACATGTTCTTTGGAAGCCTGTGGTGTTTGAGCCGTCTATAACTGTTTTACGCATCACATGGATTTCGTCAACAGGTTTGGCATTCATCATCAAGGCTGCTGTCAATGTTGTTTCAACTGCTTCCATGCTTAATGCATGCGGTGGTTCTTCATCCATTTCAACAAGGCATGAAGTCGCCCTAGTTGCCTCGTACAGAATTTTCACTCCTTTCTGAAATTCAAAGTAGGCTGCTGGATCTATTTGCCCCAACTCGCTTTGCGTTGGCCGAAGTCTACGTAGAAACGTTATTTCTGGCTCTTCCTTGAAGAGTTCTGGTTTGCAATTGCAGAATAACTTTGTAGAAGTGTCCAATTGCTGATGGATTTCCAAGCCCACTTTTAACCTAATTTTCTGGTAATCTATTTCCAAACGCTTCACCATTCAATCATGCTTATCTTCCGAGATAGTTCTTGGCGAAAACTCCCCTGCAATGTTTGTTTTCAAAAGTTTTTTGCCTTTTTCTACGTCTTTGGTTTGTCCGAAAATCCACATCAGCTTGACAGCGGCTGTTTCTGGAAGCATGTCTTCCAATGGGATTACGCCTAAAGCCAGCAAATCGCGGCCTTGATCATAAACGTTCATGTCTACTCGGCCCCAAATGCACTGAGAAGTCATACCTACTACAACATTGTGCTCTACAGCGTTTCTTATGGCTTCAAAAATGTAGCTGCCGACATGACCTAGACCTGTTCCTTCAAGAATTATACCCCTATAATCGTTCTGCACATACCAATCGATTGTTGCTGGGTTCATGCCCGGATAAAACTTTATTAACGCCACTTTTTCGTCGAATTGTGGTTTTGGCGTAGACTTTCTTGTGGAATTGCGTTTTCGATACTCTTCTGTGAGCATGGTTATTTTCTGGTTTTGCACTCTTGCGATTGGAGTTGTGTTTACAGATTTGAAGGTGTCTCTTCTGCTGGTGTGGCATTTTCGAACTTTTGTTCCTCTGTGGAGTATTATAGAAGTATCCGATGTTGTTTCATGCATTGCTACGGCTACTTCTGCAAACGGTGCTTTTCCCGCCGTTGTCACTGCTCCTATGAGGTTTGTCGCTGCATCTGAACTCGGCCTGTCTGCTGAACGTTGTGAACCTACGAGTATTACCGGGACTGGGAGGTCTTGTAGTGCGAAGCTTAAGGCTGCAGCCGTGTAACCCATGGTGTCTGTTCCATGAGCTATTAGGACACCGTCGATGCCTTTGGATATTTGCTTTGAAACAGCCTTAGTTATTTCCGTCCAGTGTTTAGGAGTTATGTTTTCGCTGAAAAGGCTGAACAGTATGTTAGCGTCTATTCGCGCTATGTTGGCAAGTTCTGGAACGACGCTGTACAAGTCGCTTGCTGTTAGGGCTGGTCGTACTGCTCCTGTTCTGTAGTCTACGCGGCTGGCGATTGTTCCTCCAGTGCTTATTATGGTGATTTTTGGAAGCTTGGGATTTTGTGTTGGGGGAGAGGAAGTCGCAAAAGTTGGTTTCACTCCCTTTCCTATTCTCCCTATTCTTGTGTCTGGTGTTATCCGTATGCCGACATTGTAGCCGCTTTTCAGCTTTATGACGACGTGTTTTTCGTCTCCGTATTCCGAACGTGGAATCAAAATGCCTTCATAAATCTGTTCGTTTTTTGTTATACGTAATACGTCTCCTATTTCAGCTTCAGCCTTTCTGATAGCTGCTAATGCTTGACCTTTGTAGCCTGTAACCTCTTCTTTCTTACTCATAACCTAATTCTCCAACATTTTTGACATGTATAATCCATCATATTGGTAGCCGAACCGCATATAGTACTGTTTTGTCCCGAGAGCACTTGTAACTAAAACCTTTTTCGCGTCATAATCCTCTTTTGATAAGCGTTCTGCTTCACTTAAGAGAATGCCGCCGTATCCTTTGTGCTGCCATGCTTTGGCCAGGTGTTCACCAACTGGAACAAGAGGTCCATAAACGTGAAGTTCCCGAACTATGGAACATGGTATGGCTCTTGTTTCTTGTCTGTGAGCTTTTTCTGAAGGAATCCTCAATCTCAAATATCCTATTAGGAGGTCGTTTTCTGGGTCTTCTGCTGCGATGAAGATTTCCAGTCCTTCAGACGCAGCATATTTTGTGGTTAAAATCTTTACTTTTTCTGGATTGGGGTTCACTTTGTCTTCTAGCATTCTGTGGCCCACTTCTCTGCATCTTATGCATCTGCATCTTGTGTCTTGCTGTTTTAGTTTCTGCTGCACTAGTTGGCGTAGGTTGCTTCTTTTCACACCAGCGATAATCAATGGGGCGGGGATGTCCCGTTGAACACGCATTACACGTATCCATTGTGGGATAATCTTTTTGACTTCTACGATTAGGTTGGCTGCTGTCTCGTTCGTGTACGGCTCATATTTTCCTTCGCGATACCATTTGTAGGCTTTTGTACCTTTCAATACTAGGCATGGATAAATTTTAATCATGTCGGGCTTAAAAACAGGATTTGTGAAGATCTCTCTGAAGGCTTTCAGATCTTCTTTTATGTTCGAACTGGGCAACCCGGGCATAAGGTGGTACACTATTTTTAATCCGGAGTCTTTCATTATGCGTGTAGCTTCGACAACGTCTTTCACCGTGTGTGTTCTGCCGACTAAGTGGTAAATTTCATCATTTGGGTTTTGAACACCCACTTCTACGCGTGTTACACCCCTACTGAGCATATGGTCTACGTGGCTCTGTTTAGCCCAGTCTGGTCGCGTTTCCACGGTTATGCCGACGTTACGGATTCTGCTCGTTTCCGCATTTTTTTTAGCCTCCTCAAGGCTGGCTGATTCCGTCTCAGTGATGGCGTCTAGACAACGTTGGATAAACCACGTTTGATAATCCAGAGGTGTTGCTGGAAAGGTTCCGCCCATAATTATTAGTTCTATTTTGTCAACGTTGTGTCCTATAGCTTGCAACTGTCCAATACGGCTTTTAACCTGTAAGAATGGGTCAAACTCGTTTTGCAGTCCGCGCATCGCTGCTGGCTCAAAACCAGTGTAGCTTTGAGGCACTCCGAATGGTGGCCCGCCTGGACAGTAGGCGCATGGTTCTAGCTGTGGGCAAGGATAGGGTTTTGTCATTACGGCTATCACTGTAACCCCTGAGATTGTGCGTGTGGCTTTTCTTCGTAAAAGGGGCAGAAGTTTGCTTTTTTCTTCGTTTTTAAGCATGCATATTAAGTCAGAGTTTGAAGGCACTTTTCGAAGTTGATATTTGGCAGTAACCTGCATTTTAACGCGGTTGACATCGTCGCGGCTAGGTGAAGGGATATGCATTAGGGTTTCGATTATTTCTCTTAGGGCATTGTTTGTATTCAAATTAACGGCAACCACTATTAAACTAGTATAGAACAAACAAATAAACTCCGCTAAAAGCGGACTCATTCTCTAGCATAAACCATTTTCCCATCAACAAACACCATTTCAACCCTAATATCCTTAATACTCTCCGGCGGGACATTGAAAAGATCATCAGATAAAATAGTGAAGTCTGCCAACTTTCCAGCCTCAATTGTCCCTCTCCTTTCTTCGTCGAATGATGCATAAGCTGCATTTAAAGTGTAGGTTTTAAGAGCTTCCTCCACTGTGAGGCTTTCTTCTGCAAAGCTTTTCCTCGTCACAGCAGCCCAAACACCAAAAAGCGGATCTATTGGTTCTACCGGACAATCTGAACCGGAAGTAACGATCAATCCTTCCTTCACAAGCGTCTTGAATGGGTAAACCCAGCGTGCTCTGTCTTGCCCAACACGTTCTGCAACCCAAAAATCAGAAACAACAAAATGGGGCTGAACAGAAGCTATCAAGCCTAAGCGTTTCATGTGTTTAATGAGCGTTGGGTTAAGCACGGAGCAATGCTCAATTCTATGCCTATGATTCTTCCGTGGATACGTTTTCAGAGCGTTTTCAAAGGCTCTTAGAACAGTTTCTATGGCACGGTCGCCTATAGCATGAACCGCCAACTGTAAACCAGCCTTATGAGCTTTAGAAACAAGTCTATTCAGTTTTCTTTGTGTGTAGAGCATTATGCCTCTTGTTTCAGGCTTGTCAGAGTAAGGCTCTTTTAAGGCTGCTGTGCGTGCTCCTAAGGAGCCGTCAGCAAAAACTTTAACAAAACCTATCTTAACCATGTCGTTTCCAAAACCTGTGAGCAGGCCTAAATCGACTAGTTGATCTAGAAGGTCTGCTGAAATGCCTAAATAAACCCTTAATGGTAGTTTTCCGTTGAGATAGAGTTTTTGTATGATGCGTACTTCCTCGGCAGAGCCTACAATCCAGTGGACGCATGTGAGTCCGGCTTCAACAGCTTTTTTGCACGCTGAAATGCAAGCTTTTTCAAGTTCTTTCAGGCTTGGTTTTGGAATTGCTTTCCAAACTAGCCCTAAAGCATTTTCTCGCAATATACCATTAGGCTCGCCTGCGGCTTCGTCCAAATCTATTTTTCCACTCTCTATAGTTGTTTCCCTTGATATGTCAGCCAGCTGCAAAGCCTTACTATTAGCGACACCTAAATGCCCGCATACACGAATGAGAAAGACTGGTTTGTCTGCAACTGCAGCATCCAAGTCCCAGCGGGTTGGATAACGCTTTTCAACAAATTTATCTTGATCCCACCTTCCCCCTAAAATCCAGTTTTTAGCACAATTTTTCTGAGCGTATTCCCGCAGTTTTTGTTGCATCTCTTTCACTGACTCGACGTTTCTCAGGTTTAAGGTCTGCAAAAACTGTCCAAAGCCTGTCATATGCACGTGGCAGTCAACAAAACCAGGAACAATCGTCTTATTGTTTGCGTCTATCACCCTTGTTTTTTTAACTATGTATTTTCGAACATCCTTATTAGAACCTACAGCGATTATTCTTCCGTTTTGAATCGCTATTGCTTCGGCTTTGGGCTGCTTCCTATTCAAAGTTACTAAATTAGCATTTAAGATGACAAGTGTACTGTCTGACATGCTTGATAGTGTAGGCTTATGAAATAAAAGTTTTTAACGTCGTGTAGAGCCCCAGTTTTGTCCAGGCTTTCTCTGCAGAATCAGTCTTTTCTCATAGTTCCGTCTATTTCTCGATCTAGGCGACGGTCTCTTCTTTTGGGTGGGCTGTATTTTAGGAGTTTGTGACCTAACCTTTCCAGCCTTAGAAAGTGAACCGTGAGTCGGCATTCAGATACACCGTTTCTAGTTGAAGGATACAGTAACTCTTAAACCTTTTCTTCACGTATTTCTGTTTGTAATTGCGCGGGGGTCGCCGAGCCAGGTCAAAGGCGCAGGCTTCAGGAGCCTGTCCTGTAGGGGTTCGTGGGTTCAAATCCCACCCCCCGCACCAACTTGAGCTTAACGTCGTTTTCGTTATGTGTCTTTGAACTGTTTCTCATAGAGCCGATAATACATTCCTTTCTTCTTCATAAGTTCTGCATGATTCCCTTCCTCAATTATTCTTCCCTCGTTAATAACTACAATGTTATCGGCGTTTCTAACAGTGGAAAGTCTGTGGGCAATGACGAGTGACGTTCTGTTTTTCAGAAGAACCGTGAGTGCCTTCTTTATTTTCAGTTCGGTATATGGGTCAACGCTTGATGTTGCCTCATCCAGAATTAAAATCGGCGGATCACGCAGTAGGGCTCTTGCAAAAGACACGAGTTGCCTTTGTCCAACAGAGAGTCTCACTCCTCTCTCACCAACGTCAGTCTCGTATTCCTGTGGAAGGCTGCTTATGAATTCGTGGATTCCGACAATCTGTGCAACTTGTTTAACCTTGTCGTCTGATGCGTCAAGTTTTCCATATTTTATGTTTTCCATGATCGTTCCGGAAAAGAGGAAAGGTTCCTGCAAAACGACTCCCATCTGTTTATGAAGAGAGTTCAGTGTTATTTTTTGAACGTCGTAGCCATCAACCGTTATGGTTCCTTTCTGGGTTTCATAAAATCTGCTGAGAAGCTTCGCAATAGTGCTCTTTCCTGCTCCTGTTGGACCTACAATGGCTAATGTTTTTCCCGATTCAACGTGAATGTTTACATCTTTTAGTACAGGGCGAATTGGATCGTAGCCGAAAGTCACATGATCAAAGATGATTTCTCCTTTTACACGAGAAAGCCCAATTGCATTCGGGGCATCCGCAATTTCAAGCTTTGTATCAAGAGTAACGAATATTCTTTCCGCTGCAGACATTGCTGACTGAAGTGTGTTGTAAAACGTTGTCAAATCCACTAACGGTCCGAAAAACTTGTTTACGTAAAGAAGGAAGGCTACAACTACTCCAAGTGTTATTCCTCCGCTTATGGTTAAGATTCCGCTGAACCACAAGACAACACATGTTCCAACTGCTCCAATTATCTGCACAGCCGGCATGAGAAGAGCAAAGAGCTTACCAGCCTGAACATTAGCTTGAAGGTTTTCTACATTTGCTTGTCTAAAACCTTTCATAGTGTCTTGCTCTCTTGTAAAAGACTGAATTTCTCTGATACCTGAAATGCTTTCTTCAAATCTACTTGTGACCGCTGCTATTTTCTTCCGTGTTGCCCTGTAAGCCTTTCTAAGCCTAGATTGGAAAACAAACATCAACAATACAAGGGGAGGCATAACTGAAAACGCGGCTAACGTCAGATGTATGCTAAGCCAGAGCATAATCGCTACGATTCCTATGAGAGTTAAAACGTCGCTGATCAAGGTAATAACTCCTTGGACAAATATTTGACTCAAAGTATCTGTATCATTAGTAACGCGTGAGATTATTTCACCAGCTTCAGATCTGTCGTAGAAGCTGAATGAAAGCTCTTGAAGATGCGAAAACAATTGTTTTCTCAGTTCGTTCACCATGTTTTGTCCCATCCAGGACATCTGATATGTACGCTGATAGTTGGAGACCCAGTTGACAAGGTAAACTCCGACTAAAATAATGGATATGAACGTTAGTCCAGCCAAGTCACTGTTTTTTATGTAATTGTCGATGGCAACTTGAAGGAGATAAGGAGGCAAAAGCCCAGTCAGAGAAACAACGACTACAGCGACGACTGTAATTATGAATCTTCGCTTGTATTTTAGTAAGTACTTGAGTAGCCTCGCTATCAGTGCTCTATCTGAAATCTTTCTTGTGTGCGTTTCTTCTTCGTGATCCAAGCCAAATCTACGCCTATGCCCAGGTCCATGCCCCACATGAAATCCAGTCACTGCTTAGTTTCCTCCTGTTTTGAGGATGCACGCTCAGATGTGGCTTCAGCGATTGGTTTCTGTGTTTCATACAGAGTCTGATAAATATGATAATACGCGCCTTTCTTCGCCATGAGAGTTTCATGAGTGCCCTCTTCTACAATCTCTCCTTTTTCGAGAACAATGATTTTGTCCGCGTTTCTGATGGTTGAAACTCGCTGGGTGATCATAAAGGCGGTTCTGTTTTTGAGCAATATCTGTAAGGCCTGCTGGATTTCATACTCGGTTTCTACATCAACGCTTGAAGTTGAATCGTCTAGAACCAGTATCCTTGGGTTCATCAGTAGAGCTCTCGCTATGGCTGTTCTTTGTCGTTGACCGCCTGAAAGGGTTACTCCTCTCTCCCCAACTCTTGAGTCGTAGCCGCGGGGCAAGGATGAAATGAACTCGTGAGCTCTTGCAGCCTTTGCCGCTGCAACTATTTCGTCCATTTTAGCTTCTGGTTTGCCATAGGATATGTTCTGCTTTATCGTCATAGAGAAGAGAAATGTTTCCTGCGCAACGATACCTATTTGTTTTCGAAGAGACTTAAGCTTGACGTCTCTAACATCGTAGCCGTCGATTGTGATTTTTCCTGAAGATACATCGTAAAAACGGGGGATGAGACGGATAATGGTGCTTTTTCCGGAGCCAGTTGCTCCGAGAAGAGCTACGGTTTCTCCGGGCTCGGCATCAAAGGTTATGTTGTCTAAAATAGGTCTACCTTTTTGATAGCTGAAAGAGACTTTCTCAAATTTCACGCGCCCCTCTAATTTGGGCAGCGTCAATGCATCTGACTTCTCCGTTATTTCTGCTTCGGCGTCCATGACTTCAAAGATTCTGTCGCCAGCAGCCATTGTCAGGTGATAACCCGATATGAACATGCCAAAGAAACGCATAGGCATGACCAACATCGCCAAGAAAGCGTTGAACGCAACTAAGTCTCCAATGGTCAACGTTCCCGTAATTACTTCGAATCCTCCGTACCAAAAGATTATGATTGTGCCTAATCCTATGAGAAAACCTACGAGAGGTATGTGAAACGCCCTAATTTTAGCTGAGGCTAATGTTGTTTGAAAGTACTTGTCATTTTTAGACGCGAACTTCTTTCTTTCGAAGTCTTCTTGCGCGAACGCTCTTACAACCCTGATTCCTGCAATGTCTTCGTGTAATACAGAGGTTAAGTTGCCATATTGTTCTCGTATCTGAGTAAAGAGTGGTCTTATTTTTTTTCCGAATGAGTAGAAAGTGGCGAATATGCAAGGCATTATTGGTAGGAGGAAGAGAGTAAGCATGATGTTGATGGAAAACATTGTGTATAAGGCTACAACAAGAAGAAGAATGGAACTCATGAGAAAGGTTAGTTGGAAACCTAAAAACATGCGTATTCTATCCATGTCAGTTGTTACTTTCGACAAAAGCTGGCCTGTGTGGGTTTTGTCGTAAAACGCAAAGCTTTGGTTTTGCAGAGAAGCAAACACATCGTTTCTGATGTCATAAACGACTTTCTGAGAGAAGTAAGTATTTGCGTACCGTTGGATGAAAGAAAATAAGCCGACTACTGCTGTGAGACCTATGATTTCCAACATCAAAACTAAAAGCGTACTCTTACCTAGTTCAATGTCTAGGCTGCCCTCAGCAAGCGGAGCAATAACGTTGTCAATGGCTGCTCTGGTTAGGAGAGGAATGTGCACACTTACGATTATACTGACAAGCATGCAAACTGCACTGACTAGAAAAAGAGGCCAATTCTTTGAAATGTATCGGCAGATTCGTGCTAGAGTTCCCATCCGTTTCGACACCTTTTTTAGATGTTAAAGTTCTTACAAAATTGTGTTTCTTTAATGTTTCACTTGTTACTTAGTCTAGACTTAACTATCATTGAATTATAACACTCGAGGATGCCGCAATTAATTTTTTACGGACAAACGCATGCGGAGGATCTCACCTTCCATTTTTCTTAACGGACAATAACAACCTTTCAGAGCCATTTACGCTTTCTGTAAATCTTATCCTATTTTTTGAAAACATAGGTTGTGTGAGCCAGGAGAGATTTGAACCTCCCCCAATAAGGTGATATCTCCCCACTTTCCCCGCAAATTCCCCTTTTTCTACAGCGCGTTTCAATAATTGAAAACCTACAAGGGTCAAGTAAGAACAGGGCGGGGTCGCCCTAGCCTCGTAATAAATGGAGATATCTCCCGCATATTCCCTCTTTTTTATTTTCAAAGCACGCGTGCTTTCTGAACTTCAAATGCTACACCCAACGTGACCGCGTTTTCTGCATTTCAACATTTCAATTCTTCTACTAGTTTTATGACCTCTTTCGTGACGTATCTGTTTATCATTCGCCCTTTCTTCGCTGATGCCATCGAAGGGTCGCCTATCACTCCACTTGGGAAGTAACGTTCTGGATGCGCAACTATTTCAAATCTTGGCAGCTTCGGAAAACTTTTCTTACCCTCTCTCTTTACCAAGTCCGATCGTATGGCCATAATCCTTGAAGTTTCAATTGTGCCTGCATGACCATCTTTCTCGTCAAAATATTTTCCTTTTAGTTCATACGCGAAGTCATAGTCTGAACAAACCATTATTCTAGGTTTTCTTGGGGAGCTTTCCTGTCTATGGAGTCGCATGACCTCTTGAGCTGCAAGTCTAAGTGCAGCCATGTGCACTTGATCTGCATGGCCACTTAGCACAAGTATTCTTGTGAAACCGTTGCGAATAAATTCTTCAAGGATGTCGCGGATGACTTTATACAACGACTCGAACCCTATTGAAATCGTGCCTGGAAAATTACGTGTTGAATAACATACACCGTATCTTAAAGGGGGCGCAACCAGACATTTTGTTTTCTTGGCTACTTCTAATGCCACATGCTCTGGTTGTAGACTGTCAGTGCAAAGTGGTAGGTGGCTTCCATGTTCCTCCACGCTTCCAACAGGGATTATGACAACTTTTCCAGCCTTGGCAACTTTTTCCACTTCTTTCATGCTCAATTCGTCGAACCATACTCTCTCTGTTTTCTTCGAGATAAGATCGCGAGGTTTGTTTTTCGGTGTTTTCATACCTCCACGTCCCTAGATTTGCAGATAAGTATCAATCTAACTGATCTTAAATGATGTCTGTCTTTGTATAATAAAGCTTCAGTTAGATTTCCAATTAGTGCTAGAACGAAAAGCTCTGACATGAATGATTGGATGGGAAAGTATGCTGAGTGCCCGCGAACACCAAGATGGAAAAGTCTCCCGCAATCTCCTCTTTCCTGAAAAGGAATTACCACCTTCAGGTCTGATCTATTTGGTTCCAGATGTCAGTCGGCGATGAAAAATTATAGGGGGGTCTATTGTATTGCAGTAGAAAAACTTCAATAGGGAA
>JGI24422J19971_10000677_pt1 | contig 19463 bp, 20 predicted proteins | sample DeeMarSWOR152_54_FD_19971 | JGI IMG/M metagenome (IMG submission 19971) | reverse complement strand
AACGCAAACCCGATGGTCGGCTCCCGAGGCAGCGCAGAAGACCGGCTGGCTCCATCAGGCTATGTACGAGTCCACGGTGAGCTCTGGCAGGCCGAGGTGATGGAAGATGGGCCACCGGTTGAGAAGGGACAGGCAGTGCGGGTTCGAGGGATCCGTGGACTCACACTACTCGTCCAGCCCAACAATGAACAAAGTGACTGATCACGGACTCAGGTCTGCGCGGTTGACAAGATTAACCGAATTTCGCAAGACCCTCAAAATGTCAGTGCTCGCCCTCCTAAGAAACTAGATCAGGAAAAGAGCATGGAGATGTCTTTTTTTGTTATGCTTTCTAAACAAGGGCCAGTGCTGGGCCCCGATAATCGGGATTTATCGCAACTTGACAATGCTATTATAAGCTCCGTCTATTAAATCCCGATTATCAGGGCCAGTCCTATGCTTTTATGAGGGCATAACAAAAAAAGACATCTCCATGCTCGGCTTAAAGTTTCTTCCATGAATAACCCCGAAGTGTTGCTTCGGTGTCAGATCTTACTCGGGGGCTGAAAAAGTGGCAAAATGGATCCTAATGGTAGTAAAACACTGAGGTGTTAGGTTACATGATGAATGAGCCAACAATAAAGGAAATCAGAGAGGCTGCTGAGCGAATTAGGCCTTTTATTCACTGTACCCCTGTTCTCACCTGTAGCACCTTGAACCGAATGTGTGGGGCGGAGATGTTCTTCAAGTGTGAGAACTTCCAGAAGGTAGGTGCTTTTAAGATCCGAGGGGCAACCAATGCGGTGTTTAGCCTTGGGGACAAAGAGGCCTCGCAGGGGGTGGCCACTCACTCATCTGGAAATCACGCAGCTGCCCTGGCGCTTGCTGCCCGCTGGCGAGGAATTAAGGCGTATGTGGTAATGCCGGAAGACGCTCCTCAAGTAAAAAGAGATGCGGTGGCTAACTACGGGGCGGAGATTACTTTCTGCAAACCAACGCTCAAGGCCCGTGAAGAGGGTTTGGCCCAGGTAGTGGATCGCACCGGTGCCACGTTTATCCATCCCTACAATGACTATCGAGTAATCTCGGGGCAGGGAACTGCTGCGCTGGAACTCTGCGAGGAGATCCCGGACCTTGATATAGTGATGACGCCGGTGGGTGGAGGTGGTTTGCTGAGTGGAACTGCCCTTGCTGTTTCTGCAATTTCATCAGGGACTCATGTGATTGCCGCAGAGCCTGAAAGGGCTGATGATGCATATCGTTCTTTTCACGCCGGCAGAATTATACCCTCAGAAAATCCTGATACCATGGCGGACGGTCTTCGTACCTCTCTTGGTGACCTAACGTTTCCTATTATAAGAAGATACGTCAAAGAAATTGTTACAGTGAGCGAAGAAGGTATCGTAAAGGCAATGCGCTCCATTTGGGAGCGAATGAAAATAATCGTAGAACCTTCAGCCGCAGTACCACTGGCTGTATTATTGACCAAACGCACAGAGATCTCAGGAAACCGTATTGGAATTATTCTCTCAGGGGGAAACGCCGACTTGGCGAATCTTCCCTGGATTGACACTATAACCGTAGCATGAACCTGGCATCCTGTCGGACGGCAAAATGCGGGTTCTCCTGCCACTTGGATGATTCAGCCACAATAGGTCTCTGTGGGGACCATCACCGGTCTCTTCCTATAGCAGCGAATAGTCTAAGGGTATGGGCAAGAGTAGAGACCCCCGGGCTCACGTTTTTGGCACTTGGAGGTGAAGCGCGGCCTTGAGCTCTTTTCTGAGTGACTGGTGGGAGGCCGCCGTCCTTTTCACGACTTATCAGCGGGGGAAACCGCAGCCCCCGACTTGTCGGGGGAATGCGGAGGGGGCAAAACTCCCCCGCAGATAAGTCGTAGAAAAGACCAGGCCGGGAGCCCTGGAACCGAAGAAAAGACCTCAAGGACGCATGATATACATTCTAAGGCATTCATGCCCGGGGTCCTCTGCCGATTCTTGATATATTTCTCTGCTCTCCAAAAGGTTAACCCTTTTTCATGAATGATATTAATAGGCTCCCTAATATCAGAATAACCCCTGACAGAAAAAACCCGTAAAGGCCAAAATCACTCAATCCCATAAGTTTCCCAAACAATGCCAAACCGCCTCCAGCTACCATAGCTGGGATCACACTCCCCCTGTTGAGCTTGAGCCCAGATCTATAAAAACCGAGAAGAACAGGAAAAACGAGTCCGGAGGTATAAACAGTATAGCCAAGAAGGAGGGACGGGATAACTCCCTTCAGCCTTAGGGCAAGGATTAGAGAAAAGATGCCTATTACCACAATAAAGAAACGGGAAAGCAAAAGTAATTTTCTGTCTTCTATGCCTGGCCTTAAGAGGGGCTTTACTATATCAACTGACAGGATCGTACTGGTTGTCAAAAGGCATGTGTCTGCTGAGGACATCATCGCAGAAAGGAGTGCGGCAATAACGAGCCCGCTTAATCCTACCGGGAAAAGATGGTCAATCATTGTCGGAAAGGCAGCCTCGGGACTGATCTGGGGAAATAATACCCTGGCCGACATACCTATCATAGTTATGATAAAGGCGAATGGTATTAATGCCATGGCTACTGTCACGGTAGCACCCTTGGCGATCTTTTTGTCCTTGGCACAGAAGAGCCTGGAGTATATATCAGGCCCTACCAAGTAAGTCGAACCAACTAAAAAAAGATAGGTAGCCAATGACTTCCAGGTAAACGCCTGGCTTACTGGAAAGGAAAAGTAGTCTCCACCAAGGGCCTCTCTCATTACAAAAACCCCTCCCACTTTGCCGAGACAGAGGGGAATCGAGACAAGAATTGCAATAATAATGATCAGGCTCTGGATTGTATCCGTTCGGACAATTGAATATTGACCCCCTAACAAGGTATATAGGATAAACACAAAAGCGGTTATGATCATTAAAAGGGATGGCGATACATTCAAAATAGCCTCTAAGATCTTTCCTGCAGCTACTATCTGGCCTGCAATGATACCCATCCAGGCAATAACTATCAACCCTGAGGCAAGAATCTTCGCTTCAGGGCCGTACTGGACCTCAAGGATTTCCGGTAAGGTATAAAGGGAATACCCCCTCACCCTTTCTGCCAAAAAAAGGCCCAGAAAAAAAAGTCCAATAGCCCCTACCAGAAGCCACCAGGATCCCACCAGACCTTGTCTGTAACCCAAACCTGCCATTCCAATGGTGGAAGATCCCCCAATTATGGTGGCAAAAAGCGATCCAACAATAAAAAGGAAAGAGGCCCCCCTATCAGCAACAAAAAAACTGTTTATACCTTTCACAATCTTAAAGGACCTACTGCCAATAAAGATCAGCCCTAAGAAGTATAAAAAAACAATTGCAATATCCATATATGACCTCATAGATCCCCACAATTCAGCTCAATCTATTTTCTTTACACCATAATGTCAAATAACCAAACAAATCTCCTCCTGTGGACGTTAGGGCATAAAATCCTTGCAAATGATATTCTTTTTTGTTAAAAAAATGTCAAAATTTTCACCCTTCTTTCAGAAACGTTACATGAAGTTGCTTGTTAACCTTAGTACCTATAAGAAACCCTTTATCAAGTGGTAAACCACCTTAATGAAATAGCAAAAAAATGAGGCCTTGAAAAACAATTCCAGAAGTTAAATTTCTAAGTTGTCCTGTTATCTATTTTCTCAAATACTGTAATATCGTTGAAGAGGTTGCCTATGGACAAGATCAAGATTGCTATTGTCGGCATTGGCAATTGTACAAGCTCATTACTTCAAGGCATAGAGTATTATAAAAACAGGGATAGCAAGGATCTTATCGGATTGATGCATTGGGAGATAGGTCCTTACAAACCATATGATATCGAGGTAGTAGCTGCCTTTGACATAGATAAAAGAAAGGTGGGGAAGGATGTCTCAGAGGCTATATTTCAATTGCCAAACTGTACCACTATTTTCTGCAAGGATATACCAAAGACAGGTGTCAAGGTAGAAATGGGTCCCATATTGGATGGTTTTTCTGAACACATGCGAGATTACGACGATAAATACACATTTGTCCTATCTGATGAAAAGGAACCATCCAAAGAAGATTGTATCAATATATTGAAGGAATCTGGCGCCGAGATCCTCTTAAATTACCTTCCAGTAGGATCAGAAAATGCCGTCACATTTTATGCAGAATGCGCCCTTAAGGCCAGAGTAGGATTCATAAATAACATGCCTGTATTTATTGCCAGCAGTCAAGAATGGGGTGCAACGTTTGAGAAAGAGGGCGTACCCATTATTGGCGACGATGTAAAATCTCAACTCGGGGCAACAATAGTGCATCGGGTCTTAACAAACCTTTTCAAAAAACGAGGGGTTAAACTTGAAAGAACCTATCAGCTTAATACAGGAGGTAACACAGATTTTCTGAATATGCTCAATAGAAGCCGCCTTGTATCCAAAAAAGAGTCCAAGACTGAATCTGTGCAATCTCAACTCTCAGAAAAGCGACTGGGGAAAGAAGATATTCACATAGGGCCAAGTGATTGGGTTGCATGGCAAAAAGATAACAAGATCGGTTTTATCAGGATGGAAGGCAAGCTTTTTGGCGATGTCCCTATGAACCTTGAATTGCGCCTTTCAGTAGAAGACTCTCCAAATTCTGGCGGGGTGGTTATTGATGCAATAAGATGTTGTAAACTTGCACTCGAGAGAGGCAAGGGGGGCATCTTATACTCTCCTTCCTCCTATTTCATGAAACATCCCCCAAGACAGTATACCGATGATGAGGCATTCAGACTCACAGAGGATTTTATTCAAGGAAAACGAGATGATTAGACTTACATAGCACTATTTCCAATAAAGGAGATCTAAACAGGATAAGGGCTATGGAAAGGCCCTTTATTTTTGAAAGGAGGATTGAATGGACTGGGGTATTGAAAACAGGCTTTCCATGTTAATCAAGGAGGATCGCCGCTGCCAGTTTTTGCCTATAGATCATGGCTATTTCCAGGGACCTACCAGTTGTCTGGAAAAACCATCGGAGACAATAAAGGGGCTTCTCCCCTATGCCGATGGGCTCTTTGTTACCAGAGGTGTATTGCGTGCATCTATTCCTCCCAAATGCCAAACCCCGATCATCCTGAGGGTTTCCGGAGGTACCAGCATAATAGGTCATGACTTGGCAGATGAGACTATCACCACATCAATAGATGAAATCATAAGGCTCAATGCTGCAGCCGTTGGTATCTCCATCTTTGTTGGTTCTGATTACGAGAAACAGACATTGACCAACCTCGCCCAGCTTGTGGATGAGTGTGAACAATATGGTATTCCTGTGATGGCCGTAACAGCAGTAGGTAAGGAAATGGAAAAAAGGACAGCCAGATATCTTAGCCTGAGCAGTAGAATTGCCGCTGAGTTGGGAGCAAGGATTGTGAAAACCTATTATTGCCCCCAGGATTTTGAGAAGGTAATAGAAGGTTGCCCTGTCCCCATTGTTATTGCAGGTGGCCCGAAATGTGAGACAGAGCTTGAGGTATTTGAATTTGTTTATGACGGCATTCAAAAGGGGGCAATAGGTGTCAATCTGGGGAGAAATGTGTGGCAGAACCCGCATCCTGTCCCTATGATGAGGGCATTAAACGCCATAATCCATAAAAACGCAACACCGCAAGAGGCCAAGGAACTCTACCAGGAACTTATAAGGAGTAAGTAGTCAAACACCAACGCACTGCCGACAACAATCAAGGGACACCATATGAAATGCGCAATGTATTACAATAACAGGGATATAAGAGTGGAAGAAATCCCTGTACCCAGCATAGGGGCAGATGAGCTCCTGGTCCAGATGCATGCATGCGGGATATGTGGTAGTGATGTCCTCGAGTGGTATAGAATAAAAAAGGCCCCCCTTGTCCTCGGTCATGAGATGACCGGAGAGATAGTGGAAGTGGGAAACAATGTTAAAAGATATAAGGCGGGTGATCGGGTTTTTGTATCCCATCATGTCCCCTGTAACACGTGCCATTATTGCCTCAATGGTCACCATACGGTGTGTGATACCTTAAGAAAAACAAACTTTGACCCCGGAGGATTTGCCGAATTCATCAGGGTGCCAGGAATCAATGTTGATCGGGGGGTATTCCTTTTACCTCATGAAATCTCCTACGAAGAGGGAACATTTATTGAGCCACTGGCTTGTGTGCTGAGGGGTCAAAAGACTGCTCACCTCCAGCCAGGCCAAACAGTTTTTATAATAGGGGGAGGGATTGCAGGGCTACTCCACCTCAAGCTGGCAAGGGCCCTGGGAGCAAGCTCTGTGGTGGTAACCGACATACATGAAAAGCGGCTGGTATTCGCTGAACAATCCGGGGCAAAGGCAGCTATTCTGGCTAATGATACTATCCCCCAGCAACTTAAGGAGGTGAATAATGGACGTCTGGCAGACATGGTAATAGTTGCTGCCGGGGCCATAGAGGCACTTCATATGGCCTGGAAAACCGTTGATAGAGGAGGGACTGTCCTTATTTTTGCCCCTCCAGAGCCCGGTATCGATATTGCTCTACCCCTCTATGATATCTGGCATGACGGGATAACGATTACCACATCCTATGCCGGCTCTCCCTTAGATATACGTGAGGCAATAGAGTTGATCAGGTCAAAGAATATCATCGTAAAGGATATGATAACCCATCGTTTTCCACTCGCCAAGGCAGGGGAAGGGTTCTGTCTTGTTGAAAAAGCTCAGGATTCAATCAAGGTAATTATTGAGGCATAACCCTTTCCTCGATCCTTCCACCATCAGCAAGCTGATCAACAAGTGGCCTTGGAATCTTCTCAGTACCCTATCCTCTGGACATAAATGTGAGGCCTCAGTCATAAATGCCACTATCCATGCCTGCGAAAGTGTTCCGCCCTCTCCAATAGGAAAAGCTCTATCATCATAGGCAGATCCTCTCACGCTTTCCGGCACAAACAGGTGCCGAGCAACTTNTTCATAGGCTCAATAGCCCCTGGACCTTTTATTCCATGACAATCATATGGTGAGTGAGCATTTGGTCTCAAAGACCAGGAAATAGGTTTTTTTGAGGTGAACCAATGGACTTGTGCAAAAAATGGGTAGAAAAAGAAAAGAAGAATATGTTATTTTGGGTACAGCAATCCCCCGATAAGATTATTCTCTATTATTTTTTGCAAATTATTAACTATTCATAAGGGAAAGTTTTATTCCGCATGAGCTACAAGGCATATTTTCGCCTTTATGAAGAGCTGAATGATTATCTGCCTGCTAAAAAAAGAAAAATAACTTTCAGCCTATCCGTACAAGATCCAACTACCATAAAAGAGGCAATCTGCTCCCTGGGGGTGCCACCTGAAGAGGTTGATCTTGTTCTTGTCAATGGTGAATCAGTTCCCTTCAACCACGTCATCCGTGAGGGAGATAAGATCAGCATATACCCTATTTTTGAAACCCTGGATATTAGCAATGTAACAAGACTCAGAGATCAGCCACTAATTAAATTGGCTAAAGAATCAAAAAACCTAAGTCTTGAAAGGAGAAAAAATGGCCAGAAAAAAGATTGATGAAACAATAAGGCAAAAGGTTATGGAAGCCCATGCAAGCGGACTGCCCATGAGAAAGATAGCCCAAGAATGTGGAGTAAGTCTCTCAAGCGTTCATAGAATACTCAAGGAGAAAGGCCCACAAATGGGGCAAAAAAAGATAATTGAAAACCAGAACAAAATAGAGAGAAAAAAAAGGATAGCGGGACTTGAAAGAAGAATAGCTGAACTGGAAAAGAAAATCCTCGACCTGGAAGCTGGGAAAAGGTGACGGGGAAAATAATAAAAAACCCAACCATTTTTATTCACGGGCAAGAAAGTAGCAGCCAGGGAACAAAAGCTCTCTTCTTTAGAGAACTTTTTCCGGAGATGATTATCCCGGACTTTGTGGGTGATGTGTCAACCAGGATGTCAAAACTGAACGAAATCCTAAGAGATAAAAGAGGGATAATTATGATAGGCTCTTCTTTAGGTGGGCTCATGGCTGCATTATACGTATTTCAGAATCAGGACAGGATAAAAAAACTCATCCTCCTTGCACCGGCCCTTAACCTCCCAGAATTCACCTCATATCTATCGGAAAAACTCACCCTTCCTGTTTTTATCTTTCATGGAAAAGAGGACGAACTTATTCCCCCAAATCTAATTCAGGCTATTGCCAAACAGGTTTTTACCAATCTAACCTTTGCTTTGGTGGATGATGACCACCGCCTCTCGAGAACATTTACTTCAATTGATTGGCCCCAACTCATAGGAAGTAAGAAGTAGGCAGTAAGCAGTAAGGAGAGGTTCCCCTTGACAGATCAGATTAAACATTCATTTGCGAGCATGATCAATAAACCAGATAGATCCTTTAGATAGTAAATACTTCTTACTTTCCAAGAAGAGTGCTTACTGCTTACTCCTTACTACATCCCACTTACTCCTCTAACTCTACATTCCAGTAGATATAGTCCCTCCATGACTGGGGCATATGCCTAAAACCTAATGTAATTGTCAGAATGGGCAACCACTCTGGTCTGCTCGGTTTCTTGATCAAGCTCATTGAGACCTCTGAGGGGATCCTCCCTCCCTTCTTTCTATTGCACTCTATGCAACAGGTGACGATATTCTCCCACTCTGTCTTACCTCCCCTTGCCTTAGGTAAAACGTGATCCCAGGTAAGCTCAGTTGTGGGGAATACCCTCCCGCAGTACTGACACCTGCAATTATCTCTAATATAGATATTCTGTCTGCTAAATTTAACTGGTGTCTTTGGCCTTCTTACGAATCTTAAGAGCCTGATAACTGCGGGCAACTTAATGGAGAAACTGACTGAATGAATCTTCGTGTCATACTCTTCCACCACCTCCACTTTACCCAGGGTGAGCATAACAATTGCCTTCTTCCAGTTGATGACCCTAAGAGGTTCGTACGTAATATTTAAAAGAAGTACCTGCTCCATGCCAACAAAACCAAAAACCAATCACTTTGGTCGGGGCGAGAGGATTTGAACCTCCGACTCCCTGCTCCCAAAGCAGGTGCGCTACCAGACTGCGCCACGCCCCGAATAACGTAACTCTAATACCGCATTTTCCCTCAAAAAATCAAGAAAATTATGAACAGGAAGTCCCTTACTTATCTGTTCAACATATCTTTTTATTGACTTTGTAAGGATTAGATAATATTTATTTTACCAAAAATAAAGGGTAGTAAGGTAATGATAGATAAAGATATTCAGAATCAAAAAGATGATCGCAATATTGCTATAGACAAGGTTGGGGTAAAGGATATCCGCTATCCAATAACGGTTCTGGACAAAGCAACAAAAACCCAGCAGACTGTAGCCCTGTTTAACATGTACGTTAACCTCCCCAGGAGCCATAAAGGCACACACATGAGCCGGCTTGTTGAGATTCTGAATGAACACAATAGAAGGATCTCTCTTCAGAATTTCTCAGATATCCTTTCCACCATGAAAAAACGGCTCAATGCTGAAAGCGCACATATGGAGATATCCTTTCCATACTTTGTAATGAAGTCTTCTCCTGTTACTCATAGCAAAGGACTGATGGAATACCAGTGCACCTTTAAAGGTAGTTTGAACAAGGGAAAAGATCTGGTAGTGATGATCCATGTGCCGATTAACACCCTTTGCCCATGCTCAAAAGAGATAAGCGATTTCGGCGCCCATAACCAGAGGGGAGAGGTTAGATTGCAGGTCAGATTCAAAAAGTTTGTATGGATAGAGGACCTCATAAAACTGGTAGAGGCGGCTGCCTCCAGCGATGTTTACTCCGTCCTAAAAAGAGAGGACGAGAAATATGTAACTGAAAAGGCATTTCAAAATCCTAAATTCGTGGAGGATATTGTCAGGGATATAGCCAAGGAGCTTGAGCGTGATCCAAATATAACCTGGTTTGCGGTTGAGTCAGAGAATTTTGAATCCATTCACAACCACAATGCCTACGCATATATAGAGAGGGATAAAGAAAAGCAAGATAGATAATCTATCAAGAGGAAGTAAGGCATGGCTGATGAGCTAAAGAAGATGTATAGAACTGTGATGGATGACCATTTTCCACCTCAGATCACAATAGGTTTTGGCGATCAGGAACTGGTATACCTCAAAAGAACCTGGAAGATAGCTGATGAGGCTTCAGGGGAACTAATCGAGAAAGGGCTCAGGTATGGAGAGAATCCAGGCCAAGAAGCAGCCCTCTATGAGCTGATAAACGGCAACCTTACGCTTGGGGAGTGTCAATTTATCGAACCTGGAAAAGGCCTGGTTTCGGCCATAACCGAAGAACAATTGATCCAGAGCGGAAAACATCCAGGCAAAATCAATCTGACCGACATAGACAATGCCCTCAATATAGTCAAATACCTCTCCCTAAGACCGGCCGTGGTAATTGTCAAGCATAATAACCCTTGTGGTGTGGCCTATGGTTCAACCGCTGCCGATGCCTATGAAAAGGCAAACATGGCAGATCGGATAGCAGCCTTTGGCGGCTGTGCAGTCTTTAGTAGGGCTATTGATAAAGAAACAGCGCAATTAATCAGCACCAATTATCTCGAGGTTGTAGTCGCACCGGACTTTGAGGATGGAACAATATCGATCCTAGAAAAAAGCCCGAATCTAAGGATAATAAAGATTAGCAGAATTGATAGATTAGCCGAATATATGGAGAAACGTTTCGTTGAATTTAAGAGCCTTATTGACGGGGGACTAATTGTACAGCAATCCCCTTTAAATGAGATAAGATCACCAGATGATTTTAAACCGGCATCTGCCGAATACAAGGGAAAACTATACAAAATTGCCAGGAAACCCACAGAAGAGGAACGTGCCGATATGCTCTTTGGCTGGCAGGTGGAGCAGGGTATTACATCTAACTCAGTTATCTATGTTAAGGATGGGGTAACCGTTGGCATCGGCACGGGAGAGCAGGACCGGGTAGGTGTGGCGGAAATAGCTATTTATAAGGCCTATACCAAACATGCCGATTCCCTCTGTTTCAGAAAATACGGTATCCCTTACAAGCAGCTGGAAGCTGACATAAATAAAGGCAAGAAAGATGCTGCATTAAGGGAGGAGATAGATAAAGCAACCGCTGAGGCCCATGGCGGGCTTGTAGGTTCGACCATGGTATCGGATGCATTCTTCCCTTTTAGGGATGGTGTGGATGTGGCTATAAAGGAGGGGATAAGGGCCATTGTCCAGCCAGGAGGCTCGCTGAGGGACTTTGAATCAATTGAGGCCTGTAACGAGGCCAAACCTCAAGTAACCATGGTTTTTACCGGCCAGAGGGCATTCAAGCATTAAGATCTTTTTAGTGATGCTTGCCATCATCTAATGAAAGTGGCGCCCGATGACATCGAAAGGGAGTTTGGTTGAGTAGGGCACAAAGGCGAGGCTGACTCTCCCCTGGCTGTTTATCCGCCGAAGGACCTCATCAACCTCATAGGAAGGAATATGTTTGCGGGTGTCCCAGTCCCATATCTGGATTTTCATCAAGATCTTGTGAGGCTCATCAATACGTTTGAGGAGGTTTGCCGTCATGGTGGCGATCTTTTCATAGACCACTTCCTCGCTCAGGCAGAGTTCTTTCTTTATCTGCCTGTGGTAGGCCATGATGGCATAAAAATCGATGGGGAATCTCTTCGACTCCTCAATGTTCTGGGATAACCATGCCATGGCCTTTTTCGGGTGTGTCACTGATTCGTACATGAAATTCAGGGCGAACTGGAGCCGAGGGTTAACTCCTCTGGCAGAACGGATCAACCTGCGCGCAAGCTCCAGGAGCTTTTGATTCTTCCAGCGCGACCAGGTCCAGAAAGTGTCTGAATACTCCCTCACGCACCAACGCCCGCTTGAATTCTTAAATACAGTCCGATAGAGGGCCCTCGGGCTGAGCACTTCCCCTACTTCCTGCTCAAACACCGTCACCGCCCTTGGACTGAAATCCTCGTATTGATACATGATCAGGTCATCCTGGAACAGAACCCCGTCAACTCCAGTTCTCACCACATCCCGGTACAGGCCAACAAGCCTCTCTGCCACACGACCGTCGAAGATGCTCCACATGGAGATGGGCTCCATGGTCCTCCTTTCGAAATTATAGCGCAAGGCCTTGGAGTCCTCTGGGTCTGGCAGTCCGAGCGGCATCTTGCGGGTCTCCATCCAGGCAAAGACCCTGAGTCCATGCCGGTGTCCGATGGCAACTATCTTTTCCAGAAGCGGATCTACCACCGGGGCATGTTCGGTGTCGAAATAGACTCCAACCTGACATCGCGGCCGTGCGAAGCCATACAAGCTGTCTCCCTTATTCTGAAAGCAGCGAACAATCACGGTATTGACACCAGCGTCACTGAGCCCCATGATACACCCTTCCACCTCTTCATAGCTTCGGCAGTTGAAGAGCAACACCTGGGCCGCCAGCAAACGCCGTAGCTCACCCTGGCCCGCCAAGGCCTCGGACCGCCACCGGAAAGTACAAGAACTGCCAGGGTATTCCACAGGCAAGTAAAAAGCCCACAGGGCTACCACGACAATTACCAGGACGCGGAAAGCCTTCTTCGCGATAAAAAGCATCATGGCACCTCCTCTGCGCTGGTCTTTCTCTCTTCCCTCACCCCGGAGGAAACTGAAGAAACCCCTCATATCTCGGTTTCCCATGGGTATCTCAATGAGTTGGGATTGCTATTGAAAATAAACTATATGGTCGCTTTTAAAAATATTTTATTTACATTTACTACAAAAAAGTTTAAAATGCAAGAAAAATGTTGCAAAAAGATACCAAAATTGTTATAATTTATAATTATGAAAGTTGCCGTTAACATCAGAATGCCAGAACAGATGAAAAAGGCCCTGGACAGGATTGCCAACAACCAGTTCCGCTCCCTGAATAGCCTGATCCTTCAGTTCTTGGATGATCGGCTTAAGGCCCAAGATACTCACTGGAAAGAGAAAAAGACCGATGAGTAGACCTCTATCCTCCCAGGTGCAATCCAAGGCGATACCGCCCGCTTCACGCCAGAAAACAGACGTAATCCAAAATGGCCTCCTGAGAAACTAGCGGTGTAAAAGAGTATGGGGATGTCTTTTTTTGTCTCATGCCCTCTACATAATACACCGGCAGGCCCCGATAAATCGGGGCACCAACCGCCATGGTGTATAACAGTCAAATCCGCGTTGCACCTGTGCCCCGATTTACGGGGCACGCTGAGGCCCCCTGTTAAAGGGCATGGAGCAAAAAAAGACACTCCCTATACTCCCATCAAAGTTTTTTTCTCAATGACCCTGTAGCCAAGCGCCAGGGTGAATCGCTCCTAAGTGCCTACATTGCCCGGCATCTTCCCCCGTTTACTCTCTTGGTATCAAAGAGAAAAATCATGGGTGCCAGGAAAACCCCTTGATTTGGTTACGTTTCAAGGGTTCGTCTTAGTATTCACGTATCAGAGACAGAAGTACCCAAGGTGGCGGCGTGGGTTAGAGGCAGTGAACAAAGAATTGTGGATTATTCCGGCGTATTATTCCCATCATTTTGGCCGGAGTTGGTCATAGTATTTGTTTCTAGGGATTGCTTCGAAATAACAGGAATGGTAACGCCCTTCAAAAACGCGTGCGAAATTCGGGATTAGTGCTCGGCATAGGGTTAATTTACCCTGGCGATTTGTGCGACCGTATTATTCCACAGGGCCAAGGCCTTCCAGGCATGATCATAGGCATTTCCAGCACTCCAGAAAAGCCACCCTCGGGCCTTTGACTGAGCCAGAGCCCGGAGCTCCTCATGAATATACTTTTCGTTAAAGCTCTTGGTACCGAATGGAAAAGCCTGCACCCAGGGACGCAGAGTTACCTCCGAGTCCTTCAGAAAACTGGAGAATCTCCGACACGTCTCTGAAACCACGAGGAAGGGCTGAGCACCTGGATTGGCCATGTCTTGAAAAGGACCATAAAAATGGGAAGGATAGATCATAGGACAGATCACATCACAGTGTTGTACCAAGTCCTCTATCTTTTGACCGATAATCTGGGTATCCTCCGAACGCCCCCACGCAATAATCCCAAAAACATCAATGGATAAGAGAATCTTATAGGGGGCCAATTCTTTGTGTGCCCGAGCTAAAAAGTCGGTAATGATTTGGTGTTTGGGAATCTCCCGCTCTTCCAGGCCATATGTGGTCTCTCGGGTACATTCCATGGTAGGAAAACGGATATAGTCAAATTGGATCTCGTCTACCCCCATTTCTGCCAGTTCTTTGGCAATATCTAGATTATACCTCTGAACGGCTGATTGGGAGGGATCGACCCATGCCACTTCACCCTTTTCAATACATGGGTCTCCACTGCGGATGGAGCGAAGGGCCAGCTCGGGTCTATTGGTTGCCAAGAGGGGATCATAGAAGAGAACAAGGCGGACGCCAACGTGGAGTCCCATTTTGTGAAGGTAATGAAACAGTTTGGCAGGATTTCCAATAGTGGGGCCGGAGATTGCACCGATTTCCTTGGCCAGAGGTACTTTTGACGGATAGAAGAGTCTCCCTGACATGTCCTTGGCATCGAGGATGACCGTGTTGCCCCCGAAGGTGATCAACCTGTCGAGCAGCCGCCTCATTTTCCGGCAGCCCATGGAAAACCGATTTACGTAGATCCCCCTGGCCTCAAAGTCTATTTGTTTGGGAACACTCTTGGCTGCTACCGGAGTCGATCGGACCAGAGGGATCAGGAGACGCTGATTTGGTCGGATCAACGATCCCTGGATCCCGTTTAGCTCCTTGATCTTCTCGATCAAGTAGTCTACGCTGAGGGCTTCAGTGAGTGGAAGGTACTGGCGTGCGATCCTGCCGAGTGATTCCCCGCGTAAAACCCTGTGGAAAAAGTCAATATCCTTTTTGGTGTCTTTTGGAAAGATTTCGCTTGGTAGGAAAAGGAATCCCACAAAAAGCAAGGCCAAAAGATATACGCTGGTTTTGAAAAAGGGCTTTTGTCTCTGCATATTGATGCCTTACTACCCCTGAGATCCGGTCTGGGTTTAAACCATCTATTTCCATATGCAGCAATCTCTGTGCCAAACATTTATGCACCTGTCAGTGATGTTGGGATTTCTAAGAAAATCCCTTGGATTGAAGTGCGCGATAAGCACGACCCTGTGACCAAGCTCAGTGAACTGGGATACGGCCAGGTAAAGGTTTGGCACACGAACCGCATCGCAATCACTGCCCCTGAGACAGCTCGCGCTTATGGCCGGGTTGAAGATATTATGGGGAGCACTGAATAGTTTGCAATCCGGGCAATCAAGTAAGGGTCATGAGGTCTTTTCTGGGGTGACTGGTGAGAGGCGATCCCCCGCACCTTATAGCGGGAAAACCGGGCGAGAGAAAGGGCCAGCCCAGGTGAGTGTTCAGTATCAATCATGCAGCAGGTAGGTCGAGCTATTCTGGCTTTTCTATCCTATATTTCTCAATCTTGCTGTAGAGGGTGCCTCTGGCAATATCCAGCTCCCTGGCCGCCTTCTTCAGGTTCCAGTGTGTCTCCTCCAGAACCTTCCGTATCAGGGTGGACTCAGCAAGGGGCAGGGATCTGGAAGTGAGGCGGAGGGTGAATTCCCTTGGTTGAGAGTCTTTCTTTATAGCCTCGGGCAGGCACTCGGGGGTGATCTCTTCTCCTTTGCAGAACACCACGGCCTGCTCAACCACGTTTGACAGTTCCCTGACATTTCCAGGCCACCCATAGGCCATCAGGGCCTTATGGCTCTTTTTTGAAAGGCCCTTGATGTCTTTCCTACCTTTCTTGGCGTAGAGGTAGGCAAAGTAGTTGGCCAGCAAGGCAATGTCATCTGTCCTGTCTCTGAGGGGTGGCAAGTGGATGGACACCGCGTGTATGCGGTAGAATAGATCCTCGCGGATCCGCCTTTCTCTGAGCTCCTGGTCGATATTCTTATTGGTCGCACAGATGATCCTCGCATCGGAGTGGAGGGTCTTGGTTCCCCCCACCCTCTCAAAATTACCGTTATCGAGCACCCGCAGGAGCTTGGCCTGCATCTGAAGGGGCATCTCAGCAATCTCATCTAAGAAGAGGCTCCCCCCATGTGCGAGCTCGAATCTGCCCTTTTTCTGGGCGACCGCGGTGGTAAAGGCGCCCTTCTCATGGCCAAAGAGCTCACTCTCAATAAGGCTCTCTGGAAGTGAGGCACAGTTGAGCTTAATATAGGGTCCTCGCTTTCTGGGGCTCGTATAGTGGATGGCATCGGCAACGAGCTCCTTGCCAGTGCCACTCTCACCGGTAACCAGCACCGGGATATCTGAACTGGCAACATCCTGAATCCTGTGGAAGATATCGAGCATCTGGGGTGTCTTTGCTATGATATTCTCGAAGCGGTAGGTCTTCCTGCGATCCTCGTGGGGATAGATATGGCTGCTCAGGAACCGTTTCTGTTCAGCTACTCTGTTGATAAGGGCAAATAAGCTCCTCTGATCTGAAGGCTTCAGGACATCATCAAAGGAGCTCTGCGCTGCTTGTTCTCCAGCCAGCTCTGTGGGGCCATTTCCGGTCAATAACACGACAAAGACCTCAGGGAATCGCTCCCTTACCCGGCTCAAGAGCTCCCTTCCGCCCATACGGGGCATCAGCAATTCGGTAAAGATCAGGTCAAAGGGGCTCTGCGCAANGCATCCTAAGGCCTCAATGCCATCTCCGGCTGTATGGACATCAAGCCCCTTGGGCTCCAGGAGATCCTTAAGGCCTTTTCGTAGATGAGGATCGCTGCTTACTATGAGGGTTTTCATGGGGTCAAATCTTTCCTTTTGACAATTTTTCCTCTATCCTCCCCATAAGTCTTTGCAACTCCTCGTCCTTTTTCAACCTCTCCCTCAGTCTCTTCCTCCCTTGGCTTATTGTACTGTAATCCAGCCCCATTATCTGTCCTATTTCCATACCCTTCAGTCCGCCATATTTGTACAATAGCTCCATCGCCAGTTGTCTCAAGGCCCCTTTTCTTTTAAGGATCTCCTCTTTTCTTGTATCGGTTTCACCCGAGATTGCCTTGAGGATCTCATCCTTTGATCTGTATCTCAAGATTCCCCTTAAAGAGGGTATTTCCCTTCTACTCCCCTCCGGCTTCGCAAATTCCCTCCTCACCCATTTCACAAACCCATCACTTCCCAAAACACTCTGCGCCACTACCCTGTCACGTATCTCTAACCCGCCTGCGATATCCCTGGATATCTCGTTCCAATAATTCATCCTCCCCTTCACATTGTCACCCCCATATTCCCCAAGCACCAAACTGTAATCTATAAAAGGTAATCTCTTATTCTCGTCTATATATCCTGAGATGCTACTCCAAGGATATCCCTTCAGATAGTTTTCCTTTTCTCTCACCGTCCAATCTACTGCCTCCCCCACCCTTATTGGATTTAGGTGTATATATCTCGACAAGATGCTGAGGTAGCTGTCTTTATCTACCAATATGCTCTTATATCTCCCCTGATAGAGATGGCCAACCCTGTTGTGCCTTTTATTGTAATAGGAGGTATAGGTGATGTTGAAATGCCTCATAAATTCACTTATATTACCCTGAGGTGTCTCAACCAAAAGATGATAGTGACTTTCCATAAGTATATAACAGTAAAGCAAAACCCGATAGGTACTCACAGAGAGTTCCAAGATCTCCAGAAACCTAACCCTGTCTGCATCATCCTTGAATATCTCCCTTTTTTCATTACCCCGGGAGGTTATGTGATAGACCGCTCCTTCAAATTGTATTCTCAAAGCCCTTGCCATGTTTCTTCAATATCAAAAAGCTAGTAGATTGTCAATAATAAAGATTTGACCCCAATTAGATTTTGATCATGCCGAAAAGCTGCACCACCCTCTTCCAGTAAAGTTGCCAAACCTTGAGACCAGGGGAATCCACAAATACCTGTCTCAATATCTCCGGCCTAGGAAACAGGGTTTCAAGGATGAAAGAAAGACGCTTGTGCAACCCCTTTCCGGAGGAAAACAGAAAAAGAGACGCCCAGATAGGAAGGCTATCCCTTCTTGTCCTCTCTCTCAGTATCTTTTTTTCCAGGAAATGGAGTCTCTTCCCTTCCACAAGATGGTGGGCTTCCAAAGGGAGGTGAAAATCAAGGAGGTGAAGCAGGAGGAAAAAAATATAAGAAATGGTCTTTTCTTGACCCAGCTCTCTCGCACGATCCAGAAGCTCTTGCCAATCAGAGCCCTTCCAATCGGCAAGTAAACTTTTGATATCCACCAGCCAGATCAATCTATTCACATCGTGCTTCAGTGCATGAAGACCCAGATATAGAACCTGGTCATATCGACTCAAACACCGGACCTCTTGACCCTCAAAGCGTATTATCCGGGTATCGTGATAGATTTGTTCTTGCCCTTTGCTTAGGAGCAACTCGCGGGCCTTAATGCGATCAGCCCACAGAATGTGGGTATGAAGATCAAAGATGGTTGAGCCTTTTCTGAAGGTATTGGGATAGATGGGGTCTTTCTCGTAGCCCTGGCTGCTCAGGATACTTGTGAGGCCGAGGTAGTCCTTTTGTAATACCCAAAGATCAACGTCTGTCATTGGCCTCAGGCCAATATCATCATAGATCTGCTGCATGAGCGCAATCCCCTGCAGGAGCACCACCTGGATCTTTTTTTGATTGAGCAGATCCAGGACTTCCTCTAAGTCGTGGATGAGTTTCAGGTTAAAGACCACAGTCTGGTAGTAAAGCGATTGGAGTCTCTCTCTTTGCCCATGGCCAAGGGCTTCCAGCATACCTAATCTCATGAGGCTCTTATAAAGCAGGCCGGATAGGCCTTCCTTAATAGCCATGTCGATCAAATGATCTACATCTATGTCATGAGAGATGAAATAGCGCATCCTCTGCTCTTGACACGGGTCAGGATTCAACTCGGTTGAACAAGCCAATATTTTCTGTTCAATAGAAATCACCCAAGGCCCTTCCCATACCTGTGGACTTAACTCCACCAGAGCTAATGCTCGTCTATTGTTGTCCTAAGAGTTACAATGATTTAAGTGAGCTAAGGTGCGTAAAATTAGGGATCGAATCACTCTTAACTTTGGGCACTTTAGATGCTTTATCTCACTCTAGCTCATTTTAATATAACTAAAAAGGATTAAATAATTACTAACCTTAGCCATTTCAGGTACTTTAGCTCACTCTGGACACTTCTCTGTCAAATAGTGGCGAATCTTTCACCTCGTGACTTTTGGGTTCTAACCACTTGTCAGCATTGGCAAAAAAAGCCATCTGTCAATAGGGAAGGTTTGAAACCATTTCTTGACTATGGTATAGATGTCAGGCATAGCTGTTTTTGGAGGTGCTTTGCTATCAAAGAAGGTGTAGTGAACAAATGCCCTTACCCAGCCAGGGTACTTCTCCTGGGGCTGCTTATAGCCCAG
>JGI24422J19971_10000676_pt1 | contig 19473 bp, 15 predicted proteins | sample DeeMarSWOR152_54_FD_19971 | JGI IMG/M metagenome (IMG submission 19971) | reverse complement strand
TACTTGGAGGAGAGGGCGGAGAGAGCCGGGGTCTTGGCTCTTCTTGAGACGATCAGGAAGGTGTGAACGCCGATACACGTTTGACGATTGCCATGTGTGTTCTCCCGAGATTGAGCGTTGAAAAGGGTGTTCGATCAAAGTCGGCCAGTGGGGCTCATAACCCCAAGGTCGGTAGTTCAAATCTACCCCCCCGCTACTACGATACTACTTCCCGCTTCTGATCAACTGATCTTCAAGGCACTTTGGAGTATTAGAAACCTGAGTAAAAACACCCAGAAGACCTATTCCAAGCATCTACGGCGTTTAGCGCGGGACGTTGACCTGAACCAGCCTAAGAAGATTTAGGAGTTTGTCATTAACTTTGACTGTAAGAACAAGACCCAGAATAACTACTTCATGGCTTATGGGCATTACTATAACGCGAATGAGATAAAGTGGACTCGACTTAACCTGAATAACGATAGGTATCCTGTGAAAGGTCCAACGGAGGAACGCATCAACATGGTGATATCAAGTTCAACCCCGCGATACTCGACAATGTTTCATCTGAGTAAACACGGTTTAATCCAGTATCGTTTTCACCCATTAATTTTTTATATATTCAATCAAATGTTATAGATGATTTGAGCCTCATTTATCCTTTAATTCAAGCAATGATAAAAACCGAATTAGAGATTGTTAACATTAAACATCACATCAAATTGCTAAAATCGGAATCCATCAGTTTTGCTGATTTCAAGAGGAATTGCGAAAATTCAATAGGCGCACTAGAGCAAGAACTCGGTTCAACACTAGGGCTTTTGGGGGGAATTAAAGGAGCGGGTAAAATCACAGAAATAATTGACCATGGAATAAAGACATTAGAAAAAGCATATAATAAAAACACTGGATTAAAAAATATTGTAAATCACAGGGAATTTAACGAAGGTAATTTCAGTGAAACACTTGAAGATATTAATAGAGAAACAAAGGGAATGGTCAGTAGGATATGTTTAGAATTTGATCAAACAATAATGCAACACGAATCAAAAACGTTTGGAATAAAATGTTATGAAAAATTCATAAGAGAAATATCTTATTTTTATCATGACAATAATCTTAATCTAATAAATATGAGCAATGGACATGGATGCTCAATAAAAGAATCAGAAGACCCAAGACTGGCCATAAATAAAAATGTAATAAAATATCCAGGTACTGTAAAATTTATTGAATCTTTGGGAAATGCAGAGAAAAGGGCTCTAGTTCTTCCACTATTATCGTGTTATAATCCTGCAGATCCAGAATCCATTAATCCCATTTCTCGCGAATTATTAGATTCTTTTAAATGCGGACCTCTATATATAACCCAACTTCCAGCAGCGGAGATTATTGAAAGCGATTTTTCAACTATTTTTAAGAATGGGGGTTGGCTTGAAATTTACACTTATATTAAATTGATTCAGGCTGGTTGTTACCATTCAATGCTTAATGGAATAATAGGAAGAGAAGATATTTCTGTTGAAGGTGATGTTATTGGGCATAGCAAAGGAGAATTATTTGTCTTTGATTGTAAAAACAAAGTAGAGATATTTGATGCCGAAGAATTGGGGGAAATCGAAGATTACCTTGATCGATTAAAGGGCATAGGCANCAATAAAATCTGCTACATAATTTGTGCAAGAGAAGAAAACGTTGAAACGCTGGAAGCACAATTAAATACAATTGCGGAAGAAAAATCAATGGAAGTCTTAACTTTGTTCCTTAATACTTCAGGGGAAGATAACTTAGACGCAAAATTAAGGGGGATTTTAAATGGAAGATAAGTATTATGAAGTAGAAATAATAATAAGAAATGAAATAAAATCTAATGATTATGCTATTATATATAATGAAAAAAATATTATAAAAATAATTAATATATATAGGATGTTGAATGATGATGATATATCAAATGTAATTAGTTTAATAGAAGATTTGGAAATTAAAGAGGGTGTTGATTATGAAAATTAAAACCCTAACACTAAATAATTTTAAAAAATTTGATAATATATCCATTAATTTTACCGATAATATTAATTGCATTATAGGCAGCAACGGTTCTGGAAAAACCACCATTCTAGAGTCAATAGCATTCTGTTTATATGGGGACTTGATTGATGAATTTCGTAATTTACCACTTCATAGAGTTGGAACTACAAAACTATCTGTAAATGGAATGTTTCATAATTCAAACAAATTACAAATAAATAGAACTTATTCAATAGAGGGGGATTCATATAATCATGATTTAATTATTAATGGAGCCACATTAAATGCTCATGAAAAAAATAATATTATTAGAAATAATTTTGGAGATATTAAATGGTTTGATTATTTAATATCAGTAAATCAATTTAGTCATATAGAATTTATTGATGTTGCTAATAGATCATATAGACAATTCATATTAAATAATCTAGTTAACATAAATTTTGAGTATATAAAAAATAATTTAAAGACATTAGAACGCAAATTTAAAATTGAAGGGAATAATAATATATCTAAATTTATATCATATGAAAGAGAAGTTTTAAAATTTAATCTAATAAAAAATAGATTGTCTGAAGTAAAGAATAACCAAAACATTATTAAAGAAGAATTAAAAAATAGTAGATTTAATTATACTAATTTAATAAATAATGTAACTAAGAATAAAAATAATATTGGTGAAATGCAATTAGATATTAATCGTTTGCATGATATTAATGATGCATTAAATAATATCATAAATAATATTGAAGTATATAATGATATTGTTAATGAATCAAATTTAAAGGAGTATGATTTTGATAAAGAAATTGATGATGTATCTTTATATATTAAAAATAAAATATTAAAAATAAATAGTTTATTAAAAAACAAACAAAATAAAATTAATGATCTAAAATTAGAAATAAATGAGATGGAAGAATATAAAGCTGAATTATCAAATATAATAAAAATAAATGAATTAAAAATTAATGAGAACAGATATTATTTAGATAATCTAGAATCAGAATATGAAACATTAAATAAAAAACAAAATGATTTCATAAAAATTAAATCTGAAATAGATAACAATAATAAAACTATGAGGAAAATATCTGATATATCAGATTTAACACAAAAAGCTGAGAATAAATTAATAAAAAATCATATATTTAATATAATAACTGAATCTAATAAAATATTAAAAAAAATACACTACAAATATAAATTAATTTATAATAATAATCATTTATCTCTATTATTAGATAATGGAATAGTTAACATTCATGGATTAAGTGCTGGTGAAATGATATTTATCAATATATTAATAAGATGTATATTATACAAATTATCCATAAAATCAAATTTTATAATGTTCGACGATCCATTTGCTAGATTAGACCAGGACAAAATAAAGGATATATTAAAAATCTTTGATATTATAAGTAATAAAAAAATGCAAATAATATTCACTTCTCTTAAAGAAATTCAAGATGATGTAAAATATAACGTTATTAATCTAGATACAATTAATAAGAACCCATGATAAAAGAAACATATTTCATAATAAGCCACGAGTTTTTCTTGTTTTTATTTTTCCCCCTACCCCATCTTTCACCTGCATAGTTTTTCCTCCCTAATTGAAAGCCACTCATGTTCACGGATAACCAGTGTTTTGTGAAAATCCAATGTAGGAGATTATCAACATTATACAGCCTTTTTCACATAGGATTTACAACGTTCCAATAGAAGAACCACCATGGAACGAAAACAATTGTTCAGACAGCTATTTTCTCCTCAAGCATTTGGACGAGTAAAATCGTTTCTTTAGTCAAATTGGTCTAGATGTATTTATATCTGGTAAAAATAAGTTATATTATAACCTAAAATGGTAAAAAACTCCATGGGGCTCATAACCCAAAGGTCGGTAGTTTAAATCTATCCCCCGCTACCAGTTCTGGGTTGTGAGTGGTTACTGGTCATAAGGGTTTTCCGGGGGTTATTACTGTGGTAGTTATGTCCGTTTTCGCGCGTCAGTAGCTTGTCATAAGGTTTTTCATTGTTCCGTGTGAATGCCTATGGTTGATGGATTGCCGAGTTCATTTCTCAGTGCCTTATGGCTTGTGGTTGTCTGAGCAGTTCGGCCCATGAGGCTCATTGACGAGGTTGGTAGTCTGAATTTTTTGCGATACATATTTTCTAACTATCGTAACCTTTGGCATTACAAACCACAGATAAAAAGATATATTACGTCTTATGAGTAAACAAATCAATTTTTCATGCGATAAAGATGCTATTTCATATAGATCCTAGTAATATCGCTAATTCTTAAAAGCATTAACACATCTGAACATATTCGTGAGACTGTGAAAGACTTTTGCATAAGTTCTATAAATTCATTAAATGTAAATTCTTTGTTATATTTTTCTATATCTCTATGTATATTTTTAAAAGTCATTTTATCCGTTGATTTGTCATATAAAAATTGGCCATGAGCGATAGAGTTTCTTAAACATCCGTTCTCATATCCTCCAAATATTACTTCATTAATGCCATAAGATATCATTACATCTTTTATTGTTCTTAATGAATAATCTTTTTCTATTTGCTCTAATTTAATCGAGCCAGATCTGACGTTATATATAAGATAAAACAGTATTTTTATCCAATTATCATAACTTCCTTCTATCTCTATCAGATAAATAAAACAATAAAAATAGTATCGTGCAATTGGATTCATAGTAAGAACATCAGCAATATTAGAAATATTCATAAGATTTTGTCCAGTCATTCGCCAATCTTTTATGTACGGATATACATCCAGCATTAGAGATCGGAATTTCGGTGCTCCCAAATCAATCGCAGAACGAAAAATGCTTGATATTTGAATATAACAATTAATGGGATAATCTCCAAACCCTCTCAGATCTTTTTCGTACGCTGATATAATGTCTTTCCAGTCTTGTTCATAGTCAGAAGGATTATCATTTTCTACATTATTATAAAGAAAGTCAAGCCATTCAACAGTCTTATAATACTCTTTTTTTAAAAAAATATCACGTATTTCTTGAATGTTTTTAAGATGTTCTTTTTTATCCATTTCACTCATGAACCTCACTTTTTTAATAAAAAATAAAAATATATCGTCGATGGTGTAACGATTGTCGATATAAAAAATCAATAATATTAGAGGAGATATTGGAAGAAAAAATTCGGTAGTTCAAATCTACCCCCCGCCTCCAGCCCATTTAACCGAAAGTGGTAGCATATGATAAGTATTTTTCCGATCTCGCTACATGTGATAAGGGTTTTTCTAGTTCACTTTTTTATGTGATTTGTTGTTTTTTTGGTCTTTATGTTCACTTTTCCATGCCTTCTTGATGATGTGAAAAAGGTCAATTCGTTGGACAAATGATTCCTGCATTGATAATAAAATCGGGCTATGTTCTAAAAAAAATATTATTTTAATATCTAAAAAAGGTTAAAATAACGGCTTCTCTAATGTATCCTTGCTATGTCCTCAACAGATGATAAGATCCGTTATGAAATATTAGAAATTCTGTGTGCTCAGAAACCTGAGACGATTTTCGATTCAGGTGAGATATCTCGGAAACGTTTACTAAGAGCTTTGAGTTTTAAACCAGAACAAATAGACAAGAATGTATCAAATTTAGAAGCCAGGGGATTAGTCAAAGTATATTCCACAATTTTTGATGACACTCCTTGGTCTACCGTCTCTATTACCACCAGAGGGATAGAATATTTTGAATCAATTAACATTGAAGATTATTCTCCTGCTTCTAATGTGAGTCACCAATCAGTACACGTTGAAGGAAATGTATATGGTTCAATAGGCCAGACTTTAAAAGGAGACGTTATCAATATTAGCCAAATCTCTGAATCATTTAATGAAGTTAGATCACTGATTCGTTCAAATGATTTAATGTCTAGTTATGCAAAAGAAGAAGCAATAAAACATATAGATATTTTAGAAAAAGAAGCTAAGAAAGAAAACCCAAATAAGGATATTATTCAGCGTTCATGGGATTGGTTAAAACAAAATACACCTCGGTTTGTTGAATCAATATTAACAAAAATAATTGCTGGACTTATTTTAAGAGCCATCTGATAGAAGTCAATAAAATATGTAGCTCCTTCGTGCACGTGTAGTTAATCCATAATTTTTCGCTTGGTAGAAATATTTCAAACCGTATAATGAGGTAAATCACATGGTCGGTAGCTCAAATCTATCTGTATCTATCTAAAATTATCGTTTCTCTTATCTCTGGTGCCCTTCTTTGAATCAGTTCTCTTACCCTTTTATTTTCTTCAGAAGTACTTTTTCTGTGAAACCTTTCTTCAGCAAGCCCTATAACATAACCATAGGTGATTCCCAACATCATACTTAATATCGCTTCAAGGTCAGGAAATACTGCTGCACCATTAAGGTATTCTTTTATAGCTTCTTCCCAGTCTCGCGGTTCCTTGACAAATTCATCTATTTGTTTTTCGACTTCCAACCTTAGTTTATCTATATCCGACATCATGTAAAAAGTATATTCATTTAGAAACAATATAGAGTTATCGATTCGCCATACAAGGCCAAACACGCGAACCTGGGGATCAATATTAGTGCTCGTTGAGACAGATGGGACCGATTGGATAGTCCATGGAGCTCATAACCCTAATGTCGGTAGTCAAAATCTACCCCCGGCTACTAATGTAAACTAAAAACGCGTCCATTTCCCTTGAATATCGAGTTATTAGTTGTTTTCCATGAACTGTTCCATCAAGAATGGCTTACCGTGCCCGGGGTAGACGGTCTTTATCTCCAAAGTTCTCAGTCTCTCGACGCTTGCATCCAATTCAGCCGAGTCATCGATCAATGTGTTCTTTGCTGGTTTATTCATGTTGACGAGTAGGTCACCGCAGAACAGGTCGCCACCGGTCGTCAAGATTCCTATCGAGCCCTTGGAGTGCCCCGGAATGTGGACCACTCTGGCGTCGAATCCGTACTCGGAGAGGTCGTGCCCATCCTCGAGAAATATGTCCGGCGTGAAGCTGTCGTATCTGCTCAATCCGACCAGTGGGAGCATGATCCTGACGATCGCAACGGTGAGGCCCTTCATGCCCCTGAACATGTCTCCGCTCTCGGTCATTGCTGAGTCGCCGCCGTGCATGGCTATCTTGGTATCGTATCTTTCGCGGAGGTAAGCGGTGTTGCCGTTGTGGTCGAGGTGTCCGTGGGTTATTATGATGAGCTTGAGGTCTCCAGGTTTGCAGCCCGCGGTATCCAGTTCTCTTTCGAGGTCGTTGCGTCTTTTTGGGAGGCCTGTGTCGATCAGGATGTAGCCGGTTGGGGTTTTTACTAGGTAGCAGTTTACGGCTATTAGGTATTTTTGGGTGATGGCTTTTATCTCAGTTAGCATGTTTCCTCCTGTATTTTCGGTGATAATAAATCCACCTTTATCATATTTCGCACGCACCTATTAGCCTTCATGATGCAGGCTTTTCACTTGTACCTAGTCGGAATATAAGCCCAGAAAGAAAACCCAACAACTCACGAGAGAACCGTACAGCACCTAAACCCATCTTTAATAGGACTGCGTGCGCACGATGCAAGTTCCCTTTTAAAAAAAATGGTGGTACAATTTAAACGACATACGTCACCTTCTCCTGCTGCTCATCTGAGTTTTCTTGTGTGTGTTTTTAGGGAGGAGGGGTGACTTTCATTATCGTTTGTTTATTGTTATTCTTTCAACGCCACAATGACGATGAATTCTCTATCAAACGATATCGTCTTTGAATCTCTTACAAATGTTCCCTCCGATCCAATTGTCCCAATCTTCTCAATCCTGAACCCAGCGTTTTCTAACATGTTTTCATAGTCTGACACGTCCTCAAGATGGACCTCGTAGCTGCCTCCACCCTCTCTCATAGATGCGCGTTCACGCGCGCTCTTCCCCATGTATCCGTCGTCGGGGGAGTACGCCGAGAAGTAGAAACGCCCGCCCTGTTTAAGATAGGAATACACTTGCTGAAGGAAATCCAGCTTTTTCTTAGAGGGATAATCGGCCAACACAAAGAGTGTGATTACGTTATCGACCGAGTTTTGCTCCAGTTGCAAGTCGAATATGTCCCCCTCGTAGACCCTTTCCATTCTTGTTCGTGCGATTTCCAACATGGTTGGGGATATGTCCACCCCGATGATGTTCTTGATTCCAACGACCTTTGCGAAGATGCCCGTACCGCATCCAAGATCCATCGAGACGACCCCTTTTTTAGTGAGGTGCGGTTTTGCTTGGGCAGCCATCCATTGATACGCCTTCATTCTGCCCGACCTGTCCGCCCTAGAATCATATCCCTCGGCGTCTCGCTTCCTCCAATACTCTTCGACCCTGTCAGACAAAAATCACACAAAAAGAGTATCTGACTTATATTTATTAGAAAATTTGGACACAATACTAATGAGGCCATGTATCTTTTCTTTAACTTTAAGAATTTAAGGAGAAGCTTAAGGGGGAGCTTCCTCCGGACCTGGGTAAATGAAGGATATTTATCAAGTTTATATTGTGAGTTCAGCGTACCACCGTGTAGGAGACCGCCGGGTTAGCCCGGGGGGCTCATGACCTAGGAGTCGGTAGTCCAGACCTACCATTTGATATTAAGGACTTGTTGTAGGTCCATTTATTGTCGAAGGGTCTCGTCGAGAAGCCTTGTCCGGAACCTGTCGTCCTTACACACGCTGAGGCTGCCCTTTGTCAGCACCTCGTGCCTGATTGGGGGTGGGGCTTTATTCATCACCTGCGAGTCTATCGGTAGCCCTATCTCGGTTTCGAGTTTGACTGACAGGTCCACCGTGTAATACCAGGCTTCTTCCTCTTCTCGTATCCAGAGAGCTACGTCGATGTCCCTGAATGGCCTTTCTTTCAGGAAGCCTTCGTGCAGATGGGTCAGCACGATATCGGATTCTTCCCTTAGCCTTCTCCTCAGCAGCTCTGTGGTCTTGTTCCTTTCCTCGTTTGAGAGTCGAAGTACCTGAACCCTTGATTGGGTTCGATGCCGACCATCAAGGGCTCCCTCTCTCCATGAACCCTTTAATGTAGGTGCGCGCAGAGATTCTCCTGCTGATTTTATTAAATATAATAAAACAGGCTATTGTGTTGCTGCTAAACCTACTCAACTAGGTGACAAGCTACGAAATGCCCCTTCTCCACCTCAACCAATTTAGGCTCTTCAGTGCTACATTTTTCTATCACGTACGGACACCTTGGATGCAATCTACAGCCAGACGGTGGGTTGATCGGGGTCGGTATCTCTCCTTTGAGGTGTATGCGTTCCCTGACGATGTCTGGATCGGGAATCGGTACGTTGGAGACAAGAGCCTTGGTGTAGGGATGCAGTGGTTCACCCAAGGTGGCTGCAGCTTGTCCCATCTCAACGATTTTTCCCAAATACATGACGGCGATCCTGTTACCAATATACTTGGCTTGAGCGAGGTTGTGGGTTATGAAGATGTATGTGAGGTTATACTTGTCTTTAAGATCGAGAAGCAGATTTAGGATGCCAGCCCTCAACGAGACATCGACCATCGACACGGGTTCGTCTGCAGCTATGAATTCTGGCTCAAGAATGAGGACTCGTGCTATACCTACCCTCTGCCTTTGCCCTCCGCTGAGTTCATGAGGGTACCTGTACATGAAAGCCTCTGGGGGTGTTAACTCTACTGATTCAAGGCCTTGCGCTACCTTTTCAGCCAATTCCTTACCAGATGCGAGTTTATGTACAACAAGGGGCTCTGCGACCGCGTCAAAAATGGTCATCCGCGGGTTCGTAGAGGTATAAGGGTCTTGGAAGATCATCTGCATTTTCAAACGTAGATTCTTCAATCTTTTTCTGTCTAAAGCAAAAATGTCCTCGCCTTCAAAGTAAACCTTCCCATCTGTAGGTTCATCTAGCCTGATAAGCACCCTCGCTGTCGTCGTCTTTCCGCAACCGCTCTCGCCCACTAGACAAAGAACTTCTCCCCTCTTTGTTTCGAAGGATACGTCGTCGACCGCGTGGACCCATTCAGTTCTTCCGAGTATACTTGAAACGAATCCTGTTCTCGCCGGGAAATACTTACGCAAGTTTTCGACTTTCAATAAAATATCGTTCGTTACCACTTTTATTGGCTCCCGTAAACAGCTTTACCTATCTCATCGATAAAGTGGCATGCTACAGTGTGGTCCTTTTCAATTTCGATGGAGATCGGCTCCTCTTCTCGGCACCGTTCTTGAGCGTAGGGACACCTGGGATGGAACTTACACCCGGGTGGAGGGTTGAGGAGGTCTGGCGGGCTCCCCGGGATGCCCTCTAGGCGCCTCCAAGAGCTCGACAGGCTAGGGAAGGCGCCGATTAGGCCCTGAGTATAGGGGTGTCTGGGCTTCTTGAAGATGGCCCTTGTATCAGCGCACTCCACGAGCTTTCCGGCGTACATGATGCCTGTCGTATCGCATATCTCAGCTATGACGGACAGGTCGTGAGTGATGATTATCACCGATAGATTGAGCTCTTTTTGCAACTTTTTAACAAGATCTAACACCTCGCCCTGAACCACTACATCCAGGGCGGTTGTGGGCTCGTCCATGATAATGAGTTCAGGATTGCATGCCAGAGCCATGGCTATCATGGCCCGTTGCCTCATCCCTCCACTGAACTCGTGGGGGTAATTCCCCGTTCTGGTCGGGTCTATCCCTACAAGCTCGAACAGTTTCTTGACTTTCTCAAGGGCAGCTTGCTTGATTAGATCCTCGTGTAAAATTATTGCTTCAGCGATCTGGTCTTCAACGCTTAGAACGGGATTCAATGCATTCATTGCCGCTTGGAAGACGATGGAGATCTTTTTCCACCATATGTCTCTCCTCAGCTCAGCTTTACTGATATTCGCCAAATCATGATCATGGTAAGAGATTTTCCCACTCACAATCCTCCCATTTGAGGGAAGCAGGTTTATGATTGATAGTATGGCGGTTGTTTTCCCGCAACCCGACTCTCCGGCTAACCCGAACATCTCTCCTTTCTTGACATGGAATGTGATGTCTTCAACGGCTTTTACATCACCCATCATAGTTGAATACCGGGTTACTAGTCCTTCCACGCTCAGCAACGCCAAATTCTCCGCTCACCTAGGGCACATGAAATTAGTTCTTAAAGACTGGAACAACGTTTTAATTATAAGTTTCGAGACATCTTCATTTGTCGTAAGAGACCGAACAAAATGAACCACCTAAAAAAAACTTTTTAGCTGATTGTAATATGTAATTGGTGTTTTAAAATGAAAAAGTTAACAGATTATGAAATTAAACCAATCTTTCCGGAGCTATCCGTCTCTGATCCCCAGATATCCCCAGATGGAGACAGGATCCTTTTCACCTACATGGAAACAAACTTGAAAAAGAATAAGCGTGACAGCCACATCTGGCTACTCCCTCTCGAGAAGGGGCGGCCCAGTCAGTTCACTCACAGCAAGGGAAACGACACGAACCCCAGATGGTCCCCTAACGGGCGCTCCATCCTCTTCCTGTCCGACCGCGAAGGCGAGGAGAAGGCGGAGGACGAGAAGAAAGAGAAGAAGAAAACGAAATCCCAGTTATGGGTCATCCCCGCCGATGGTGGCGAGGCCAGATGCCTGACATCTGTTGAGTCGGGAGTCAAAAACCCCATCTGGTCCTCTGATGGCAAGAAGATCCTGTTCGCCTCGGAGGTGTTCAAGGGTGAGGGAGAGCCTGACGGTGACGTCAAGATCATAACCCGTATCAAGTACAGGTTCGATGGAAGGGGATACCTCCACGGGAGGTGGATACACCTGTTCTCCGTCCCCTCGAAAGGAGGTAAAGTAAAGCAGCTCACAGACGGGGAATTCGACGTTGATGCGGCAGACTGGTCCCCTGACGGCAAGAAGATCGCCTTCATCTCCAACATGGACGAGTACCCAGACATCTCTCACTTCGAAAATATCTACGTCATAACATCGGAAGGGGGGAAGCCGGAGATGCTCTGGGAGGGGGAGAAAGCAGGCGTAGGGCATATAGGAAACTTGGCATGGTCTCCCGACGGAAAATACATCGTCTTCGCCGGTCGTGTGATAGAGGACACGAGCAACATAGGCTACAAGAACACAGACCTTTGGCTACTTCCCGTTGAAGGTGGGGAGGCCAGGAACCTCACGGCCGATTTGGACAGGACAGCGTCCGTTTGGGGGGCCCATGCGAAGTGGTCTCCCGACTCCAAGTACATCTACTTCAACATCCCTGACCGAGGGGCTATTCACCTCTGCAGGGTCAGCCTAGACGGAAAGGTTGAGAATATCGTTGAAGGGAGGATGCAGGTCGGAGGCTTCAGCCTTGAAAAAGCTGGATCAACAATCGCCTTCACCTCCACTGATTTCACTTCGCTCTTCGAGGTCTGGATCTACCGTGACGGAGAGACGAAGCAAGTTACCGAGATGAACAAGGACCTTCTCAAGACGCTGGATCCGATGGAGCCCGAGGAGTACTGGTTCACATCCTCTGCTGGGAACAAGCTGCAGGGATGGATCCTGAAGCCCCGAGACTTCAGGGAAGGTGAGAATTACCCAATGATCCTGTCGATCCATGGCGGACCAGCCAGCGCCTACGGATACTCCCTGGCCTCGCCGGACTTCACCCTACTGGCAAACTACGGATACTCGGTGGCCTTCATGAACCCGACGGGGAGCATTGGGTTCGGAGAAGAATTCGCGGCGGGTGTCTCCGGCCACTGGGGCGAGAGGGATTACGAGGAAATCATGGAGGCAGTGGACTATGTCCTGGAGACATACGACTTCATCGACTATGAGAGGCTCGGCGTCATGGGAGGCTCCTACGGAGGCTACATGACCAACTGGATCGTCGGGCACACGGACAGGTTCAAGGCGGCAGTCGCCTTCAACAGCATGGCCAACCTCTACAGCGGTACGGGGACCAGCGACATAGACTACATGGATCACAGCGTGACCGCCGGAAAGAACCCCTGGGAGGATGTCCAGTTCTTCATGGATAAGTCCCCCATCAGCTACGTAGAAAATGTCGTTACACCCCTGTTGTTGATACACTCGGAGCAGGACTACAGGTGTCCAATGGACAACGCGGAGCAGATGTTCACGGCGTTGAAGAAATTAAGGAAACAGGTCGAGTTCGTGAGNTTCCAGGGAAGCCACGGGTTCGGCAGGATCGGGAAGCCCAAAGACAGGATACAGAGGTTCCAGCACGTACTCAGATGGTTCGACAGATACCTGAAATGACCCTCTTTTTCTCACATCTGAAACACTAAGGAAGCGATAAAGTTACTTGACTAGTACGAATGAGTGAAAAAGTGGGGATTACGCTCATCCCCTTGAGTGACTCTACTTCTGCTTCAGCCTTTGACTTACAGTCTTGANCTCCCTGTGCTCCTCGTATCTTATAGATGTCTACACACATCAATTTGAGGGGGACATATAAGGGGTCGTATTAACTCGGTGTATTTATTAAAAACCTCGGCGGCGCACGCAACTTATATTTTGTTAAAAGAAATTATTACACAAAATGGAAACGTAAGCCAATATACAAAACACTACAAAAGGCCGTAAAAGATCTAATGTTTCGATGAAGAAGGTCAAATGTTTCAATAAACCTTTACCAAAAATTTTTATCATTTGCACTTCTCTGGAGATGGAGTTGCATGATTGGCTCAGAGGAATCCGTAAGCCTTCTGATGAGCAATGAAGCCATCGCAAGGGGGGCGATGGAGGCAGGAGTAGGGGTCGTCATCGGTTATCCAGGCACGCCTTCGTCCGAGGTGATCTCTACCCTGATGCCTGTTGCTAAAGAACTTAGTATTAGGGTGGAGTGGGCTGTAAACGAAAAAGTCGCTTTCGACATAGCTTTGGGCGCAGCTTTGGCTGGCACAAGATGCCTGGTCACCATGAAGAGCGCAGGGTTGAACGTGGCCTCCGACTCGATCATGTCCGCCGCTTACGGCGATGTGAACGGGGGTCTAGTGGTATATGTGGCGGATGACCCAGGGGCCCACGCCGGGATGGAGGAGCAGGACAGCAGGCTCTTCATAAAAATTGCCATGCTGCCGATGATCGACACGTCAGATCCCCAGGATGCAAAGGATGCCATCGTGGCGGCCTTCGATTACTCGGAGGAGTTTAAGACACCCATATTCGTTCGATCCACCTCCCGGGTAGCGCACATGAGAGGCGGCGTGAAATTCGGGCCCATCCAGAAAACTAGGAAGCCATCGGAATTCAAACGAGACATAAGGCGCTTCACGAGGGCATCGCCTATCTGGTGTATGGAACAACACACTCTTCTCAACGCCAAGATCGAAAAGTTGCGGCCGATATTTGAACGCTCAAAATTCAATGAGCTGCATGTACCAGACAAGAACAGCAGAATTGGCGTCATAGCTTCGGGAGCTTCGTGGAACTATCTAAAGGAATTCATAGCCCGCCATAACGTCAAAGGACTCGTGACCCTAAGGATAGGCACAGTTAACCCCCTTCCAGAGAGAAAAATTCGAGATCTGATCGGTAAAGTCGACGAGATACTGGTATTAGAGGAGCTTGAGCCATACATAGAACTCTATGTAAAAACCATAATCGCTGAAGAAGACAAGCGCATACTCCTTCATGGCAAAAAAGAAGGGGACTTGCCGAAGGTCGGAGAATACAGTTATGACCTTGTGGAGAGCGCGCTTAGCAAGGTGCTGGGGATTGAGTCAGCCGAGGGAACCCCTGAATTAGACGAGGCGACAAAATCGGCCATGAAGTTGGCACCAAGGAGGCCTCTTCCCTTCTGCCCGGGATGTCCACACAGGGCAACGTACACCGCAATCCGTCAAGCGCTGAGAGAATCCGGATTCGGGGAGGACGAGGTCATCATTACCGGAGACATAGGCTGCACGATTCTCGGCATGCATCCGCCATTCAACATGTGCTGGACCGAAGTAAGCATGGGGGCCTCGATCGGGCTCGCGTGCGGCTTCAAATACGCAGGGATTGAAAAACCTGTGATTGCGACCATAGGGGATTCAACTTTCTTCCACGCGGGCATTCCACCCACAATCAACACAGCTTGGAAGAAAACAGACATCATACTGGCCGTGCTTGACAACCGGATAACCGCGATGACGGGGCATCAGCCCTCTCCCAGCTCCTGGTTCACAGAAACCGGAGAGAAGGAGGAGCCGATCAGGATCGAGAACATCATTGAGGCGGCTGGGATCAAGAATGTGCGGGTAGTGGATCCCTATGACCTGCAGCAGGCAAAGTTCGCCTTCCTTGAGGCTTTGAAGGCGAAGGGCCCTTCGGCCATAGTCCTGCGAAGGGTGTGTTCGCTGGTAGCTAGAAGGATGAACATGATAAACAATCCCTCCTTTGTGGACCCTGAAAAGTGCACAGGCTGTCTACATTGTATTGAGACCTTGAGCTGCCCTGCGATGGATATAAACGCCGACGGGAAGATGACGATCGACTCAGCCACGTGTACGGGCTGCGGGGTCTGCGCTCAGATCTGTCCTTTTGCTGCCATAATTACTGGAGGCCCGAGGAATGATTGAGGAGTACAATGTCCTGATAGCCTCCGTCGGGGGGCAAGGCGGCATCACCTTGGCGCGGATTCTTTCAAACGCCGCCCTGAGCCAGGGCCTGAATGTGCGGGTAGGCGAGACTCTGGGCATGGCCCAGAGAGGCGGCTCCGTTCAGAGCCACGTCAGGTTTGGCGAAGACGTGCACGGGCCTTTGATTCCCGAGCGAGGAAGCGACGTTTTACTGTCGCTGGAGCCGGCTGAAGCCTTGAGGGTTGCGAAATACATTGGGAAAAAGACGACGGTAATAATGAATACGCATCCAGTTCTTCCGACATCCGTTCTTTTGAACGAAACGACCTATCCCGAAATAGACCAGATCCTGTCCATTCTTAGAAAAATAGGGGGCAGTGTCCACCCCTTAAATGCCTTTGAGTTGGCCAAAAAGGCGGGTTTTTCGAGGAGCATGAACATCGTCATGCTCGGTGCCTACATAGCTGTGGGTGAAAAGATACTTACCCTTGATGCCATCAAGGAAGCTATGGCTGCATCCCTTCCCAGTAGGTATTTGGAGCAGAATATGAGGGCCCTAGAAATTGGCATCGATAAAATGAGATAATCGATCTAGGGAGCAAAGACAACACGTATTTTTAATAACATAGATATCGACTTCTTTCACATCATTTTTTATGCGCGCGATTAGATGGTTTTTGATGATTGTTATCTACTTTAAATAGGGGCTTCCGATTGTTCCATATTCAAACATAAAATGGTCTAACGTCTTAAACGATTTAATAAAAAGTGAGAGAAGTTTTCTACGTTTTTCTCTTTAATATTTTCCCAGGTGTAGCTCCGGTGTGCTTGCCGTTTTCGACAACCACGGTACCGTTGACAAAGACATACTCGATTCCCGTTGGGTAGTCATTCGATAACTCTGGGTGTCCAACAATGTTCAGGTTCTTAAAGTCCATGAGAACAACATCGGCGTACGAGCCAACTCTTAGGATGCCCCTGTCTTCGACCTCACAGTTCCTAGCGGGTATTGTGGCACATTTTTGGACTGCTTCTTCCATAGTGAGGAAACTGCTATCCCTCACGTATCGCAAAAAGAACTTGATGTAACCAGAAAACACATCTGGTAGAAAGATGTTCCAAGGAGGCGTCTTCTGCGCCCATTTGTTGTCTGAGACAGTTACATCCAAACCTATGGCAGCAACGGGGTGATTGAACATTACCTTCATCTGTTCTTCGTGGCCACGGTAATCGGTATGAGCCCCCTTGGAATCGGGATCCTCCACTATGAGGTCGCAAAGTGTGTTCCACGGATCTTTCTCGAGGTTTTTAGCAACCTGATCCAAAGTCTTGCCCACGTATTCTAAATTTTTGTGTTCCACGATCTTGAAGTTCTCCGCCCAATGCGTGTTAAGACATGGGTTGATAACCACCCTTTGGAATAACCTGCCGGATTCTATTTCTTCCCAAGCCGTCTTCCTGAATTCGTCAACCTTCAGCCACTCCGCTAATTTTTGGCGAGAGCCAAGCAGTCTCAAGTACTGGGCGAAGTGGGGGCCACAGATGTAGGGAAATGGCTCCCAACAAGGCCATGGTATTACATCGAAGCTGACGTCCAGCCCCTCCTCAACAGCTTTATCGATGGGGGCAACCGAGGACTCACCGATGGCTTTCCCAATTTCTTGAGTCATCGTTGGTATCGTATGCCATCCAGGAGCATGGTGGGCGATGTTCAGCTTCACACCGGTCTTTCTGCAAGTGTCTATAACCTCAAAAATCCCTTCTATTGGCTCGGCGTATCCGGTTCCTAGTTTGACCTCTCTCCGACGGCCTGTTCTTCGCCAATGGGGGAAGTAGATGCCCCCATAATCCTTCAAAACCGCCACACATTCGTCGATCTCGGAAGAGTCCGCGAAAACATCAGGATCGTAGTCTAAACCAGCTGACTGACCACGGCATCCCTCCTTCATGGCTTGGTGGATCAGCTCCTTCATCTGGTCGAGCTCAGGTTTTGTCGAGTGCCGCTTATAGTCCTCGCCCATCACTGCAATACGTACCGTGCCATGGCCAACAAGCGGCACGTAGTTCATTGAGATGCCCATTTCTTCAACCCGTTGAAAGTATTCACCCATTGTCCGATAGTCGATCGTCCAGCCATACTTCTTTTTCATCAAATCATTTACTGTATCTATCGGGAGTACAGTGGGAGCATAGTAGAGGTATGGGCTTTGCTCGAAGATCTCATCTATTAGAACCATCGGCGGCCTCATGTACTCGTTCAAAGGAGCGGGGGACCCCCCACACTGACCTGCGACAACCGTAGTGCAGCCCTGCATCACGGCGCTCTCTGCCTTAGGATAAAAAAGTAAACTACCGTCAGCATGAGAATGGGGATCAACGAAACCTGGCATGGCAATCAGCCCAGTGGCATTCACAACTTTCTCGGCATCGCCGGATACATTTCCTATGGCACTTATGCGCTCGCCTTTGATCCCTATCGACCCTCTGTACGCCTTGTTTACTCCATCGACTATGGTCGCATTTTTGATCAGGACATTGAATTCGTCTACCATTGCATAGCTAGAAGATGTTTCAAATACGTATAAGGATAATTAATAATACTTTGAAGACACTTCATCTCGTGTTAGATTATATTACAAAAAAAAGAATTATTTTTACTATGATGTTTTTTTATTATTCATATAACTCGAACTATGAGGGTGAATATCAGTTGATTGAACCTGAAATCATTATTAATTTATCATCTGACGGGGTCAAGCCTTTATGAAGAGATCTATTAGGAAGACCTACCAGCTTCTTGAGGATACGTTATAGATATGCCTTGACATTCCAAACCCGGCGATGCAGTAGCCCTAGAACACTTTGAAAAATATATACAATAACCAAGGAGACTTGGCAGTTACACGCGAGGAGATCGACAAAGCCTACGAAACGGCCAGCTCATAACTTGTTGAATTACCCTGCATCGCGCGCTTGGGCAAATTTAGAAGCTGAAACTATCTGAGTAGACGTATTATGAGGCTTCAGAAACATAACCGGATTATTTTCGCGAGCGTCTTAATAGGCTTCAGCTTGTTGTATTGATACACCTTTATGAGCGCCTCAGCTGGGGGCTGAAGACCGCCTCTAACGAGTACCCGATCAGGGTGAAGCTTACCGCTACCAGGCCGATCAGTAATCCGGGGGGGATGATCCACCACCATGCGCCCCTTGAGAAGCCTCCGCAACTTTGAGCATAATGAAGCACCATCCCCCAGCTTATCGCTGTTGGATCACCCAAGCCGAGGAAGCTTAATCCGGCTTCTGCTAAGATCGCATTAACTATTCTTAGAATCGTCGAGGCGAGGATGATAGGGATCGTGTTTGGAAGTATGTGTTTAGTAATGATGTGAACGTTGCCTGCGCCAATAGCCCTAGCTGAATCCACGTAGGCTCTTTCCTTTAGAGACAAGATCTGAGATCTGACGATCCTGGCTACACCGGTCCAGTTCGTTATCGTTATTACCATGATTATGTTCCATATACTGGGGCCTAAGTATATAGCTAAAACCAACATTATAGGTATGCTCGGTAGCACGAGGACTATGTCCGTGAATGTCATGAGGATCGAATCCAAGGATTTGAAATACCCCGCCACTGTCCCGATGAAAACTCCTAAAAGGGTTGTGGAGACCGCAGCCACGAAGCCGACAAACAACGATGTTCTAGCTCCATAAATTAGCTGGCTGAAGATATCGCGACCGACATCATCGCCCCCCAAGATATTAGTTGAGCTGGGAGGTGCGAACGGTTGAACGACGTTCCACTCATATGGGTCGTATGGCACGATCCAAGGGCTTAGTAAGGCAATGATTACAAATATGGATGCTATTATTA
>JGI24422J19971_10000675_pt1 | contig 19479 bp, 17 predicted proteins | sample DeeMarSWOR152_54_FD_19971 | JGI IMG/M metagenome (IMG submission 19971) | reverse complement strand
AAGAAAATCGGCTTCACCGCGTGTGAGTCTGACTTTAAGACTATGTCGTCGATTACAGCCGAGTCGTCCAGCGCTTCCAGCGGAACCTCAGCGTGACTTCCTCCCAGATGTGTTAACATGTGCTTCTTGATCAGCTCGCTCATAACTGTCCCGCCGGCTCCGTGAGCCATGGTGATGCGTTCCATAAACCATATCTCCTTAACGAACAGTAGAGGATTTTACTCTCTTAAACTCTACTGAAGCTTCAGCGCGCATGTATCATTAAATATAAATAATACATTTACATCGCTTAATTACTCCCAAAGAGTTTGTGGGCGCCTCTCAGCGTGGTAGACAAAATGCCTATGAAACTATTGAAAACAGAGACGGAGAATCAGCTCGTTGTTGAGAGGATTCTACATGCAAAACGTTACTCTCTGACTTTAGATAGAACCCTGTGCACTGGCTGCGGAATATGCAAGGAGATATGCCCACGAGAAGCCATCGAAATCAAAACAGTTCCTAGGGCAGAAGGAGAAAAGGCGAAGCCTCCAACCATCGATGTGGATGAGGAGAAGTGTCACTACTGTGGAATCTGCGAATCCATCTGCCCCTTCGGAGCACTGAAGGTAAGAGTCGACGGAGAACACGTGATTCCGGTGATTAAAACCGAGAGCTTCCCTCAGCTCCTCCGCGAAATCGAGGTTGACACAACAAAATGTGATGCGGGTTGCGTAGAGTGCGAGGAAGCTTGCCCCTTAAACCTCATTAGGGTTACGGTTCGAACCCCAGAAGGCGAAGAGGTTAAGGACGTAGAGTCCAGAGCAGACAAAGAAAAACTCAAGGTTGACGTGGAAATAAAGAAGGACCTCTGCCCGTGCTGTCGCCTCTGTGAAGTGAAGTGTCCAGAGGGCGCTATTCGCGTTCGAAAAATATTTTATGGGATCATAAGGATAAACCGTGAAAAGTGTCCAGAGGGCTGTCAGGACTGCTTAGACGTTTGCCCGATCCCAGGAGCCCTCTACCTTTCAGAAGAGGATGGGAAGGTGCACGTTAACGAGTTGTTCTGCGTTTACTGCGGCGCCTGCAAGATCGTTTGCCCGGTGGAAGAAGCGTTAGAGCTTCAGAGGACGTACATACGTCACAATCCGGTTCGCTCGGGGGCTTGGAATAAGGCTCTTGAAAAGCTGACATCCACCAAAGAGATGACTAAGGAGTTGCGGGCCAAGGGCTCGGCTAAGGCCCAGGAGAGCGTGGAGAAAAGGCTTGCTTGGAGGGGTAGTTAAGTGTCGGAAGAACCGCGAATAGGGGTTTTCATCTGCCACTGCGGTCTCAACATCGCTGGTGTCATTGATATAGGTGAGCTAGTTGAGTACGCTCGCACGCTACCAAACGTGGTTTACGTAAAAGAGAATCGCTACACCTGTGCTGATCCAGGGCAAGACGAGATTAGGAAGGGAATAAAAGAGTACAATCTCAACAGGGTTATCGTCGCGGCTTGTTCGCCACGCATGCACGAGCCAACCTTCCGCCGATGCATCGAAGAGGCAGGGTTAAACCCCTACGTCTTCGAGATGGCTAACATCCGAGAGTTTTCTTCGTGGTGCCACCCGAGCACCCCGAAGGAAGCCACTGAAAAGGCGAAAGACATCATAAAAATGGCGGTGGCAAAGGCAAGACTGCTTCAAAGCCTTGACATCCTTGAGGTTCCCGTAACGAATAAGGCTATGGTTTTGGGCGGAGGAATTGCTGGAATTAGTGCCGCCTTGGATCTCGCCGACATGGGTTTCAAGGTTTACCTTGTTGAGAGAGGTGAGAGCATTGGAGGTCGCATGGCTCAGCTGGACAAGACCTTCCCCACCTTAGATTGCAGCATATGCATCGAAGGCCCAAAGATGGTTGACGTTTCTCGTCACCCTAATATCGAAATAATATCGTATGCCGACCTCCTTAGCGTTGGAGGCTATGTGGGCAACTTCAGGGTGAAAATTCGGAAGAATCCGAGATATGTGATAGCTAAGAACTGCACTGGCTGCGGCGAGTGTCTAGACGTCTGTCCCATAGAATATCCGAACGAGTGGGACGAGAACATGGGGGTGAGGAAGGCCATTTCGGTTCCCTTCGATCAGGCTGTTCCCCTTGTTTACACAATCAACATGGACCACTGTATTGAGTGTTACAAGTGTGTTGACGCTTGTGGTGCCCGCCAAGCCATCAACTTTGACCAGAAGCCGGAAGAAGTCGAACTCGAGGTTGGAACTATTATCGTGTCGACGGGATACGACATTTATAGACCCTACGACGACAGCTTGTACGGCTACGGTCGATATGACAACGTCATAACGGCTCTAGAGTTTGAGAGACTCATCTTGGCGGCTGGTCCAACAGGCGGAAAGGTTGTTCGGGCCTCAGACGGCCAGAAGCCCCACACCGTGGTTTTCATTCAGTGTGTGGGCTCACGAGACGTGAATAAATATCCCTACTGCACCGGATTTTGCTGCATGTACGCTCTGAAAAACTCGATTCTGCTGAAGGAGAAATACAAGGACGACGTAGAGGTTTACATAATCTACATGGAACTCCGCGCCCACTTCAAAGGCTACGAAGAATTCTATCAGAGAGCCCGCGACCTGGGAATCAACTTCATTCGGGGAAGGGCGGTGCACATTTTAGAAGACCCGAAGACTAAGAACCTGCTTATCCGGACGGAGGACATGACGTTGGGAGAACCCATTGAGATAGGGGCGGAGCTGGTGGTTCTCTCCACTGCCGCGGTTCCCAGCAAGGGCACCGATGAGATGGCGAGAATTTTAAGCCTCACTAGGGGAGCCGACGGCTTCTTCATGGAAAGCCATCCGAAACTAAAGCCCTTAGACACGCCTGTAGACGGAATTTTCTTGGCTGGATGCTGTCAGGGAGCGAAGGATATACCTTACTGTGTAGCACAAGGGAGCGGAGCCGCGGCACGAGCCGCAACAATTCTCTCCAAGGAGAAGTGGAAGATTGAACCCATCATAGCGGTGGTGGATCCAGACAAGTGCAGAAACACAAGGGTGAAGTGCGGCATCTGCGCGCAACGTTGCGTCTACGGAGCCATAAAAGCCCCTGAGGGGGAACCTGCTCGAGTCACGACAGCCATGTGTCACGGCTGTGGCACATGCGTCGCCGAGTGTCCGTCAGACGCAATCACCCAAATGCACTTTACCGACGCCCAAATCTTCTCGCAGATTCGATCCGCCTTGGAGGAAAACCCTGAGGACAAGGTACTGGCTTTTCTCTGCAACTGGTGTAGCTATGCCGGTGCTGATCTTGCTGGCACCAGTCGCTTCGAGTATCCTCCGACCACACGAGCGATACGGGTCATGTGCTCGGGACGCGTGGACAAAGATTTCATTCTAGAGGCCTTTAGACTGGGTGCTGGTATGGTGCTTGTAGCCGCTTGCCACCTTCCCTACGACTGCCACTACATCTCAGGGAACGTGTGGATGAAGAAAAGAACGGACGCCTTGGCAATGGTGTTAGAGAAGCTTGGGCTTAGCCCCGAGAGGTTCAGAGTTGAATACGTATCCGCGGCTGAAGGAGTGAAGTTTGCCGAACTCAACAAGGAGATGACGGAACAGCTGAAGGCGTTGGGGAAAGAAAGAATTCAAGCGGAAAACGAGAAACTGCGACCAACACTAGAAAGAATGCTGTCGCGAAAAAAGAAATAATTTTCTAGGATAAGGATGTTTCTTCATTAAAGCGAGTATCATCACGGCACTTCTTTCTAACTTCGAAATTAAAATTAGTGGGTTAGCCTTGTATTTTAAGTGAATGGAAATGAATGCTTGGAGAATGCTGAAGCTGAGGGTTGAAGATGCTTTCACAAACATGGCTATCGACGAGGCTGTTTTAAGGGCTAGAATAGAGGAGATTGTGCCGAACACCATACGCTTTTATCGGTGGAGGCCCTCCGCTGTTTCCATCGGCCGCTTCCAAGACGTTTTCCAAGAGGTCCACGTAGAAAACTGCGAAAAACATGGAGTTGACGTAGTGAGGAGAACTTCGGGTGGAGGAGCCGTGTACCACGACTGTGGCGGCGAGATAACCTACAGCGTGACGGTGAGCGAGAAGGATTTGAAGTCAGAGGATGTAGTAGGCGGCTACCATCTAATATGCAATGGTCTCGTTGAAGCAGCTAAAACCTTGGGTGTCAGAGCGGATTTCAACCTCGGAGACCCGAAGCGGTGTCCAAACATCACAATAAGCGGGAGGAAAATCTCTGGGAGCGCCCAATCTCGTAAAAGAGGTGTACTGCTTCAACACGGATCGTTCCTGTTGGACGTAGACTTGGACAAAATGTTTACGTTTCTCAGGGTTCCATGGGCCCAAACCCTCATGGATGTCCTGAACATAGCTCAGAAAAGGTTGACCTCCATCAAACAAGAGCTTGGATCAACTGTACCAGCAGACGAGGCACGCCAAGCATTAATTACAGGCTTTCAAAGGGCACTGAACATCCAACTCACAGAAGGAGAGCTGACGAGCTACGAGCGAAACCTCGCCGAAAAACTTCGCAGAGAAAAATTCGTTACAGACAACTGGAACCTTAAAGGCAAAGTTTGACTCAGCTTTATTCGTATCGCAGCGCTTCCACAGGGTCTAACTTTGCTGCTTTTCTAGCTGGATACAGAGCAAAGAGAAGGCTAACGGCGATTCCAAACACTAGAGCACCCACAACCCATGATAACGAAAGGACCGGCGTTATGTTTATAGACATTCCTCCACCTTGAATTAAGCCATTGCTTGACTGTGGTCTAATGGTCGACAACGCATAGCTAAGAAAATGTGCAAGTCCATAGCCTGTTGGAATACCTAGTAACCCACCTGTGAGTCCTATTAATGCGGCTTCAGCCAAAAACATTGACAAGATATTCCTATTTTTGGCTCCAAGGGCTTTTAGTATCCCTATTTCACGGGTTCTCTCCATCACAGAAACCGTCATAATGTTCATTATCCCAACTCCTGCAACAAGGAGAGCAATGCTCGCTATGCCCGCGAGGAAAATCTCAGCCATATCCAGTATGTTTCCCGCTCGCTGTATCATAACGCTTGGAGCGAGGGCTGTTACTGGTTTTTGAAGCATGTCCTTGATTTCTTCCGCTACTCTCTCAGAATATTCTTGATCGACGAGCTTTACAAACATCATGTCATAGTCTGTCTTGTAAATTTCCTTTGCTGTGTTCAGCGGTATCAAAACCATATTGTCAATGCTTATCAACGTACCCGCACCGCTTTCCTTTAAGGTTCCAGCAACCGTGAACGTGTAGTTACGAATTGGCGGTAACCCTCCTACGTATATCTCTACAGTTACTTCACCACCAACCTCAGCAAAAGCTTCACCGGTTTCAGGATGGGCAACACTGTAGCCCAAAACAATAGTGTCATTTTCAATCGGCTGTAGCAGACTTCCCTCATCGAAAACTAGCCTCTCAGGATAGACGATCTCAAACTCAGTGAAGTTGACCCCCAAAAGTAATGCTGTTGCATTTTTTTCTCCGCTATACAATCCTATAGGCATCATTTTTTGCATAACCGGAGTTGCTACGGCAACTTCATTAATCACCTGACTAATATTCCCCGCATCTTCACTTGTGAGGTACGTCTCTCTGCCTATCGGCATAACCATTACAACATCTAATTCGAAGTACTCTATTTGCTCTGTCACCATTGTATTGAAGCCTTCTCCAAGCGAAGTCACGGCTAAAATGGCTGTGATTCCAATGATCACGCCTAACGTGGTTAGAGTTGTTCTTAACTTCCGTTGCTTCATGTTTTCCCAAGCCATGGATAAAACCGTTTTCCGCTTCATGGCCGTCCACCTCCTTTCTTTATGCCCTCAATCAAACCGTCTTTCAAGTAAATAATGTGATCAGCTGTCTCTGCTATAGCTGGGTCATGGGTAACCACAACGAAGGTTTGTCCCTTCTCCTCATTCAGACGCTTCATTAACTGAGCAATCTCAAATCCCGTTTTAGTGTCCAAGTTTCCCGTCGGTTCATCCGCCAAAATGATGCTAGGATCATTAACTAAAGCCCGAGCTATGGCAACCCTCTGTTGCTCCCCACCACTAAGCTCTGTGGGCCGATGATCCAACCTGCCTTCAAGTCCAACGAGTTTTAGAACCTCGCTTGCCTTTTTATGGCATTCCTTGTCGGAAACGTCGGCTAATGTTAAGGGTAGTTCAACATTTCTCAATGCTGTTAACCTAGGGAGTAAATTGAAAAACTGGAAGACAAAACCAACTTTACGTAAGCGAACATCAGCCAATTCATTATCGCTTAGCGTAGAAAGATCTATGCCGTCAACAAAAACTTTGCCTTCGTCCGCTCTATCCAGTGCGCCGAGAATATGAAGAAGAGTTGATTTCCCACTACCCGAAGAACCAAAAACAGCTAGGATTTCCCCTTTTGCAACTTTAAACGTTACCCCTCTTAAAGCTGGAACTAGGACATCACCCATCTTATACGTCTTTTTGACGTTTTTCGTCTCCAGTATAACCGTCACACTGGGTCCTCAATTTAGGTTGAAAAGTTCAATTACGTGTAGCTACATATATAAATTTTGGAGTTAATGTTACAGTCATGGCACTTCTTTGGCGTTGGCATAAATCTCGTCGTGAGTTGGGAGCAAGCCCAGTTGAGCTTATGGTTCTCCTACTCCTAACTGAAAGACCGAAATATGGATATGAGATTACGCAGGAACTAAAGCAATGGTTCAGTGGCTTGTGGATACCCTGTGTTGGTACCATCTAACCATTGTTTACGCCGTTTGGAGAAGAAGGGGTTCGTTAAATCTTCCTTAGAATCCAGAGAAAGGGGTTTAGACCGAAGAAATTATACAATAACAGAGATAGGCACCGAAGCTGTCAGAAGAGGAATTGAGTACTTTCGAAAACAAATAGGGCTCATTCAACATTTCATTCATCTTGTCGATGAATACTCGGGGCCACATAAAGATGAGTGAGATTTCAAAAGTTTATTGCTAGATTCCGAGGAAACCCCTCACGAATATGTAGATAACGTACGCGGTTATGGAGATGCTAGCTGCCTTTTTCCACGTGAACTCACGTAAGAAGTGTATCGCGATTACGGATAGCGCTATTGCCCATGCATAAAACGCAAACACGAGAGGCAAGGTTAGGCTGTATGCCAAAGTGGGGTACCAACTGGTTTGATAAATGTCATCTACTAACTTACTTGCAAGTTCTTCCTCCCCTGCAATTGGGTTCCACGCTTTTAGCGGGAAAACGAGTTGTGGAAGCGTAGAAACTAGAAACGCGTCAACTAGAACATGAACTATTCTTATGGAAAACGTGTACCCGATAACGATAAACAACATGCTCCATGGGCCGGCCTCACTGCCAGACAGCTTGATGATCAATAATAGAAGAACAGCATATAGACTCCATCCTAGGAAGAAACTGAATGTTGTGGTAATCAAAGATTCAACAAACCAGCCTGTGAAACGTTCCGTTGCAAGGAAAATAACGTGTTTTCCAAAATACAAATCGTCGATTTTCAATGTTAGATCTGCAACTTCGAAGGACAACCAAGCTAGTTCAAATTCTAATCCCGTTATATTTCCCCAGTCTGGGGAATCAACAGAAGGCCGCCAATTTGAGTTCGCCAGACCAGTACTGACTGTTACATTACCCCATGCATTGCTTGAGTTTGCTATTTTGTCACCTATATCCAACTCGAAGTAGCGATTACTATGAGATAACTATATCCAACTCAAAGTAGCGATTACTATGAGATAATAACCGCAATGTCGCATTAGCTGGAAATATCTCGCTTTGATGTATCCATTTAATCCGGAAAGAAAGCCCAGAGCAACCCTTATCTGCTGAACAATTAAGCGATCCTATACCAGTTATCTTCATCCAAACACGTGTGTCATTGGTAACGTAAGACACGATGCTGTAATTGCCAACAACTTTATCTCCGTCGTCAATTGACACTCCCTCAGGAGTCCAACGCGACGTTGACTCAGTCCACTCATCTAGCTCGGGCGTCCCCATTTCAAAAACCGCTTTTGAGGCGCTAACGTATTGGTAACCCGCCGACGCGATCAAGAAGAGCAAAAAAATCAAGAGAGGCCCTTTAATGTTAGGGTTCTTAACGATTTCTTTAAAAGCCTTAACTGGAGAATAAACAACTCCCAACACTTCTTGGACAACCAACTTTTGCCAAGTCTCCCCTACATTTTCAGAGTACTTCTTACTAACTCTCTAATAACTGTTCTATCGTAACACTGCTTTTTTATTTAATTAGCCCCCAAAATTAGGGGAAGGCAGACATCTTATGTGATCACTTTAAGCGCGAGGAAAACGATTGTGAGAATCAAGCCAACAAGTAACGTCTTTACTCGTGAAAAACATGCTTCTACCTGACACTTTTCCAAGAAAAACGCCTAACAAAAACATAACCGCCAAGGCGATTTAGTCGGTAGAAAGGTTAAAGGGCACCTAGAAGAAGGACTATGGCTACTATGAGTAAACCAGCGGCAACCGTCTGGATTCCGTATAACAAAATGTTCTCCTTCGCGATTCTTCCAAGATAAAGACCTAAAGAAAACAATGTGGCTAAGGTGAGAATTAATGAGACAATGTAGGCGTCCCAGATGACAAACGTTCCCGTCAACGTGATGATAAAGGGAATAAGAGAGATCACCGCCGTCAACATAGGTGATGCACCATCAACAAATGCGGCATACACAGAAACAAAGTCAGAAGCGTCACTGAGTACGGAGTCGCTGAGATCGGTTAGCATAGCATCCTCGACCGTTTTAAGTTGTCTCTTTCTTTCAGCCTTTTCAGTCATGTAGGCGCCGAAAAGGCCAGACACCCCCATAGCTAGACATGCCCCTAACCCTGCGGTGACGATTATTTCAGGCTTTGTGACTCCCACGATCCAAGAGCCTACGATAATGCCAAGTACGGTCATTGAGCCGTCAAAACCGTTCTTGATGAAGTATCTTCTGGCAATAGGAGTCATTTGCGTAATTCGTAGATACGATTTAATTCTTCGAAAAAAAGTTCTAACGCGTTTTATCATGCGTTAACCACGCTGAGAAGACGGTGTTTTTTATCCTCGTCACTCATTTGCATTATTAACAGTACGTTTAGCTTAACATAAATCTTCACATGCCTCTTTTCAAGAAGTTTCATTGGGCCTTAACCCATTTTCACATTCTGGCAGATCTATCCTGAGGGGTTTTTACTTCTTCAATAATTTTTTTGCCAGCCGCAACCTCGTCCACAGAATGGATAGTAGCACCCATTTCTTCCAGTTTCTTCTTGACACTTTCAAAGTCTATTCTATCCCCGCCAATAATGACCTTTGCGTTCTCCACCTTTTGATCTATCTCATAAATAATTACGTTTACCCCCTCTACGCCTTCTAGCTGGCTAAGTACCTCAGAAAGTTCAACTACACCAGGATTGTGTGGCTTTAGAACATCCAAGACAAGTCTTCTTATCATCTTACAACGACTGCATATTAACTCTCAGTACGTGTATTTAAAAATATTCCTATAATCTCGCATTAGTTGGTTCAAAAACGTGCTTATTATTCGGCTTTGGGCGACCTACAGAGAAAATACGTTAAAACAATATTTTTTCGAAAAAACTGCTTGCGCTTAAATGAGAATAGCCTAGGCGAGTGATTTAAAGTCGCACCCTAAGGATCTCAACACCAAGATAGGTCTGAACTCAAAATACAATGTTGAAAAAGGAGGAAGGAGGGCTATAGGAGGAGTAGGGAGAGAAAGAGAGAGATTGAGATCGTCATTACTGAAAGCATTAAAAACCTATTGGCGCCTTATTTTTGTGGAGATAAAGACAGATGAAGAAGACCTTTTGGCTCCTAGACGTTAATTACGAGGTTAAGAATCACCAGCCTGAGGTTTGGATTTGGGGCATAGACGACGACGAAAAGCGTATCCTCATCATCGATCAAAACTTTCTTGCATATTTTTATCTTGTGATCGAGGAAAAGGAGAAACCTCAAGCTGTTATGGAAAGGATAGAGTTACGTAAAGAAGACTTCCCATTTCTAGTCAAGTTGGAGCCCGTGGATCGAAGGTTTTTCGGAAAAACTGTTAAGGCGATTAAAGTCGTTTGTCAGGACCCCAACTTGATACCAAGGTATTCTAAAGGTCTCAAAAATGTAGAAGGTGTTCAAAAAATTCTTGATAATGACATCCGTTATTCTATGCGGTACCTCATAGACAACAATATAACCCCCTGCGGCTGGCATGCAGTGGAAGCAGAACAGGTTGACAACAAGCTAGGAGTTCAGGTTGACAAGCTTTACCTAGCGAAGGCTTTTCCTCAAATCGTTGAAAAAGCCGAGGTGCCGCAACTGAGAATTCTAGGCTTTTCCACAATTTGTTACAGCTCCAAGGGAGCGCCCAAGCCCGAGAAAAACCCTGTCGTAGTCATCTCGACGATTACCAACACCAGCGAAGAGAAACAGTTCGTGGCCAAGAACTCAGACGATAAGTCTATCTTAGAATCCTTCATAAAATATGTTAGAAGTTTTGATCCAGACATCATTGTTGGTTACGGAACCAATCGACAGGAGTGGCCCTATCTTCTCGGGCGCTCCAGAAAACTTGGAGTCAACCTTTTCGTTGATCGGGCAAACACTGAACCCCATACAAGCGTGTTTGGCCATGTGTCGATAACGGGGCGAGCAAATGTTGACTTCTTCGATTTCGCGGATGATCTACCTGAGGTAAAAGTGAAAACTTTAGAAAACGTTGCCGACTTCCTCGGCGTTATGAAAAATGAAGAACGCGCGCTCATCGAAGACGTGGACTTCCCCGCGCACTGGGAGAGTCCTGAAAAACGCCCCATATTGCTGAAGTTTTCCAAGGAAAACACCTGGTATGCCTTGGGCATAGCTGAAGCTATGCTGGACTTCGCCATGCAACTGTCTAACCTCGTTGGTTTGCCCCTTGACCACGTAGGAACCGCTGCAGTCGGCTTCCGAGTTGAGTGGTTCCTGATTCGGGAAGCCTACAAGATAGGTGAGGTTGTCCCCAAGAGGGTTGAGCGTCCTTACTTCCCCTACGCAGGAGCCGTGGTTCTTGAAACCAAACCAGGCGTTCATGAAAACATCGCGGTGCTCGACTTCAAGTCTATGTACCCCAATATCATGATCACCCAGAACGTCTCACCCGACACCTATGTTCCGCCAAGTGAGCCAGAGCCTCCATGTGGAGTAAACGTAGCCCCCGAGGTAAAGCACAGGTTCCGAAGAGAACCATCCAGCTTCTACAAGGAGGTCTTATACCACCTCATAGCCATCCGAGACGAAATCCGACCTAAACTGAGAAAGCTTGATCCTAAAAGCACTGAATATCGGGTTCTCGACGCTCGGCAAAAGGCTGTGAAGGTTATCACCAACGCGTCATATGGCTACACGGGCTGGATAGGGGCGCGCTGGTACATCAAACCTGTTGCCGAAGCCACAACGGCTTGGGGGCGACACGTTATTTCGAACACCATACAACTGGCGAAAAAAGTTGGGTTAGAGGTTGTATACGGCGACACGGACAGCATCTTCATAAAACACGATCCTGAGAAGGTTGAAAAGCTCTCTGCAGAAATCGGTAAAACGCTTGGGTTGGAAATAAAACCCGACAAGGTTTACGTTCGCATATTGTTCACCGAGGCGAAAAAGCGGTATTGCGGGCTTTTACCAGACGGACGCTTGGACATAGTGGGTTTGGAGGTGATAAGGGGAGACTGGGCGGCGGTTGCCAAAAACGTGCAAGAAAAAGTGTTAGAGATAATCTTGAAGGAGCAAATGCCGGAAAAAGCCGCAAAGTTCGTGCGACAATACGTTCTCGACCTGAGAGCAAAGAAGGTGCCCTACCGCGATCTTGTCATATGGAAAACCCTCACCAAACGGATCGAAGAGTACGCTGTCAGGGCTCCCCATGTTGAAGCGGCGAGGACACTAAAGAAGGAGGGCTGGGACCTGTCGCTAGGCGACCAAATAGGTTATGTCATCGTTACTGGTCCCGGTCGTCTCTACCAAAAAGCGAAGCCCTACATGCTAGCCTCCTATAATGATGTAGACGTCGAATACTACGTGTCAAAACAGGTGGTGCCAGCTGCCTCTCGAATCTTAGCTATGTTTGGGATAACCGAAGAAGAGTTGCTTCCCTTTAAGACGCCCACTCTCTTCGAGTTTAGGAAGGGTTAGCCTTCAACATCCGCGAAGGTCAGCAGCCGCATGCCCAACGGCTGTTTTATAGCCTCTGAAACGCGGGCTGCCACAATGTATTTGACTTTCTTTTCATTTGCAATATCCACGAGTCTCTGGGTTATAACCCCGTCGAAAACCATGGTGTCCACGCCCTCGGTTTGCTGAAGCTTCTCTGCGAGTCTGCTTACTGGCAACCTTTCTATTTCCTTCATTTTTTCATTGAACAACACAGCCTCCAAGGTTCCTTCCAACCCCTTCGCAGTTTCAACGACTTTTTTGGGAACGAGTATCCTCCGTTGTTTCCTCAACTTCGTGCCCTTTATTTTTTCGATGGGAACCTTCTTGTTGAGGGCGGTTGCGATTTGCTTGCGGCTTAACTCCTCCACTTCCTTGCCTGAGGGAGCTCTAGCAACATACTTGATGTCAGTTACTTGAAGGAGCTCCTTGAGTATTAGGTCCCCACCTCGGTCTCCGTCGAGCAGTGCTGTCACCTTTTTTCCTCGGCACAATTTTATGATTGCTTCCGGGATTTTAGCACCCTCAACCGCGATGACGTTCTCTATTCCGTTCCTCAACAGGTTTATCACGTCGGCTCTTCCCTCAACGAGGATTAATTCCTTGGCATCTCCAATGTTTGGTCCAGCTGCTAATCCTTCTGGCCCATATTTTTCAACTTTGACCGCCCTTAAAATCTCTGAAACCTCTCTGAAGATTTCTTCTGTGCTGGGAAGGGTTTCGATGGTCCATTCGTGAAGGATTTTCTTTGCTCTATCTATGATTGCTCTTCTTCTCGCGTCGCGTACGTCCTCGACTTTCTCTAAGGTGACTAGAGCTGAGCAGGGTCCAACCCTGTTTATGCTCTCGATGCTTGCTGCGATTATAGAGGTGGAGACTCTGTCGAGGCTTGTTGGAATAGACATGGTGCCTGTTGTTTTGTCTTTTTCTGACTTCAGTTCAATTTCTATTCTTGCTATTCTTCCCGATTTCTGGAGTTCTCGAAGGTCGAGTTCAGAGCCAAACAGCCCTTCTGTTTGACCAAAAACCGCTCCGATCACGTCAGGTTTTTCGACAACTCCCTCCACTTCGAATTTGGCACGGATAACATACTTTACCGTAACCGTTTGCGAAGAACCCATTAATTTTCACCTCAATCACGAATTTAACCTCATTACAGTTATGAGATGCTTTACGTTTAATTGGCTTGTACCTCTTATACTTTACTACTTTGTCCTCCACATTTTTTCTTCAACGTTTCCATGTAGGTTGCTAGACCTTCAACGTCTTTCAAGTCTCGACCCACGAGACCTAGAAGTTTTCTCCAAAAGAGCGAGTTGGGCTTTATCCTCATCTTTTCAAGGTGTTGCGTCAGGCGTTTAGTCCATTCCCTGCCACGCTTGTCGAAGTCCATCAGAAGGACGACTTCCCGCTTTCCTGTTCTCTCTACCTCGTTAAGAACATCTAGGAGGGACTTTCCCGAGGTTTTGGCTGAGATGATGTTGCCATTCACGTTTAGTCTCTGCAGGGAGTTTACATCGTTTTTTCCCTCTACAATTATTGGGATGCCTTTAGCTGATTTTTTTGCAAGTCTCTCGAGAAGTTTCATGATTTTTTCGGTTCTTTTCTCTAGTTTAGTTGACAAAACCCTTACCTTGTGATATCTATTTCCATCATCTTCTTCAAAGTTTGCGGATGCCTATGGAAGTGTTCTCTGACTGGTTTCAGAATTTCCGCGAGGGCTTCTGCGACACCGTTCTTCAAGTCAAGTGGGTGAAGCTTTCCCTTTAGATAAGCCTTCTCCGTCTCGTCATAGGTTTCGTATCTTTCTGGACCACCATACTTGGATGGTCGTTGGATGTCTAGACTTTCCTTCTCCGCGAATATCACGTATTTGGCCAGTTCAAGCACTGGGTTTCCCTCAGTCTGCTTAGGTGGGCAGTAGGCCGCCCTCACCTTGGCTCTAACATCATCCGGCGTGTCGTGTATGAATATGCAGGTTTGGGGCATGCTCTTGCTCATTTTTGAGCTGATCTGTAGGTTTATGTTGGTATCTTCGTCAAACCGCTTTTCCAGCTTTTCAGGTTCCTGCAGTCCCATGAGGAGGTGAGTGTGAATGAACACTGTTTTTTTCCAAGTGGAGTTTTTCGGCAATGTCCCTCGCCAGCATGTGTGCTTTTCTTTGGTCCATGCCCGCGCAGGCTACGTCGAGGTTCATGTGGAAGATGTCGGCCGCTTGCATGCAGGGGTAGTAGACCCAAGCTGTTTCCATGTCGGTTAGGTCGGTTTCTCGACCCATAATTGGAAGCGCTCGCCAGGTTCTTTGCAACGAGGAGTTTTTCGCTATGCGAATTACTTTCTCCCAGTATTCTATGTCCTTGGCTATGTCAGAAGCCCAAACGTACCGCACGCTGTCCGGATTTATGCCAAGTGCAGTGAAGCACTCCTTGAAATATTCGCCACAGGCGCGAATGTTTTCCATGTTGCCGTCCAGCTTGTTGTTTATCCAAGAGTGCCAGTCGGCCAGAAAAATGATGAAATCGAAGCCAGCCTTCACCATGTCCTTGATTTTGGAGCCGCAGACTAGTCCCATCCCAACATGCATGAGACCGCTGGATTCGAATCCCCAGTAGGCTTTGGGCTTATCTTTGGTTTCCAGCAGCACACGTAATTCTTGGAGAGTTATAACCTCCTCTGTGTTTCTCGTGACTAGGGTTAGTCTGTGCTCTAGGTCCAAGCCTTATCGCCTCTTAGTTTTTCGATGTCTTTTAACTTAAAAGTTCTTGTCGCGGGCGCTGTTTCCCACGTAACTAACACTCAGCCTCACAGTTGGAGCCTCACGCTCCTCTCAGCGGAGCTCTCTCTGACGTAGGTTATTAGAGCGCCCGCGCCCACCGTGTCCCACGCCTGGGTAAACCCTCTATCATGAGTGGATGGAACACCCGCCTCTGTTGGGTCCGTCTGCATGGGCCTTTTCAAGGTTCCGGTGGGATTCCGTTCTTGCTCGTTTCATCGCCACTATTAAGAAAAAGAGTGGACGGAGATAAATCTTCCCTAGACTAACAGACGAGGTTTTTCAGATTTCTTCGAGGTCTATTTCAAAGGCACCCACCGGGTTTTCAAGTTCAAAGTTGCTGATGACCTCTGGATGAACCTCTCCAAGGACGCCAACCTTCCTGCGTTTGACATAGATAGTTGCCGCCCTTCCCTGTAGAAAGCTTGGATGCCTCGTCGCTTTCACCTCCCACCGTTTTGCGCCGAGGTTAGCGAGTAACGCCTCTGCAATGGACTTTATTTCGGTGAAGTTTGCGGTTGAGTGGGAGGAGACACCAGCTACATGCAATCGCCGTTCACTGCGGGTTTCGGTTTTCCTATTGATCCTTATCACGTCAGAAACTTCGAAGAGTCGTTGAGGATAGCTTTGATGCTTGTTATCAATCAGATTCTTCATTAGACTGGGTAGCAAGCGTTCTCTGGCTATAGAGTATTCTGTGGAGACGGGGTTCGCCAGCTTAACCATGCCTCCGCCGACTTTCTGTCTCATATTCTCGTAATGGGCGACTTCGTTGGTGAGGATGAAGTTCATAACTTCTGTGAATCCCAGTCCGATCATCACTTGTCGGGCGCGATTCGCCTTCTTGCTTGCGGTATGTTGTTTGCCCGTTGTCATCGTCGCCAGCCTAGTTGGTTTCATTCTGAAGTAGCCGTAGCCAATAGCAACTTCTTCAACCAAGTCAATCTCGTGCATAATATCGATTCGGTACACGGGAATCAAAACCTCCAAAACGCCTTTGCTCATCTTTTTTACGTCAAGTCTAGACTTTCTGAGGCTTTGTATAACCTTAGATTCTGAAAGCTTGAAACCCAGCAATCTATTAGCGTAATCTGTTCTCAACTTCATTCGTTGAGGTGTCAGATCAGGCGAAACAACTGTGCGATCTGGATAATTAACGCTGACACTTTCAAGGGACGCGCCCATATCTACTAGGGCAGTGACCAAAACATTCAAGCTTCTCGCAATCGCTTTGTANTCGGTACCAGTTACATCGATGAACAGGTTTTTTGTNTNGCTGTCTACCCGTGTCAGTTCCCCGTTTATGATTGGCGGAAAAGAGAGGACCTGTTCCTTGCGGTCTATGATTAACGGATACNTTGGAGCCCAGTCCACGAGGTGGCGATAGCCAACACCCTTTTCATGTCTCTCCAAAATNTCTTGCAGGCTCATTTCTTGTGTTTTGTCTAGAGGAACAAACCTCACGGCGTTTGGCTCACGGGCTACGTAGCTGAATGGCGGTTGAACAACATCCATGTTGTGCACGCCTATTGAAACCTTCCTTCTGTCTCTGCCCACGCCCCAGTGTAGGTCTTCCTGTATCTCCATAAGCTCTCGCACCGAATCGTAGTCCAAAGTTATGTTGCGTATTACCGCGGCCAAAACGTAGGGCCTCACCTCTGAAACGCTTGGATCCACGTTCAGAGCGGTTTTTCCTTCTTTCATTTCGTATTCGGGTAGTCCGGTTTTCCATCCTCTGAGCCCGCTGTAGCCTCGTGCGATTCCGGCGTGGCTTGAAAAGTCAACGCGGTTTGGGTTGAATTCAACTTTTACATAGTCTGGTCCAACTTCTTCTATGTCTAATCCCATCCAAGGAAGCCATTTAGCCATCTCCTCTACGGTGATTGGGCGGCTGACTGCTGAGGAGAAGCGGTCTCTATAGAGGGTGATCACCGGCATATGGGGGTCCTCCTGATCCAGCCTAAATCGTTTTTATACAGGAATCGCATGTCGTCTACGCCTAGTTTTAGCATTATCAGGCGTTCTAGTCCTCCTCCCCAGGCCAGCACTGGGTGCTTTATGCCGAGGGGCTCCACAACCTCAGGTCGGAATATGCCCATTCCGCAGAGTTCCATCCAAGCTTTGAGTTCTGGAACGTAAACTGTGGATTGGGCCGACGGCTCTGTGTAGGGGAAGTAGCTTGGCCAAAACTGAACTTTTCTCAACCCGAGTTTGAGGTAGAACTCCTTCAGAGTTCCCATCAGATCTCGCATTGTCACGTTTCTGTCCATGACTATTCCCTCGATCTGATGGAACTCTGCTAGGCGTTTGTAATCCACCTTCTCGTTGCGATACACGCGGTCCACCGAGAACACCTTGACTGGAGGGTCCTTGTGTTCAGCGAGGTGGCGGATCGTCACTGAGGTTGTATGTGTACGCAGTATGAGCCTCTTTGCCTCGTCGAGGCTCCAAGGGTACTCCCAGCCCCTTGATCCCGTTTTCCAGCCGTCTTCATGAGTTTTAGCCACGGCATTCACGATTTTTCTGCTGGGTAACTGTCCTTCTCTTGGGTGTGCGACGTAGAAGGTGTCTTGCATCTCCCTTGCGGGGTGGTCTTGGGGCTGGAAAAGGGCGTCAAAGTTCCAGAAGGCGGTTTCAACGATTGGGCCTCGAATTTCGGTGAAGCCCATCTCGAGGAAAATTTCCCTAACTCTCTGGATTACCTGTTGTACTGGGTGGATTTTTCCGGGATAGACAACTGGGCCCGGCGCCGTAACGTCAAAACGCCTGAGTTTCACCCTGCGCCACCTTCCTGTGTGAATGAGTTCCGGAGTTAACTGGCTGACTTCCTTGACCATTTCAATTCCCTGCTCAACCAGTTCCCAGCCGTCCTCAGTTAGCTCCAGCTCTCTGAGAGTTTTTTCATGCATCTCTACGAGTTTTCTTCTCCTCAAAGCGGGAAATGCGTCTCGCAGTTGCTTGCTCAATTTCTCAACAATTAGTGAGCCTTCCTCATCTAAGAGCGATAGAAGTTTTTCGTCGACCCCTGTCGGCGGCTCTTCCTGTGTTTTGAGCACGCGTTTCTTTTTCTCTATGGTAGCCCAGCCCTTACGGTGTACCCATCCCAAAGCTATGGTTAGAAACTCCTTTTCCAGAGCTGACTCCTTCACCACTTTCTCAATTGAGGCCTCTCCACCCAGCTTCAATAGTCCGCGGATCAGGCGTCTTTCTGGAAGCTCCTTCTTTGCGTGGTGTTTTCCTTCCTCGTTTAGCTTGATCACCGTCTGCTTTTTCTCGTGGATTCGTGTCAGTTTCTTTGTCGTCAGAGATAGAGCAGCTCGCATTACTGCGGCGTGGGCTAAGCCGCTGGCTTCAACTATCTGATCGACGGGCGCTTTTCCTCCGACCTTTTGCAGCGCGAGCAGGGTTTTTTGTTCGTGTGCCCGAAGTTCAGCCACCGCGTTTCCCTCCAAAGTCTGCTGGCTCTAGCTTTACTGTTATGATAAAGCAATAATATTACCTTTCTTTTGCAGGGTGTTTATTTAGATTGCTGAATATCGATTACGAGAAGAAGGAGTTCAAATGCGTTGCGAAATCTGTGCACGCGCACATCGAAATGTACTTCTTTAGAGTTTCTGAATCATTCGTGAGCGCGTACTTCTTTGTCGATATTCAGGCGCGCGCAAATCTTGAAGGAAAAAGGATGCGCACAAAAAAGATGGAAGGTGTTTTCCTGATGACACTTCAAGCTATCTAGATTTCTGATAGGCTTCTATGAACCTCGCTGTTGTCATTTTTTAAGCAGAGCAAGAACATCCGCCTCAAATATGGGCACGAACTTGAACTTTACCTCAGGCGTCCAGAAGGCCACTTCGTTTAACAATTGCTGAGGAGTTGCTTCAAATATCTCAAAGGATTTAGCCTCTCCGCCCATATCATGTTCTGGAAAGATTGACGTTGGATACTTGTCAGGGAACTTTTTGTCTTCTTCCTTGTACAGCCTTTCTTTTTTAAGTATCTTATCAGAGTCCTCAAGGCAGTACTCCATAAACGATATGTACTTCATTTTTTCACCTCCCCTTTTGATCATTGGTACCTTTAAACAGCCCCACCTCGGCTGTTGAGGGATAAACTCGTATATTATGTGGAAATATCCCTACGTATTCTCTCTTCTTGCGACACAACAAAATTTAACATTTTTGGTAAAAACAACATTCACGCCCACGGTGGTCTATTTCTATTTCTGCAGAAATAGAAGGCAGTTTACAAGTTGCACGCGCATTTGCGAGGCATTTGGAGAGTGGTCAGGATGTGTTAAACCACACGTCCCGTATCAAACGAAAACGATGTTGACGATTCAGTCTTGTGAGGTCGCGCTTCCGAATTTTTATATTCTAGGTTTACCTGTTTAATATTGTATAATGGCACTTTAGTGATTGAATTGATAAGGGAGAAGAGAATTTTCTGGTT
>JGI24422J19971_10000674_pt1 | contig 19490 bp, 22 predicted proteins | sample DeeMarSWOR152_54_FD_19971 | JGI IMG/M metagenome (IMG submission 19971) | reverse complement strand
GCAAAGAATGGGCTCGGAATGAATATCTACATAGCCAATGTGTCAGATGAGACCACCGAGGAGGCCTTGCGACAGGCTTTTGAGGCCTTCGGGCGGGCGGCATTCGTGAACATTGTTAAGGACCGGTTCAGGGGCCAATCAAGCGGATTAGGATTTGTGGATGTGTTAGCCAAAGCTGAGGACGGGTCCGCGCTCGAGGGCCTGAACGGCAAGGAGTTGAAGAAACGCGAAGCAATAGAAAGCTTGCTGAGCCTTAGGGACAAGTGTATACATAGGGAGAGATCACTATCTAAGGTGGAAGCGACAATGTCAACCATGCAGCTGTCAGCCGTGGCTACTGTTGCAGGCAAAAAGCGAGGCTGAGTGAAACTTCCCTTAACACCAAGACGAAGTGACGGGATGGCTAAATTAAACAGCGGGGGTAAGAAGAGATGAAGGATTTGATTGCATACCTGGCGAAGGCGCTCGTTGACAAACCGGAGGAAGTGGTGGTCACAGAGATCGAGGGAGAGCAGAGTTCTGTGATTGAGCTGAGGGTAGCCAAGGAGGATTTTGGGAAGGTAATTGGCAAGCAAGGGAGAACTGCCAGGGCGATGAGAACGATTCTTGGCGCGGCCTCGAGCAAGATGAAAAAGAGATGTATCCTTGAGATCCTAGAGTAGTTAAGCACGACGCTTCGGCTATTGGCAAACGGCGTGGAAACTGATTCTTGGAGTGCAATGCGCCGATGAAAGTGGATACCTGACCCTGTGCCTATGTGCTGGTGAGATTAAGGCCTCCTTAGTGCTTCAATTCGCACATACAGTCACGTATCTGAGCGTGAGAGAATGAAGCAAATGTTCACGCAATTTGGCCTTGAGCTCGGGGCCGGGAGGCTCGGAACGAAACAAAAGTCCCATGACCTGTAAAAATGTAAACATAGTGCTCTCCTTGCTAAATCGCGGTCAAGCGGACTGGCTTTCGTGACATCTCACGAAATGCCTCGTATCTGTGCCTCCCGATTTGTTCGTTTTCAATTCTCTCAAATTGCTCGGAGAGCCACGCCCGCTTTTGCTCGGAAAGTCCTATTCCTATTTGTGGTAAGAGCTCGGCGTTTTCTCTGCGTATGTGCTTTCTAAAGATCCCTATATACTGCTTCGGGATGTCCACGAGTTTAGACGGAGATAACTCGGTCCCCCCATAGAAGCCCTCTATCTGTGTTTTCATTTCTCTAACAAGCGTGCGGCCTGTTTGATGCTCTAAGCGCAATTCACCAATGAGACCTTTAATGCCAGGAATTTCGACATCCACAAGGGCTGGAAACAGAAACCTTTCCTCCTTCTCATGATGGCATTGGTCCACATAGACCTCAAGAAACGAGATAATCCTTTCTAAGGGCTCTCTTAGGCCCTCCTCGTTTTTCTTAATCCGCTCACATATTTTTTGTAGGACCGTGAAAATCCTCATGCATGCGGCATGCTCCTCCCTGAGATTTTCCTTCGCGTTCATTCCTCCGTCTCCTCGACTCAACCAATGGCCTCGGGAGCACCTAGTCCCCGTAATGCGAGTCTTCTAACCTTGGAAATGGATGGTCTATCGAATTAACACAAGCAGGTCAGGCTCCAAGAGGAAAGATCATTCCTCCACAATAATCGCCCCCGGTGCGCATTCCACGGCAGCCTTCCGAACTAGTTCCTCCAAGTGCGTAGGGACCTCATCGACCAATACACGAGAGACCAATTGATCCTCATCGTACTCGAAAACCTCCGGGCAGACCTTATTGCAATTCCTGTCGCCCATACATAGATCATAATCTATCCTCACCTTCATATGTGCCTCCCGAAAGATGTGATGTCCTCAATTCATACAGAAGATCGCGCACTTGGACAACGATTTTTTTGAAACCGATTATTGCCTTACCCCCGTAAGATAATGACAAGCGTCTTTTCTCCTTGCCTTGACACCACTGAGGGATATTGATGTCTTTTTTGCATCCGAATTAGGCAGCCGTTTTGAGCCTGCTACCTTCCGCTGATCCAGGCGGGCGCCCGTCTTAACTATAGACATCTCGATTGAAAGAAGTGGGCGTCACCTATAAGCGTCAGACCCTCTATTCCAGCCGGTTCTCGCAGGAAAATGCTTTGCCCTTAATTAAAACCTGCCCGCTGCCGATACATTCAATGAGACGGTGTGGCCTAAGCACCTACTGATAGAAGAGGGACCTCCCCGCTCAGCTTTGGTCAACAGTAGCTGGGCTGTAGGGGATCGTTTCACTAAGTTGGTAGGTTGGCGGGAGTTCAATTCCTTTTTTTGAGTCTTGTCGGATGCTGGAGGGGAGCAAATTATGACAAAAAGTGAATTTCTGGGAAAAAGGGTAAATTTCGACAGACTTAAGGATATCTTCTACCGCGAAACCAATGCGGGAGACGTTCATTACAAGGTCTTTCTCAAAGACTATGACTTTGAACATGCAGATCAGAAGAGCGGTATGAATTTCTTTTCGCTCGTACTGAGAGTCGACGGGGATAAGCTGGCCGACATAAAGAAAATCGGTCACAGCCATATGTGCAGCGGTGAAGGCACAGATAGTGATCTGAGGGCATTTCCCTTCAGCAGTCTGGAGCGAGAGGCGAAACTGATACTTAGCGACGTTGTGGAGTAAGAGGTTTCAGTTTCCGCACCCTTGGAAAAGGGATCAAGCCTAAGTCTGGCTTCTACTGAAACCGCCAAGATCCTCCCCTCCTTTAAAGGGGCCCTGCTAAATTTGCCAAACGGAACCCCATTCAACAGGGTGGGACATGAATAGTGTTTTTCTTTAGGGCTCATGGGGGCCTCAAACCCCACAATAATGAGCACACCATTCTTGAGGTAGTTCAGGGTTGCCGAACCCTTCTAGCTGAAGCACCGTCCGGAAGCACTGGATTCTTCGCTTTTCAGGGCTCCAAACCGCAGCACAGCTACCTATTCTCCTCGACTGGAATAACACCTCCAATTCTAGCTAGCCACCTGGTCTTGATCTTTATCGAGTAATTCCCCCAATCAGCGTTGTCATCATGTGGTGAGGAGAAAAATCACATTGAGGTCATCAAATCTTGGGGCATGAATACGTTTGACACCGTTATTCCCATCCTCTATATTTTTTCCAGGCATAGGCGAGTCCTTTCGATCTTCCCTAAATGAAGGCTGGTCAGCCAGGATGATAAGATCATGCTTACATCCGAGATTCCGGTCGGTACTCCTGAGAATATGGACTCGATTGTCATAATGAGAATCTTATCAGCAAGCAGGGGTTTTTTATGGATCCAAAAATGCTGTTTTATATTGGAATCATCCTCGGATTAATCGGTGGGGTCGTTTTGACCTTGCTCTTTGTGAAGGTGAAATCCTTATTCTCATCAAGTGAAGTCAGAAGGCTCAGCAGGGAAAAAAAGAACCTTGAAAAAAGGCTTCAGGAAAAGGATAGCTATATTGATGAAATGATGGGCCATGCAGAAAAACTGGCCCATAATTTCAGCACTAAAAAGCTCTCTGACCGAAAAGACTCGTAAGTTGACCTGACAGATAGCTCACCGGTCAAAACCCTGTACCTTCACTCTCAAAAGTAAAGCAGTATAATGTAAACGGGGGCACTAAAATGGAGGAAAGAAAATTGAGCATCCCCGGGGCTCTTGTTGGAGCCTTAATTGGCCTCGGGGCCGAGATTGCTCTCCGTGAAATGACGGGCCTTGATGTCATCGAGGGTATCTTGGAGATCATAGGGGCTGGCTTCGGACTCATACGGATTGACAGGAGAATCTATGAATCAACTGTGAAGCTTCTCAAGGGAGTGGATATTCGGCCCGATGATGATTATCAGCGTGTTCTGCGGAGAATTGACGAGCTCACCGTGGACCTTCCTGAACTTCGTGAAAGTTTTCTCAAACTGATGGAGGCAGGTGTGCGTGCAAAGACAGCCTAATCAATTATGATTGGTCTCGGAACTCTCTTTAGAATGCTTAAAAGGGTCCTGGGTAAGCCTCTTGAAAATACCGGGGCTTTGCCGACTCGGTACTACTTGCATGAAATTCTGCGATCACTTGACCATGATAATATTGGAGAGGCGGTCAAACTCCTGAGGATGTCGAAGGGAGCCCTGATTGATAAATCGAGATGGGAAATGGTTCGCCAGCAGGTCGTTTTTCGGTGTCGGGTTTTAAAAGATGGTCACAGCAGGCGCATCGGTTCGATCGAGAAAAAAATCAGGGAACTCAGAAAACATGGGAAACTCCCCTGGCAGTGGTTTCAAAAAAGGCCAGTCGAAAAGCTGGGGCAGTATGAAGAAACCCTTGCCTTAGAGAAAAGAGCACAGGCCCTGCTCGAGAAATACGAAATTGAACTAAAAGAGATTGGTAAAAGGTAAAAATTGCGAGAAGAAGGTCCAATTTACCTCACGCTTACGCGGCACCGAGGTGTGTCTGTCTCGCTTCGAACCGGATACTGGCCGTTCTGCTAGGAGCGGGGATCTAATATGAGGAAAAGCAAGCCTAGCATAAGGCTGGGCTGGAAAGGAGGAAAACAATGTTTAAGGAGTTTAAGGAGTTCGCGATGAGGGGGAACGTGGTTGATATGGCTGTCGGAATCATAATAGGTGCAGCCTTCGGTACAATCATCAAGTCCCTCGTTTCAGATGTTATTATGCCGCCTATTGGTCTGCTTTTGGGCAACGTCGATTTCAGCAATTTTTTCATAGTCTTGAAAGAGGGGTCAATCGCCGGACCCTTTGCTTCGCTTGCCGACGCTCAGAAGGCCGGCGCCGTCACGATCAACTATGGTGTTTTTATAAATACCATCATTAGTTTCATTATTATAGCCTTTGTGGTGTTTCTCTTAATCCGCTTTATCAACAAACTTAAACGAGAAGCGGAAGCTCCGCCTGCCGAGCCGACAACTAAAGAGTGCCCTCACTGTCTGTCAACAATCCCTATCAAGGCGACGCGTTGCGCGTATTGCACAGCACAGCTATAGGCAAACTGGAATTATGAGATGCTGAGAGTTTAGAACTGGGGCTCGGATGCAAGGCCCTCCCCGCGGGAGAACTTTCCGTTGGTACCACCGTGGAAGAAACGAGCCCTTCCGGTTTGAATAGGTTCTACTTCATCTTTTGGAGCCGCGGTGAGATAACTACATCGATCCGCCGGTTTATAGCGCGGCCTTCTGCCGTTTTGTTTGATGCCAAAGGCTGCTCGGATCCGTATCCCACGGCAGAGATTGCCTCATACGTGAGGGTCCCATTTGCCACGAAATACTCGCGAACAGCTTCAGCTCGTCGCTGGGATAAGTTTTGGTTGAGCACGTCTGACCCCGTGCTGTCCGTATGTCCTTCAATAACAACATCCGGCTCGCCGAAAGTGCGAATGGCTCGCTGAATCTTGCTAAGCAGTGCATAATTGCTTGGCAGGATAAAGGCCTTGCCAACGGGAAATTGAATGCCCCTTAAACGGATAACCAGCCGATTTCCCTGTTTGTAGACTTCCGCCTCATCCAGGCTAAACAAGGTCTGGACCTCACTGAACAATTGCTGAAACCGCCTTTCTGCCGCCAACCGCTCCTTTGCAGTTTGTTCTTCCCGGGTCTTCCCCTCCAAGGTGGCGATCTGCACCCGCATGTATTCAATGTCTGCCTGCTGGCTCTTCACCTTACTCACCATGAATTTGTGATCTTCCTGCAGGGCGCCAATAGAGCCGACGATATTTTCGACCTGGGTTTCGAAAGCTTGGTCACGCATATCCGGAGCAGAGACCTTCCTGGCCGTCTGATGCAGCATTCCCTCGAACCATAGCGTGATCTGCTCAGGCTCCATCGTCTGGATTTTCTTGCTCTGCTGCATAACCTGATTAAGTCGGCGAGCCTCAAAGAGTGCCTCGCTGACCTGTTTATGAATCTTTTCCTTCTGGTAACGATGCTCTGAGATAAATGCATCAACCTCCCTCACCTTGTCCTGTGAAGTTTTGAACGTCTTTGGGGCGATTTTCCGTGCGCCGCTTTTTTCCGCCTCGTTGATGAGCTTACGGACCTCGTCAAGGTCCCCCTTAATCGCCCGCAACTCAAGTTCATCAAATGCCCTGATGACTTTCAGTCGATTCTTTCGCGCCAACTCCAGGTTGTCTTTCTCAACCGCTCTCGTCAGCTTGAGGAACTGCTCCTCAGCTTCAGCATAATCCTCGCCCAAGTTGGCCGCACCTGCAGCACGAGCTAAGTCACGGGCCTTGATGACATCTGCCAATTCGGTTCTCACCAGATCACCCAACTCCTTGGCTCGCTGAAGCTGGGCTCGTCCATAGGCAACGTTCTTCAGAATTTTAGAAGGATCATCCTTAAACTCAAGCCCTTTCTTGGCCCTGTAGAGTGAAGCGTCGGCCTTGCCAAAAGATTCTGGTGCCAAGACATTGAGCTGATTGTTTCTTGCTTTGCTGATGTCCTTGTCCAAGCGGTTAACCTCCTCTGCTGGATCTTGTGAGATGGTAACCGGCTCCGTCCGGAGTGTCCTTCCCGCGCAGGCACCCAGCAAACACAATGCTGCGGTGAGCACTGCGATGGTTCCAATGCTTCTACTAGCTAACATCCACTTACTCCTTTCCACTACCTTAGATTTAAGGCGAGGGGCGAAGGAAGTCCCCAGCCTCTTCTCATGCCACAATCAAACCTCCCCGCCAAAAAGGTCGCGTCGAACCTTAATGTGTTGACACCGGCCTGAAAACCGGTTTCAATAAACCAAGCTGCCAAACAATTCTATTATAGAATATACCGCGATTTATACAAGCTTTTCTGGATACTCCCTATTAGCTGAGCTTACGAGCAGCAGTGAAACGGGAGAGCGGAACGTATATAAAAAGGGGAAAGCACCATGACCGTATTTGACAACAGCGAATATGATAACCACGAGCAGGTTCTCTTTTGTCGCGACACAGAAGCAGGCCTCTTCGCCATCATTGCTATCCACGATAACAGCTTGGGGCCTGCTGCAGGGGGCTGTCGAATGTGGCCTTACGGCTCCGCTGACGAGGCACTGACCGATGTGCTGCGGCTTTCTCAGGCCATGAGCTACAAGAATGCGCTGGCCGGTTTGCCCTTGGGCGGCGGGAAGTCGGTCATAATTGGTGACCCGAGTAAGGATAAGACCGAAAAGCTCCTAACTTCATTTGCCCGGTTTGTTCAGCGCTTAGGCGGGCAGTACTACACAGCTGAGGACGTCGGCATTGGTATCAACGATGTGGAGATTCTGGCGAGGGCAAGTGATTATGTTTTCGGTCTAACCACAACGGGTGACCCCTCCCCTTTCACGGCCCGTGGCTGCTTTGAAGGCATCAGGGCCGCCGTGAAGCACAAACTTGGCCGCGACGGTCTCGAGGGTCTTGAGGTGGCCGTGCAAGGCATTGGGAACGTAGGGCGTTTCGTCTGCAAAAATCTGCATGAGGCTGGTGCTAAGCTTATCGTCGCCGATGTGAATCCAGAAGCAGCAGACTACGCGGTTGACACTTTTGGGGCAAGGGCAGTTGCCCCAGAGGAGATCTACGCACAGGATGTGGATATTTTTTCCCCTTGCGCCATGGGCGGGGTACTGAGCGATGACACCATTCCACAACTCAAAGCCAGCATCGTTGCGGGTGTGGCAAACAACCAATTGGTCGAAGCACGACACGGTCAACTGCTCCATGACAGGGGCATTCTATATGCGCCAGACTACGTGATTAATGCGGGCGGAATGTTAAACGCCTCAGGGGATATCTTTGGACACTACGACGTCAACCAGGTGATGGAACGCGTCACAGGCCTGTTTGAGGTGACGTTACGGATTTTTGAAATGGCTCAGCAAGAAGGGCGGCCCACCTCTGAGGTTGCCGATGACCTGGCCCGACAAAAAATCGCGGCTGGAAGGACATCGAGGGAATAGTAAATTTTCTGGGAATCGAACCCTTCCTTTTGCCACAACCACATCATCGCCACATGTTGACATACCGCCTGAAAAGTGACTGTAATAAAACATCTTGTTGGGACTCCCGTACGTAACGATAGCAGTCTAGCTCTTTAACTGAGGGCCAAAAGATTTCAGCTTGACACCCACATATCTTTCTCCTAGCATTAGGTGAAAAATAGTATTCTTTCCAGAATCTCTCGGCACTCACAAGTTCATTAGAGCCCTTGTCTGTTGTGTGAAACAGCATTGTGGGGGAATGATGGGTCGGCCACACAGGGAGAGCTTAAACTTCCTCGGGCATCTTGGCTGCCTTCACATTGGGCTTCTCGGAACCAACCGCAGTTCCATACATAACCATACTCCCGTACTGAGACAAGGTTTTTTAAAGCCAGGGCTTTTCTAATAACCTCACCAAAAAAGAAAGGAGGTTGACATGAACCGTAAACTTCTTTGGACCCTGATCATCATCACAGGTGTACTGATGGTGATCGGAGTTTCTGGGATGGGAGACGCCGCAGCAGCAAAGGAGGGTAAACCGATCATCGTTGGAGCTCCAGTTCCACGGGCCAGTGCGTACGGTCAGAATGGTGAACGAGGCTTGATCATGGCCGTTGAGGAGGTTAATGCTGCAGGCGGAGTGAACGTCAGTGGTGTGATGCGTCCAATTCAGCTTGAAATTATTGACAGCCGTGATGAGGAGCCGGGTGTGCCCACAAGTGAGGTGCTCCTTGCTATAGAAAAACTGATACTACAGAAAAAGGCCCAGGTGATCATTGGCGGGCCCTGCATGTCCGAGTGTAGCATAGCGGCAATGGATCTGTTTGCGAGGTATAAAACGGTTGATATCGTATCCATCGGCACCTACACACCAACCTGGGACGCGAAGGTCGCTAAGGATAGGGAGAAATACAAGCATTCGTTTAGAGAAAGTGGCAGCGTGAAGTGGTACATCAAAGAGGCCATCGACCTTATGAAAAAGATCAAATCGGATTATGGTTTTAATAAGCTCTTCGTTTCCATAGACGATAGCCTAATGTGCCGCACGGCCGCGGGCATTGTGGAAAAACTGGCCGTAAAGACCGGCTGGGAAATCGTCGGCCATGATAAGCATCCCATCGGGACCACGGATTATTCCGCCGCATTGAGCGATTGCAAGAGGTCAGAGGCGCATCTGCTCTTCATGTGGGCCTACTCACCGGAAACCTCTATACTTTTGAAACAGTGGGCAGATATGGAGGTCCCCGCGCTCCCCGTGGGATTCATTGGTGCTGCTGAAGACCCCGGTTTCTGGGAGGCAACCAACGCAAAATGCGCCTATACCACTGTCACGCTTTCCGAGACGGGCTGCGTCCCTACCAATGCAACCCCGCTCGCGATGATATTTTATAACAGCTTTAAAAAGAGGTGGGATGTGGAGCCCCGCAGCACCGGGTGCGTCAGTGCTTATGAGTCGGTTTACGTGCTGAAGGATGCAATCGAGAGGGCAGGAAGCCTGGACCGTCTTGCCCTCATAGCCGCTCTTGAGAAAACGAACCTTCCCGCAGTGCGGGGAACAATCCGATTTGACCAGAACCATCAGATCGTATATGGGTATGATCCCAAGACCAGCGTGTTAGGCTGTTGGATACAATGGCAGGATGGCAAAAGAGTTCAGGTCTTCCCTGAGGTAGCCGCGACCGGGACAATCAAGATGCCCCCGTGGTTGAAAAAATAGACATCCAGGAGGTCCGAGCAAGCCCCTCCGTGTGAGGAGGGGCTTGTTTCCATTTTTGACACTATGGATGTGCTCATATATGGCACCGTTAACAGCGTCGTATTTGCCCTCATAGCCCTGGGGTTTACCCTGGTCTATGGCGTAAGCAGGGTGCCTAATTTTGCCCACGGGTCCATATATATCCTCGTGGGTTTCTTGACTTGGAGTTTTGTAAATGATCTCAAGATGAATTACGCGTTCGCTATTGTCGTATCCCTGGCTATAGCAGCAGCAATCGGCCTTTTCATCTATCAATTCATACTCATCCGGCTCAGGGGCATGCCCACCTCCGAGATCATCGCCTCCTTTGCAGTGAGCCTCATCATATTGGAAGGTCTGCGAATGCAGGGAATCGCCGGATTTAAGGGGTTCATTGGTCCATTTTATGTCTTACGGCCGTTCATTGAAGGCAAACTCAAAATTGCCGGTGTATTCGTGGATTATCAGCGACTCATCATCATCGCGGCTGGAGTTGCGCTGGTCATAGTACTATGGCTCTTCACCCACCACACCAAGATGGGCCTGTCGCTAAGAGCCATTGCCCAGGACGAACAGGCGGCGATGATGCTCGGGGTAAACTCCGATCGAATGGCCATGATATCCCTCTCCATAGGGTCCGCCTTGGCCGGTCTGGCCGCAGTGACCATCCTTCCACTTGGCAATATTACCGCTGAAACGGGATATAGGGTCCTCATCTATGCCCTTGCTGTTTGTATCATTGGTGGCCTTGGAAGTTGGGTAGGGGCAGTCTTGGCATCCTTTGTCATCGGATTCGCCATGAAGCTCAGTACGGCTATCTTTGGAGCGATGTGGGAATCAGTGGTGCTCGTGGGAACCATTATCCTGATATTACTGTTCAAACCCTCGGGGCTGCTAGGCAAACAGAAAGAGCTGGAGGAAAGGGTATAAGGGTTGACTACTGAAGCTCGACGCAAAGAGCGATTAGACAGGAGCATAAAGGTCCGAACCGAAACCCTCTACGCCTTAACCTCGTGGCGGGAGATGGGCTATCTTTTTGTGCCTCGGTTCGTGTTAATCGCAGGGCTGCTCTTGCTCCCCCTTATCTTGGGTATGTACTGGCAGAGGGTACTGTGCACGGCTGGCATCTATGCATTGCTCGCCTTAGGTTTTGACTTTCTGGCCGAATACGTGGGCCTGGTCTGCCTTGGCGGAGCCTTTTTTATCGGCTCGGGCGGCTATATCTCCGGCCTTCTGAACGCCCATTTTGGATTCCCACCGCTTTTGTGTATCCCAATCGCCACAGTGGCCGGGGCCGCGGTCAGCACGCTGGTTCTACTTCCTTGTCTCCGGCTGCGCGGCATCTATTTTGCCATTATAAGCTTCATGTTTCCCCTGTTTGCCGTCTATATCATCATAGCCCTCAATGTCTTTGGAGGAACTGAGGGAATTAGCGCCTTGGACATATTGCCAAACACGTGGGTTGAACAATATCTCATCCTAGGAGTTATCCTTTTCGCGCTGTTTGCGTTCAGGAGACTCGTTAGTGAAGACATTGGACTCATCTGGCGTGGCATCAAGGATAATGATCAGGCCGTCAAGGCCTCCGGGGTAGATATAACCGCATACAAGACCAAGGCGGTGTTCATTGCAGCCTTAATTGGGTGTTTTGGTGGAGCCTATCTGAGCCATCTTTACGGGTGGCTGGGAATCTCGCTGTTTGCCATGGACTTCTCAATACTGCCTATTGCTGCGTCCGTGATGGGGGGCATGGGAACCTTAGTGGGACCGGTGTTGGGAGCTTTTATCCTAACGCCCTTGTCCGAGCTCCTGCGCGGTTTCGGCCAGCTCAGGGTCGTCCTTTACTGTCTGATACTGATCGGATTTATTGTGTATAAGCCTGAAGGGTTTATGAACGTCCTTCAACGAAAATACCACCAATTTGAACGTTGGGAAGTAGTGTAAAGGTGGGCGAGGAACTTCTCCAAATAGAAAACCTAAGCAAGGCATTCGGGGGGGTTCAGGCTGTACTGGGGGTGAGCTTAACGCTCAACAGGGGAGAAATTCTTGGCATCATCGGACCCAATGGCTCAGGAAAGACCACGCTCGTCAACCTTGCCACGGGTTTTGTCAAACCCGACTCAGGGAAGGTGACTTTCATGGGAAGAGATATCACCGGACTGCAACCCCACAAGATCGCAAACCTTGGTCTCACCAGAACCTTTCAGATCATGAGGCCCTATCACAGCCTGTCCGCTTTCAAAAACCTGATCATCCCCTTAAATTCCCCTCGCGTCCGACGGACAAGTAGCGGCAAGCTCGGCGACACGGACTCGGTAGCAATAGATATCCTCGAGGAGATTGGCTTTGAGCGTGATGCCCGTGTCCCTTATAAAACAGCTGGTTCACTCCCTCTGGGCTATCTCAAGCGTCTCGAGCTTGCTCGATGTATTGTCCTGAGGCCTGAGGTCATAATATGCGATGAGATCTTCTCGGGGCTCAGCATGTCCGAGATAAGCTCAGTGATACCCCTGCTTGAGAAACTGCAGATAGACGGGATCACGCTGATAATGATCGAACACCGCTTAAGGGAGCTCTTCCGGCTTGCCAACAGGGTTATCGTGCTGCATTTCGGTCAAATGCTTGCTGAAGGCGACCCAGGAGAGGTTATGGAGAATCAAGACGTTAAAGACGCCTATCTGGGAACGGAGCGATCAAAATGAGCCTCCTGGATGTCAGAGCCCTGATGGTATTCTATGAAAATGCCATAGCCATAAACAACGTGAATATGGAGAGTCAAGAGGGTGAAATCACAGGGGTTTTTGGCACAAACAGCGCGGGTAAATCCACCCTCATGTATACCATTTCAGGAATAATCCTGGATACCAAGAGAAAGGAGGAGCTCAGGGGTGGCGAGAGGATAACGATCCTTGGAAGCATATTGTACGATGGAGTTGACATCATCGCTATGGAGCCAAGCCAGAGGGCAAAGAGGGGCATTATCCTCTGTCCGGAGAGGCGCAGAATTTTTCAAGAAAGTAGCGTACTGGAAAACTTGAAAATAGGTGGAATTCTGGCTACACGGGCCCAGTCAAAGAAAACGCTTGACTACGTCTTTACCCTGTTTCCAGCACTAAAGGAGCTGAAAAGTAGAGAAGGGGGGTTCCTTAGCGGCGGCGAACAACAGATGCTCGCAATTGGCAGGGCATTGATGGCACAACCAAAGTTGCTTCTCCTCGACGAGCCCCTTCTCGGCCTAAGTCCAAAATTGGAGAATATACTCTCAGACGCGATTGAGGATATTAACAATCAGAGGGGAATTACCACTCTGATTGCAGAACAGTACGCCAGACCCATATTGCCCATTGTACATTATGGCTATGTGCTAGAAAATGGCGGAGCCGTCTTAGAGGGAACGTCCCAAGAGCTCATGGATAATCCCGATGTAAAATCCGCCTACTTCGGCCTCTAGGGCTCGCCTAAACCCTGATGGCTTTCTCGCCCTTACTGATTCGCCTTCGTTCCTCATCCCTTATTTCTCGCCTCAGGAGTTTTCCCACCTTGGATTTGGGGAGCATATCCCGAAACTCTAAGTACTGTGGTACCTTATAGGGAGCCAGCCTCTCCTTGCACCATTTCGTTAACTCAGAACCACTCACACCCCTCACGTCCTCCTTGAGCACGATGATGGCCTTGATACGTTCTCCCACCTTCTCATCTGGAACCCCCACCACGCATGCCCCTATTACGGAAGGGTGATCCTGAAGCGCCGCCTCGATCTCCGAACACGATACCCGGTATCCCTTATACTTGATGATGTCCGCGCTTCTGTCCACATAGTATAGCTGGCTATCCTCATCCATCCGAACGTAATCCTTCATCCTATACCAGATCTTACCGTCTATCTCCACATACGATGTGGCTGTTTCCTCCGGCTTTTTCCAGTAGCTCGTCGAGATGTATTCAGAGGTCACCAGGAGCTCGCCTGGCGTGCCTGTCGGAACCTCCTCTAAGGTCTCCGGGTCCACAATTCTCATTTCCCTGGAGGGCAATGCTCGGCCAATGCTTCCGGGTACCGGCTCGCTCTCCAAAGGACTCATGGCCGCAAAGCCCACCTCTGTAGAGCCATACACTTGGTATATGGGAACGCCGAACCTCTCCTTCCACCGGTTGTAAACCTCGAGAGGTAAGACATCTCCGCCACTCCAGCAATATCTGAGCGAACTCAGATCAAAGAAATCCAGTCGGTCATTCTCCAAGATCATGCGGTAAAGCGTGGGGGCGCCAAGAAAAAGAGTCCCCTTGTATTGCTGTATCGCCTGCAGGATGGCATCGATTTGGGGTATGGGCATCAATACCGCCGTATTTCCCCTACTTAAAACCATTCCCAGGATGACCCCTTGGGCCATCTGGTGGAAAAGCGGGTTTACCATGACAAAGACCTCTTCTCCGTCCGAGATATGCCCCTCTCCTACATCTCGAATCTCGTTGACAAAGGATACCATGCCCGTATGTGTGGCAATACAGCCCTTTGGAAAGCCTGTGGTCCCTCCGGTGTAAAGGATATAGCTAAGGCGCTCCCTTGGCTTGATCTCTACTTGCGGCGGGTTGGGGGGGTATTTATCGATGAGATTTTTAAAGGAATGGACCTCCTCGCCCCGCTCAATAACGCCGTTCGGCACCTTGTCAAACAACAAGCCGAACACGCGCTTATAAAAGGGGAGCAAATCCACGTAGTTTGTGACAATAGCTCGCTTAAGACAGGTATCGGGGAAGACCTCTTTAATATATCGAAAATTGGTATCCTGGCATAGGACCGTCTCGGCCTCAGAATCGCTAATAAGGTATCTCATCTCGTGCGGTGTATACATCGGTGAAACAGGTACGGGTATTGCGCCAATTTGCTGTGCCCCGAAATATCCGATAAGGAACTGAGGGCAATTGGGAATGTAGAGCATTACCTTATCGTTGTCCCTCACACCCAATTCGTACAGGGCCGTTGCGAACCGATCGATCAACTCCTTCATTCTCCTGTAGGAAACCCTCTCCCCAAGATATACGATTGCCGTCTTATCTGGATACTGTTCAGCCGCTCTTTCGAACCCGGCAATAACCAACTCGTCGTATGAGTCCATGGTTGCCCTTGTACTTGGCGTTCTCAAATAAAACTCCCTTGGCACATAGTCCTATTCGGGGCAAAGATAAATGCTCTTTGCCCTTTTCCCGTGACCATATGCTCACGAAATTGCGAAGCATAACTAACATATACAAGCCAGAGGATAAAATCAATCATTGCGAATTCCCTGACTTCGCCTTTTTTGCTTGACGAGCAAAAGCCTTCCTTCCTAAAATTTTTTTGGAGGAGAAGTGAGTTCCCCTTGCCTTTGAACCGAACACGGCGATTCGGACCGAGCTTCACCGGTGTGATCAGTGCTCCTATGACGTACCTCCCGGCAGATCTCGCGGAGTGTTCCGTTGAGTCATCGGCAATGGGAAATCGCTCTTCGCTCATAAAAAGCTTCAGATGGAGGAGATCGATGCGTAATTCGTCAGTCTTCATTTTCGTGTTTTTTGCGCTGACAACTGGTGCCTCAGCAGCAGACAATTACACCGGCACCTACGTGAGTGACCCCCAATTCGGACCGGTAACCTTAGTCCTGAGCCAGGATGCCCAGGGGCAAGTGCAGGGTACCATGAGCGGCACGGATATGGAACTGCGAATTCAAGGTGTTAGAGAGCCGCAGGGCATCGGCGGGACGGTTTCTGCGCACGGAATCCAGATGAAGTTCATGGGCGAACTCAAAGGGAACCAACTCCTATTGAAGCTGATCGATCTCAACGAGTACGGTCAACCCGATTACGACACGGCCGAGACATTGATACTCCGAAGGCAGGGTTCCGCCGTGTCCCTGGCGCCCGAGGCTCAACCGGATACAGCTCAGGCCCCATCAGGCCGCAACATTGTTATCAACGGCACCCGGCTCAGCAACAAACAGATAAGCTCCCTGGAGCGAGTGTACAATGTGAAGATTAAGGATGGAACCTACTGGTACGACAAGACCTGCGGAGCGTGGGGGCTCAAGGGAGGCCCCACTGCGGGATTTATCCTGCCCAACCTCGACCTCGGTGGACCGTTGCAAGCCGACGCCTCAAACGGCAACACGGGCGTGTTCGTCAACGGACGTGAGCTTCACCTCTACGACGCTCTCGCGCTTCAGCAACTCCTCGGGGCCATCGTTCCTGGTCGCTACTGGCTCGATGCGCAGGGAAATGTCGGGATCGAGGGGGGAGCAATGTTATTCAATATCGTCGCAGTCGCAAACGCGGCGCGCAACAGCGGCCAGGGCGGTATGACGTATCGGTCGAACATCACGGGGATTGGCGCGGGCAGTGGCGGCGGCGCCTCTTACGTGATGGGCAAAGACTGGGCCGTTATGGTCGGTCGATGACCCATGGTCCGAACTGACCGTTAACATCAGGGAGCAAATCCCTGTTCCTCTTATAATCACCTCCTCGCTGACTGCGCATGTATTGTTGAAACAGAGCGCGATATATGCTTTTATCATGGTTAGAGACAATACAGTTGCTGTTTAGGGCTCCGTGAAATGAGGCCGGCACTTGCAGCTATTGTTGGTTGGCTAAGTACAAACTCAGGGCAATGGTTACCTCGACCACCACTTCGTAGCAAGAAAGGGAGGGACGGGCCTGGGGCCAGAAAGGATGAGCGATGATAACAATAGAGACAATTGACGAGCGCACCTTTAAGGTAACCGTAAAGGGCCGCACAACCACAACCCATACGGTTACCGTCGAGCCCTCATATTATGAGGAGCTTACCGGCGGCCGTGTTCCGGCGGAGAAGCTGGTAGAGAAATCGTTTGAATTTCTTCTTGAGCGGGAAAGCAACACCAGCATACTGAGGACATTCGACCTTCCGGTTATTGGCCGCTATTTCCCGGAATACGAAGACACCATCCAGAAGATGCTCGCGTAAACGGGGTCGCACCTGCCCACATGATCGTTCAAATCTACGAGATTCAGGACGCGCGGCAAGCAGAGCGCTGTATCGCCTCGGGCGTGGACCATATCGGAAGCGTTTTGCTTTCCGAAGACGTGTGGCATCAGCCCTCGGTGAGAGAGGTTATCCTGTTGTCTGAGGGGACCGAGGTCAAAAACAGCCTGATACCCCTGTTTGGGGACATGGATACGCTCGAGCGGAGCATTGAGTTTTACTGTCCCCACTATCTACACCTCTGTGACAGCCTAACGGATCATCGTGGCCGACCGCTGGGGTTGGAGGGGATCCTGGAGTTTCAACTCAACCTAAAGGAGAAGTTTCCGGATATAGGCATTATTCGCTCAATACCTGTGCCCATGGCAGGGATGACTCAAGGGTTTCCGGCACTGGAGATAGCCCGAACCCTGGAGGCGGCAAGTGACCTTTTTCTGATAGACACCTGGCTTAAAAACGAGCCCGTAGAGGGCTTCATCGGGATTACCGGCATGACTGCCGATTGGGATCTGTCGAGAGAACTCGTTCGCCAGAGCGCCATTCCGGTCATACTCGCGGGAGGGCTCTCCCCTGAAAACGTGTTTGAGGCGCTTTTAAAGGTGTGCCCTCATGGTGCCGATAGCTGCACGCACACAAATCAATTGGATCGAGACGGAAGGGCGGTTCGGTTTCAGAAGGATTTCAAGAAGGTAAGGGAGTTCGTTCAACAGATCCGAAGGGCAGAGAGGGCAATCAGGAACGGGGCTGAAGGGCTCAGAGGGAGATTGGAGGCCCTGGAGGCAGAACTCCGGGAAAGGGAGGCCTCCCTGCCCGCCCACTCCGTCAGGCCGCATCAGATTATGGCCATTGACTCCCTAGAAGAAGAGATCGCCGAAATCAAAAAGGAGCTCGGGGAACTGCTGGCAAGGTCTGAGCGATGAGAAAAGCGGCCTAAAGAATCTGAAAGACCCCAGCAATAAACGAGATCAATGCCAAACCAGCCACCACCGTTCAAGGATATAGGCTTTACTCCCTCGGCACCGAGGCACGATCGGCTCGCGCGGCCGTAGCCCCCTGCGGACCAGCACAAGACAATACCGGGAGAGATAGAAAAGCCACAACCACCAATTGAATAATCCCACGCATGAATTGGTCCTACCTCCTTGCAGAGTCAAAGGATATTTGCGGCCTCTGCTAAACCTAACCACTGGCTATACACATTGGTAAAGAAGGTCAAGTTTTTTGAAGGTGAAAGACCTTTAAGGATTCTCCCGATACTGCCGATATAATCAAGGATAGCCATTTAAGACGGATTTATTCGGAATACAAAGCGCAGAGGTGGCCCATGTCGGAGAACAGCTATAGGATCATTTACCAGGGAAAGATTGCCCAAGGGCGCAGTGTTGAAGAGGTGAAAAGAAATCTCACGAGCCTTTTCAAATTGAGCGCCAAAAAGATGGAGCAACTCTTTTCAGGTAAGAAATTTGTCGTTGCAAAGAATGTGGATTATGAAGCTGCAATGAGATACAAAATGGCATTTGAAACCGCGGGAGCCACATGCAAAGTGGAAGAACTCCTGACCGAACCTGTGTTGGAACTAGTATCTGACTCTGACCATGATGAAACTCCCACATCGGAACCATTAGAGAAAATAACCTGCCCAAAATGCGGCTTTGAACAAGAGAAAACTGAAGAATGCAGACGCTGCGGGATCATCATAAACAAATACCGTGACGATCGAGAGCAGGCGGAAGAGATGCCTTACGTTACGCCTGCTGCACCGCGCAGGGCACGCCACCAGTATTTTTCAGTTTCGAAACCCAAATTGGTTGTGTTGTCATTAGTTACTTTTGGACTTTATGAGATCTATTGGTTCTACAAAAACTGGAAGCTAGTCAAAATAAGGACTGGGCGAAATATCCGCCCTTTTTGGCGGGCTGTCTTCAGCGTGTTCTTTTGCCATTCCTTGTTCAAGTTTATCCAAGATTCAGCCATTTCTCATGATTGTCAATCNAGNATTAGTCCTGGTCTGCTCACGTGTGTCTATATAGCTCTAACCGCCTCGTGGAGATTGCCCGATCCGTTTGGTTTTGTCAGTCTCCTAACTTTCTTACCGCTCCTTCCTGTTCAGGGCGCAATAAACGAGATCAATGAGAAAACAGCGATCACCATCCAACCAGATAGCGCTTACTCCCTCAGTAACGTATCATGGGCATGATAAGTACTGCTTGACTTTAACCTTTGCCCCATTTAGGACGTTTATGACGCCATCTTTCTTGATCGAAAGCACAGCAAGAAACCGCAAGAAGTCAAACCTTTACTTTTGTCATTTTCCGCGTTAATCTACACCTGAAGATAACCGCTCCTGACGTCTCGCTGGCATACATGTCGCCGCCTTCTAATACATCTGTTTACAGCTATATGCGGCGGACTCCCCCTTGGCACAGATCGCTTTACCCAAGTAATCAGCATACCCTTTATAATATTCGATTTAGGGAGGTAATCAAGATGCGTCCGGTACGATGGTTTGTTGTGATCTCGGTCTGTTTTCTGTTGGTATCGCCATTTGTCTATGCAGTGTCACGGGGGATGGCCGCTGAGCCAAATGAGCGCGCCGGTGATCTAAAGCTCACCGTTGTTTACGACAACAACCCTTACGACGCCCGCCTGCAAACTAGGTGGGGCTTTTCCTGTTACGTAAAAGGGGCTGAAAAAACAATTCTGTTTGACGTCGGCGGTGATGGGACGGTGCTCCTGAGCAATATGGAGCGTCTTGGAGTTGACCCAAAAACGGTGAATGCCGTGGTGCTCTCCCATATCCATCATGACCATATTGGCGGGCTATCCCATTTCTT
>JGI24422J19971_10000672_pt1 | contig 19512 bp, 20 predicted proteins | sample DeeMarSWOR152_54_FD_19971 | JGI IMG/M metagenome (IMG submission 19971) | reverse complement strand
TAACGCCAGCAACCTCGGCAGTAAGATCAAGGTTCAGTACATCTACGCCTGACACGGAGGGAACTGACATCCCACGGGTAACAGGCCCCACAGTGTGAATGGGCGAGAAGGTGAGAGCCGCGACCACGGCGATGACCACTGCGATAACAACGATGGCGATCAAAGCGATGGCGAGAATACTTAGCGGCCTTCTCGCGCTTACTCGTTCAGGCTCAGCCCTCGGTGAAACAACGGGAGTCCCACATTCAGGACAGAAATCTTCGTCCTCTTCTAATCTGGCTCCACACTTCGAACAATACGGCATCTTCCCAACGCCAGAAGGAGTGTTGACGTTCGCAGTATAAAAGCGATTACGCATGCATGCCTCGCTTGAATGCAGAACGCGCCATCAGACCAGAAACTTGCTTAGGAGCAGCATAATCGACATTAGACTGTACGTCTGCGTAACCAGCATTATCCACCGTGGATTGCGCGCGGACAAGCTCACAATCTCCTCCGCTAGAGAGCTCTGACTCTTAGAGGACGCGAGTTTCTTGGAAAGAGAGTAGAGCCTCTTGAATTCTCTCAGAACAAATAAGACGGCAACCGGTATAGCGAGCAGAAAAACAATCAACCACAAGTGCTGTCCAGAAGCCCACTCGAGAAAGAAAGCTGTTCCAGTGAGTACGGCACCCGCGGCCAGCAATACAATGCTCAGTAATGAAGCCTTAACAAGTCCTAGGCGCACTGTCATAGTTTCGATGCCCATTGCTTTATCTCCGAAGTAGTCTCGGATTTCAGTCGGTATTATCACGCCATAGACTGTTAGCGCGAGCCCCGCCAACGACAACAGAAAGAAGAGATTCATTTCAGTTGTGAAAGTATAGTAGGCGAACAGCACGGGGAACACGGCAAGCACAAGAATCAACGAAATGGGAGCAAGCCAACTTCTGGATTTCAACCTTACCGGCGGAAGAGAATAGGCACAACCCAAGCAAATCCCGACTACCCACAGAAGTAGCAAAATGGGCTTTTGCTGAACCACCATGAAAAGAAAAACCAGAATCAAAGTAAGAGCAAACTCGACGATTAGCACCCCTTTCAGTCGGTCTGCTCCAAGAGAATTCATCGCTTCGACGAGTTGCTCCTTGCGCGCATCCTTCGAATCCAAATCGCGGTCGGAAAGAGTATTAGCTTGCGCACCAATGGCAGAGCTCACATTGATTATGGCAAAGGACAAGACGATCATAACCACCAAGTCACCAAAACTGGTGGACGGTATTGCCCCCCAGGCAAGTCCCATAATGAGCGATCCCAAATTCGGCAAGAGGAATTCTGCTCTGGAAACAGTACCAAGCGATCTTACGGCTTCGAACATGGCAGTATCAGCAGTGCTTATAGAACCGACTTATAAAAGGAGCACGTTTTTGACGCAAGCACCAGAGCACGTTTAGTTCAATTCACTCTTCCTACAAATCGCGACGAGACCGCTTATCTAGGCAGCTCTTCGAATAGCTGTTTCATGCTCTGCCGATATTCTTGAAAAGCAGCTCGCCCTTTTTCAGTAAGATGAAGCACCGTGTGGGGTCGTCTATCCACAAATTCCTTTTCTACACTAACGTAACCTGCACCTTCGAGCTTGCTCAAATGTGATGATAGATTACCCCACGTTAACCCAGTTTGACGTTGCAGAAAGAGAAAGTCCGCGCTTTCAACAACGAAGAGATGCGCCAGAATCATGAGCCTCGCAGGTTCATGTATCGTCTTGTCAATCTCTGAAATTGACGGCATTTCACCGTCTCTGGCTCTATTACCCTTCATCGCCGCTGTCACCAGTTGTATCAGCTGATGAGAGGGGATATCTACGTACGAAGCGAATCAGCATAGCCAACCCAAAGAGAAGAACGAGCGTACCTAACAGAATCACGTAGTAGTGAAGTGGGAAGTAGAGGAAATGCCCAGTGACAAACATGATCAGAGTTAGCAAAGCGTACGCGTACATGCGTCTTGTTCTGAAAGTATAGCCTACAACACAGAATGAAGCGGCTACCGACCCTCCAATGACGAGCATGTAATTCTCAATTGCCAACAGCAACCACAGCGGTNTACCTCCACCTTCGACCTGCATGAAAGCAACAACACCCAAAAGCGCGGTCAATGAAAACACTATAACTGCTGTAGTCTGCAGAGCTTTGACTCTATGTGGAGCAAACTTGACGAACCCGATCCTTGGAATCGTAAAAACCCTCTTCGCGGCAGCATAAGCTGAAACGGCAACGAACCAGAGTATCCAGCTCATCCACGCCATATCTAGAACTAGCCATACACCGACGCTTAATATGAAAGCCCCAGAGAAAACGTCAATCAGCCCATCCTGGTGATACGACGTATAGGCCTTTCTCTCGATTTTCTTCAAGTTGATCTTTTCCGCCATGTCACACCATCTATGCACCACAATATACTTTGCGATATATAAAGCTTTGCAGTGCAAAGTGATTTCTCGCATGTGCCTAATCTTGAGATACACCTTCAAATAAAGAGGAAAGAAAGTGCCAGTGCATCAGATTAAAGTATAGGTGGGATGGGTAAAACCTAATCTCTACACATCCAAATGAATTTATAGCCAACTCACTAACTCCCGTGAGGTGAATGAAACATGGCGGCAACAGGAGCAATCGCAACGCTGAAACAAAGAAAGAAACGAAAAAAGAAGCAAATGGAAAGAAAAAAGGAAGAGAAAAAGAAAAGCTAGCTAATCCAGCGAAATCCTTTTCGATTTCGCTAGTATGAGGCGGGGTACCCAAATGAGCCTTGGGTCGCCTCAGGAGTCAATGTGCGTACGCGCGCAAATTATTAATTCAACATGAAAGGAATACGTAGGAAAACTTTAGGAGGTGAGAAAATGTCTGAAGGAAGTATTCCATTAAAGAAAGCGATTCCCATAATCGTTGTAACTTGGATTCTGTCTTTGGTGACTGCGCTGGTTCTTGTCTACTTCGCTCCATTCGTTCCAATTGGAACCAACCAAATAGGCGATTCTTCTGTTACATCAGACAAGATTGCTGATGGTGCTATTATAACAACAACGTTAGCAGACGGTTCTGTCACCTCGGCCAAGATAGTTGATGGAAGTATAGTTGCGCAAGACATGGCAGACGGTTCTATCATAACAATCAAAGTTGCAGATGGAGCTATAACAGCGGCTAAAGTTGCTGATAGTGCTATTACTACCCAGAAGATAGCAAACAGTGCCATAGTAACTGTTAAGTTGGCAAATGAATCAGTGACATCCGAGAAAATAGCAGAAGGAAACGTAACCACTGCTCTTCTTGCCGATGGGGCAGTTATAACAACTAAGCTCGCAGACAACGCTATAATAACAATCAAACTGGAAGACGGAGCAGTAACCAGCGCGAAGATACTAGATGCAACAATAACAGCAGCAGACTTGGCTCAAAACTCGGTGACAAGTGTTCAAATTGCTGATAATACGATTACGACGTCCGACATAGGCGACTACCAGGTTACTAGTAATAAGCTTGCCCCGATGGCAATCCCCATGTGGTCAAAACTTAATCCAGACTTTTTCAGTTTCAGTGGAACAGCATGGACCACTGACACCACAATATCATCAACCATAACTTTAGATAGGACAAGCAACCTGCTAATTCTATTCAGCGCTCAAGGTTGGCTCAGTGCAACTGGGGATTGGGCCATAATTCACGTTTGGGTTGGTGGCACAGAAGCCTATCCTAGAGGAGCAGACGAGCCAGTTTTGTTATCGAGCGCGACTGTTGGTGCCTTCCAATCCAATTCAGACACTACTACTCGCGTCTTCCACTTGCTCGGTGTTAGCGCTGGCACATACCTTGTTCAGGTTGAATATAGAATGTATAGTGGCGTGACCGATGCATACGTTGCGGATAGAACCCTAACCGTCATCGCGCTACCAGCATAATTGCCCCAAAGTTCCCCCATTTTTTCTACTACTACTATTTCAATCAACGTCCGCCGAATATGCGCGCGCAAGGTTTTGCGAGTCTGTGCTCTTCGCCAGCAAATGCCTCCCTTTCAGATTAAGGTGGTGGATGGATGAAAGTTAAGCCCCAAACCCAAAAGCCGCGCGCGCAAGAATCTGACTGTGTATATGTGAACGCCACTACCTAATTATGGAGCGAAGTTCTGAGTTAAGGATAGAGGAAGATCTGTTGACTCGACACGGAGAGAGGAAAGAGGAAACAGAACCAGGCAGAATCGAGTTTAGTTTTCCAATGCTAGCCGTTAGGACAAAGATGTTTTCTGGGGTGTTCGATCGGCTTGGTGCCCTTCGTACCTCCGGCTACGTCTCTTGGGCGGCTCTCATCGTTGTGCCAATTGTCGCTGGCCCTGGGCTCTATTTGGTTTTCAACAGCCTCTTCACCTTGCTTTGGACGCCAGCGGCCAGAGAGATCGGACGTGAGCTTGGACCTGGAGCTTACTTGCTTCTTCCCGGAATCAATCCCTACCTACCTCTGCTCTACGGTTGGGTAGCCCTAGTCGTCGCATTAGTAGTTCATGAGGGAATGCATGGCGTAATAGCGCGAAATCTTAAATTCAGAGTCAAGTCGAGTGGACTTCTATTCCTCTTGGCTATCCCAGTAGGTGCCTTTGTCGATGTAGATGAGGAGCAGATCAAAAGAGCCAAACCTCGAAACTCTTCGAGGGTCCTGGCTGCGGGGGTTGGCGGCAACACCGCTGTAGCAGCAGTCTGCCTACTTTGCGTCCTTGTTATCACCAGCGGGTTGACTCCGATTATCGACGGAGTATACATCTTCGATGTTACGGACGGACTGCCTGCGGAGGAGGCAGGCTTGTTGGCTGGCGACGTGTTTGTTCAAGTTGATAATACCGATGTAGTCAATTACGAAGAATTGACAGCGTTACTGGAGGAAAAAAGCCCCGGCGACATATTAGAGGTAACTGTCGCCCGGGGAGAAATGTGGGAAGGCCGCTTTTCTACGTCCGTGGAATTGACCGAATATGAGGGCCGGGCTGTCATGGGAGTAACACTGGGTGAAATCATGACTGAAAGTCGATTAACGTTCTATCAATCGCTCAATCCCGCTACACTTTCAAAATATCTGATCCCGCCAGCAATAGCTCCGGGGCTCGTGCCTTTCTCAGAAGCCTTGTCGCCTTTCTATACGCACGCGCTAGGGGAGCATTGGGTCACCCTGGCGAACATCTTCTTTTGGTTGTGGTTCGTCAACGTTAACGTGGCAATATTCAACGCCTTACCAATCTATCCGCTAGACGGAGGCCGCCTTTTCAAAATCGCACTACAGAAATTGTTGGGCAGAAAGGCAGACGATAAGATCGTTTCTTGGTTAACCTACACTGTAACCATCACTTTGATCGGCGTCTTATTGTTAACTATGGCACTTCCCTTCATCCTGTAACTGCATACATCTAGAAAACATGGGCACTTCGGTCTCGCCCAAAAAAGTGTCACCTCTCACGGCTATCCGTCGCGCACGCACGACAGAACGCCGAATGCTTCGTTACTCAAGCCTTCCAACGTGGCAATCTGCACACATACCGCGATAAGCCAAGTACGCTACCGTAGTAATAGGCCTGTCACATACTGAGCAGCGATACACAATGCCCAGAACGAGATATCGATGCTAATCGAATTTAAGAGTTTCGAACGCGTTTTTTCACGCCTATAGAATCCCGCAATCTAAACGTGCGAAAGATTATTAACTCGAGAAATCTTCTGTATGGCAAATCAAAACGCTTCAATACTTAACAAAAAAGGCGAAGTCTACTGGATCGTGATGAAGGAGATCATATGGGAAAGGTCATCATTTCCTTCAAGCTTTTTCCTTCCGAAGCTACTGTTGAATTGAATAAGCTACAAACCAAAATAGAGAAGGAACTACCAGAGTATGCCTCCATCTATAAGTTCACCGAAGAGCCCATAGCCTACGGACTCAACGCGTTAATCGCGCACATAATTATCCCCGAAGAAGAGCCTGGCGGACTAGATGGAGTAGAGAAAACTCTCGAGAAAATTAGCGAAATCGGCCAAATACAGACCCTGATGGTCCGAAAGACTGGCACTCTTTAAAGTTTATATAGGATCGGACTCTTTTCGAGATGTTGAACGCCGAAAAGTCAATAGAAGGTAAAAGACTTGAGCGAAGTTCAACTCAGAGTTGACGACGCCAGACAGCGAGATGTATACAGAGGAATCGCCCGAGTTAACCAAAAAACCATGAAGAAACTCGGTATATCAGCAGGCGACGTAATAGAGATTGTTGGCAAGAGAAACACAGCCGCCATAGCTTGGCCAGCCTATTCCGAGGATCAGGATAGAGAGATCATTCGAATCGACGGATTCACAAGAAAAAACGCTGGAGTATCAATAAACGAGTATGTAATGATTCGTCCTGGAGATGTTCAGAACGCGGCAGGCGTTACTTTAGCGCCCATTGACATGCGACTCAACGTGGATGAGGATTTCACCAACTTTGTGAAGAATAGGCTCATGGAAAGAACCTTTGTAGAAGGCGACACGACGCTCGTTATGATGTTAGGACATCCTATACCTTTCACAGTGACCAAGGCGCGGCCCCGAGGAATTGTGAGAATAACACAAGGAACGAACCTGCAGATCTTAACCGAACCGGTGCCTGAAGCTAAGGGTGTCCCCCGTACCACCTACGAGGATATCGGTGGACTCCATGAAGAGATCCAACGAATAAGAGAGATGGTTGAACTTCCGCTACGGCATCCTGAGCTTTTCCAACGGCTCGGAATAGAGCCGCCAAAAGGAGTATTGCTTCAGGGTCCGCCTGGTTGTGGTAAGACGTTGCTTGCGAGGGCTGTGGCGAATGAGTCGGAGGCTAACTTCTTCTCTATAAATGGCCCCGAGATCATGAGTAAGTTTTACGGCGAGTCTGAGGCGAGGCTTCGTGAGATGTTTCAGCAGGCTCAGAAGAGCGCGCCGAGCATTATCTTCATCGATGAATTGGATGCGATTGCGCCTAAACGGGAGGAAGTCACTGGCGAGGTTGAGCGGAGGGTCGTTGCTCAGCTTTTGGCTTTGATGGATGGGTTGGAGGGGAGAGGAAACGTCATAGTCATTGGTGCAACTAATAGACCTAGCGCACTTGATCCTGCACTTAGGAGACCTGGAAGGTTTGATAGAGAGATCGAAATAGGTGTGCCGGACAAGGAGTCGCGATATGAGATTTTGCAGATTCATACGAGGGGGATGCCTTTGAATGAAGGCGTTGATCTAAGGAGGTTAGCGGAGAATACGCACGGTTATACTGGAGCAGATTTGGCTGCGTTAGGTAGGGAGACGGCTATGAAGGCTTTGCGGCGTTATCTGCCTGAGATTAATCTAGAGGAGCAGCGTATTCCCCCGAGTGTTCTGGAGAAGATGGAGGTCCGTATGGATGATTTCACTGATGCTTACAAGGAGATTACCCCGACAGCTATGAGGGAGGTCTACATCGAAATCCCTGCGGTTCATTGGTCGGATATTGGTGGTTTAGAGAATGTGAAGCAGGAGCTTATGGAGGCTGTTGAGTGGCCTCTCAAGAGTCCTGAGGTTTTTGGGAGGATGGGGATTCGTCCTCCGAAGGGGATCTTGCTCTTCGGTCCCCCGGGTTGTGGAAAGACTCTATTGGCCAGGGCTGTAGCTACTGAGAGTGGGTCGAATTTTATTACGATCAAAGGTCCTGAGGTGTTTTCTAAGTGGGTGGGTGAGTCTGAGAAGGCTATCCGGGAGGTTTTTAGGAAAGGGCGCATGGCTGCGCCTGCCGTGATTTTCTTTGATGAGTTTGATTCGTTAGTGCCTCGGAGGGGTATGGGTTATGCTGATAGTGGTGTTACTGAGCGGGTTATTAGTCAGCTGTTGACTGAGATGGATGGGATTCTGAGTTTGGAGGACGTCGTTGTGATTGCCGCGACGAATAGACCTGATATTGTTGATCCTGCTGTCTTGAGACCTGGTAGGTTTGATCGTTTGATTTATGTCCCTGAACCTGATGAGAAGGCTAGGCTGGAGATTTTCAAAATCTACACGAAAGAGATGCCTTTGACGAAAGAGGTGGATGTTGCTGGTTTGGCTGGTATGTCGAAAGGATATTCTGGGGCGGACATTGAGGGTCTTTGTCGAGAGGCTGCGATGAATGCTTTGCGGAGAGATATTGAAGCCAAGGAGGTTGGAACCGAGGATTTTACGAAGGCTGTGGAAAAGATTGGGCCGACTATTAGAGCTGATATGGAGGCGTGGTATAAGGGCTTTATGAAGCAGGTTAGGCAGGTCCGCAAGCCCACTACTCCTGTGGCTTAGTGTGGTGTAGTGATGTCTGTTAGGAGTTGGCGAGGTCATCCCTTGGAAACGGTTGTTGTTGAGGTTTTGCAGAGGAAAGGCGCGATAAGTGATGAGGATTTGCTGGGTTTCCTGAGGGAGAGTGGTTTTGGGGATCTTGGGTTTGGGGAGTTGAATAGAGCCTTGTTGAGGTTGGAGGTAGAGGGGGTTGTCTATGTTTCTAGTCTGGCTAGAGGAAAACGGAGGGTGGAGCTGAGAGAACGCAAAGAGTAGGCATGTTGGTTTGGGGAAAGAACAAGGAAGAGTGTGTCACTATGAATGCGAATTCTTTGGCGACTCCCTGCCTGCTTTATTGTGGTTCTTGCGCCTATTTCATGGTTGATGAGTGCAGAGGCTGTGGGAGTGAAGACAGGCCAGACTGTAGAATATTCAAGTGCTGTAGGATAGACAAAAGACTACGCTTTTGTACAGAATGTAATGAGTTCCCCTGTGCAGAGTTACAACAATCTGTAGGGGTTCACCCTGGCTGGCTAGAAGCTCAAACGAAGCTCTTACAGAAAAATCGTGGGAAGGATTAAGCTTTGCCTATCCTCTCAACTTGAAAACGCTGACAGGATCTTTTTTATTACTATACGTCATTGTTGTTTAAACCAGTGGTGCACCACTATTGGGCGTAAACCTGCGTGACTTAGTCCCCAAAACGAACATTAGTCTGCAGGACTTGGGCGGCAAATCCATAGCAATAGATGCCTACAACGCCCTCTACCAATTCCTAGCGATAATCCGCCAACCAAACGGAACACCACTAAAAGACTCAACAGGCAGAATCACAAGCCACTTGAGCGGATTACTATACCGCACAGCGAATTTGGTTGAGATGGGCATAAAACCAGTCTACGTCTTCGACGGAACCCCACCAGCCCTAAAAGAAGTAGAAATAAAACGGAGAGCCCGAGTCAAAGTAGAAGCTATAGTCAAATATGAAAAGGCTTTGAAGGAAGGCAAAGTCGAAGAAGCTCGCACCTACGCCCAAGCCACAAGCCGCCTGAAAGACTACATGCGCGACGACAGCAAGCAGTTACTAACATTAATGGGCATACCCTGGATACAGGCGCCATCAGAAGGAGAAGCCCAAGCGGCCTACCTAGCCAAGCAGCACGCCACAGACTACTGCGCAAGCCAAGACTACGACAGCCTCCTCTTCGGCGCACCACAACTCGTAAGAAACGTAACCATCAGCGGAAGAAGAAAACTACCACGCAAAAAAGTCTACATAGAAGTCATCCCNGAAACCGTCATGCTCGAACAAGTCCTCCGAGAACTNGACATCACACACCAGCAGCTCGTAGACATAGGCCTTCTAGTGGGAACAGACTTCAACCCAGACGGCGTCAAAGGCATAGGCCCCAAAACCGCCCTAANACTCATANGAGAACACGGGGCCATAGAAGACCTACTACCTCATCTAGAAGANGCTTACTTCCCAGCCGAACCAAAACGAATACGNAACATATTCCTCCACCCAAAAGTCACCAACAACTACCAACTTAAATGGAAAGAGCCAGACACCCAAGCAGTCATAGACTTCATATGCGGTGAAAGAGACTTCTCCGAAGACAGAGTGGAGAAGGTCCTAACCAAAATGATCGGCGGCATAAAAGAAGCGAAAGGGAAAGTCACACTAGAGACGTGGTTTGGGCGACAGAGCTAACAGAACCATCACAGCTTATACCCGTACCTACCAGTCAAAGGAACGAAGGCAACTCCTCCTAAGTTCTCCTCAATAACCTTACTGTCCTTCTTCCTAATGCGCAAGAGCGTCTGATAGAGATAGATCCCCCCAACCGGAATAACCAAAACCCCCCCACTCCTCAACTGCTCCATCAAAGGCTTAGGCACTCCCGGCGCAGCAGCAGTAACTAAAACACGATTATATGGCGCCTCTGCAGCATACCCCTCGGAACCATCGCCACAGATCACGGTCACCCGTGCACCATACCCAGCCCTCTCAAGATTCGCCCTCGCAGACTCAGCTAGCCCAGCCACAATCTCCACACTGTAAACGTGGCCCCACTCTTCCTTCGGCACGTCGCTAGGAGCCACAACCTCAGCCATAGTCGCCGCATGCCACCCCGAACCAGCACCAACCTCAAGAACCCTATGCCCCGCCTTCAACTCCAAGGCTTCATCCATAATCGAAACCATGTTTCGCCCAGCCAGCCGACAAGACTAGCCGAGAGGCGCAGAAATCGTCTGCCCAAAGCCAATTGGAAGCGGAGTATCCACAGTCGCGTAAGACTGAGACCGTTCAGGCACAAAACGTGTCCTGGGAACCTTACGTAAGGCCCGAATCACCCTAGGCGACTTAAGGATTCCTTCTCGAATCAGCCCCTGAACCAGCTTCTCCCAAGCCTCGTTGCTCATATTCCATCTGAATAGAAAAGTGTAGAAACCATGCCTTAAGACTTTGTGACCACGCTACTTCACAGTAACCGACTTAGCCAGATTCCTAGGCATATCAGGGTCACAGTTCCTTTCAATTGCCATATAATACGCAAAGAGCTGCAGAGGAATAACAGCCGGAACCGGTGAAAGAACCTCAGGCAACCCCTTCGGTATCTCAATATAGTCTTCAGACAGAGCCTTGATCTCCTCATCACCCTCCTCGAGCACGGTGATTATCGAAGCTCCACGCGCCTTCATCTCCATAATGTTCCCCACAATAGTCCTTCGAGTCTCATCCTTTGGACAAACGAAGACCACAGGGAACCCCTCCTCAATCAAGCTTATGGGCCCGTGCTTACTCTCCCCAGCAGGATAAGCTATCGAGGGAACATAAGCAATCTCCATGAGCTTCAACTTGCCTTCCATAGCGGCAGCGGAACTTATCCCACGCCCCANAAAGAAGAAGCACTGCTTGTCTCTATACTTCTTAGCTAATCGCTTTATCTTCTCCTCTTGCTTCTCGATGATGGNCTCCACAACCTCGGGAATCCTTTCCAACTTCTCCTCCAGCTCCTCAATCTCNACATGAGANACTTTACCTCTCTTCTTTGCAAGCCTNAGCGCCAGCTGAGAAAGCACNGANAGNTGNGAGGTGAAAGTCTTCGTCGCGGCAACCCCAATCTCCGGCCCAGACTGCTGAGAAACATAAACACGAGCAACACGAGTAAGCGTAGACCCAATAACATTCGTTAGTCCAAGAATGGTGGCCGCTCGCTCCCTTGCACAATCGACGGCTGCAAGCGTATCAGCCGTCTCTCCACTTTGGCTAACAACCAGCAAGGTGCTGTCAATGTTAACAGACCGTCCATGCTGCTCAACGAATTCCGAAGCGATTACTGGGTGCGTTGCCAACAAGGCTAGCTTAGAGAACATGTATGACGCTGCCAAGCAGGCGTGGTAGGAGGTCCCACACGCCACCATGAAGACTTCACCAGCTCGGTCAAGGAAGGTAGTCATCAGCTCAAGATAGTGCTCCTGTAGCCTAAGCGTATTTCTTAGACGCAAAGGTTGCTCGTGAATCTCTTTAAGCATGAAGTGTGGATAACCTTGCTTCTCAGCCATTTCTGGGCTCCAGTCGATTACCTCAGGTTGCCTTAGAACTGTCTGGAAGCTAGAGATTTTTCTAAGTTCACATCCAGCGTCGCTAAGAATAACCAGTTCTCCATCTTCAACGATGACTGCCTTGTTAGTTAATGGTAAGAAAGCAGGAATATCTGAAGCACAATACGCGGCGTCTTCAGCTAATCCCACGACGAGGGGACTTTCTTTCCTGGCGCAGATTATCTTGTCAGGTTCCTTCACTGAAACGACCGCAATGGCGAAAGATCCCTCCAAGCGTTTGACAGCTTCACACACAGCCTCCGCCAGAGTTAGACCTTCATTCAGCCCTTCCTCAATTAGGTGAGGTATCACTTCAGTATCGGTTTTGGACCGGAAAACATGCCCGCCTTCTATGAGTTCCGTTTTCAGCTCTGCAAAGTTTTCAATGATTCCGTTGTGGACAACGGCTAGTTGCTCATTGCAGTCGGTGTGGGGGTGGGCGTTTACTTGGTAAGGTGCTCCGTGAGTCGCCCACCTCGTATGCCCTATTCCAATCCTGCCTGGAAGGTCATCCAGGTTATGGATGGCATGGACTTCATCGATTTTTCCTCTGTCCTTCTTTATGTGCAATTCGTTCTCATAGACTGTTGCTTCGCCCACCGAATCGTAGCCCCGATATTCAAGTCTCTTAAGGGCGGCGTGAATGAGGGGTGCTACGTCGCTTCGCTTAAGGATGCAACCAAATATTCCACACATGATGATGCCCCAAATGTCATAGTTGTTTCAAATAATGCTTTGGCTAAGCTTTCCTCTCAGCAAGCCTTATCAGAAGATGAACGCGTCTATAAGCTTTTTTAGGAAAGATTTTTTAAAACTAAAATTCGAATCATAGTGCTCCTCGGTACTTCCTGCGGGTCTAGAATTAACCATTAAAAAAAATTTTATAAAGGAAGCCTCTGTAGTTAAGCCACCATGGAGAAAAAGCTACTTCTCAGCGGCAAACCGAAACAATATAAAGCCAAAGACATCGCAATTTTTAGCAAACCTGAAAGACTTAGGTCTGTTTTGAACCAGCTTAGTTGGAAAATCCTTCAGGTTCTGAGCGAGAAGGAAATGTATCCGATGGAGATCGCGAAGGAACTGAAGATACACGAACAAAAGGTCTACTATCACATCAAGAAGCTCGCCAAAGCAGGGGTGGTCAAGGTTGTTAGAGAAGAGGAGAAGAAGGGCGCCATCGCAAAGTATTACAAAGCCGCCTTTCCAGCCCTAGGAGTCGAACTTCCCTTCGGATATCAACGGGTCAAGACCTCGCCGCTTCCCGGCATGAACGAAAGAACGAAAAGGTTTCTCAATCCCTTTCTAAGAGACGACGGCACTTTTGACGGGAAGATCGTCGTTGGCAGTCCTGATCCCCATGGGCCATTCAAAGCCCGAGCAAGAGACGGCCACTACGCCGCCTATCTAACATTCTACCTGGGAAGGTTCGTTGAACTCCCGGAAGACTTCGCGATAAAACTTGACGTGGATGTGAAGGCTGAGAAAGAAGAAAACAACAATATGATCCTGGTAGGGGGGCCGGGAACAAACCTTATCACTCAAGAAATCAACGAGTTCCTGCCAATACGATTTAACATGATGCCTTCAAAACACGGATTCCTCTTAGGCGGCCTAGTCTCTGAGAAGACTGGAAATGTCTATATGGGCGACACAATTGGAGTTGTGGCAAAGATAGTCAACCCAGTCAACGCAGAGAAGAGGATTATTGTTTTCGCTGGAAACAAGGCAGTAGGAACCAAAGCATGCGTGTTAGCTCTCACCAGATTTTGGAAAGAGACCCTCAAGAACTTCACAGATGAACGGAAATTTGCAACAGTGATTCAAGGGTTTGATCTAGACGGAGATGGAAAGGTAGATTCCGTAGAGGTCCTTGAATGACCATCTGAGAATCGCGAGGAACTGAAGCTCCATGAATACAACCGAAGTCATCCATGCCCACGGCCATGAAAATATTCGGGCGACTCACAAGACAACTTTTGAGGTCACGAAGGAGCCGAGTGTCAGTAAGCGAGGCGATTGTATTATTGCCGTGGGCGCAACAAAGGGCGCAGTGGATTTTCACTCCGCGTTCAAAGAATCAGCACGAAGCGAAAACGCAAAGATAACGATAAAGATCGAAGCTGGTGCAATCGTTGACGTTATCAAAGCAAAGGGAACACCTAGACTGTTGTTTACCGACCCCACCGATGCGGTGGTAAGAAGGAGCGACTACGTTTGCGGTCGAACCATAGCTATAGGGGCGGACAAAGCTGCCACAGACCTTTCGAGAAACCTTATCAAAGAATCGCAGACCAAAAATCAAGAGATAAGGATAACGTTGAAGGTGGAGAATTACTGAATTTCGACGTCCACAGCCACCTGCCAAGTATAAGGTGCAGTGGCTCGGACGGTTCGTGTCGACAAGATCTTTCTGACACTTCGATTTGCTTCTCTCACTACTTCGATCAATCGAATTCTCGCCGCCTCTCGAGGTTTCGGCGCGTTTGTGAACTCGTAATAATGCATAATACCACCAATAGGCTTAATGGCTTCACAAGCCACATCAACGTATTCAATTGCCCTTTCAGGCAGGTTCATAATAACACGATCAGCAATGCCAGCCAAACCGTTCTTCACAATATCTCGCACATCACCCAAGATCGGGTTAACCTTCTTCTCGACATTGTTCGCGGAGATGTTTTTTTTCAGAAGCCCTATTGCGTCAGGATTCGCATCGATAGCGAATAGTTGAACATCTTCACATCTCCTCGCTATCAGAATGGAGAAAGGCCCGACTCCTGCAAACATGTCAATTACGGTTTCGCCTCCCCTCACGAGAGAAGCAACTCGATTATGCTCGTGCGATAATCTTGGGGAGAAGTAGGCTTTAGCGAGGTCGACATGATAAACGCAGTCATATTCTCTATGAACCGTCTCTGTCGTATCTAAGCCTGCGATAACTTCGAACGCTCTCAAACGATATGTGCCTTCTACAGCCCCGGCTTTGCCAAGAACGGTCTGGACATGTTTGTGAGCCTTCAGGATCGCCTGCCCAACTATCTCCCTGTAGCTTTCAAGTTCAGGTGGAACCTCAATGACTGCGATCTCTCCGACAAAATCGATTGCGTGTGGAAGACTAGCTAGAAGATGAGGCGGCAACTCATCCTCCAATACATCGATGATTCTGAGAGGATGTTTGACTCGTTCTGGAAACCTGTAGGTGGTCACTTCAAAGTTGGGAATGTCTCTTTCAAATGCGTCAACGTGAGAAGTCTGAGGGTTGGTGACAAGGGGTATGTAAAGGCAGTCACCAACTTGATGTATCTTCAAATCCTTGTTGAAAAGGCTTAGGCTCCTTGCTAGAACAATGGCTTTTTCGCCTAGGATTTTGGGAACTTTCAGGCAGGGAGCTTCAGACATGGTCTTTAAGTGTATTCAGAACGCAGTCTTACTTAAATAACTGCAAGCTAGGAAGCGGGTAGCTACCAGACTAGTATCTTCTCTTGGACGACTTCGATAACGCAATGAACCTTAGGGTCAACCAATAGTAGGCGTATCACTGCAGATTCGTTTGCGTCTATATCGATAAGGTGTGTTTGCGGTATTTGAAAATGCCAGGAAGCGCGAAGTAGGGCGCTCCTTTGAATGCGTACCCTAATGATTTGATGATGTCGAAGCCAGTGCTCACCCTACTCCTCGTCCTTGTGAAAATCCCAGCCTTCTTCTCGTAAGAGAATCTGCCGTACGTTCCAAGTAACCTAGAAAGCTTGTGATCCTCTGCTATCCCTAACTCTGGGTCGCAAGGTCCAGTCTTATTAATAGACGCCATTTGTAACGCTACGTCCGACAGCATGGTTATACTACATCCTGGGACGCTCGGTCCAACAATCGGAATTTCGTATATTCTAATAGTCGGGAACTTCAGTGAGAAACGCGTCAACAGATTAAGCCCCATCATCCCAAACCTTCTCCCGGTTTTCAAAGAGTCTCTTGGCCTCAGTGATGGGACGGCAGCAATGATCTGTTTTCTTTTGAAAGCGCGGTACATTACAGTAAAGTAGTTATCATACTCATCTAACCCTGGAAGTACGTATCTGTAATCCAATTCACTCCCTGTAGAGAAGAGGGAATCAAGGTCTTGAAAAACAATTAGCCGCCCCCTTGAATGCCTAAACCCCAAGTTCCTTCCTATTGAGGGCGTGTCCCACCACGAATACTTTATTATGCCACACTCAAACAGGTCTTTCCTGCTTCTCCCATATTCCGTAGAATCAATCAGAATTGAGTTTTCAATCTGGGGGAAGTCTGCATTCTCTCCTGCATCAACGATTATGAATTCGATTGCTCCATCTCTGCCAATTCTGTCCTCAAAGATCTGGTCGGCAACTTCCCAGTTCTGGAAAGTCTCCTTTAGCCTCTTTGTGTCCCTTTCTCCCTTTCCAGTGGTTATCACGGAAAACAACGGCGCTTGCATAACAAAACAATGTGGATAAAGATTGATTTTTATTAGTTTCGCAAAGACATGGCTAAAAAGAGGTTCAACTGGCTCCAGGTTGCCCTTCTCAAAATAGTTATTACAATCGATCGCCTCAATTCAATGATGAGCCTAGCCCTAGTAAGGCTGATGAAGGAACTCCAAGTGCCAAGGAAAAAGAAAAGACACAAAGGATGGCCTAAAGGCAAAGTTTTCGGCGTGCTGTTCTGCATCGTTGCGATACTTCTCGTGGCGTACGGTGCTTGGCAATATTCGCAACAATCGTCACACACTAATGAAGGATTACTCACCGACATAGATGGAAATAAGTTCTCGCTGGAAGACTTCCGAGGCAAAGTCGTGATTCTCGATTTGTTCGCAACTTGGTGTCAGCCTTGTTTACAGCAAATTCCACAACTAGCGGAGATCTATGGAAAATACGACCACGATGAAGTCATAATTATATCTATTAGTTCCCCAAGTGACAATGAAGAACATCTTCGGCAATTCAGAGATGAACATCAAATGAGCTGGAGAGTTGCGAGGGATACGGCTGGAGTGTTCGACAAGTATAATGTTGTGTATATTCCAACGATTGCGATCCTTGACCAGAATGGTGCTGTTTATTACATCAATGAGGGGCTAACGGATGCTTCAACTTTATCAAGCAAAATAGACTTTCTGCTGGGCTAACGGAAAATGAAAAGAGGTCAATTGGTTTGAAGCGAAAATTTGATCTCAAATTTAAGTTCACCTTGTTAGTCCTATTTGTTTTTATGATAATACTAGGCGCAAGTGAGTATAGAATAATACTTGAAAGATTCGTCAAGATAATTTGCTCTTCATGTATAGGACTAAGCTAGGGCGGTTGGCGATATGAAGCTAAGCGCCAAAAGGAAGCTAATTCAGATCGCTGCCTTCATGATTTCTAACTTGGGCTTTATTCGCATTCTAAAAACCGGGTTTATCTGCCCCTTTCTCTACTGTCATGGTTGTCCTTTCGCCACTTTTGGATGCCCAATAGGCGTTCTGCAAAACTTCATAACATATGGCCAAATTCCCTTCTTTGCAATTGGTTCACTTGGAGTTTACGGAGCACTTGCTGGACGGGTATTCTGTGGTTGGGCTTGCCCCTTCGGAGCTTTACATGATCTAGTCAGCTATTTGAAAGGTGGAAAGAAGAGCCTTAAGACTCCACGGTGTTGGTACGTCAAGTACGTAGTGTTGCTTGTTGCCCTCGTTTTGGCATGGATTACATTAGATACTGTTTTCTGTATGTTTTGTCCCTCTGGCTCACTCTTTGCAGCACTACCGTTTTACTTATTACATCCTAACTCTCCAGTCGGTACCTTCTTCTACATTCATATTCTTACACTCGCGATTACACTTATTCTGGCTTATTTGGTAGTCCATTTCTGGTGCCGATATCTCTGCCCTCTCGGAGCCATCCACGGAATGTTCAACAAGGTTAGCCTTCTGAACATACGCCTCGATGAGAAAAAATGTACAGAGTGCAAGGTTTGCCTTAAGGTTTGCCCGATGGGAATAGACAAAATGGATGACATAGGACGCTCAACCGACTGCACAATGTGTGGTCGATGCGTCGAGAACTGCCCAGAAAACGCGCTAAGCTTTGTTATGAAATAGCCTTTGAAACCGCTTATTGGCGGGCCCGAGGGGAATTGAACCCCTGACCTACGGGTTAAGAGCCTCGACCTAGCCCCCTCCCGCGGCTAGTCCGCCGCTCTCCCTTGCTGAGCTACGGGCCCACACCGCCTATCACCTTCCTAATTCTTCTGCCTAGTTGCCCTAATATCTTTCGTTGCATCCGAGAAGGGCTTTCTCAGAGCTGCTATGTACGGCACTCTCGAAAAAACTTCTCTAGTAGGAACAGATAGGATTTCGGTTCTCTTGCCACATCATTCTTACAAGAGTCCCAGTCATCAAGTATCTCGAGCAGCTGAACGCCCAAGTTGTGCTTTCTTCTCTGGTTGAAATACGCGGTGATTTGTTTCCTTGTTTTAGGCAGTTTACCCGTTTCAAGAAACACCGTATATGACAGGTACAGATTCGCATATTTCATGGCCAAATGAACATTTTTTGTCAAGGTCTCTTGAGGGTGTGGGATGATCAGGTAATGCCTAACCCTGTCTAGCCATTCTCTACGCATGAGGCCTACGTAGTTTTCGACTTCTTCCGTTGTCGGCAATTCATATTCTATATCACCATAAAGCTTCTTGGAATATAGAAGCTGTAACAACTGAGCTTGCGGCAACGCTTTGAATTCGCGTTCACTCACTGTATACACGGAGAGATTCGGATAGTCTGAGAGCACTTCTTGCATTGTTACAATCACTGATGAGTCAATAGACTTCAGAACTAGGAAAACGTCATAATCACTTTCTTCTGCCGCTTCCCCTCTGACTCTACTACCAGTTTGAAGCAAACAAATCAGGTTATCTCCTAATGCTTTCAATAGCTCTTCTTTCAGCTTCGCCAGAATCTGATCCATAAGCATCCTGTTAACAACTGGTGCCCAGATTTAAATCTACTTTCTGTGTTAAGGAATGTGAACTGTGTGTGAGGTGCGCATTTTGAGGGCGTTGGTTTTTGTGGGCTTGGGCTTGTTCGATGAGAAAGATGTCTCGCTTCGTGGTCTTGAAGAGATGAAAGAAGCGGATGCGGTCTTTGCGGAGCTTTACACAAGTCTGATGCCGGGGCTGTCCATTCAGAAACTCGAGGAGCTAACAGCAAAGAAGGTTAGGGTGATTTCGAGGAGAACGCTGGAAGAAGAAGGTGGCCAGCCAATACTCGATGCAGCTAAGAAAGGGAAAGCCATCTTTCTGGTTCCTGGGGACCCTCTGATCGCCACGACTCACGTAGATCTTCGGATTCGTGCGGAAAAGCAGGGAATAAAGACCCATGTCATTCACGGAGCGTCTATTGTTTCGGCAGTAATGGGGTTGTCAGGCTTGCAGAACTATAAGTATGGCAGAAGTGTGACTATCCCGTTTCCTCATGAAGGGTGTACTCCAGAGACGCCGTACGAAGTGATCATGGAGAATAGGAAACTGGGGCTTCATACACTATGTTTCTTAGACATTAGGGCTGAAGAGGAAAAGTACATGACAGTGGAAGGAGGATTACA
>JGI24422J19971_10000669_pt1 | contig 19541 bp, 18 predicted proteins | sample DeeMarSWOR152_54_FD_19971 | JGI IMG/M metagenome (IMG submission 19971) | reverse complement strand
GAAGAGGAAAAGAAAGAACTAGGATTAGAAGAGTTTCTTCACAAAGTGTCGGGACTGGATGCATTGAAAGCGTTGCTGTACGAACCTACATGCACAATAAATGGGTTCCTGAGTGGATATACGGGTGCAGGGTCTAAGACAGTGTTGCCGAACAAAGCCATCGTGAAACTTGACTTTCGTCTTGTGCCTTGCCAAATGCCAGAAAAAATTTTTAGAAAACTTGTAAGGCACCTGAAAACTCATGACTTTGGAGACATCAGAGTGATCGAACATGGTTACACTGAACCTGTCAAAACATCCATTACCGATAAGTTTGTTCAAACAGTGGTAAAGACCGCAGAGAAAGTCTACAACAAAAGAGCGGTGGTATATCCAACTAGTGCTGGTTCCGGACCCATGCATCTGTTCCGAAACTGGCTTGGTTATCCAATAGTTTCGGTTGGTTGTGCACATGCAGAATCTCGAGGGCATGCACCAAACGAAAACATCACGATTAACGGTTTTGTTCAAGGAACAAAATTCATAGCTGCACTCATACAAGACTTTGCGAGTTCCTAGACTTCTCTTCCACCATTACACCTATTAGCCTCGCTCACCGCAACAGTTTGGAAACAATGGTGTTGTGAATTATATGTCACTAAAGTCGCTTCTTGATAGAATTCAGGCAGAATTAAGAGAGAAAGAAGAAGTTAAGGACGAACTTCGGCGAGACATGCGAAGGGCGACTCGCCTGTCCAAACAAGCAATTCTTTTTACTCATCAAGAACGGTTTGATGACGCAAAAGAGTTGCTACAGGAAGCAACTGAACTTTTCGCCAAGCTTGAAAAAGTCTCTGAGAATCATCCAGATCTGGTATATACGGGTATGGTCGATGCGGCATATCAAGAATACGCCGAGGCTCACACTTTCCTCACTCTAGTCAGACAAGAGCGATTCCCAGACCCTAGAAAACTCAATGTGCCCTCTATTCCTTACGTGCTTGGACTGGGAGATGTCATTGGAGAACTGAGGCGCAAATCTCTAGATCTACTACGAAAAGGAGATGTTAAAACTGCAGAGAAATTCCTAGAAACTATGGAACACATTTACGTCGAAATGACAGCTATGGGCGACGCCTACCTTCTCGTTCCAGGTCTGAGAAGAAAGTGCGATGTTGCAAGACATATTATCGAAGCAACAAGGGGGGATGTCACGATTGAAGCTCGGAGAAGTTCATTGGAATATTCTATTGAAGAACTGAAAAGAATCATTGAGAAGGAAAAGGAAGAAAGAAACTGAAATTGTAGGTTCTGTCTTTATCGGAGTTCGATCTGAGGTTGAGGACTAATCTTAGTCCAAGGTTCTCTGTGAAAAAAGCACATGCAATGCAGCGACAACTCTCTAGAAGGGTGATTGCCAAAGACAGGGTTCCTAAAAAGATCAGATACGTAGCTGGAGTAGATGTAGCGTATACAAAAGAAGTTTCTATTGGTGCCGCGACTGTTCTAGACTCAAATTCGTTGTCATTAATAGAATCACAGGTAGCATATTGTAAAACACGAGTTCCCTATATTCCAACTCTTCTTTCCTTTAGAGAAATCCCGCCAGCTTTTTCAGCTATAAAAAAATTGAAGACGCAGCCAGATGTTTTCTTGGCAGATGGCCAAGGAATAGCACATCCTTACCGCCTAGGATTCGCTGCTCATCTGGGTTTAGTAATAGATAGACCTACAATTGGAGTTGCCAAAAGTCTTCTTTGCGGAAATGTTGAATCCTTCAATAGTCGGAGATGGGTGCCCATCACTGATGGAGAAGAGGTTATTGGCGCTGCTGTTGTTAGTAAGCTTGGCCGGAAGCCGATTTATGTGAGTGTTGGGCATCAAGTTTCATTAGAGAAATCTATTCAAATTGTCATGAAATCAACGCAGGCATGCAGAATTCCAGAGCCTATCCGAAGGGCTCATATTAGAGCAAATGAAGAAAAGAGGAAAATTGCATAATAGGAAAAAATTATACAGAAAGAAAACGATAAGTGGAGAAACTAGGGGAAACCAAATTGAATCCTCAACTTAAAAACATTGTTAGCAAAATAAAGAATAAATCACTGCGTGATAAGGTTACTGAACTTCTCGAGAACCCTGTAATAGAAATTGGTGGAAAAATGTATACTGGGATGCCGCTGGAAGCTTCTCCAGCTGGCATATTTCGTCACCATAGTTATCCAGGAGGATTTATTGAACATGTTGTGGCTACAAGTGAAATTGCTCTAATCCTTTGTAATATTGTAGAGAAGGTTTATCATGGAAAAGCAGATGAGGACTTGGTACTCGCTGGAGTACTTTTGCACGACATTTTTAAGACTCTCACTTACGAAGAAGAGAATGGAACCTATAGAACAACTCCTTTAGCTGAACGCCTAGACCATTTAACACTAATCGTTTCAGAGATGGTTCACAGAAGCTTTCCTCTCAACCTTATCCACGTAGTCTGTGCACATCATGGTGGTCAAGCCGGGCCAATTTGGCCTAAAACTATTGAGGCATTAATTTGCCACTTGGCTGATGTCACAGATTCACGATTAAACGGCGAGGTGTTAAGGGCGGCAAGATATCTTTCAAGGCAAGCTACTGGTGAGGAACTACGGATCCTAAATTCGAAGGAAGCCTTCGAAATAGTTCACTCGAAGGTTGTCGAAGGATGGGGTGGAGTGGAGAAAACTGTAGAGGAAATCAAACGGAAAAGAATAGACACCCTGTGACACGCTTATCATAATCGAATTGGCTTTACTTCAAGTGTCTCTGTGTTTAGTATTGCAATAGTCGATTTTCCAGAAACGTAGCCACAAACTTCCCCCGGGTTCACAATTAGTGTTTTTCCTTTTCGGTATGTTTTTGCTTCGTGTGTGTGACCGTGCACTATAAAATCGTACCTTTCTGTATTTATTAAGGAGTTTAGCAGTTCTTCTTCTTCACCATGCAACATTGCTATTCTTAAACCGTCAACCCTAATTTCAGCGAATCTTCCACGAAGTTCTGCACCTAGTTCCTTGAATTTTCTTTGCAGCAACTCGTGATCGCCATCATTGTTGCCGAAGATGCCGATTAAAGGTGCTTTTAGGGACTTGAAACGTTGCACCGAGAACCCGGCGATGTAGTCTCCCGCATGTAACACTAAGTCAACTTTTTCCTGGTTTAGCCGTTCTACGGCTTTATCAATGAAGGGTAGGCGGTCGTGTGTATCAGCTATTAGTCCCACAATCATTTTTCATCACTTAACGTGCTAATTTCCAACGTTTTCTTTCTTTTGAAGAACCTTCCCATATTCATAACCTTTATTGAAGGCATCTAAGTTCAGTTTTTCAGTTTTTTTAGGGATGTTGTCCAGAATAGATTTTTTGATAGCCTCAACTTCTACTAGATTTGTTATTGAAGTGAAGGTACCAAGCATAACGACGTTTGCCACAATAGTATTTCCTAGTTCTTCCGCGATTTTTGTCGCAGGAATTTCGAAAACCTGGATATTCTGGGTCTCTTTTTGTTTAAGAACTAGGTCTGAATCTAAAAGAAGGATTCCTCCCATCTTTAACGTGTCTACATATTGATTATAGGCTTCTTGTGACATCACCATCAAAATATCTGGCTCTGAAACTTTCGGGAAATCGATTTCCTTATCAGAAATCACCACCTCAGATTTGCAGGCGCCCCCTCTTGACTCAGGACCGTAAGACTGTGTTTCGACAGCGTTTTTATCTCCATATATACAAGCCGCGGTTGCCAGCATCAATCCAGCCCTTATGATACCTTGTCCACCAAAACCTGCCACTCGAATTTCTAACCTCAACTATTTTTCGCCTCTAATTTTTTCTTGAATTTGGTTTATCATTTTCCGAAGAAGAGAATCATATGTCGGCTTTTCGACGTCTATAAATTCGCCAACAACTATTTTTTCTGGAGTTATTTCAGCATCAGCTGGATCAGAATAGTTTCGTATTTCAGAGGCTGTCTTAAACCAGTTCATCATTTCTATCCCTGTCGCCATCTTGTTACGTCTCCCATAAATTTCTGGGCAGGGTGTAACCACCTCTATAAAGGAGAATCCCTCTTTTTGCAACACTTTTTTAATGGATTCGGTCAGTCTTCGGACGTGAAGGGTTGTCCACCTTGCTACGTAGACAGCTCCAGAAGCAGCAGCCAAGTGAACCAAATTAAAGGGACGCTCAATATTCCCGTAAGGAGTTGTTGTAGTCCATGCATCAAGCGGGGTGGTTGGTCCATACTGACCTCCAGTCATTCCGTAATTAAAGTTGTTGGCACAAATTACCTGAATATCCACATTCCTTCTGGCAGCGTGAATAAAATGGTTGCCTCCTATTGCAAAGAGGTCGCCGTCTCCACTTATCACGACTACTTTTAACTCTGGATTGGCTAATTTTGCTCCAGTAGCAAAGGCTATAGCCCTACCATGAGTGGTATGATAAGAATCGGTGTTTGTGTAACCGGATAAACGACCTATGCACCCTATTCCAGAAACAACCACAACCTTGTTCACGTCAATTTCTATTTCTTCGAGAGCTCGTACAAAACAGTTAAGAATAATTCCGTTTCCACACCCCTCACACCAGATGTGGGGAATCATTCCTCCTCTTAAGAAACGTTCAAGAGGATGTAAATCTTCGCTCATTTATGATAGACTCCTTATTGCATCCAAAATTTCCGATGGTCTATGAGGGTCTTCACCCAATTTGGGCATAAAAGTCACAGGAGTTTCTTTTGCAACCCTTTCTACTTCTCGAACGATCTGTCCGTAATTCATTTCAGGAACCACTATTGCGTGAACTTTTTTCGCTAGTTTTGAAACTTCTTTGTCAGGAAATGGCCATAGGGTGATTAATCTAAGGAGGCCAGCTTTGATTCCCTTTTCTCTTGCTTCTCTTACGGCACTCATAGCAGATCGTGATGTAGTTCCGTAAGCAACTACTACCACTTCAGCATCTTCTAGCATATTTGCACTGACTTTCGTTATTTTCTCTGAGTTTTTACGTATCTTGTCGCATAGTCTTTGAACAAGTTTTTGTTGGGCTTTGGCGCTGTCGGTTTGGGGATGTCCAGTTTCGTCATGAGTGAGCCCTGTTGCGTAGAAGTGATATCCCGCCCCGAAAGGAGCCATTGTGGGAACTAAATCTTTGCTAGGCATAAAGGGAGCGTATTTCTCAGGCGATACTTGAGGCTTTTTTCGGTCTATGAGTTTAATTGCATTCTCAGGAGGAATCGTGACTCGTTCCCACATGTGTCCAACGATCTCATCAGCAAGGACAATCACTGGAACTCGATAGATTTCTGACAAATTGAACGCTTCAATTGTAAGGTCGAACATTTCTTGAACTGAGGAAGGGGCGAGCGCAATTATTTCATAGTCTCCGTGGGATCCCCATTTGGCTTGCATCACATCTTGTTGTCCAGGTTTTGTGGGTTGCCCAGTGCTGGGACCGCCTCTCATTACATTTACAATAACGCAAGGTGCCTCTGTCATGACTGCCAGACCGATGTTTTCTTGCATTAGGCTGAAGCCTGGACCAGAGGTTGCGGTCATAGATTTTACTCCAGCATAAGAGGCTCCAATAACAGCTGCCATGGAACCGAGTTCGTCTTCCATTTGCACGTATACTCCACCTACTTCTGGTAGGCGTCGAGCCATTCTTTCAGCAATTTCAGTGGCTGGGGTGATGGGGTAACCAGCAAAGAATCTGCATCCAGCGGCAATGGCTCCCTCAGCACATGCGATATCTCCTTGCATAAAATGTCTTCCTGTGAGAACGGTTCTCTTTTGTGTCACTCAGCAACCTCCTTTACAGTCTTTTTTAATGCTGAAAATCGCAAAGTCTGGGCAAATGGCTTCACAAAAACTGCAATGGATGCATATGGTTCCTTCTTTTACTTTAGGGGGGTGCACTCCCTTTATGTTAAATTCTTCAGACTGCTCTAGTACTTCTTTTGGGCAAAATTCTATGCAGAATCCACAGCCTTTACATCGGTCGTTTAATATGTGGACTTCACCTTTGGGGATCTTAATCTTTTCAGAATCTAATGGTTTACGCCAAAGTCTTAATGGCACAATAATCACTCAACTGTTCTTCTCGTCATTGCCTTTGACTTTTCTATCTCAACGGGGGTTACGCTGTTCACGATGCTTTGTATTTCTTTAATCTTAGACGCGAATTTCTCACCCTCCGCAGCGCTGACCCATGCTAACTGAAGGCGGTTTTTGTCTAACCCAAGTCTTTCCATTTTCTTCCATAGCTTTTCGATTCTTCTCTGGGTCTGATAGTTGGCGTTTATATAGTGACAGTCACCCAAGTGGCAACCTGATACAAGAACTGCGGCGGCTCCTCTGGCAAAGGCGTGCTCTACAAATTTTGGAGCAACTCTGCCTGAACACATAGTTCGGATTATACGAACGTTAGTCGGATACTGCATTCGGCTGACTCCCGCAAAATCTGCACCCGCATAAGAGCACCAGTTACAACAAAAAGCCACAGTCTTTTTGTCTGCATCTTGTTCTGTTGCTGCGTCAATCTGTGCAAAGATTTGTTCGTCGGTGAAATGTCGCATAGTTAACGCTTCGAAAGGACACTCAGCACTACAAGTGCCACATCCTGCACATGCCGCCTCTATAAGTTCCACTCGTTTCGCCTCTTTATCTACTGCTATGGCGTTGTAAGGGCAGACTCTGGCACACAACCCACAGACCTGGCATTTTTCAGCCAATAATGTTGGTGTGATCGCTTCAACCGTAACTTTTCCCTGTGCCATTAAGATACCGGCGCGAGCCGCGGCTGCACTTGCCTGTGTTACGCTATCCTTAATGTCTTTAGGAGATTCGGCGCAGCCTGCTAGGAACACTCCCCCTGTTGGGGTATCTACGGGGCGAAGTTTTGGATGAGCTTCCATAAAGAACCCATCAGAAGTTCTTGACAGGGTGAAGAGACGTTGAATTACTTCGCTGTCTTGTCGTGGTTCAATGCCTATGGAAAGAACGACTATTTCAGGGTTTATTTTGTACAGTTCTTTCTGTAACGTGTTTTCGCCTATCAGCCATAGGTTATGTGTTTTCCTATCTTCAATTATTTCGGCTGGTAAGCCGCGGATGAATAATACGCCCTCTTTCTTGGCTCTCTTGTATAAGTCTTCGAAACCTTTTCCGTACGCTCTTATGTCTATGTAGAAAACGTAGATTTTTGTTTCTGGCCAGTGCTCTTTTATGAGAAGACTATCCTTTATCGTGTTCATACAACATACGTTGCTACAGTAAAGGTGACCATACTTTTCGGAGCGAGATCCAACGCATTGAATAAACGCCACTGATTTCGGAATCTTCATGTCGCTCGGTCGAAGCAAATGACCACCTGAAGGGCCACCTGCATTTATCAAGCGCTCAAATTCCAAGGACGTTATCACGTTGGGAAACTTCGTGTATCCATACTCCACTAACGAGGCGGGATTGTATACGTCTGCTCCAGTGGCAACTACGATTGTGCCGACCTCTAACTCAACGGTTTCAGGTTTCATTTCAAAGTCTATTGCCTTTCTTTCACATGCTTTCAGGCATTTGTCACAAGTGATTACATTGTCTTTGTTTAGGCATAGATTTCGGTCAATGATGTAAGTGGATGGCACTGCTTGGGCAAAGGGCGTGTAGATCGCACGTCTTGTTGCCAAGCCAATGTCAAATTCGTTTGGCGCTGTTTGAGGGCATACGTCTGAGCAGTCGTTACATGCTGTGCATTCATCGGTAACATATCTTGGCTTCTTCAAAACCTTAACTTTAAAGTTTCCGATGTAGCCCTTTACCTCCTTGACTTCGCTGTTTGTTAGCAATTCAATGTTTGGATGTCTGCCAGCATCTGACATTTTTGGTGCGAGGATACAGATGGAGCAGTCCATTGTTGGAAAAGTTTTGTCTATTTGTGCCATTCTCCCTCCGATGCTTGGCTCCTTTTCCACAAGATAGACTTTGTATCCAGTATCAGCCAAGTCTAACGCTGCTTGGATACCAGCAACTCCACCGCCTATAACCAAGGCTTTTCTAAGAATTGGAACTACGCTTTCCTCTTGAGGCCCAAGAAGAGTCACCTTCGCAACTGCCATCCGAACCAAATCTTTAGCCTTTTCCGTTGCCTTTTCCTTTTCATATAGATGTACCCAACTACAGTGCTCCCGAATGTTTGCCATCTCGAAGAGGTACTTGTTTAACCCAGCCTCTTCGCAGGCTCTCCGAAAAGTAGGCTCATGGAGGCGAGGCGAGCATGAAGCTACCACCACTCGATTTAACTTGTGTTCCTTGATGTCATTTTTTATCAGTTCTTGACCTTGATCTGAACATGTGTAAAGGTTGTCTTTAGCAATCACCACATGGGGCAGGGTAGCTGCAAACTTTGCAACTTCCTCGCAGTCAACAGAACCCGCTATGTTTAGTCCACAATGGCACACGTATACGCCAATTCTAATGTCCTTGTTATGCTCAGAACCTAGATGCTGTATAGGCATTTCAGTCATTTCTTTGCCACCCCCACCACTTGTTTGATCATTCGACCAGATCTACTCTTGCTTTTTAGGTAACGATCTATGGATTCGGCAGCTCTTTTGCCAGCAACTATCGCTTCTATAACGGTCGCTGGTCCAGAAACCACATCTCCACCGGCAAATATGCCTTCTTTAGTTGTTTCCATGGTGAAGGGATAAACTGCGATTGTATTATTTTCTGTAACTTCTACTTCCTTAGGAAGGAAAGAGAGATCTGGTGTTTCACCTATAGCTAGTATGAGTGTATCTAATTCTACAAGGAATTCTGAGCCTTCGACTGGTATTGGTCTTCTTCTTCCACTTTCATCAGGTTCCCCCAACTCAATACGAACACATTCTATGGCGGTTGCTCGTCCATCTCTTCCCAAAACTCGTTTAGGCGCCACCAAAAATTGAAACTTGACGCCGTCTTCTTCTGTCTCCTTTATTTTCAAAGGATTAGCTGGCATCTCCTCCTTAGACCTTCGATAAAGAATATGAACTTCTTTGGAGCCAAGTCTATAAGCAGTTCTGGCGGCGTCCATGGCAACATCTCCACCACCGACCACGACAACCTTACCTTTGAGTTCAACACACTTTCCTAAGTTAACTTCCTTCAAAAAGTCAAGGGCATAAATGACACCATCTAAATCTTCACCTTCAACCCGGAGTTTTCTGCTTTCGTGGGCTCCAGTTGCAACAAAGACTGCTTTGTATCCTTCTTGTAAGAGATCGTTAAATGCTAGATCTTTGCCAATTGTCATATCAGTTCTGAATTTTACTCCAAAACTCTTTAGACATTGGATGTCAGCGTCTAATACACGTCTTGGCAGCCGATATTCTGGGATACACTTTCTTAACATCCCACCTATCTCGGGAAAGGATTCAAAAACTGTCACAGAATACCCTTTTTTGACTAGTTCATGTGCAGCTGTTAGTCCAGCTGGACCGGAACCTACTATGGATACTTTCCCTTTTCGAGTTTTGGTTGGAGTTTTGCGTTCATGTTCATAATTTATGGTTACACGTTTGAGAAAGTTGTCCACTGTTGTTTTGTCAATTTTTGCTCTTTCGGGATGGAGGCAGACCCAACAGAAGGTTGATGGAAAGGGGATTTCTTCTTTGATTATTCTTAGAGCTTTTTCAAATCCTTGTAAATATCCTTTTTTTATAGCAATTTTCTTTAACGCCAAGAAAATCTCTGGCACCTTCAACGCTTGAGGGCATCTTCTATAACAGCGGTAGCACCAAGCGCAGAGCCAGAGTTCCTCTTCAGAAAGAACCTTTTCAGGATTGAAGAAGATTCTTTCCAAAAGAATTCGTGGGTTGTAGTTTTTTGGGAATAATTCTACCATGGGGCAGCTTGCAGTGCATTTACCGCACTCAAAACAATACTTCAGCTTCTCGACATCCAATAACTGTTTAAGAAATTCATCCGAGACCATGATTTCTTCCTCTTTCAAGGTCTACAAGCCCCTTTGCCTTCTAAAAGTAGGGGTTAGCCTTACATATAAAAGTTTACAAATGTAAAGGTTATAATTCTCTCTGGGCTTTTCGTGTAATAGAGTTAGACTTAGCAGAGGACTAGCAGATATGTTAATCGCGAAAGCTGTATATTCAGTGACATGTTAGACATAGAAAAAGGGTTGAACCATGAATGAAGTAAGAGTAGCTTTGTTTGGTGTTGGTGCAGTGGGCAGCCGCATAGCCAAATTCCTGTTAGAGAAAAAGGGAATAAAAATCGTCAGTGCCATCGATGTTGCCAAAGACAAGGTTGGAAGAGATTTAGGTGAGGTGTTAGGCATTGATAAGCGGCTTGGAATCATAGTATCTGATGATGCAGACGCTGTGCTTTCTAAGGTTAAGGCTGACATAGTGGTTCACGCAACCTCCTCCTTCCTCAAAGATGTGTACCCACAATTAGAAGGAGTCATAACACATAGAGTCAACGTAGTTTCCACTTGTGAAGAACTGTCCTATCCTTATGTCACAAATCCAGAACTAGCAAAAAAACTTGATGAACTAGCAAAAAGTCATAAGGCAACTGTTTTGGGTACAGGCATAAATCCAGGTTTCCTCATGGACACTCTGGTCATTACGCTAACAGGCGTGTGTCAAAAAGTAAACAAAATCAAGGTAACGAGACAGATGGATGCAGGTACCCGTAGAATACCCTTCCAAAAGAAGGTAGGAGCAGGGCTTACAGTTGAGGAGTTCAAAGAAAAAATTGAAAAGAAAATTATCACAGGTCACGTGGGGCTTGAACAATCTATAGCCATGATAGCCGACGCTTTGGGCTGGAAACTGGATAAGATAGAGATTGATCCAGTGGAACCTGTAATAGCCAAAAAGTATGTGGAAAGTGAAGCCGTTAAAGTCAAACCTGGACAAGCAGCTGGTCTGAGGCAAAGGGCAAGAGGAGTAAAGAAGGGAAAAGAAACGATAACACTTGATTTTCAAGCCTACATAGGAGCAGGAGAAGAATATGACTCCATTATAATCAATGGTGTTCCAAACATTAAACAAAGGATTCAGCCATGCGTCCATGGCGACATAGGCACAATAGCAATGATTGTTAACACAATTCCAAAAGTGATTAATTCTCCAGCGGGCTTGCTCACAATGAAGGACTTGCCAGTTCCATCAGCTGCCTTAGAAGATATGCGTAAATACATAGAAATGTGAAGATTCCGTGTGGTTTGTTGATAGTTGGTAAAATATCGAGTAAGCATAGATATTGGCGGAACATTCACGGATTTAGTTGCCCTAAATGAAGAAGACGGTGAAATACTAAACATAAAGGTGCCTTCAACTCCGAGGGAACCTGCAAGAGCAGTCCTCAGAACATTTCAGGAGTTTCTTAGAAAAACCAGCGATGCAGAAGTATTAGTTGCCATCCATGCTACAACCATAGCTACAAACGCTTTGCTTGGTCAACTAAACTTAGAATTACCAAAAACATCACTCGTAACAACAAAGGGTTTTCGCGATATAATCGAAATTGGCAGACAACGCCGTCACCAACTCTACAACCTTTTCATACAAAAACCACATGCACTCATCCCACGAAGACTCCGCTTTGAAGTTGAAGAACGCATAGGACCAAAGGGCGAAATTCTAACGCCCCTCAACAAGAACCAAGTTAAAAGTTTGGCACAACGACTAGAAAGAGAAAATGTCAAAGCTGTTGCTGTTGCTCTGCTTTTCTCATATATTAACCAAAAGCATGAGCGTGAAATCGGAAGAATACTGAAAAAATCGCTTCCGAAAATTCATGTTTCCCTCTCCTCAGAAACTGCACCAGAATATAGAGAGTATGAGCGAACAAGCACAGCAGTCGTAAACGCTGTTTTGATGCCAATAGTATCCAGTTACCTCAATGACTTGCAAAGAAAAATCAGGAAATTAGGAGTAAAGGCTCCACTATGTATAATGCAATCAGACGGAGGAATAGCCACAAAAAGCATCGTTTCAAAAAAGCCTGTAGGCATGGTTGAGTCCGGCCCAGCAGCAGGGGTCATAGCGTCAGCTTTTCATGGAAAACTCCTCGGAATTGAGAACATCTTAAGCTTTGATATGGGTGGAACAACAGCCAAAGCTGGAGCCATAAAAAAGGCAACACCAGAGATTTTAAGCGAATATGAAGTTGCCGGGAAAGTCCACAGTGGAAGAATAATGAAAGGAAGCGGCTACCCAATAAGATATCCTTTCATAGATTTAGCTGAATGTAGCGCTGGCGGAGGAACAGTCGCTTGGGTAGATGAAGGCAAAGCATTACAAATTGGGCCCATCAGTGCTGGAGCAGAACCAGGCCCAGCATGTTATGGTAAGGGTGGGAAACAGCCCACTGTAACAGATGCCAATATTCTGCTCGGAAGACTCAATCCCAAATATATGCTTGGAGGCAAGATGAGGATCTATCCGAAACTTTCGGAGAAGGCAATTTTAAAGGAAATTTGTGAAAAAATCCAGATAGAACTGACTGAAGCAGCATCCGGGATCATAAAGATTACAAATTCGGCAATGGCGAAGATTTTGAGAATAGTATCGGTTGAACGCGGTCACGACCCAAGAGACTTCGTCTTGATGTGTTTTGGCGGAGCAGGACCAATGCATGGTTGCGCGTTAGCCGAAGAGTTGAATAACACAAAAATAGTTATTCCCCATAATCCAGGTTTGTTCTCTGCTTACGGGTTACTGGCTGCTGATTTCAAGAATAACCTTGTAAAGGCAATCATGAAATTGATGGATGAGGTTGAAGTAAAGAAAGTTGAAACTGCTTTTGAGAAACTAGAGTCTAAGGGAACCAAGTTATTGGAAATGCAACGTGTTCAAAAAGTTAATATGCGTTTTATTCGCCAGATGGATTTGAGATATTTTGGCCAAAGCTACGAACTAGAAATTCCAACATCCAAACCATTTAACGAAAAAATTCTTGACCAAACGGTTGATATGTTCCACAAGAGGCATCTGGCAGTTTATGGTTATGCAGTAAAAGATGAACCAGTAGAATTGGTGAATGTTAGGCTCATTGCGGTTGGATTAGTCCAAAAGCCGAAACTTGTAGAAAAGCCCCTACATGGAGAAAAGCCATTGAAAGGGGCTGTGATTGCGGAACGGAAGGTCTTTTTTGAACAAGTCAATGATTTCATTCAAACTCCCATTTATAGACGAGAAAAATTGAAAGCGGGAAACATGATTGACGGTCCTGCAGTTATCGAACAATATGACGCCACAACGGTTGCTTATCCAAATTGGACAGCCTTGGTTGACACGTTTGGAAACATTGTTCTTTCAATAAAGAAGGGAGGGAATTAGATTGCCATTAGATACGATAACGGTTGCGGTTATAAAAGGAGCATTGATCTACACAGCAGAGGAAATGGGAATAGTTTTACGTAACTCCGCATACTCTCCCAACATTAAGGAGCGGATGGATTTTTCGTGCACAATTTTTGATAGTGAGAAGCGTTTGGCTGCACAAGCAGAACACATCCCCGTTCATTTGGGTTCAATGCAACTGGCCATTCAAAAAGGTCTAGAAAAGTTTAAAGGAAAACTTGAAGACGGCGATATGATACTATTCAACGACCCATACATCAGTGGAACCCACCTGCCAGACATAACACTAATCTGCCCAATCTTCTATAAAGACAAGATCATCGCATATTCAGCGAACAAGGCACATCATTCAGATGTTGGTGGGAAGGCTCCTGGAAGCATGGCTGGAGATGCCACTGAAATCTATCAAGAAGGCATCGTTATTCCGCCAGTGAAGTTTGTTAAAAAGAATGTTATCGATAAGGAAATCGTAAGTATACTGTTAAGCAATATCAGAACACCGGAAATCAGAATGGGCGATTTAAGGGCGCAAATGGCTGCAAACATTCTCGGCAAACGGCGCATTCTAGAACTCGTAGATAGGTATGGCACAGAAACTTTGCATAAAGCCATGGAAGAAATTATGAATTATTCTGAAAGGCGAATGCGAATCGAAATAAGTAGAATGCCGAAGGGAAGCTATTCAGCAGTGGATTACCTTGAAAACACGGGAACAAGCAACAAAAAAGTCAAAATACAAGTCACAATAACTGTCGAGAAAAACCGGCTGCTCATTGAATATAGCGGAACAGACAAGCAAGTAAACGGTCCAGTTAACGCTGTTTTAGGTGTAACTCTATCGGGAGTATACTATGTTCTAAGATGCTTAACAGACCCCTCCATACCAATGAATGATGGATGTTACAGACCAGTAAAAATGCATGTACCCGAAGGTACGCTGATGAACCCAACGCTGCCAGCGCCAGTGGCTGGAGGCAATGTTGAAACTTCTCAACGGAATGTAGACGTATTGTTAAAGGTCTTCGCCCAGATACTCCCAGAGAAGGTTTGTGCAGCATGCCAAGGAACAATGAACAATATTGCAGTGGGTGGAATAAACCCAGAGAATGGTAAATCTTGGACTTTTTATGAAACAATAGCTGGAGGATTCGGCGGCAGAAAAGGAATTGATGGAGTGGATGCAGTGCATTCCCACATGACAAACACGATGAACACACCCATCGAAGCCATAGAAACCGTGTATCCAATACGCTTCCTAAAGTATGAACTACGAAAGAACAGCGGAGGCCCCGGAAAATGGAGAGGCGGAGTAGGCTTAGAAAGAAGCTGGATGTTGCTAGCTCCTTCAGCAACCTTATCAGTGCTTGCTGAAAGAACAAAAATGCCGCCTTGGGGATTATACGGCGGAAAACCCGGAGCCAAAGGCGAATACTACATCATAAAGCCAAACGGAAAACGAATAAAGTTAAAATCCAAATGTACAATCAAAATGGAGAAAGGCGATGTTTTCATTGTAAGAACGCCTGGTGGAGGAGGCTACGGGAAACCGTTTGAACGAAGCCCTGAACTTGTGCATCGTGACTTACTAGATGATCTGGTTTCATTAGAAGCAGCCAAAAAAGATTATGGCGCGGTAAGAAATTCTGCTTCAGGTGAAAAATGTTGACGATTCAATCTGGAGTACATGGAAAAGGAACCTTCTCGCTCTCAAATGTATTGAAATCAGTCAAAGATAAGTCTGACTTCAATAAAGCTGGTGCTTTAGCCATATTCATGGGAGTAGTCAGAGGAGAGACCACAAAAGGTGAAAAAGTCAAAAAACTGGAATTAGAGGCATACGAGGAACAGGCGACCAAAATTATCAACAAAATTTGCAGAGATCTCAAGAAAGAAAAGGGGATCATAGACGTGCAGATCCACCATTTTCTTGGAAGTTTTGAAGTTGGTGAAGATTTGGTCTATGTCCTTGTGGCTGGGGCTCATCGTCAGAACGTGTTCCCAGTTTTGGAAAGGGCTGTGGAACGATACAAAAAGGAAGCCCCGATTTTCAAAAAGGAATACGTGATTGATAAGACAGAAATGATCAGATCATACTGGGTTAGTGAACATGAAGTGAAATGAAGATTTTCAAGACATTACAAACAGTTTTACTTGACTAACTTCCATGAAATCACCTAATGCTTCTGCTTCCCTGCGAATCTTTTCTAGGTCGCCTTTCTGAATTTTTTCAAAGGGTTTTAGCCACTGCAATGAATGTAAAGAAAGTTAGATATTGTCGTAAAACTAAACTACTTACCAAAATTAAACTAGAAACTTGAGTAACAAATTGTAATAAGGGTGATTTCATGAAGTGGGTTACTCGTGAGCACGTTCACGTAGACCGAGTTGCTTGCCCATGGCTAATCAATAGATTTGTTGATCCCAAGGCAGAATTCATTTTTGTTCCAGTAGAGAAAATAGAAGACGTTGTAAAGAAGGAAGGCGCCACACCGTTTGACGCTCCTGGAGTTGAACTTGGGCATAAAGGAGACAGATGCAGTTTTGACGCCATCATAGAAAAATACAAAATAAAAGATCCTGCTGTTCTCGAATTGGCCAAGATTGTTCGAGCTGCTGACAGTGAAAATAAGGAATTGGCACCCGAGAGTGTTGGACTAGATGCGGTTGCAACCGGGTCAATGATGATTGTGAAGAACGACCAAGAGGCAATGGAGAAGGGACGGTACGTCTATGATTCACTTTATGCATACTGCAAACTTAAGTTATTGCGAGAAAAATATAAGAAGAAATTGGAAAAGATGAATAGAAAACAAAAATATGAATTTCTGAGAGAGAAAATTAAAGAATATAAGTCCTCAGTCCAACTGTGAAATTCAAGAATTCTGTTTCTTACACTATGGATTAAGGTAGGGAACATTTCTGGAGAAATCGATTTCAGGAAAATCCATCAACGCTTTCTTTCTCTTGTCATGTCTAATGGGATTATTTGCGATTCTTAGTTCAACCATGTCCAAAAACCCTGTTCTTCCGCTGTTTGCTGAGAGTATTGGAACACCTGAATATTTTATGGGATTCGTTGCGGCGGCTTCAACTATTCCTGGCATCCTCGTTAGTCTTCCGGCGGGGTCTCTTTCAGATGTTTTTGGAAGAAGAAAAGTTCTGATCTTGTCAGGTGTTATTTTTGCTTCAGCACCCTTTCTTTATCTTCTAGTTGCTTTGCCATGGCAATTAATTATAGTAAGGTTTTATCATGGTTTTGCCACAGCGATTTTTGTTCCGGTAGCAAATGCTGCGATAGCTGAGAGATTTCCTAAACGCCGAGGAGAGAAAATGTCGATCTTTTCCTCGGTGACTGTTGTTGGAAGAGGTGTTGCACCGTTTCTTGGGGGATACATTCTTTCTGCTACCAGCTCAAATTATTATGACCTTTATGTGAGTGTTGGAGTGGCTGGAGTTGTAGCACTACTCGTAGCCATGATACTACCTAGAAAACAGTNTACAGGAAATGAAGAACAAGGAGTTAAGATGAGGGAAAGCAAGGGTTTTCTTAGCAACTGGAAAGAGGTGATTCAAAATCGTGGGGTTCTTGTTGTCAGTGCTGTAGAGTCAGGTATTTACTACACCTTTGGAGCCTTCGAATTCTTTCTAGTGTTATATGCTCAATCAATTGGGTTGGAGGAATTTCTTATTGGAGTTATCTTAGGCCTTCAACTTCTTATGGTTGCACTTTCTAAGCCCTTCATGGGCTGGCTGTCTGATAGAATTGGTAGAAGAATACCCATAATCATTGGCTTGATAGTTGCAAGTGTGCCACTTATTGTTACATCTTTGGCAGATAGTTTTTTGGAACTGGTCGCAGTTTCAGTAGTATATGGGTTAGGATTTTCACTTGTGACCTCTTCCACTGTAGCGCTTGTTTCAGACCTTGCCAGAAAAGAATTATATGGTGCATCTATGGGTTTCTTGAGCACAATTATGGATGTTGGTCAGGCTTTAGGGCCGATAATTACTGGATTTATTCTGGCGACCAGTGCTGGCTTCTTTGGTGCTTTTGTAGCTCTTGGCGGAATCCTACTTGTTTTCAGTGTCTTCTTCTTTATGACAACGAGAGCAAGATAGGTTGCTGAGCAAGTTATTTCTTTGTCTTGTCGTTAAAAGATATGCCGAGTTTTTGTAGGTAATTTGCAAGTTTTATCGCTTCCCTCGAATCAACTTCGTTTCCATTAATCATAAATTGACGGCTTCTCCTTGTCAAGTTTTCAACGTAACAGTCTATGCAATTGTTTACCTTGGGCCGATTATGAAGACAGTTTTCACAATACCCTGCTCCTCTCTCCCACATGCTATTCACCTTAGTAAAGAGATGATCTTTTCATAATTGGTGAGAAATTCCAGCCCCTTTGAAGTTGTTTTATAAATTGATTTACTGCCTTCTTGAACGGTTTTGAGAAGTTCTGTTGAAATGAGAAACGACAAATAATCGGTTAATTGGGCAAAACTTAGATTTGCCCCATACATGAGGTGGGTTTTTAATGCCCCCCCTTTCGCCATTCTTAAGATCTGTGCTATTATGTATAGGCGATCTCTACGTTTTCTTTCCTTTCTTTCCACTGTTTTGCGCATAAGCGCTCGGTTTATTATTGTCGTTTATTATTGAAAGACTTTTCCCTTTAATGTATGGGTATATAGATTTCTGGGTTTTTTAGCGACATTCTCCCAGTTTAAGAGTGATGAAATTGAAACAGCAAAGAAAGTATTAAGTGGTTACGGCTCAAGACTCTCAGTGAAATAAAAATGAAGGCTGCCGTGTATTATAGTCCAAAGGATATCAGAATTGATAACTTGCCTGAACCGAAGATTGGGGCAGACGAGATATTAGTTGAAATGAGGGCATGTGGAGTATGTGGCTCTGACCTTATGGAGTGGTATCTGAAGAATCGAATTCCTATTGTGCTTGGTCATGAACCAACCGGAGTCGTCGCTGAGGCAGGAGAGCAGGTCAAGGGTTTTGAGGTTGGCGACCGAGTTTTTGTCCACCATCATGTTGCGTGTCTAGTATGTCATTATTGCACACGTGGAGATTACACCATGTGCGAGGAGTTTGGACGTACCCATATTCAACCTGGAGGCTTTAGTGAATATTTTATGGTGCCAGCTTCCAACGTGAAGATAGATACGCTGAAGATTCCAGATAGTCTTTCTTTTGAAGAGGCAACCCTAATTGAACCAATCGCATGTTGTATAAGGGCGTTAGGAAAGTGTAACATCCAAACTGGAGACACTGTGGTGATTATTGGCGCGGGTCCTTCTGGGATCATTCATTTGATGCTTTCTAGATGTTTTGGGGCTAGGCAGGTTATTGTCAGTGATTTGATTGATTATAGGTTAGTGGCAGCTAAGGGTTTTGGGGCGGATTTTACGGTGAATCCGGGAGAGGGGAGTTTGATGGAAAGGGTGAAGGAGGTTACTGATGGTAGGGGAGCAGACCTCGTTGTTGTTACAGCTCCGAATGTGAAGGCTTTTGCAGATGGAATTAAAGCTTGTAGGAGGGGTGGAACTGTTTGTTTGTTTGCTCCTGTGCAGCCGAAAGAGCAAGTGAAGATGAGTCCTCATAGGTTGTTTTTTTCAGAGATCACTGTGGTTCCGTCTTATTCTACGTCTCATGTGGAAACGAGGATGGCATTGAGAATGTTGAGTTCTGGGCGGATAAATGTGGAAGGGCTCATAACGCATGTTTTTCCATTGAGTCGTATCATGGATGCCTATGAAACTGCGGCTGAAGGCAAGGAGTGTTTAAAGGTGGTGGTTGTGAATGAGTGAGAAGATGAAAGCGGCACTTTTGTATGGGGTTAAGAATCTTAAAGTTGAAAACATTGATGTGCCAGAGGTTGGAATAGGAGAGGTTTTAGTTAAGGTTAAGGCGGCGACCACTTGTGGAACTGACCTCAAGATTTACCAAAGAGGATATGTAAGCGGAGTCATCCAACTTCCGACTATTTTTGGGCATGAGTGGGCTGGAGACGTGGTGGAGGTTGGTGAGGGGATTTCTTGGCCTAAAAGAGATATGAGAGTTAGGGCTGGAAATAGCGCACCATGCCTTCAATGTGGAATGTGTCAGAAAGGATTATACAACTTGTGTGAAGATATGATGTGGCTTTGGG
>JGI24422J19971_10000665_pt1 | contig 19584 bp, 15 predicted proteins | sample DeeMarSWOR152_54_FD_19971 | JGI IMG/M metagenome (IMG submission 19971) | reverse complement strand
CAGAAGACCGGTGCCGTACGCGCTGCGAACCATAAGGGGCGGCATATCACTGCCTCAAGGCAACTCTTTCTAACGCCAGGCGGTGTCATACTGCTGGATACTCCGGGACTACGGGAACTGGCACTCACCGGTGAAGAATCTGCACTCGATGAAGTGCATGCAGCAATTGCTGCAGCAGCACAGAACTGCCGGTTCAGTAACTGTACCCATACGGTAGAACAAGGTTGTGCTGTAATCGAAGGTGTTGAAGAAGGTAACATTCCTTCAGAACAATATGAGAATTACCTTAAAATGAGAAAGGAACTGCAGCATCTTGAAAGGAAAGAACAGCAGGGAGGAAGCTTTAATGCTAAGAAGCGATGGAAGAGTATCTCCAAGGAGATTAAACGTATGAAGGACCGTAACAAATAGCATACTGCTCGCTAAGTTGAGTAATGATAGGGATGGATCGCACCGTGAGAATGATCCATCCCAAATCTAGGGTGATTACTCCTCCTCTTTTACTCCTGCAATGTACTCTTCTATCTCTTTTTCATACGCTCTGAGCCATTCAAGCCACTGTTCTGAAAGCTTTATCTGTGTTTCTCTGTTAGGCGGTTTCGGGATATGGTGGAAAACAAGGGGGAGTACATTGGCTCAACCACATGATGAGTTCTATGGCCACAACACCCGCAAGGATCTGAAACATAACACATAGCATACTTCTTTAAGAACGTTATGATTATGTCAAGATAATTTATAGAAATTCTTATGGAAAATCTGTCGTTATCTGTTTGGATGATAAGATTATGACCCAGTCAGCATTGAATCCCCAGACCGCCCAGTACTTAATTCCGTTCGGATCATAGCCGCCCGGTGAACCGGTAAAACACTTTAATGCATCACTATACGTATATAGGGAGTCTTCAGGAACCTGACTACGAGTGAACCACGATTGACCAGTACAACTTCCTCCCTTCATATCGTCCATATTCACGATGCGTTTTCCAGAAGTGACTATCGGATTATCAAAAATACCCAGCACTATATATTCCACATCTCGGGACGGGGAAAAATAGAATTGACCTTCACTGTAGCTGGCATTCATGAGCTCCGTTTCTGCAAAAATAGGCGTGCCAGAGTCTTCCAACAATTCGCATCCCACCGAAAACAGGGTAACGGCAATGCTCAACAGCAGAAGAGATATAATATTCACCACATATCGTTTCATGACTCACGCTCCGTTAAAATGCAAATTTAACACCCCCGCCCACAGCGAAATAGTTGAGTCGTGTCTCCTCTGACAGCTGAGCCATTTCGCTCCCCAGTCCCTGGCTTACGTAGGTGGGACGGTTCACCGGAGAAGGCTGTAAGTAATAGCGCGCCTCGAGGAATATGCTGAAAACTGAGAAAGGAAGAAAGTTCACACCGATCTTACCCCCCAGTGAGAAGCTAGTCTGGCTGATAATGAGCTCCTCGTCGCCCTTAAGCGCCTGGTTGATCCGGTAGTCCCACAGATGCACAAGTCCCACGGCAACTCCGGCGCGGGGGAGTACGGAGCGCCACTGCTGGAAGGGAAGCACATTTATGTAGGCATGACACATGATGAGGTTATATTGCCGCTCCATGGTGAAAGGCGTATTGATAGGTGATATGAGTTCCATGTCATGCCGCTGATTGAGGGCAAAGGCGAATTCCACACCCGGCTGGAGGATGCCCACAGTATGGGCGTAGAAGATCGGGTTGATGAGCACTGTAGGCTTTACCTCGTCATGTAGAGGGACCAGGTAATATACCCCTACACCGATGTCGTTGCGGCGGATCAGTCGGTTCTCTATGAGGATGAGGTTCAATTTTTCGTGTGTGTTGGCCGCCACAGTGACCGTCTCTTGGTAGTCTATGTAGCCGTCATGCACCACCAGTACCTTGTGTTCCCCTGCCACCACGGAGTATTTTTCCAGCGGGGTGTTTCCCACCTCGATGCCGTCGATGTACACTGTAGCTCCTGAGGGATTGGAGTAGACCGACATCTTGACCTCATCCTGGCATGAAATGGCTACCCCTATAGAGCGGGCGGCGATCACGGCATTGTCAAAAAGAGTCGCAATAGGGGATCGCACCACGTTTTCCGCCAGGATATTGCCAGTTGCTACTCGAACCGCCTTCATGGTTATGATCACATTGTTTGGGTTACCGGAGACGGAACCCAGGATGAGGACCTCAGCATTGGCGAGATTACCCACCCGTTCAACATCTTCGGTGTTCACGGTGCCCCTCCGCTCCAGTACGATTTCGTCCAGGAGCTTGCCCAACTCGCGGCGCTCCACCACCCTGATGCCTTTGATGTCCGCCAGGGAACTTGAGATCGATTCCGGTATCGATGCTGAGAGATAGTTGAGCCCCGGACCGCCGTAGTTGGCGAAGTTCATGACTGCTACAGTGGTGTCCACGGCATAAAGGGAAGAGCTCGAGCAGAGAATGATCACCAGGATGGCCAGTCGTCGCATATTGATCCTCGGAAAATGTAATTATTGAAAAAAAAAGGTCCGACTATATTAGCACACATGAAGCACATTTAAATCGATACTTTTTATTACGCCTTCCTTCTACTTTGCATAAATTTCTCTACACTGCAAATTTCAGTATTAAGAAATTAAGAAAAAGATCAGAAGAGGGGGCGGGTTCTATATGAAAGAGGGGAGAGTATCATAATTCTGATGGGTAAAATGATTTCTTCAGCTTGGCTGAAATTAACCCGCAAGCCGTTACTTTCAGGAAGAAAAAAAATCTCGTCCCTCCAAACCCTCACTGCATACTAGATTTCTCCTTCTCCACTCCTTCATTCTACCAGGTTTTAATACAATGTCAAGAAATATTGTAACATGTTTTTGTAAAGTGAATTATTACTTTACACAGGCAGGCATAAAAACGGCTGCTGTTGTAAGTACCACAGCAGCCGTTTTAGCATTTTTTATATCTTGCTGGCGATGACCTGTGCCGATGATGCAACTTCTTCACTTTTGACGTTCAGCAGTCTCGAGAAAATAATGTAGGTGTTCTCTGTTTCGATCACAATTCCGGTCATGATGTAATCGGCGTTCAGTAGTCTTCCCACTTCGATGGCATTCAATGTATCGGTGAGATTCGACGGGGAAAGTCCCTGCAACTGAAGAGTCGATGAGAGTTTTTCCTGTTCAACAAGTGTTACTACATCAATCCTCGAGATTTCTTTGATGGCCATCTCGGTGAGCAGCGCAGGCAATTCACCAACTCCACTTCCCTGGGAGGCGAAATCACAGACAGCGACCACACCGCTGTGTTTGGTCTGCAGGTCAAGCGCGATTTCCCGGCACAGGTATGTAAGATTTTTTTGAAGGGGCCGATCAGGCATGAGAGGAGCAATTTCGCCATCTTTGTAAATATCACCGAGCATCTGATCCGTCATGTATAGCTCCTTGCTCAGAACATCGGTATACTGGTCGAGGAGCCGGATTTCGTCGGTGAAACCCCTGCTGTCAAGCCGCATTCGGGCGTTGAGCAATTCTTTCTTCGTGTTCAACGTTATCTCCAGGGCCCTCTCCAGATTCTCAGGGGTCTTGCGGTAATGGTAGAGCTCGCCTACGGTTTTGAGATTCTGGGCGAAGTGGAGCATGGTTCCCGATTCCAGGATTTTTCCATCGGTAAAACCGGCTAAAGGGTGTTGAATCTCCACAAAGTTTGCCTTAAGAATATGGGGGCCAGACTGATGCGGATTGCCGTATACATCCTCATATTGGATGGAGAAGCGGGCAAGATCCATGGTACCTGTGAACCGCTGTGGAGGTACCTTGATTTGTACCAGTATCGTTTCATAGTCACCGTGATGCAGGGTAGGATGGAAGTACCGGATAGTGTTACCAATGCGCCGGTTCTCATATCCCCAGGTATCGAGAATATCCACCTCAACCAGAAATTCGAGTGTCATATCGAGATTCCGGGCAAGTGGAACAACCATCCTGTCAAGTTCGCTCCCAAATGTCTCCTCCATTTCTTCCCTATCCGAAATGAAGCGAGAGCTTCCTCCACCAAGGTGTGCCATATCAACCATGAGCTCGAGATCGAAGGACGCTCCAACTCCGATCGTGGAAATGGTGACTCCTTCATCACAGAACTGCTGCGCCACATCGAGTATGTCCCGGTGACTGTTGCCGCATGTATCCTGACCGTCGGACAAAAANAGCACCCGGTTCGTATACTCCCGGTTGAGATTTTTCATCACNTCCAGGCAGCCGAGCATAAGACCGTCTCGTATATTCGTACTTCCCCTCGGTTGGATCGAGTGAACTACCTGCCGAAATCGCATGCGGTTCGCACTCGAGTTCATTCTGGTTGCTGGGAACACGACCTGAGCAGTGTCATTGAAAATCACGAGCGAGACATAATCCACGCCGCGTACTTGCTGGATGAAAATATCGAAGGCATCCTTTACCCAGGTGAGCTTGTCCGCATCGGCCATCGAGCCGCTCCGATCGATAACAAAAGCCAGATTCATCGGTGTAAGATCCTCGAATTCTTGCTTCCCTCCCTGTATGCCGATCTGGATGACCTCCTCTTGACCGTATTTGGAAAGCTGCCGCTGTCCGGAATACATGTACACACCCAATAACGAAGTTGTGGGAATGGGGTACTGGTAATTTACGCTTGCGATGTAATGATCGATGTAGACTTCATCGGATGGCACGATCATACCCCTTTCGGAAAGATAGCTGCTTCTCGACTTGGTCCCAGACGCTGCTCCAGCCGCCCATACCACATTAGGGCCAAGGCACATAAGCACAATTGCAATGCAGAGTAATCGTTTCATCGTTCTACTCCTTTCTTTCTTAAGGATTTTTTAGAGCCCCTGAGGAGCCCCATCTACACAGAATATTACAAAAAGCATACCATATCTCATGCTTGCGATAATTATCTGAATGACAAAGAGTTATGATAATGTATCAGGAGAAAACCCTTTTAATCCTCCGGCAATAAAAAAACAGTGGGTGTGAGTCTAATTTATTTATATACAATGAAATATCTCAATCAGGTTGATTTTCAAGGATAAATAATAGTTTATAGGGGTTGCGATCCCCATGTTTATAATTATCCTGCAGATTCCGTCATGCGCTCGCTTTAGAATTACAGCGCTGTATGCCAGGAGATCACTAATGGTTCACACCACGGGCCAGAGCGGGCATCCCTGGCACCGACACTACGACGATTTCATAGACCCGTGGCGGATGATCGAATATCATTCGACACGATGGAAAAGGGATGGCCTCAGAAAAGAATCAAAGGAAAAACTGGTTTTGAAGCCACTGTGAAGGATGGAGGCAGCAAAGAGATATCGCTGAAGTATAAAGTAGAACGTACTCGAACCAAGCACTTTTCGGGAAACACTGGAAAGTGCTACTTTTAAATAGGTCGATCTTACAGCCTTCATGTATATTGTGCCTGCTTAAATAATTCAATATAATGCAAGATTATTATGCTATCGAAGCGAGTTCTTTACTTTTTTTCTTGATATAATTTCAGAGAATAGTATGATGTAAAAAAGGTAGTAATTCAATAACCATTTGATGGAAGAAAATATTTCTAAGGAGCGAGGAAATTGAATCGGAAAGTAGTTTTAGAGACCCAAGGACTGAGCAAACATTTTGGAGGAATTAAAGCTATCGACAACATAAATATGAAACTCTATGAGAATGAGATCATCGCAATTGTTGGAGATAACGGTGCGGGTAAGTCAACGCTTATAAAAACTATTGTGGGTGTTTACAAGAAAGATGGTGGGGTGATTTATATAAGTGGAGAAAAAGCACATATTAGCAATCCAAAAGATGCAAGAAATTATGGAATTGAAACAGTGTATCAGGATGGAGGAGTCATATCAATTTTAGACGCAACGGCAAATCTCTTTTTGGGAAGAGTGAAATTTAAGGATAATCTTTTTGGAAAGGTATTTAATTTTGTTGATTACAAGTATATGAGGAAAGAAACGGTACAGTTACTCGACAGATTGGGGGTAACACTCAAAGATATAAACGCACGAGTAAACAACCTTTCAGGAGGCCAAAGACAATCCGTTGCGGTGGGAAGAGCTATATACTGGGGAGGAAAGATACTGATTTTCGATGAACCCACCAACAATCTTGGAGTGAAACAGGAGAGAAAAATCATAGAGCTCATAAAGAGAATCAGGGTAGAGTTTGGCGTTTCCATAATCGTTATCAGTCACAATATCGCTCATGTATTTGAACTTGTAGACAGAATCATTGTCTTGAGAAATGGCGAGATAATTGGAGAGCGAATGAAAGAAAAGACCAACGTGAATGAAATCGTATCCATGATTACAGGCGTTGCAGAAAAAGTAGCTGCTGGTTAACAGAATATAAATGGACTATCCCTATTTCCATCAGGTAAATAAAAGCCCCTGAAAACCAGGGGCTTTTTCACTTGAGGTTGTTATCCTGTTGTTAGTTTACTCTGCGAACTCATCGGCATTAGAACTGTCAATGACGAAACCGTCGATCAATAACTTTTTAACGGTCTCTTGACCCTGTATCTGAGCAACCATACTCCGCACGATCACTTGAGCCATCTGCTTGTTGTCCTGCTTGACCGTAGCTGTAAGCTCGCCATCCTGGATGGACTTGATGGCAGGGGGAAGACCGTCGAAGCCATACACCTTAATCTGGTCCAGCAACCCTTTCTCCTTCACAGCAGCAAGACCCGCTAGGGCACCTGGATCCCAGGCCCCAAATACGACCACGATGTCCGGGTGAGCTCCCAGCTCATTGATGGCGGTCTCGTAGGCTTTCGCTTCGTTCCAGTCACAGGCCCGGAAGATGACCTCAAATCCGTTGGCTTCCAGGACCTGTTTTACCCCATCCCTGCGGGCGTCTCCAGTCTGGTGACCAAGGGTTCCTCCGAGGATCAACGCCTTGCCCTTGGTGGGGGTATGATCCACGATGTACTGTCCCAAGAGGCGTGCTGAGGCCAGGTTGTCGGTCTGGGCCAGGGCACTGATGTGGGGATGGTCAATGGCCGTGTCCACGGCCATGCAGATGATACCCTTAGAGGCGGCGTTGTCCAGCGACTCACCGAAGGCCCGGTTGTCTACGGCGCCAATGATGATTCCATCAACACCCCGGTTGATGGCATTGTCCACGGAGTCCTTCTGCATGGCTGCGTCCGCCTGAGTGGGAGACATGTCCAGGAGGGTTACTCCCAGGGCTTCCGCCTCCTCCTTGACGTACTGAGTCATCTGGGCCCAGAAAGGTGTGAGCCCGCCTGGATAGCCGGTGTAGACGATGGTAATTTCCTCTTCGACCGCCTCTTCAGCCTTTTTTCCGCCGCCTGCGAAAGCCAAGCTGGTGACGCACAGAAGTGCCAGCAAGATGAGTATGATTCGTTTGTGAATCCTTTTCATAGTAAACTCCTTTATATTTTATTTAATCCTGTTCGACGAACAGGTTTACCCCTTTGCTTCCCTTCTTCGCTGCATGATGTCGAGCCAGACGGCAAAAATGATAACCGCTCCGATTGAGATACGCTGCCACGAAGAGCTTACGCCGAGGTGGCTCAAGCCCGCGTTCAGGACGGTAACGATCAACACTCCGATCACTGTACGACCAATGCCACCTATACCTCCTGTCAAGCTGGTGCCGCCGATGATTACAGCGCCTATGGCATTGAGCTCCATACCAACACCCCAGGCCGTATTTGTGAAATTCAGCCGGGAGGCGAGAATGATCGCCGAGACAGCGGCACACAGACCGCCAAGCGTATAATAGATGAGATATTGCTTCTTGACGGGCACACCCGCCCGTCGTGCCATTTCGTTGCTGCCGCCGATGGCGTAGCAGTTAAAACCGAGCTTGGTACGGGAAAGAATGATGTACACCAGCAGGAAGGTCACCGCCATGATGCTGATAGGAATAAGATACCCCCGGCCGATCATCTGGAAGGACTCGGGAAACCGTGACATATCCCTGTTAGCCCCCAGGAGTTCGGCCAGGCCACGATATGCCTTCATCATCCCCAGGGTGCCTATGAAAGCCGGGATCCCGGTCCCGACAATAATGGTGCCGTTCAATGTGCCACACGCTGCACCGATCGCCAGACTTAATATGACGATTAGTAAAGTGGGAACTCCGGAGAGGAACATCCGTCCGATACAGACCGCGACCAGGCAAAACAGAGAGCCGATTGACAGATCCAGCCCGCCGGAAATGAGCACTATGGTAGAACCTGCGGCGAGCGTGCCGAGGATCACCGCCTGTGTTAGGATGGTTTTAAAGGTGTCAAAGGTTCTGAAGGTGGACGACAGGATCGCGAAGACTCCATAGATGATCAGCAACCCCAGCAGGGGTTGGAAATCCTGCCTTATCCGGGATAAGGCTACACCGGTTATTCTCGGCATCATGTTCGTTTTCTCCATACAGCACTCCACTCCATAGATTCAGTTACTCGTCGCACCGATAACCGTTCTCATAATATCCTCTTTGCTTGCTTCTCTGTGTTGGACCTTCCTCACAATCTCGCTGTGATACAGGACGATTACCCGGTACCTCATCTCCAGCACCTCTTGATAGTCAGAGTGGTATGCGCATATCTAGTTGTATTGATAGGCTAGATAATTTCTACAGCTTGCTGGAGATACCACAAAAGCTACGATTTTTAGGCAGAACAGAAGTTAATTAATTTCTACATCCAAATATCTTTCAAATATATGGTATTTTTTTATTACATCATACTATTCTCCGGAATTATATCAAGAAAAATCCTAACAATCTTGCATTACATTGAATTATTATAGTAAGCATACTATATATTAAGGCTGTAAGATCTACCTATGTAAAAAAGACAGGGTTTGGAAAGCATACTAAAATGAGGATCAGCAAGCCTTTGTTACCACCTCGATAGATATCAGAATATTCAGTGAACCAACAGGATGTTGGGGCAGACTTTTTTATTGAATAATTTGAAGCCAGTAAATCACCAGCCCCTGGGGAATCTCTGCATCGATCCGGTTGAGACCTCTCTTTGGACAGGTACTGCGGTGGGAGTATTAGTTGCATCATAATCGATATAATTGCTTGAAATTTTAAACTCAATGGTTCATATTCCTAGTGAGTTCATATAAAAGCTCATTCGATAAATATTTGGGAATAGCGTTCATCAGAGAAGGTTTTAGAGAAACGAAACCCTAGGAGATTATTAATGCGTAGAAGTTTCTTTTCGGTGTTTTGTGCTCTTTATCTCATTTTAGGGGTACAAAGTTTCGCCGATGATGACGTTGAAGAACTCCTCAAGGCAATCGTAAAGGTACGGGCAAAGATACCAGCCGATGCCTACACAGCCGATTCACTCGGCACAGAACGGGAAGGAAGTGGTGTCATAATTGATAAAATAGGCCACGTTCTCACCATCGGTTATCTAATTATTGAAGCTGAGCATATCGAACTTATAGGACCGAAGGGAAAGACCGTTACCGCAACCTTTGTCGGTCACGACTTTAACACCGGCTTTGGAATTCTACTTCCCGACGAACCTCTCAGTGTTATCCCCATGAAGCTGGGTCAGTCATCGGAGGTGAAAGAGGGTGACCACCTTTTTGTTGCAAGTTTCGGTGGATTAGATTCGGTGCAGACCGTTAGGGTCATTTCCCGCATGGAATTTGCAGGTTATTGGGAGTATCTTCTGGAAAATGCAATATTTAGTTCCCCACCGCATCCCAATTTCGGTGGAGCAGCACTGATCGGTCATGACGGCTGTCTCCTCGGGATTGGATCTCTTTACACCCGATTTTCGATACCAGGAGTTGGTTTAATTCCCTGTAACGTGTTTGTTCCCATCGATTTGCTCAGACCGATTCTTGCGGATTTAATCCACACGGGCCTTTCTCGTGAACCGCCTCGGCCATGGTTAGGCCTCTATGCAGAGGAATCACACGGTCGTGTTTTCGTTATTCGGGTTACAGCAGGTGGTCCGGCTGAAAAGGCTGGCCTCAGACCAGGAGATATTGTTCTTACCGTGAATGGTGTAGAAATAAGTGGACTTGCCGATTTTTACCGGAAGGTTTGGGCTTTAGGGAATGCAGGTGAGGATGTTCATCTCGGTGTACTTCAAGGAACACATATTCGCAATATTATAGTAAATTCTGCTAACCGCTATAGATTTCTTAAACCTACAGCAAAAGGAAAGATGGTCTTAAGATAATAAGCAGAGATGTAGATTTTCCAACTAACTCTATATTAGCTATCTCAATAGCTCTCCTTAACTTAATACTGTTCTGACTCAATTGCTTAATCTTGTATTTTACCGCATTTTCCAATTATTTTGTTTGAGCAATTCCGATTTTACAGGCTTCTTTGGCATTATGATTTACTCAAGTACATCGATAATATAAACAAATACCACTCATATTATATGGGGATTTATCGAAAGCTTGGTTTATGTGGGAGAGTGTTGCCAAGAAAGAAATTAATTAGAAATTAGTAATGACAAAAGATTAAATTAATTTCTATAATATTTTTTATACTTAAAAATAGCGCATTTGCGTTATACTTAATAGTAAGGAGTCATTTTGGATTATACAACGTGGGTTTGAAGTAAGAAAGGGCATAAAATTTCAGTTTCTGGTAAAGTAGGATGTTTAAAAAATATAAAATATGGCGGCTCGTCTGGATAATATTTATCACCACTGTGCTTGTTTCATGCCAGAGTCTCCCGCAGCGGAGAAGTAACCAGCCAACCACTGATAAAAACAAGTCTGGACTGATAGTGTTCATTGGAATGGATAATCATATATACACTATCAACACAGAAGGTGATAGAAAGACTGCCCTCACTGATGAGTCGATGGCTAGGAAGGGTGAAAAACGTGACTACCGCTACCCAACATGGTCTTGGGACGGCAAACAGGTTACCTTTGTGAGTTATGGTAAACAGGCGGATGGTAGTTTCGAATCAAATGTTTACATTATAAACAGAGACGGATCGGGACTAAAGAGCATATTTATGAGCAGCTATCATGTCCCTTTCCACCTGTACTGGGACCCCAGCGGCAATCGTGTGAGTTTTTTAAGCATATCAATTCCGGGAAAGGGAATTGATCTCCACGTTGTTCCAGCGAACGGCGGTGAGTCATTGAATGTAAGCACCGGTCAGCCGTTTTACTGGTCGTGGTCGCCCGATGGCCAGGCAATCGTATCGCATACAGGAGGATCAGCCACACAGCAGCCCGACAGTGCTCAGATCGGACTTATTGAAGCGAGGGGCATGAACTTTAAGGTGGGAAAGATTGACTACAGGCCGGCTTATTTTAAAGCACCCGTATATACTCCCGATGGCATGCAGTTTGTTGTGGCGGTGAAGATACTGCAGGAGCACAACATACTGGTTCTTGTCTCCCGTGATGGCTATATGCAGGAAGTACTTGCAGATCTGAAAGGTATTGCAGCCTTCGATTGGTCCCCCACAGGGAACAGGCTTGCGTATGTCGACGGGGTTGCAACCGGAGTAGGCGGGGTAATGGGACCACTGACTGTACTTGACCTTGACAGTGCCTCTGATCCAGTCGATATAAAGCTGGATAAGTCGAATGTCGTGGCGTTTTTCTGGTCGCCAAACGGCAAGCGCATTGCCTATTTTGAGCCGTTTCTGGTATTGAACGAATACGGAGGATTTATTTTACTTTTAAACCTGTCAGTCCTGGATGTAGAAACGGGTACTATCCTTAATATCGGGCAGCTACTGCCAACAACTGCCTTCCTCAGGGAGGTTGTTCCTTTCTACGATCAGTACCAGAGATCGTCTACCATCTGGTCACCAGATAGTGAAAAAGTCGTGATCAATGCTATCACCCAGAATAACAAACCAGGCATCTTTATAGTATCTGCAGTGAAGAAAGAAAAACCACGCTTTATCGACTATGGAACCCTTCCTTTCTGGTCAAGGCAGTAACATGGCTCCTAGAGTCAGACCCTTAATACCGGAGAACATATAGAATGAGAAGCTGGATCCCCTGCTCTATGAAGTTCTCATCGGTTATCTGATGCTGCCGGATCAGTTCCCGGATACGATCCTGCTCCTCTTAAGTGTATCGCTGTGCAAGCCTTTATCGCTTATTTTGGGGAAAATATTTACTTGACATCAAAAGGATATGATTTAGAATAAGTGGTGCAGATTATTTTATGGTTCTGTTTAGTTTAAACGAGGAAAATTTTCTAAGCGCTTTTAATAATTCAATGATCTTTAAGTACTTATGAGCTTTAGGAAAGGCTAAACTCTAATGGAGGAGGTGATGAAAAAAATCGAGTTAATTATAAAAGGTTTAGAGATTTAAATAAAAATCTTTAAAAGGGAGGAAACAGATGAAAAGAATTACTTTTATTGTAAGTTTGATAGTATTTGTTGCTATCATTGCTTCCTTTGGAAGTGGTTTAGCAAAAGCGGAAGATTTTGTTGTTGGTCTCTCATGGAATGAAAAGAAGCACGCTCTTATACAGGCATGGGAAGACTATATGAAGGAGATTAGTAAAGAATATGGTAGAGAGCACGGGATTAAGTTTAAATGGATAGTCAATGTTGCAGATAGCGATCCTATTCAGCAAAACTCGAATATTACAGATCTTATTAGTATTGGTGTTGATGTAGTTGTTGCGCGAGCTCATGATGCAGCTGCAATAGGCGCCGCGATAAAAGCCGCTCAAAGAGCTGGTATTCCTTTTGTAACTTTTGATAGGGAATGTTCAACTGCGACACCTACGGTTCATGTCGGAGGAGACACTTACACTCAATGTTTAACTACTGCTTCATATTTCGCTGGACTGGTTAAAGGGATGGGTATTAAGGTCAAGGTGATAGAATTGATGGGTGACTTGCGTGATATTAATGCAGTTTATCGACATAACGCTTGGCATGAATTAGAAGAACAACTGGGATTATGGGAGACGGTGATTGAAGTTCCCACCGAGTGGAATCCTGAAAAATTTTATAGCGGGACTGTGAGCGCTCTTCGAGCACATCCTGAAGCAAATGCCATGTTTGTAGCCAGTGATTTCTGTTTTAAATCTGTTGAGTCGGCTATAAAAGACGCTGGACGACGATTGGTTCCTGCGGGAGAAAGGGGCCACATTTGGATTGCAGCTCAAGATGCTAATCCCCACGGATATGAAGCTTTGCTAAAAGGTTATATAGATGTTGCCACAACCTATGATGCTTACTTTCATGCGAAAAAATGCGTTGAAGTTCTTGGTATGATAGCTGAAGGGAAAGATCTAGGTGGGGGGAAATTCTTAGTTTCGGGACGTGTTGCAACACCGGATAACGCAAAAGAACTTAAGTTTATGTGGGCACGTGATTATAAAGACTAAATCAAGTACATTGAAAGAAAATCTACGTCTATCTATGCGAGACGTAGATTTTCTCTTAACAATATTGATTTCTTATCTATTTCATTACTCGTACAGATAAAGATTACTCGATTTTAATAAATAAGTGAGATCAACCTCTATTATTATTTTCACATTTTTTCTTAATAATGAATGAGAGAGTCTACTAAGCGTTAACAATTAAATAAAAATTAATGTATCATTTAAAATCAATCCTTCCGTACATGCGAAGAAGGTGATTTTAAGATAATCAAGGCATAAATTATATCTTCAATGTATCAATGATCACCGAGCTAAAAAGTGCCTGCGTTTGATGAGTCTTATCAAATAAAGAATTGAATGAAAGAGATCGGGTAATCAAAACTTACCTAGGAAGAAAAAGTGAGAATTGAACGAATTATCCGTTATATACCTTTAATTTTGTTTTTTATAACAATCGTTGTTCTCGGGTTACTTAATCCAATTCTCCTTAGGCCACAGAACATCATTAATGTTTTGCTACGGTCCGCCCCACTCGGGCTTATGGCAATTGGCATAACTGCGGTGCTTATCGGAGGTGGTATAGACCTTTCAATTCCTCCTATTATGGCATTAGGTGGCATTCTTGGCGCTATATTCATGAGAGCTGGAGGGAATCCAATCATTGGCGGAATCATCATGATTGCCGTATGCACTTTTGGAGGAGTGATCAACGGTTATGCTGTTGCATATCTAAGGATGATTCCATTTGTTGTTACCCTTTCAATGATGTATATAGCTATGGGCGCTTCTATATGGTTAACCAGAGAGGTAAGTATTGCAGATTTACCCCCATCTTTCGTTAATGCAATTACTGGTAGCATTTGGATAATACCTGTACCTGTTCTTTTCCTTTTTATTATGACTGCTATCGTGACCTTTCTTATGCGTAAAAGTATGTATGGTCGCTGGCTTTATGCTGTAGGTTCAAATAGAGAAATAGCACGAAGTTTAGGTATACCTCTGTATCGCGTAATATTTGGGACTTATGTGTTTGCTGGCTTTTTCGCTGGGCTCGCAGCTATAATTACCACTGGAGTGCTTTTGTCTGCATCATCAAGGATGGGGGCGGAGGGAGTTGTGTTAAACGTCATAGCATCAGCGGTAGTGGGTGGAGTTAGTATCTATGGCGGTATGGGTAGTCCATTTGGTGCAGTGATGGGCGCAATACTAATCAGTTACATTAGTAATATTATGAATATAATGGGAGTAACGTACTTTATGACCCTTATAATTAAAGGCTGCACAATTGTAGGAGTTATTTACTTGTATTCTCTCTATAAACGAACTGAGAGATGAAAGATTAATTTATAGAAAATAGTTGGAAAGGTTAGTTTTAAATATCGATAAAAAATGAATATGCGTATTCGTCAATTATTCTCATCCTATGGTTTTATTTTTATAATGATTTTGATCTTTTTCGGTTTTTCTCTGAGTAACCGCAGGTTTTTAGAGCTTGAAAACATCATGATTATGCTCCATTCAGCTGTACATATGATGATAATCGCCTCGGGATTGGCACTGGTGATTATAACCGGTAATATTGATATTTCTATTGGCTCAACAACTTTTATTGCATCCACAATTGGTTCCATTTTAATGGTACGTCATGGTGTACCTTCTATAGTAGCTCTACCAATTATTATGGCAACAGGAGCAGCTTGTGGTGCACTGAACGGGTTTATTGTGGGTGTCGCAAAAGTTAATCCGTTTATCACGACACTGGGGATGCTCTTTGCTCTTAGAGGTGGAGCACTTTTAATTCTCAAAGGCCGGAGTATAAGTATATCTGAATCATTGGCAAATATAAGTCATATCCGCATTGGTCCCGTTTTCATAGATATTTTAATTGCTCTCGGGGTCGTGTTTTTTGTGCATCTTCTGCGTGCTCGCACATTGTTCGGTCGTCATATTGTGGCATGTGGGGGAAATGCAGAAGTAGCGAAACGTTTGGGAATTCGAGTTCCAAAGATTATATTTTTTGCGTTTCTTCTCTCAGGCCTCTTTGCGAGCATTGGAGGCATTTTATCCGTTCTTCAATTAAAATCCGTTACGCTACATATGGGTGTAGGATTTGAATTTACAGGAATTGCTGCCATTGTTATTGGTGGTATTAGTCTATTTGGAGGGAGAGGAAAAATTATCCCAGGAGTTCTATTCGGTGTAATTACTCTTGCTATTATAGAAACAGGACTCATTTTCCTGGGTGCTTCCCCATACGTCTATTCTTTTGTCCGGGGTGGCATTATTTTTGTCGCTATGTACTTGGACTCATTAAGATACAAAGTATATGAAAGCTAAAATGTGGTATCTTGTATTTTTAATATCTAAGAATATTACAATATAAGGAAATACGATGGAAAAAAAAGCAGTTTTGGAAACTCAAGGTTTATGTAAGTTTTTTGGAGGTATTAAAGCTGTCAATAATGTCGATTTTAAACTATATGAAAATGAAATTTTAGGGCTTGTGGGGGATAATGGAGCTGGTAAATCAACACTTATTAAGACAATATCAGGGTTGTATAAAAAAGATGACGGGAAAGTTTATTTAGACGGTAAAGAAGTTGAAATAAACAGTCCCATTGATGCGAGAAGATACGGTATTGAAACAGTTTATCAGGATCAGGGATTAATACCAATTTTAGATGCTGCTTCTAATTTATTTTTAGGGAGAGAAAAATTGAGGGATAATCCTATAGGTAAATTTTTCAAAATCGTAGATGAGAGATACATGAGAAAAGAAACGGAGAAAGTGCTTGAGGAGTTAGGGATAAAACTTAAAAGTATAAGCACAGAAGTCTTTAGCCTTTCTGGGGGTGAAAGACAAATTGCTGCAATTGGAAGAGCAGTCTATTGGGGGGAAAATATTTTGATTTTCGATGAACCTACTAATAATCTCGGAGTAAAACAGGAAAGAAAAGTATTGGACTTAATAAAAAGGCTAAGAGAAGAATTTAAAATTTCAATCATTGTCATTACCCATAATATAAGTCATATATTTGAACTTGTGGATAGAATCATAGTGTTAAGAAATGGAGAAAAAGTGGGCGAAAAAATGAAAGATGAGACTAATCCTAATGAGATAGTATCGATGATAATTGGAGTAGCAGCTTAGCCATGTAGACTTAGAAACGAAAGTATTGGTGTATAAAGCCATAAGAAAGAGTTTTCATATTAGAAGAATAAGAGCATATGAATAAAATAGGAATTTTTTATGCTTATTGGGAGCATAATTGGGATGCAGATTTTGTCCCGTATATCAATAAAGTTGCGAGTATTGGATTTAATGTGCTTGAGATCAACGCAGGCCCGGTTGTCGACATGCCGGGTACCGAGAGAGAGCGATTGGGCAAGATTGCAAGTGAGGCAGGAATCGAATTAACACTCTGCATAGGGCTCTCTCCGGTTATGGATCCAGCCTCCCGTGATAGAAAAACTCGAAAACGAGGAGTTGATTTCCTACAAAATGCCGCCCGGGTAATGAACGAGCTTAATGCGAAACAGCTGTCTGGCATTATTTACGGCGCATGGCCTACCACCCTGCCTGAAGGGGAAAATAAGCAATCATATATTGATCGAAGTGTTGAGAGCATGAAAGAGGCAATTAAGACGGCTGAAGACCACGATGTTTTCTTCAACGTGGAGGTAATAAATAGATTCGAACAATTCATGTTGAATACCGTGGCTGAGGCCCACGCATATATTCACCGAATAGGTAGCCCTAACCTTCGAATGCTATTAGATACATTTCACATGAATATCGAAGAAGATTCTATCGGAGATGCAATCAGGCAAGCTGGCAGGTTGCTGGGACATTTCCATATCGGTGAAAACAACAGAAGACCACCCGGCAATGGACATTTACCATGGGATGAAATTTTCTTTGCCTTAAGAGATATAAATTATAGTTGGCACATTGTCATGGAGCCGTTTCTCATGCCCGGAGGAGAAATTGGGCGGGACATTCGGGTATTTCGGGACTTAACCTTCGGCGACGACCTTGATGAACAAGCAAAGAAAGCGCTCGCATTCGTTCAAAATAAGTTAAAAGCCTAAAGTAAGGAAGATATTTATAAAATGAGAAAATACAAAATAGGGATTCTTACATTTTCTGATGGAAGAAAATATCTTCATGAGCGGCACTATCAAACAAACCAGCGGTATCAGAGGCGTTTGCAAGAGACATTAGAGAAAACAGGAGTTGTTGAAGTAGTTACTGGCATGGATATTATTGGAAACCCTGCAACTGCTCATCAAGAGGGTTTGAGGATGAGGCAGGCAGGAGTGGACATGACGATACTAAACTATGCAATATGGTGTTATCCACATTTTTCAGCTATTGCTGCAAACTCGGCACCAGGGCCTTTCTTGCTTTTTTCGAACCTTAATCCCAGTGAACCTGGTATGGTTGCAATGCTGGCTACTGCAGGTACTATGGACCAGCTTGGATATCCATATGATAGGGTTTGGGGAGATATCGGTGATGAGCTGGTTCTGCAAAGGGTAATGCGATATATACGGGCTGCAAGTGCAGTTTCCATGCTACGTGGCCAAACCTTTGGTACCTTTGGTGGTCGACCTCTGGGTATGTACACAGCAGTTGCAAATCTTGACCAGTGGCAGAGCATGTTTGGTGTAGATATCGAGTTCAATGAACAATGGGATATCATCCGTTATGCTGATAATGTGGATTCATCAAAAGTCAGTAATGCTCAGAAATGGCTTGAGGAACGGATAGGTTCAATACAATATGATGGGGTAGCCCTCACTCCAGAAAAGCTTCAAAAGGCAATTCGTTCATACTACGCTTTACGTGACTTGATTGAGGAACGACATCTGAATTTTATTGGTATCAAAGCGCATGGCGACCTGACGGATCATTTTGTTACTATGGATCTTGCCGAAGCGTTCTTAAATGATTCATATGACTGGGATGGTCCGCACGAACCAATTATCGCGGCTACTGAGTCAGATATGGACGGCGCTCTGACGATGCAGTTGTTCAAGCATATTACTCGGGGCGAGCCCGTTCTTTTTTCGGATGTTCGTCATTATGATGAAAATCAAGATGTATGGTATTTTTCAAACTCAGGCACGCACCCAACATTTTTTGCAGGCCGCTCTAACACACCGGAAGAAAACTTAAAACATGTTACGTTTTATCCTGAAGTTCCAGACTTTCCAGCAGGAGGGCCATCGGTACACCACTTTGTTGCACCTGGCGCTGTAACGCTGGCACGGCTTGCCCGGAAAGCTGGAAAGTATTGGATGGCTATTGTACCCGGTGAGTTTATCGATTTTCCAAGGGAAGAGGCTCTTTTAATGGGGGCCACCGTTACGCCACAGTGGCCTATTGCGTTTACTAGGCTTAAAGTTGCAGTGGAAGAGTTTCTCACGTACTATCCGTGTAATCATATTCATGGTGTATATGGTGATTATGTCGAGGAGTTGCAGTGGATTGCCAAGATACTGAAAATAGAAGCAAGGATATTTAGTTGATAAAAGCAAGCAATTATAACCCAGGGAGGAGCTGGGACAGGTGAAGCATCACAACACTCCCAGAGTCTGGAAAGTTTTTTATACACAATTAAAGGAGTGGGAAAAGATGTTACAGATGGCTCTCCTGTGCCTTACAGCAAACCCTTGGAAAGAAAGGTTATTCCCAATAAGGATATCATTATAAATACAGTACTGTCTATTCTCGAAGCGTAGAAAGAAATAATGAAAGATGGAGGTGCAAAGGTGAGTGTTTCTAAAATACATCATGGTGGATTAACCGTTAAGAACCTAAAAGAATCTATCAAATTCTACGAAAACTTATTAGGATTGAAAAAAGTTGATGAGCTTGAGGTGACGATAAACCAGGAAGGTGCCTTTAAAGGGGCAACGATAAAAGTAGCCTTCTTAAAAGCGGGAGTAAATGAATTGGAGTTACTCGAATATGTTCATCCAACTACAGAAAAGAACAATGATTTGAATCCCTGGGACATGGGGTCTGTACACATTTCCTTTGCGGTCAAAGATGTTAAAAAATTATACGAGGATAATAAAAATAAAGTCAATTTTCTATCTCCTCCAATTCATACTAAAGTTGAAGAAAGAGAATCCACATGGACCTATCTCAGAGATCCCAATGGAGCTTTAATAGAACTATCGCAGGACCACAAAG
>JGI24422J19971_10000661_pt1 | contig 19617 bp, 18 predicted proteins | sample DeeMarSWOR152_54_FD_19971 | JGI IMG/M metagenome (IMG submission 19971) | reverse complement strand
GCCCTCAAGAGAATAGATGAGATGATGCTCAGTGGCGCCAGTTTCAGAAACTATGATAAGGCGCTGCAGGAGGCACGAAGAGAGCTCGATCTGCTGCGACCATACCTTGATCAGTCAAAGGGATTGGAGTCCATTTTTACCCTGTATCAGGAGGCGGGGGAGCTCTGGCAAATAAAACACTCAGGTGACCCCNTGAAACTCTGTCAAGAATACAGCCGCATTGTGAGCAAACGGGAGTTCACCGGTGGGCTGAAATCCAAGGATGAATGCCTAAGGAGCTGTGAGTCACTCAGCGAAACTGGGGGGAGGGCAAAGCGCAGGGAAGTATATGAAACAGTGAAGCCCTATGTCGAGGAATTGCAGCGGAAGCTCTGGAGTGAGGCAGCGCTTTTCATGAAGGCCTTTGAGCAACGATGGGGATTTCCGTAACTACACGACTAACAGTAAAGTACACGGTGTACTGTAATTGGGGAATGGATACCTTTTAGCTGTAACTTGCCCACTTCCTCAGTGGGGGTGAGGTCTTTCGCCTTGCTATAGGTTCGTTGACTTATGAGTATCTCACCCGGTTTTGCCATCGACTCCAATCGAGCGGCGATGTTTACCTGGTTCCCCACTACCGTATAGTCCCTGTGGAACTCGGATCCGATATTACCCACCGTCATATACCCAGTGTTTATGCCGATTCCGATACGTAGTTCATGGCCAAAGGACAACCATTCATGCCTCAATTGATCTATTTTCTTCTGCATATCGATAGCCAATAGAACCGCCTTTTCCGCATGGTCTGGGATTGAAACGGGGTCCCCAAAGAACACCATGATTCCATCGCCAATTATCTTATTCAAAGTTCCCTCGTGCTGATGGATGAGCTTCGCCATCTCCGACAGATAGTTGTTGAGCAAGAGGGAAATCTCCTCGGGCTCTAGGGCATCGGTTAGGTCGGAAAAGCCCCTGATATCGGAGAAGAGCACGGTCATTAGTTTTCGATGTGAGATCTCATTCAAGTCATTCCCATTTAAAAGTATTCTCTCGGTNATCTTCGGCGAAAGATACCTCCGGAGCTCGTTATATCTGCTCAATTCCTCAACNTGTTNGTTNACCTTTTTCGTGAGGTTTTCATTNAGGGCTAGGAGGTCTTNCTGTGTCTTTTTCAACTCAGCGGTTCTCTCCTCTACCATATCTTCGAGNTTGCTCACGTACTTATCGATCTCCTCTTTGGCCCTCCTCAACTCAANATTTGCCCCCTCTANATCCCTGNACGCCTTATTCTTTGCAGCGATCGCCTCTCTCANAAGATTTACAGTCTCTATCATGCCATGCGCCGTTTCCCCTNTTTTGCCCATTCCACGTAAGAGCCGAGGCAATCTATTCCAGATACGAAACCTCTCGTACGTGATATCGAGGATAAAGTAAGGAGCACCAAATATCTCTCCCTCCGACACGATAGTTCTATTATCTGCGTGCAAAGATTCAGTGACAAGGATTCCGATACATCGCTGTTTCTGTTCAGGTTCTCCCTCAGCAGGCAACTCTGAAGTTTTGCCCAAGAAGACCCTCCTCCCTCCAATAATATCCGGCTCAAGCACAACCCTTCTTCCGATGACTCTCCTCCTCTTTTCCACGGGACAGTGGACAGTGAGCTGGCCGTTTTGAACTTTAGCATCGAGCCTAAACTGGGAGAATTCCTCCTCCTCATTGAGCAGGATCACCGGATCATACTGGTTTAGGTGCTGCTTCACCTGGGCTGGAGGGCAGGCCCCATATAGTAGGTATGGAGGAGATAATTCCCCTGAGATACGGATCTCCTATGAAATCCCTGTTTGGGTCTTGATCCTCGTGAAACTTGATCCTAACAATCGCATGCATCCGCCTGAGTTTCTTCTCGTAGGTCGGCGGTGTTATGATATCGATTTCTTTGGTATCATTGAAGTTTTTGTTAAAGAAGGGAAGTCTCCTTATACCATCGTTTGGACCAGTGAACAGTTGGCTGAAATAACTCAACCGTCCCCAGGACCCCAGCCTGCCGGCAGAGGCGCCACAGTTAAAATAGAAATCGGGGTCTCCAACGAGATCCCTTGCCCTGCGGAAGATGCTTTGAAAGGTGTCGTAGGTAGTCCACTCGTCCTCATCGGTAAGGTAATCCTTGGCACAGCTATATGATTGCTCCGGAAATGGTATATCCTCAAAAAGCCTGGCTGTGTCACCGAGCAGGCTCTCCACGTAGCTACAGATTATCCGAATATTCCGATTGCTCTTGCAATCAACTCTGCTCATCGCACAACGCGCCTCTCAGGGAAAACCTTCTTGACACTGCAGGGTATGGGTGTTACAAAAGCTTGGAAGTTTCAGATTGTAGCTTAAATCGGGACGTGGCGCAGGCTGGTAGCGCACCTGAATGGGGTTCAGGGGGTCGCAGGTTCAAATCCTGTCGTCCCGACCAGCAAAGTCAACAATATAAGCCCTGCACCAAGCAGGGCCTTTTTGTCTTTCGGGTAGGCCGGGTGACCTAAGAATGGCCCTTGGGATTTCTTGAAAAATCCTGTGAGTACTATCCATTATTCTTATGCGGAAGTAAATGAAAANCTCATCTGAAGACGATGATTTTAGAGAACGGGTTGAACACCTTGATNGCCTGGATCGATCGGTTAGCCGGAGCAGGAACGCCATTGCTCCCNTAGGGAATAGGGATGGCACATGATCTCTCTAAGCTTCTTGAGTCAGATTACGGCGAGTTTCNCCTCTCGAGGCATAAGGCAGTTGAAATAGAANGGCGAGACATCCCGACCAACCGTGAGGACCAGTATTTCCTTCTCAATCCACAGGGATAAGGGATCCCACTATTAGCGCGCAGTTTGGAAATGATTCTTATCACCTCGCTTCTTATGCTCTCCTTTCAATTTCGACAAACCCTTCATCCGCATTGATTCTAACAAAGTCCCCGTTATTGATACATTCCAAAGGATCATTCTCCAGTTGATGAACCATGGGCGTGCCGGTGATGATTGCACTCACGGCCACTATACCCTCAGCCTTGACATTGATGATCCCCTTGGGGGCATTACCGCGTTTAAAGGCAGCGTAAAATTGCCAGGAGCCAGTCGTTGATCCCTTTCCCATGGGAAAGACCAAGATTTTACCAGCCACACTTTGGCCTTCCAGATCATGACCCGGTTCTCTGATAACACCGGTATTAGGGTCCATCCCTCCTGTGAAGGATATAGGCAAATGGGAGACAATGGCCTCACCTTCTGCGATGCCTCTGGTAACGGGTTTCGCCTTAATTGTCATCATAGCTTTCCCTCCCATTTTCCTGAAATGGCCGTCTGCACCAATTCCTGGGTAGAGCCAAACCAGGTATCCATGCCGAAAATACCATGGGCATAGTAACTGCCCCTTGCAGAGTTTATTGCCACAACTCGAATGCCCCGTTCCCTAAGGTATAGATGTGGGCCATCGGCCGCACCGACATCGGCGACAATGCGGCCGCCTGCAGCCCTAATACTATCGTAAATACCCATCCGTTTCGATAGGGTCTTGACCCAATTGGACGTGCAAATCCATAGCTCTGTGTCTCCATGAACTTTTTTGCCCTCTAATAGCGCAGCAATCTCCTGTACCTCCTGTATACTGCACTGGGGACAGCCAAAGATGACTATGTCCACCTTGTCTTCAGAGCTTGAAGAAATCTCTATATATGCCTGATCTATATCCTTCTGCTCAAGGGATATACGATCCAAAGGCCCAACAGTTCCCCCAAAAGCGGCTTCCGGTGTAGGTGCCTCAGGTGTTATCCCTACCAAATGTACGAGGCCAACAGCTCCTGTTACCGTTAGGGTGTAAAGGATGCCCTTAATGTTCTGAATAGCACTATCGGCAGGCAGATTAACAAAGACCGGAATCTTATCGCCCACCATCTTACCGACTTGCCAGCCTATGGCCTGATAGTCTGCCGTCGTAAACCCCTCTAAATTCAGTCGCTCCGTCTCAACTATTACTTGACCCCTTCTATTTTCCGTGAGGTGCAAACCCCACTCCGGAATCACGCCCGTGACGGCTGCGGCCAAGGCAACATGATCTCCATCACGGTTTGATCTCGCGCCGATGACCGAATTGGCGTACACTTGGCTACCCGAGGAGGCCCAGGCAATATGATCGCCGAATCGTGGCACATTCCCAACCAGGTAGTGGTGGCATGAGTAGGTCAGCGTCACCCCAAGGGATCTTAAGACAGTATCGATCCTCCCTTGCCTTTCCTGGTAGATGGCAGGCACCTTGAGCTCTTCAGCCTGCTCGAAGTCATACATTTCGGGATTTTTGGTCGTGTACACTGACACCTTTGTACCACCCTGAGCCAAATCCTCCAGCCATTCAATCCCTTCGTCCATCAGCACGGGGTAGTTGCCTGCTATGTGAACACTCGTGACGGGAATCATTCTTCTGGCCTCGTAGCATTCCCCATATGCCTGGAGAATTTCCATGCACCTTTGAGCACCCCGACCGGTCTTCCCCTCCAAGATCTCCTGCTCTCTCTGAGTCAGTTCCATAAAACCCCTTCAATCCAAAATAAACAATGAATGATTCACTCTCCTTCCATGATGGTCCTTTTGCCTCAGAGCGATTTGGCGTTTAGCTCACGTTTAAGTAACGTCCACTCGCCTCTCGCACCCTGCCTTGCTCCCTTAACAGACCGCAAGGTTGTTGCTCTCTCTCCGGAGCCATTCGAAAATCCTCAAGGCGGATTACGTGACCAGGGGGGGCCACAACGAATTCATCATCCCATGGGCCGGTACATATCTTTCTGAGCAGTTCCGGTGTTCCCTTAATCTCTTGGTAGGAGAGATTGAGTTCCCTTGCAGCCCTTTGGGAGAATTTACGGTATCGCTCCTGATCCTGATACCCCATGTCAATAAAGGCCAGGCGTCTGTAATGCTCAAGCATCCGCTTCATAACCCGTTGAGCACGCCTCTTACCGTAGCGGGCCTCCATTTCCTTCAACTCGTCCAAAACGGTAATCCCCGCATCGATCCACCCTTTAGACAGAAAGTAGGTCCCTGGTTCTTGATNTAATGCNTTCCTGTAGGCCGACCGAGAGCCGAGAAAAATAGCGATACAGTCATCTTGGCGGGGAATGACCAACGTGCTATCGGAGGCCCNGAGGCCTATCACCGCCATGGAACACAGCCCATACCCAAGAATGATGATTTCCGTATTGGCAGTGATGTCATCTATCATAGCCTGCAGTCCGTTTCGCAGGTTGTCCGGCTGGAGATGAAGCCCGGATTCAAGGGTAAGCGGTTCTATGTGGGATGGCAACAGCTGTTGCATCTCTTCGATCACCGTCCTGCAGGCTATGATTGTGGTCCGTCCGTGATTCAACTGTACACACCATATTCTTTTGTGAAGTCAGCCATAGCTCTGACATTTTCCGGCTTTGCCTCATTAATGCCCCCCGAAGAGTCCATAATCAAACCGCCTCCCTTCCCGGCCACATCAATGAGCCTCTTACAATAATCTCTGACCTCTTGGGGCGAACCCACGTTCAGCAACGAAGTGGGCACGTTTCCCGAGATACATGCGATCTCCCCTAAGATTTCCTTTGCTTTCTCCATATCCACACGCTCAAAGTGATATAAAACCTTTCCTTTCGGTACATCGCTAATAATCTCAAGTCGCGAAGTATAGCTCCCTTCAGTGTATGCATAGGGGAAAAAAAAAAAAATAAGCCCTGCATCAATTATTCCCATCATAAGCTTTTTTAGAAAAGGCCAATAGAAGATTTTATATTGTTCCGGGGACATGAGGCCATCAGCCCCCTTATGGAGAGGTATGAATACCATGGGGATCCCGCCTGCTGCCGCTCTACGCGTTGCCATACTTATCGTTAGCTGTGTTGCTTTTTCAAGCGCTTCAAGCAGCTTATCAGACTTTCGATACATATCTAACATCATTCCACGGCTTCCTCTGAAATTATCCCCAATAAGATCAAAGGGTGCGTAGGTGGCTACAAAGAAAAAGGGATTAAAACCCAGTTCTTTCATTTCCTGAATAAATGAGCGAAGATGAGTGACCCATTTCAGCGATTCTCGCGCTGCCGTTAAAAGGGTCTGAAAGGCCTCTTGAATCTCTGGTGTACCCATAGCTGCTAGACCAGCACTCGGGGCTCCATAATAATAGAATTGATCCAGGATCCCTGGAAGATTGCTAAAGGGTTTCAATGCTCCATATATGCGCGGCATGTACCTCCTTATCATCCAATCAGAGGGATTTTCAATGAACTCATCGTACTCATCTGCTGGCATATACTCCCCTTCAACAAACTGGTACATCAGATGGGGCTCAACTCCATGGCCAGGCCATTTAAGTTGCTTAAGGTCAAGGGTTTCCAACACGGGGCCCGAACGGAAAATTGCGGGGCCTGCATACATATCCGGCTCAAAATCAAGAAGTGTCTTTTTATATGCTGCATATGCTTTGTCATAATTGTACATAGCCTCTTGTGGAGTTATTCCCGCATAATAGGCAGGGAAGAACTCGAAAACTGGTACAAATGGAACCCTATCGGGTACTTTCAACTCAATGGCATCCCTGACTCGGCCTTCTCTCTCTTTACCAAGTTCTTCAGCTGTCTTCGCCATTTCTTATGCACCTCCAATCCCTTCTTCAGGGGATGACTACGAGATTTTTCCCAATATCGGGGCTATTACCACCCGCCTTCCAAATAATGACCTCGATTGGCTTCATTGCCTTTAGTCACTACTTATAGGTGCCATATTCCCTGGTAAAGGCAACCATCGCCTTGACATTCTCCGGCTTTGCATGATCAAAGAAAGCCCCGTTGCCCATGATAAAACCACCGCCCTTGCCAGCAGTATCGATGAGTTTCTTGGCGTAGTCCCTCACGTCCTGAGGTGTGCCCAAGTTCAACATCGAGGAAGACACGTTGCCGATAAGGCAGGCATTCTTACCCAATGTTTGCTTAACGTTCGCCATATCTGTCTGGTCAACCATCCACATCGTCTTGCCTTTCGGTATGTCTTGGATAACGTTCAGACGCGAGCCCCAATGCCCCTCAAGCGCAGGAAATGGTATGCATCCGCCCTCGATGAGCCCCACCATGACTGCTTTAAAGGTGGGCCAATAGAATTTCTTGAACTGCTCATCAGACAGAAAGCCATCAGCACCCTTATGAAGGGGCATGAATATCTGAGGATTTCCGGTGTGCTGCATCGCGCCTATTCCCATACCGATCATGATAGGGACGAGTGCTTCCATGGCCTTAAGAAGCTTATCGGGCTGCCGGTACATATCCATCATGATTCCTCTGGTGCCCCTGAGGGTGTCGCCGATTACATCAAACGGTGCCTTGGTAAACCCGCCGAGGATAGCCGGAAATCCTAATGATTTCAGTTCACCATCTGTACCGCCGATAACCATCGCCCATTTCAGGGCTTCAGCCCCGGCCTCAAAAAGGGCCTTAAACGTGCCCTGAACAGGGGGCAGAGCATAGGGTATGAAATTAAAGGCAACCCCATACATTTCCAGTATGCTTGTGAGAGGAGGGAGCATTGTGAACCCCTCTAACGCCCCAAATACGCGCGGCAGGTAGAAATTCCTGAAGTAAAACGACGGGTCGCTCATCAGGAGATCATATTCCTCAGCCTTCATGTATTCTCCCTCAACGCACTGGTAGCTATGTTCAGGCGCGACCCCATGTCCCGGCCAGGAGTATAGCTTGTAGTCAAGAATCTCGTAGAACTTCCCTGGGCCAGGCGCTGCAGCGCCTATATGCATATCCGGCTTAAATTCCAGGATGAATTTCTTAAAGGCCGCGGCGCATTTGTCGTAGTCATACATGGCCTCTTCAATGGTCATCCCGGCATTAATAAAAGGGAACATATTCGGAAGTAGAGCAACCGGCACCCTGTCCGGAGTCTTTTTCAACTGAACGGCATCCTTGATTCTGGTTATGCTTGCCTTATAGGCCCTCTCTGCTTCCTTACTTTGGAATTGAAGGTCATTCCCCTCAGGATCTTTAGGCGTAAGCAGCTTTTCAAACTGCGCCTCCTGCTTTTCATCTGCTGACATCTCCTCCCATTTCTTACCCATACCTCAACCTCCTATCCAGCCTTTGGCCAGGCGAACGGCCGCCATGGCGTCTTCTCCATAGGCGTCCGCACCGGTAAAGCCCTTGACTTGTTCGTCAATCTGGCCTCCTCCGATCATGATTTTTACCTGATCCCGAAGTCCGGCTTCTTTGATCGCATCAACGGTGTCCTTCATGGATTGAAATGCCAAGGTCAAAAATCCGCTCAGCCCGACCACCTTGCTGCCGGTTTCTTTGATCGTATCCACGAATTTCTGCACCGGCACATCAATGCCCAGGTCCAACACCTCAAATCCATTGACATCCAACATAAAGACGACGAGGTCCTTCCCGATGTCATGGATATCGCCGGCGACAGTCCCGATAACGACCTTTCCCAACCGTTTTGCCTCTTCGCCTTTCTTCAGATGCGGCTCAAGCATTTGAGACGATGCGCTTGAGGATCTCCCCGGAAAAAACAAGGTCTGGAATGAAGTACTCATCACTGGCAAATCTCTGTCCCACGATGTTCATCGCTTCCTTGGCCTGGCCTAAGAGATCCATAGGATCGATCCCCTGTTCAAGTGCCTCCTCAACGAATGCTAAGGCCTCCGGTTCCTTCAAATCCGATAGCAATTTGGTCAATTCGCCTTCCATAGCTTTTACCTCCTATAAAATTCTATTGTAATATCAATGAGTACAAGACATCTTCCTTCAAAACACACCTGTTTTTCTCCTGCAATTTACGCGCACATTTGGATCTTCAAATTTCAGTGGATACTTAATAATAAAGAGATGTTAGAGACTTGAGCGTGGTATTATTCTAAGGATGTCTGTTCCCCCCTTTCTTTTGATCTTCACGAAAAAGGGGGTTCCGCATGAAGGAGCAACACCTGCTTTTATCTGTCGAATCTGTGTTTGATATCCATCACCTAAAAAATTGCAGGATCCTGTTTGGTCATCGTAGCACAGATCACCTTGATCCAGCCTATGGTACCGGAGGAGAACCATTCTCCCACCAGAGCCTCCCACAGGGTATGATCTTTAAGAAGCTCAGTGAGCTGCCTAGCCTAACTGATCTAGCAGTCGTATTGAAGAACAACCCCAGCGCAGCCATTCGCGGTGGCTTCAATATCTTAAGGCCCTTGCCCAAGTTTCGCGAAACCCTAATTTTAAAAGAAAGCCTGACACCGGGAATAAATGATTAAACCCCCTTGATCATAAGGGGATCTCGTTTTTTAGCCTTGGATGCCCTCAGATCGTCAAGATGGATTCACGATTCTTTAACAGCCAAGATCTGCTGCCTTACTCACGCTTATATTTGACCACCGGTGCCTCTGGATCTGCTGGTATCGTTTTCATAGTGAATGCATGTTGTTCTTAATTAATTGTTTGAGTTTGTCCAGAAACTCGGTTTTATCTTCCCCTGAAAACCCCCTGAGGATGGTTTCGAGACTTCGGTCCTTTTCCTGCTCTATGTTCTTCAGAGTTCTTCTCCCCTTTGGTGTGATTTCAAGAAGAGTTACACGTTCATCATTGGGATCTGATTTCCTGATTAAAAAGCCTTTTCTTTCCAGTCTCTTGCCTATGCCCGTCATATTTGCACCTGGAACAAGCATGATCCTGCTCACTTCAGATATTTTATTCATACCATCCCGGGACGCATCCAGAACCCTAAGGACATTGTACTGCGGGAAGGAGAGGCCGTAGTTCCTGAAGATGGCAGAGTGGGTTCTCTTGAAGATTTCTGCGGTCCTTACGATCGCCATCAGTACTTTTTCGTTAGTACTCAAATCACTTACATATCTTTTCGTATCCACGGGACACCCCTGCCAACTATTGTCCCTAGCTATTAGGTTTATCTAAATAATATTATATCAAAACATTGTTTAATCCATGATCTTCTCAACATGGTGGTTGTTATTACTGATCGCAATTCTGCAAAAGGAGTTTTTTGTTTTGAGGAAGTATGTTAGTCCTATCACGTTTTTTTCCTACGGGCAATACTAATACGAACCCAGCTTCCCTGTGCATCCTTTAGGGAGTCCTCTAAACTTAAAATACAAATTGATGTATTATAACTAGTTGTTTTTAAATAATAATTTTTGTTACACAGTGTGGACATGTAACCGAATGATTAAGCTCGAGACAGAATTAAACACATTGATAATAAATGAATTGACAAAAACCCCGCTCTATTTTTATGCTTCCAACGGTAATTACCGTAAATGGATTAAGCGGATTTTGGAACTGAGTCTGAAACCGGATTTGAAAACCAGGAACTTTTCTCAAAGAATAGGTGCGCCAAGGTAATGTGAGGGAAGCTTGGCGAGCACATTCTCTGGCCAGATGAATCTGGATTTCCTCCCCTCGGGCAGCCCTGTTGAAGAAGGTTTTAACGACAGAGCAAGCTTCACGCATTAATCCTCAGGACCGAGAGTGGAGGACGGGATGGAAAAGCGCAACAAATACGTAGTTCAGTGCGGAGAGCATGAACAGTAAACTCCTATTGCGGGAATTATGCCGCTATCAGCTAGGAACTTTTGCTGATATTGTTTACAGAAATGCCCTTTTGCATTCCGGCGCTGAGGCCTTTGTATGCGGTCAGCAGAGAATAACCTTCGCCCAGTTCAACGGGCGGGTAAACAGTCTAATCCATGCGCTTTTCTCATTAGAGGTCAAGAAAGGGGATGTCTTAGGCATTCTTTCATGGAATTGCCTTGAGTATGCGGATGTCTATGGGGCTGCCATGAAAGGGGGATTTATTGCCTCACCCTTCAACCCCAGGCTCCAGGGTGAGGAGCTGGAATACCTCATCAATTACTCGGAGGCAAGCACGCTTTTTGTCGGCCCGGAACTCATTGCAACGGTGAGCAGCCTCCGATCTCGTCTTCCCGGAGTCAAGCACTATATCGCCTTCGCAGATCCTGTCCCCGATATGCTCTCTCATCACGAGTTGCTTGCCACCCATCCATCGGATGAGCCTGAGATCCAGGTACATAAGGACGACCCATATCTCATCTTCTATACCAGCGGCACCACCGGTGCGCCCCGCGGTTCCCTCTATACGCACATTCGCAAGCTGGAGAGCACGCGAATAAAGGTGCTGGAAATGGGTGCGAAGCCCGATGATAGGCACATCATGGTACTGCCGTTTTTTCACATCGGTGGAGATAGCCATGTGTGGCCCTTTTTCCTTGTTGGGGGTTGTAATGTGATCGTGCCAAATAGGACCTTTGATCCTGTTTCCGTTCTACAGGTGATTCAAGATGAGAGGGCTACGGACATCCAAATTGTTCCCACACAACTCAATGCTATGTTGTCCCGCCAAGACTTGAAAGACTATGACTTAACCAGTCTGAATAGGATCTACTATGCGGCATCCCCCATGCCAGTGGAGTTATTGCGAAAGGGTCTTGAGATATTCGGCCCGATCTTTTCACAGGGCTATGGACAGACCGAATCGGGACCACAAATTGCTTCACTTCCCAGGAGGGCTCACCAGGTTCTAGACAAGCCTTTAGAAGAACAGAAAGTGTTACGTTCCTGCGGACAACCAAGTCTCGGTGTCCACGTGAGAATAGTCGATGAGAACAACACCGATGTTGAGCCCGGAGTGGTAGGCGAGATCATCGCCCAGAGTAATTCCATCATGGTCGAATACTGGCACCGACCGGAAGAAACGAGGGAGACTATCGTCGATGGATGGCTCCATACCGGTGACCTGGGATACTATGATGAAAACGGATTCATCTATATCGTAGACAGAAAAAAGGACATGATCGTGACCGGCGGTGAAAATGTATATTCCCGAGAAGTAGAAGACGTCCTCTATAAGCATCCTGCAATTGCCGAAGCTGCTGTTATTGGAATTCCCGATCCAGTATGGGTGGAGCGTGTTCATGCTGTGGTTGCCTTGAGGGCGGATGCCACTGCTAGTGAGAATGAAATCATTGCCTTTTGCAAGGAGCATGTGGCTTCCTACAAGTCACCTAAGTCAGTAGAGTTTCTTGAATCTCTGCCCAAAAACCCGCAGGGGAAAATTGTTAAGAAAGAAATCCGTGCAAAGTACTGGGCCGAGCGTTAATGGCCTGCCTGCATAAGTGTATGCCCCGACCGGCTGTATCCGTTTCGGTGGCAGGAAACATTGCCGCAGTGCTTGAAAGAACTGTATAAGGCCTTTAGCATACTAACGACTATCCCGGAAATTTCCCTTTATGTCCCGCCGATTATGAGGTAGAAGGAAATAGAATGAATATTGCAAAAAACCTGGAACGATCGGCATTCTACTTCCCCGACCGACCTGTGGTGAGCGAAGGCTCGTCCGAAACGAGCTATGCCCAATTCAACGAACGGGCCAATCGCGTGGCAACCGCACTCATCAGGATGGGTATTAAGCCGGGCGACCACATCGGGCTTTGCGCACCCAATTCGGGCGAATGGCTTGCATTTTACTTCGGTGTACTCAAGGCCGGTGCCGTGGCCGTAACGCTCTCCAGTATGCTTACACACGATGAATTGCCCCTTTTAGTCAATCACTCTCGCCCCAAAATACTTTACACCTTTGATGAGAAACTGGATGCCCTGGCCGGATCCCGTGGGGCAGAATGGCTGGATGANNTAATCAGCCCCCAAGGCGACATGAATTTCGAACAACTATTNAATANTGGATCCCCTTCATTCACGGCAATTGACCGTGACCGTTCTGACACAGCTGCTATCCTCTATACAGGAGGGACGACAGGAACGCCGAAGGGTGTCATGCTCACGCACGAAAACATCAATACAGCGATACAGAGTGTCATCTTCCATGAGCGATCAAGCGAAGAAGATAGGGCGCTCCTTTTTCTACCCCTCAACCATGTGTTCGGCCAGATGCACATTATGAATGCAACTATATCGAGCGCAGGCTGCCTCGAGATGATACCCGCCTTTGATATGGAACGCGTTTTGGATCTCATGGCACGTGGTCGTGTGACCAAGCTTTTTGCTGTTCCAACACTGTATGTGCGCTTTCTGGCGGTGAAGGGGCTCAGAAAAAAACTCGGAGCCGTGCGCTACTGTTTTTCAGCTGCAGCCAGTATGGCAGCAGAGGTGGTCCGGCAGTGGAAGGAGCAGACCGATCTGTCGATTTACGAAAGCTATGGTATGACCGAGTCAGCCTCCCAGCTCACCTTTAATCACTACTACCGCCATGTCATTGGCTCGGTGGGAACGCCGGTGCCCGGTGCGGAAATTGACATTAGAGGCGAAAGCGGTAAGCGGATGGGCGTGGGAGAGAAGGGTGAAATCTGTATTAGAGCTCGCAACATTATGAAAGGCTACCTCAATAATCCCGAGGCCAACGAAACCGCTTTTTGGGGCGGAGAATGGTTCCGCTCTGGTGACATCGGCATCTTTGACGATGATGGNTACCTGTATATCGTAGACAGGCTTAAGGATATGATTATTNCCGGTGGTGAAAATGTTTACTCCCGTGAGGTGGAAGAGGTCCTCTACACAAGGCCGGAAATCCAAGAATGTGCGGTCATAGGGCTCCCCGATCGGGAATGGGGTGAACGCGTGACAGCCTGTTTGCTATTGAAGCCCGGCGAACACCTGGATAAGGATACACTACATGCCTATATGAAATCTCGTCTTCCGTCATTCAAGGTTCCCAAAGAGTACAGGACGGTAAATGATTTCCCCAGGAGTCCGGCCGGAAAGATATTAAAGCGAGAACTAAGGAAACAGTTTTTGAACCAGCTATGAGATTGCCGTTGAGTGCAGGAAACAAATATACCGGAATTTGTATAACCTGTTGAAATTAAGTGACTTTTTGATGCCATTGGGTATTTGTTGGCACATGGATTAATGGAATGCTGGAATGTTGCAATGATGAGGTAATAAGAAAGATGAGCATCGCACTAAACAGGAGCCTGTGAAAGGTGGAAACTGACAGGCAACTTAAATTACGGATTGACAAACTCTCATTGAGCTTTGGTGGTGTTACAGCCCTTATCGATGTGAGCATTGATATCAGGGATAACGAGATACTGGCTATTATCGGACCTAATGGCGCAGGAAAGACAGCACTGCTCAACTGCATAAATGGCTTCTACAAGCCTCAAAGCGGCGAGATCTATTACGATGGGCAAAGAATCACCCGAATGCGGCCGGATAAGCTGGCTAAACTCGGAATTGCCAGAACTTTTCAGAATATCGAGCTTTACACTGGTTTAAGCACGCAAGACAACCTCATGGCTGCCCGACACGTGCTTATGCAGCAAAACTTCATCAGTGGTGCGCTCTATCTTGGCTGGGCACTTCAGGAGGAAATCAAGCATCGTCAGACTGTAGAGGAGATTATCGACTTCTTGGAGATGGCACCGATGAGAAAGAGGGTGGTTGGCGTTCTACCTTACGGCATGAGAAAAAGGGTTGAGCTGGGCAGAGCATTAGCGCTTGAGCCGAAAGCACTGCTGCTAGACGAGCCCATGGCAGGTATGAATCTGGAAGAGAAGGAGGACATCGCCCGCTTCATCCTTGACATATTCGAAGGTCAGGGGGCCACCTATCCTGACACACCCGTTCTGCGAGATGGCATTCGCAGCATAATCCTCGTCGAACATGATATGGGCGTGGTGATGGACATTGCCGACAGGATTGTTGTCCTGGATTTTGGTCGCAAGATTGCCGAGGGGACCCCACAAGAGATCAGTACCAATCCCGAGGTCATAAGGGCCTACCTAGGAAAGGAAAAATAAGGATCTAGAATAATGTTGCAGGTAAGCAATATTGAAGTTGTATATATGAATGTCATTCAGGTGTTGCGAGGTGTTTCACTGGAAGTTGGCGAAAGCAAGATCATTGCCCTGCTTGGAGCAAATGGTGCGGGCAAGACAACTACACTGAAGGCCGTGTCAGGGATGTTAAGGACGGAAGAGGGAGAGGTGAGCGATGGCAGCATTGACTTTGACGGCAAGAGAATAGATCGGTATGGTCCCGAAGAGATTGCTAACCTGGGCATCAGCCAAGCTATGGAAGGCCGAAGGGTTCTCGAGCACCTCAGTGTTGAAGAGAATCTATTGCTCGGTGCCTACTGCCGTAAAGACCGGGCTGGAGTTAAGAGGGACATAGAGATGGTCTTTGACTACTTCCCCAACATCAAACACCTCCGTCACCAGATAAGCGGTTACCTATCAGGCGGTGAACAGCAAATGTTAGTGATAGGGCGAGCACTCATGGCGCGTCCTAAACTGATGCTTCTGGATGAGCCTTCACTTGGTCTTGCCCCACTCCTGGTGGAAGAAATCTATGAGATTATTCGGGGAATTAATGCCGAGCAAAGGATGGCGATACTTTTGGTAGAGCAAAATGCCAGAGCTGCTTTGGGTATCGCAGATTATGGTTATGTCATGGAGAATGGCAGGGTAGTTCTGGAAGGTCCGGCCGAGAAAATGAAGGATAATAAGAATATTCAGGAGTTCTATATGGGGCTCTCAACCACTGGTTCCAAGAAGAGCTATCGGGATGTCAAACACTATCGGCGAAAAAAGAGATGGCTTGCCTGAAAGAAATAAAAGGGTATAGAAGATGACTACCGGCACAGCGTCAGTCTACAGCGAAAAGGGTGATACCTGGCCAAAGATATTAAAATATAACTATGAAAAATACGGCGATAACCATAAAGCCATGCGATACAAATTCTTCGGTATATGGCAACCTTATACCTGGAAGGACTACTATCTCAGCGTGAAATACCTCGCACTTGGCCTGCTATCCATCGGGTTTGAACCTGGAGACAAGGTCTTGATTATCGGGGATAATGCCCCCCAATGGTACTATGCTGAGCTTGCTGCCCAGGCAAACCATGGAGTTTCAGTGGGGGTGTATTCAGATCTAACCCCAAAAGAGATTCAATACATTGCCGAAAATTGCGAGGCACAATTTGCTATCGTTGAAGATCAAGAGCAGATTGACAAACTTATCCAAATAAAGGATGAAGTTCCGCTTCTCAAGAAAATCATTTATTGGAACTATAAAGGGTTAGCCCATTACAGTGACTCTCTGTTGATGGGTTTCAGGGAGATCCTGCGATCAGGGGAAAAATATGAGGAGGAACACCCTGGAGTCTTTGAACAGAATGTGGATACCGGCAAGCCCGATGATGTTTGTGCAATCGTTTACACAGCTGGAGCTACCGGAGTTGCACCCAAGGGAGCAATCCATACGTACCAGACATTAAGGACTGGTGCCGACTATCTACTGCGGCTCGACCCGTGGTCTGAGAAGGATAATGTTGTCCCCCATCTGCCACCCGTCTGGATAACCGAGCAATGGTTTGGAATCGGCTGCCACCTGTTATCGGGGAGCGTCCTGAACTTCTCTGAAGCTTCAGAAACACAACAGCGTGATACAAAGGAAATACGACCCGATATCGTATTTTACGGGGCTCGCCTATGGCAGAATCAGGCAGCTGACGTTCAGGCACGGATCAATGACGCTAGCGCCCTTAAGAGGTTCGCCTTCCGGCTGCTCATGCCAATTGGCCATAAGATGGCCGAGTTACGGTATAGAAAGCAGAAGCCAACTCTGCGCTTGAAAATGCTCCATCTTTTTTCCGATCTGTTACTCTTTAGACCTCTCAGAAACAGTCTCGGTTTGTCAAATGCCAGAATCTGTTATACCACCGGAGCGGTACTTAGCCCAGATGCCTTTCGGTTCTACCATGCCCTCAATCTTCCTCTCAAAAGCCTGTATGGAACAACAGAGGGTGGAGCTCTCACCGGCGCCAAGAACGAGGACATCAACTTAGAGACGGTCGGTCCCCCTCACGAGGGAACAGAGGTGAAAGTAACCGATCAGGGGGAGCTCATATATCGGCAGGCCGGCACTTTCATCGGTTACTGTAAGGATCCGGATAAGACTGTAGAGGTGCTTAAAGACGGGTGGTTTTATAGCGGAGACAGGGGGTTCATGAGGGAGGATGGGCATCTTGTATTTGTAGATAGGCTTCAGGACCTGGTTGAGCTGGACAATGGGGATACTCTGGCACCCCAGAATATAGAAAGCCGGCTCATGTTCAGTCCTTACATAAAGGACGCCTGGGTACTGGGTGGCCCACAAGGAGCCTATGTCTCGGCCATCATCGTCATTAACTACAATCCTGTTTCCAGATGGGCCGGACAAAGGAGGGTGGCTTACACTACCTTCGCCGAGCTTTCCCAAAAACAGGAGGTTTATGAGCTGGTGAAGCAAGATATCGACAGAGTCAACCAGACCCTTCCCACGGGCTTTAGGGTGAGGAAATACGTTAATCTCCACAAGGAATTCGACCCGGACGAGGGGGAATTAACCAGAACAAGGAAGTTGAGAAGAGCATTCCTGGAGCAACGCTACCGCAAGCTTATTGATGCTATTTACAGTGAGAAAACTGTAGTGCCCATAGAAGCCCAGGTCACCTATGGAGACGGCCAGAGTGGAACAATAATGACTACCCTTAGCATTAAGTCAGTTGATGGGGATATGGTATGACCTTCTTTCTGCAATTAGTAGTAACGGGCCTTGCCCAGGGCATGGTCTACGCCCTGATCGCAATCGGCTTTGTTATCATTCTTAAATGCTCTGAGGTCTTTAACATTGCCCAAGGGCACTTTGTTCTGATCGGTGGTTATCTGGGCTACACCCTTTTGGTGACGTTTGGCCTGCCCATATGGGTCGCCCTCTTAATGGCGATAGCCACGGCAATCGTCATGGGTGTAATCATAGAGCGCCTTATTCTCCGCCCTTTATTGGGTGAGCCGGTCCTGGCCGTCATCATGGCGACCATAGCCCTTGCCACCATACTGGGGGGGCTGGCAACCCTGCTGTGGGGCGGCGAATACAGGCCGTATCATGGATTACTGCCGAGTATATCTCTGAAAATAGGCACGGTGTCCATACCCTCGGAGTCTTTGATTGGACTTATCGTGTCTATTGTTTGTGTGGCGCTGCTTTTACTTCTCTTTCGTTATACCAAAATCGGGCTGGCCATGAGGGCTACTGCCGAGGATCTACAGGTAGTTCAGAGTCTTGGCATCAGGGCAACTACCGTCTATGCCGTATCATGGATTATTGCCTGTGTCGTCGGAGTCATCGGCGGCATCCTGTTGGGAGGCGTATCCGGCGCGCACATTGAGCTCGCTAATATCGGCATCAAGGCATTCGCCGTCGTGCTGTTGGGAGGGGTAAACTCCATCGGAGGGGCCATTCTAGCCGGAATCATACTGGGAATGCTGGAAAACGTGGCTGCCGGGTACCTGGACCCTCTCCTGCCTGGCGGGGGCATGGCCCAGGTATTTCCCTTTATTGTTATGATCATCGTGCTCATCTTCAGGCCGTACGGGCTCTTTGGCCTGGTCAGGATAGAAAGGATTTAGCCATGGGTCTTTCTGGTACCTTTCATGAAAATTATGCGCAGGACATGGCTATCTTTTCCACCAAGCTGCATTGGGGATTTATATTGGTCTTCCTCATCATTCTTTTCGCTTGCCCACTCTTTTTAAGCGACAGGATACTGACATTACTGACCATGATGGGTATTGCCGTCATCAGCGTCCACGGGCTCAATATTCTCACCGGATTTTGCGATCAGATCTCCATCGGGCATGCGGGCTTTATGGCAGTCGGCGGGTATACCTCGGCCGTTTTATGCGCCAAGCTTGGCCTTCCGTTTTGGGCGGCCCTGCCCTGTGGTGCCCTGGGCGCAGGGATAGCAGGCTTGTTCTTTGGCCTCCCGTCTTTAAAGATCAAGGGCTTCTACCTCATTATGGCGACCATCGCAGCACATTTTATCATCATATGGACCATCATCCAGCTCCGCGGCATTACCGGGGGGGCGGATGGCTTAGCCCTGCCCAGCCCTGCGATTGGGGGTCTCAGGCTGAGTTCCAAGACCAACTACTTCTACCTGGTGATGATAATTGCCTGTTTGGCTACCCTTTTGGCCAAAAACATCGTGCGGACCAAGGCAGGTAGGGCCTTCATCGCCATCCGGGACAACGACCTGGCGGCTGAGGTGATGGGGATTAGTTTGTGGAGTTACAAGCTGCAGGCATTCTTTATCGGCTGTGTCTATGCCGGTGTGGCCGGAGCATTACTCATTCACTACTTTAGTTTCGCGAGTACGGATCAGTTCCCCTTTTTTGATTCGGTCTGGTATCTGGGGATGTTGATCGTGGGGGGTATGGGCAGTACGACAGGGGCTATCTTTGGCGCCGTTGCCCTCAGGCTGCTGGATGAGGTGGTTACCATGGCGGGCCCCGTTCTATCGGCAGCCGTTGCTCCCCAGGCAGCCGCCTCGCTGGCCCTCATCTCTCACGGATTGATAATCATCATCTTCCTCATTTTTGAACCTCGAGGTCTTTATCACCGGTGGGAGATGATTAAGGCCTATTTCAGCCTCTGGCCTTTCTCGCATCAAGAATGAGAGTGAAAGGGGGTGATTGAATTCAAAAGTGATGTCTGAGGTATGACATTAAACCATAAAAAAGAAAAGGAGGGAGAAAATG
>JGI24422J19971_10000660_pt1 | contig 19636 bp, 15 predicted proteins | sample DeeMarSWOR152_54_FD_19971 | JGI IMG/M metagenome (IMG submission 19971) | reverse complement strand
AATATAAGTTTCTATCCAGACGCTTTGAACGTCCAGAGTCAGGGTCGATGGCTGAACGCTCTGATCGAACTTCCTGAAGGCCTCAATGTACATGAAATCGACATCTCCAGCCTCACATTAAATCAATCGATCCCCACAGACTTGAAGGCTCCTGCGGTCTTTGGTGATTTCAACAACGACAATACCCCAGACGTTATGGTCGCGTTCAACAGAACCCTGGTCATAGAGTACATTCTTTCCGGCGAAGTCGCAGATGGGCCTACTGCCTTGTTAATAACTGGAGAACTCCTTGGTGTTGCAGTGTTTGAAGGCATCAGCACCATTATGGTTTCAGGATTGTCAGGCGACGTGAACGGAGACGGCGCCGTAACCCTTTTCGACGTCATTTCTGCTTCAGCAAGCTACGGTTCAAAGGAAGGTGAGCCTAGATGGAACCCAAACGCCAACTTTGCCCCGTCATGGAACATCATTGACATTTATGACATAGTAACAATAGCATGCCACTATGGCGAAAGCTCTAACCCTTGACTCAAGCATGCATTACGATTTGATAAGCTGCATGCATGCTTATATTACATTGCACCTCTTTGACTAGTTAGTGACTACATGAGCAGAACAAGAAGAACTAAGAGACACACACGTATGGGCGAAGAAGAGACAGAAGGCGAGGACATCTACGACGAGAAGCAGAGAGAAAAAATGCTAGAAGAAGATGAAATCACTGCTGCTGAAAACGCGTTCATGCAAGGAAGAGATATGAAGCCAAAAAAGAGAAAACGCCCCACCCTAATTGGCCATAAAGATACTGTATCAGTTGAACTCGCTGAAGATGAATACAAAGAAGACTGAATTAGCGCGCGCGTGTGAGTAGACTCTTTCTCCTTGCGTTATTGCTGTCCAAGCAGTCTTTCCTAGTATGCATGCATTAAATGCGCGAGCGTCAGAATCAAATGTTAAAACCTAGTTCACTACGAAGGAAGGCTGGGAAAGCATGCATGACTACATAAGAGTAGTGTCTTTTGACCTAGACGGAACCATCACCGACATTTCGTTTGTAAATGCTGTTTGGTTGGAGGGAATACCTCGCTTATACGCTCTTAAGAATGGCGTTTCATTTGCAGATGCGAAAAGAACTGTGATGAGTGAATATAACAAGGTCGGCAGGAAGAGGCTTGAATGGTATGATCTGCGCTATTGGATAGAGAAACTGGGCTTGGATGTTTCTCCCAATGGAATTCTGAGTTCCTTCCAACACAGAATCAAGCTCTTTCCAGAAGTGCCTGCAGTTCTAAAAGAGTTCACGAAGAGTGGATTCAGATTGATCATAGTGACAAATGCTCGGAGGGAATTCGTCGATTTGGAACTTGAAAAGACAAAGATCGAGCACTACTTTGAGCGAGTCTTTTCTGCAACCTCTGATTTTGGACTTATCAAGAAAACGGTTAGCATATACCAGAAAGTATGCAGAATCTGCGACATCTCCCCCTACGAGATGATCCATGTAGGTGATGATCAGAGTTTTGATTTCGAAACACCAAACGAGCTGGGCATAATAGCCTTCTACCTCGATAGAACCGGTGAACACTCGGGAGAGTCAACGGTTCACAGTTTAAGAGAGCTGAGGGGAAAAATCGCAGACCGGACTTCACAAAATAAGCGCAAGAAGAGCCACTAAGCAGGACATTGTGCGCGCAGGATTTTCCTAACTTCCTCTGCATTTACATCTCTAATCAGAATTCTCTTTTGCTTCGACCTGTGGCCTGAAATGATCTCAACTCTTCTCTTGAAGAGCCTCGAAAGCTCCTCTGTCAACTCTTTGTTCACCCTACCTTTGACTGGGCTTTCTTTGCAGAAGACCATGAGTCCGTTGTCTTCAACTTTCACTTGGAACTGTCTGGAGTTGGGCTTCACATAAACCTCGACAATCGTGCCATGATCAGCCTCTTGCAACCGCATAGATTCCATTGTAGTTTCCAACTCTGCAATTCCTAAACACAGCGCGCACGCTGCATTCGCTGCATACAGGCTCCCTTACTAAAAGGCTTGTCTGAATAGCTTTACGTTAAGAGGAGCATGGAAAGCCATCAAACTTTAATGCATGCATGGTCGAAGCTGAGACTGCGTCAACGACGGGTTTCACCAACAATGCATGCATCCGAGGCTGTTCTTGGACTTTATGAGAGTTTACCGGTTAACGTCTAAGCATCTGCTTCTTGACTCTAGAAAGCTTCTTTTTCTGCTTCTGAGGTCGTCGAATGCCTAGCTTCTTCAACTGCCTCTTTGTCAAGTCACTGTGAAGCTTTGGATCAAACTTTATCTTATTCGACATGGCCTTCGCTTTCCACTGCGTCGCTCGGATTCCCTTTATCATTCTCTCGTATATGCATTTTGCACCAATCTCTCCGGCCTACTTGATTCTTCAGTACGACTGCCGTACATGCAAGAATGTGGGTGTGAAGCCCGCTTCTGGAGAAGAGCTTCAAAAGCCACATCGGTGAGGTCAACTAAGCGATGTCCATACAGGCATGAGCTGTGCACAGACACCCTTTTTTGATAGGCTTGTCTTGAGTAGTTCTGCGTTAAGAGAGTCATAGAAAAGCTATCGAACTGTAGTGAATGCATGCGGAGAGCGGTTAAGTGTTGATCGAAGTCAAGGGCGCCGGCGAGCATAACCTGCGGGATGTCAACGTTGAGTTCCGTGAAGGTTTGACTGTTGTTACGGGCGTATCCGGCTCCGGCAAGAGCTCCCTAGTTTTTGACACCCTATACCACGAGTCCCGCCGTCGCTTTCTCGACATTTTCTCCCGTCCATCATCTGAAGTGAGACTGACACCTGCGAATGTTCGCAGCATCTCAGGCTTGGGGCCTGCGGTAGCCGTAGGGCAGAACCTGCTCAATCGCAACCCGAACTCCACGTTAGCCACGGCCTCAGGGCTGCATCCTTTCCTCAGGCTTCTCTACGCAAGGTTCGGAACGAGGCATTGTCCTCGATGCAACGCAGCGTTATCAGTGTTAACTGAGGATGAAATAGTAGATCGGCTACTTTCTCTGGCGAAGAAAGCTCCAATAACAGTCTATGCTCCTTTGGTTCGAGGTTCAGCTGGAAGCCACACCACTCTACTGAAGCTGCTGACTGACGAGTTCGGTGCCGAAAACGTTCTCGTGGATGGGAAGCCATGGAAAAGGCAAAGGCTGAATCCTGGTCAACGCCACGATATCGAGGTCAATCTGGCGGAATTTGGAAAGGAAGCTTCGGCTCGACGCGTCCGAGACGTAGTCAAGCTGGCCGCGGCTCTCGGCGCGAACTCCATCACAGTCCGAAGCGTCAACAAGGAGCTAACCCTCGCCCGAGTGGCCGCTTGCACTGAATGCGGCACATGGTTTGGAGACTTAGAGCCTGTCCAATTCCACACCCCCTGCCCCCACTGCAGAGGTAAAGGATGCAAACAATGCGCCCACACTGGGCTACATCCAAAAGCGGCAACTGTGGATTGGGAGGGACTCAGGCTAACAGATCTGCTGAACCTTTCAGTTGACGAAGCAAGTTCATTATTCTCCAGCACGGATCTACCCTCTACAGCGACAAGGTTGAGAAATGAAATCGAGAGAAGGCTTGAATCTCTCATAACTGTAGGTCTGGGGTACATACAGCTCAACAGGTCTTCGCCAACCCTGTCTCGCGGGGAATCGCAGCGAGTGAGACTCGCAGTATCCCTCACAAGCCGCTTGGAAGACATCCTCCACGTGCTGGACGAGCCCACAATCGGTCAGCACCCAGCAGACGTCGCCCGCCTCATCCCAGCTTTTCGCAAGCTTCCGGGCTCTGTGATCTACGTGGAGCATGACAGAGTCGCCGCAGCCGCAGCAGACCACGCCATCGACATAGGCCCCGGAGCTGGAAACAATGGTGGACGAATAATATTCACCGGAACGCCGACTGAATTATGGAAAGCTGACACAGCTACAGCCCGCTACTTCAGTTTCTTGGAACACGTTCCAATTCCTCTGGCCAGGGCTGATCCCGAAGACTTCCTGGTCATACGCGGAGCGCGCAAGCACAACCTCCGAGGCATCGACGTTCCAATTCCCTTGAGACGTCTAGCAGCGATTACAGGAGTTTCAGGCTCTGGAAAGAGCACTTTCGTCGAAGAAGTCCTCGTCCCCTCCCTTGCCAAGAAGAAACCCATCGCATGCCAAGTCGTCGACGGGCCTAATCTGAGACCAGTAATGGTCGACCAGAGCCCAATCGGAAGAAACCCCCGATCCAACCCTGCAACCTACACCAAACTCTCAGACATTGTAAGAAACCTCTACGCGAACGCCACAGGACTATCTCCCTCCCACTTCTCCTTCAATCGCCCCGAAGGAGCATGCCCAACATGCAAGGGGATGGGAGCTGTTGAAGTGAGAATGCGCTATCTACCATCCACTTGGATTCCATGCTCAGATTGTGAGGGACAACGGTTCTCCGATGAAGTTCTAACGGCAAAGGTGCCCTTCGGCAACCTCAGCCTATCCATCGCCGACTTCTACAAGTTATCAATCTCCCGAGCAAAAGTCCTTCTCGCCGATGATGAAAGGCTGTCAAGCGGGAACCATGAAGCTTCCAATCGCATGCTTGACGCCCTCGAAACCGTCGGACTAGGCTACCTTTCCTTGGGGCAACCATCCCCTACGCTTTCGGGCGGGGAGGCACAACGAGTGAAGCTCGCGAAGTATCTGGGAAAGAAGTCGCTCTCCAACCGCCTGCTAATCCTAGACGAGCCTTCCACTGGGCTGCACCCGAAAGACCTTGCTGGGCTGCTGAAAGTCCTTGACAGACTCGTCAGAGCCGGAGCAACGATCGTTGTTGTTGAGCACAACACAGACATCATCCGCGCTGCCGACTGGGTCCTAGACCTAGGCCCCGGAGCAGGCCCAAAGGGAGGGCAAGTACTCTATGCAGGTCGGCCCGAGGAACTGACGAATGTAGAAGGGTCTCTCACAGGAGAAGCGTTGAAGAAGGAAGCTTCAACCCACCCTCTGGCAGGGCGCGTCCCGAAGAAGCCAACCGCGAAGCACATCTCCATCAGAGGCGCGTGTGCAAACAACCTGAAGGACGTGAACGTTGACTTCCAAAAATCGGCGCTCACAGTAGTGACCGGTGTCTCGGGCTCTGGAAAGTCAAGTCTAGTCCATGACGTGATTGAATCTGAGGCAAGACGCCGGTTTCTAGAAACCCTTTCACTTTACGAGCGACAGGGAATCCGAGAAGGACCGGAAGCACCAGTGGAGTCAGTGAGCGGCCTAGGAGTATCAGTCTCGATCACACCAGAGAGACGGCTGTACAGGCTTCGTTCAACTGTCGGAAACGCCACTGAAATCTGGCACCACCTGGCAGTGCTCCTAGCTTCAACCGGCGAACGCGAATGCCTTGACTGTGGCGCAAAAATGACTCGACAAACCGGAGAATGGATCTGCCCCAGCTGCAACAACACTGCTCCACTCGCCAAGCCCAGGCACTTCTCGCGATCAACCTACTCAGCTGCATGTCCAAACTGCCACGGCATCGGAACCCTTCAGATCCCCGTTCCACATAAACTGATCATAAACCCAGAGAAGCCCATATGCAACGGCGCCATGTACTCACCGGGCTTCTTTCCAAAAGGGTTCATATGCAAACCATACAACGGAGGCTACTACTTCATCCAAGCATTAGCTACCCGCTATGGCTTCAACCCAGCCACAACCCCTTGGAATGAGATGACCGCCGAAGCGCAGAAAACCTTTCTCTACGGAGACCCCGAGCCTCTGAAAGTAACCTTCGAAAGCCGCAGCAGACCGCCAACCACAAGGAAGGTTGTTTACCGCGGCTTCTACGGCTGGATAAGAGACTGGGACGTCGGCGGAACCTACACAAAGGCACAACCCTGCAACGAATGCTCTGGAACAGGCTTACGGCCGGAGTATCTCGCAGTAAGAATAGCTGGCTACAACATACACGAACTAAGTGAAACGTCTTTGTCCAAGCTCGCACAAGTCCTGCAGGGAACTTCGCTAAGGCAGAAACCATCCAACCATGTTGTGGGAAGCCTACGCAAAATCCTCAAGCGACTGCGCTTTCTAGGACAGGTTGGCTTAGGATATTTGCATCTTAACCGGATTTCTGGTACATTGTCCGCCGGAGAAGCCCAACGAGTAAGGCTCGCGGCTTTGCTTGGTAGCGGACTGACATCTCTAACTGTGCTGCTTGACGAGCCGTCACGTGGAATGCACCCCTCTGAGGTTGAAGCCTTGTTGGCTGCCCTCATGGAGCTGCGGGATGAAGGAAACACAGTAATCGTAGTGGAGCATGACCCAGTGTTCATTCAAGCCGCTGATCAACTGGTTGACATGGGACCAGGGGCCGGTGTTTCCGGAGGCGAGATTGTTGCAGAAGGCAAACCTGAAGAAGTCGCCAAAGGCAACACCGTGACGGCAAAGTGGCTACGCCACGAACGTAGAATTGATTTCGGAAAAAAACGAAGGAAGCCAAAGGACTGGATTACAATAGAGGGTGCTAGAGCGAACAACCTACACGACGCGACCATAAGCATTCCAGTCGGAGTAATGGTTGGTGTCTGTGGCGTTTCAGGGTCGGGCAAGAGCACGCTTTTGATTGACACCTTGGGACGAGCGCTAGCCCCTAAGAAAATAACCACAAGCGTGGCCTACGAACCGTTGGAACCAGGAGAGTACGACTCCATCAAAGGGGCCCCAACCCGAACAGTTATGCTTGACCAAGCCCGAAAAGGAATAAGGAGCCCGGGCCAATTCCTAGACCTCTTCAAACCTCTTCTCGCCCTCTATGCTGAGAGCGAAGACGCGAAAGCCCTCGGGCTCAACCGAAAAGAGCTAAGCAAGGCTTGCTCAGTCTGCGACGGCAGGGGATCCATCAGAACAGACATGGGTTTTCTGCCTGACATCCACACTCCTTGTGAGACCTGCCGAGGAACTGGCCGACGGCCAGAAGCTTGGGAAGTTCGGGTGAAGGGCGTTTCTTACCCTGAACTGAACAGCCTAACAATTGACGAAATATACGACCTCTTCAGCCACGAAGAAATGTTGGTAAGGAGGCTGAAGGCCGCAAAAGATGTTGGCCTCGGATACTTAGTCCTTCGGCAGCCCGGATACACACTCTCTGGCGGAGAGGCGCAACGTCTGAAAATCGCCAAGGAACTCGCACGCCACAACTCCGCCGAAACGCTATACATCTTGGACGAGCCTACAGTGGGCCAGCACTTGGAAGACGTTGATCGGCTCATTGGCGTGCTTCAAAAACTCGTGGACGAGGGGCACAGCGTTATCGTGATAGAGCATCACCCGTACCTCCTTGCCGCGTGTGACTGGCTAGTTGAACTCGGCCCAGGCGGAGGCCCAGAAGGCGGCCACGTGATAGCATCTGGCACGCCTAGAGCTATCGCCGCCGGCGAAACCCCAACTGCCTCATACCTCAAGGGCGTTCTGGAGGGGAAGCTTTGACCAGGGCATCCCTCCTCCTGGCCGATCCTTCGCCAAATCTGCGAAGGCTTACTCTCCTAGAGCTACTGAAGCGTCCGCCAGACGATTCCGAGGTCGAAGAGCTTGAAAGCATGCGCGAAGAAGATCCGATAGTTGCAAGCCTGTTAGCTCTGCAATCCAACAATGGCTCTTGGAGGGAAGGTGACCTTGGAGGCTCGGCGCCAGCTGGAAAACTCCAAGCGACATCTCAAGCACTAACCAAACTCGGCTATCTCGGCTTCAGCAAGAGTCATCCTGCAGTAAAACGTGCTGCGGAATACATGTTCGCGAAACAGCTGCCGAACGGAGCGTGGCCTCTGCAAAGAGGAGTGAATAAGGACGAAGGCACCAGCCTCTACTCAACGATGCCACTGCAAACCGCAATGCCCCTCCGAGGGCTGGCAGCCTGCGGCTACAGCACTGACCCACGGGCTGAGCGTTCGTATGACTGGTTGATGGAGCAGAGACTAGAAGACGGCGCCTGGCCGACAGGAAAGGCGGGTGAAGTCTACGGATACGTGGCTGGCTACCGCCGACTGCCCCACTCCCGCTGGGGATGCCGATCCAACACTACCGCCTCCCTCATTTGCCTGGCCAATCATCCGACTCGAAGGGAAAGCAGAGAAACCCGGCGAGCCCTCGATCTGTTAATGGGACGAGAAACACGAGAAAAGCAGAACGTAGGGTTCGACGTCGCCCGAATCGTCGGCGCGGAACAGAATACAGGATACCTAACATACTACGCCAAGTTCGACCTGGCCCTCATCCTAGACCTGTGCTGGAGAATAGGGGCGAATCGTAGGGATGAGCGCGTTGCAGACCTAATAAGCTTCATCCAGACGCTACAAGGGCCTTATGGACTCTGGCAATACAATCCTCGCCCAGAATGCTCCCGCTGGATAACCTTCGATATACTGCGCTCACTTTTCCGATTGGACGACTCCACTGATTGGCTAAGCGTAGAGCCCCGAACACCCTTCAAAGCGTATCCCAAAAAGCCGAAACGATTCTAGCCGCGACATCGAGCGAACAGAATAACGTGCGCGCGAGAAGCTCTAACTCTTCGACTTCGTGTGACACAAAAAGTGGGTAGGGGAGTAGCGAACCGCCGGCTTACGGCTATTCTTTCCTAGTTTTTCTATAGCGAGTGCCGTCAGGTCTTTCCCAGAGCTCAACTATCAAAGTATGCTTGGCCCGAGGATTCTTCATCTTCCACTTCTTAATGAACTTGTCTCCCATGGTCGTTCACGATTCTTCACATATCGGGCGCTTACGCATTTAAATCTAATGGCTCTATCAGCATCAATGAGCAAGCCCCAACAGCTCTCCAGAAGAAACCATACCTCTTTTGCTTGGAAAAATACCCTGTTCCAGCATTACGCAAGGTTAAGTGATTAACACGCAACAGGTACACTGATGCGCGCGCGCCAACTAAAGCATGAACACTTNCCCATGATGCCTGTAGAGTATACGTCACTGCTTGCCAGTAGCCTCTGTCAACAAGGTCACGTTGCTCTTGNTGAAGAACCCATCAAAATCGCCATAACGATGAATGTACTCGTTGACGAGCAANGTATGGGGCGACGCGACTGAGAACGACTGTTTCAATCCTTCTTCCTGTGAGCCCACGAGGCCTATCAGGAAATCCATGCCACCTTCTTTGAGAGCTGCGAAAGTCTTCTCAATGTTCTCTGTGTTGAATGCTATGTGATGGACCCGAGTTCCATAGTTATGAATGAACTTCTCTGTAGGACCGGACTTCCCATCACTCATGTACGGGGAAATGCCTGATGTGAATACCATTGCGAAATCCTTCTCGGTCAACCTTGCCACGTTTGTTATGGAATTGAAAAGCTTGACGTAAATGGCGAAATCGAAGTCATAGTTGGTGAGGGACATGAACTCAATTATGGCAGCATCTCGGTCCCGCGCTCGTACCCTTGTAGCAGCATGATCAAGTTCTCCAATATCCTTCAAATAGTCGTTCTCCGGCTTCAAAAGTTGCCAATCAAGGGAAACTGAGTCTTTGGTTGAGTAGTCTCGCCTATCCTTCTTCCATTGGATTAAACCGACCGAACCCCCCGTGTACACTGACGGCTCTGTCTGTACGAAGGAGAAACTTTCTTCCTGCATGATCTCATCATTGAGAAATCTTACACCAGCTGATTTCTGGAGGGAAACGTACTTCTCAATGTTAGTTGTTTTGAAAACGAAGGTTTCTAGTCGTGTATTCGGAAGGGTTCCTGCCTTGGGTGACCGGTTAAAGATTTTGAACGGATTCTCCCTTCGTCTTCGCGACGTTATAAGAAAGTCAGAGGAATTTCGACCCTTGAGGACGCAGGTTCGAGATCCCTCGTCTTGGAAGGCTTCATGGAACTCGAGCCCTGTAAAATGCAAAAGCTCTTCAGCAGCTCTTTGCTGCCTTTCAGGTTCTGTGCTGATTATCACAGACTCAAGCCCGCCGACAAGCCCTTCCAGCCCTACGCTCCTGCGCCAATCTCTAACCTCCGAAACCTTTTCACTAAGATATGCATCACTGTTCGTGAAGTCATAAGCAATAGGCGGTGCTGAACCGCAATGTGGGCATTTGCCCTCTCGTGATTCCTCGTACACTTTTTTACATGCAGAACATGCTAATTTCCCCATTTTCATCCAACACCGTAATCGAAAATGTGATTTTATATATCTATTGCTCGTTAGACACGCCAACACCTGCTACCAAGATTCCCTCCGCTTGGCTTTTCAGAAAGTGAGAAATCTTAACTAACCTGCTGCATCTGGTTAGTTAAAGGCGGCAGATCATGGACTCACACATCGCCAAGCGAACTCCAAAAGTCTTCATCAAGAAGGCTAAAGAGCCTCCATATGTCGTTGACGAGTCAGAACTTCGTCGTTTCGACACCAGAAACACGATTTTTGAGAGAGTAGTGTGGGATTCATCATGGGAGGGTTATAAGCGATTGTACGACGAGAAGGTGCCAGAAATAGTTTCAGAGGGAAAACCTGGATACTCACGAGTAGACTTTGCATTAGCCTACGCTTCCTGGATAGTGCATGACTCTTTCGAATCTGGGTTTTCATGGAAGAAGATTTGCCTGTACAGAGAGCCAAAGGCGACAGTTGGTATCGATTGGACGAAGACAAAGCTCGAGGTCGCTGATGCGAGAAGGGCAAACGTCTTTGTTAAACGAGCGGCAAAGCTTTTTGGCGCTTCACTTGTTGGAGTCTGCAGGCTGAAAGATGACTGGTTATACGCGGAAATCGATTCTCCAGACGACTCTTGGAACGTCATTGTCATGGCTGTCGAAATGAATGCTGGTGGAATAGCAACCTCTCCTGCTGCTCCTGCTGCAGCAGTCACCGGAGTGGGATATTCAAAGATGGCCTTCATCCTTGCAGGTATGGGAGAATTCATCAGGAACCTTGGATATGAAGCGCTGCAATGCGGGAATGACACTGCCTTGAGCATTCCGCTCGCAATCGACGCTGGACTGGGAGAACTGGGTCGCAACGGACTGTTGATAACGCCTCAATACGGCCCAAGAGTCAGACTCTGCAAAATCCTTACAGACCTCCCACTCGTCCCAGACGAACCCATAGAGTTCGGCGTAAGAGAATTCTGCAGAGGATGTAGACTATGCGCAGAGCATTGTGAGGCAGAGGCCATCTCAAAGAGTGAAGAGCCAAGTTTTGAGGTGGCATGCAGATCCAACAGCCCAGGAGCACTGAAGTGGTATGTTGACGCGGAAAAATGCTATCTCTACTGGTGCGAGAATGGTATAGACTGCTCGACTTGCATAAAGGTTTGTCCATATAACCTCGCCTCAGCGGGCCAGCTCGAGCTTTCTGTGGAAGAATTCTGGGAACCGGAGAGAGACCGATCCGCGTAGGGAGGGCTGCACTTGGAGGACTACGCATGCACGCATGCATGCGATCCAGTCAGCTTCATCTCTAAGAGAGCAGAACAAGAGGATATCTCCGGCCAAACTCAGGGTGTTGCCATCAAAGTTCTTAGAAAAGCCGGCACGACAAATATTCTACATGGCAAAGATCCCAAAGGCTTGGCAGCCGCAGCCCTGTACATAGCATGCAAGTTAAACAACGAGAAAAAAACGCAGAGAGAGTTGGCCAATGAAGCAGGCGTCACCGAAGTCACCTTGAGGAAGCATTGCAGCACTTTGAACCTGTTTCTGAGATCTTTCTTGGACGTGTGAAGCATCCGCGCGTACTAAGTCAACGCGAGGATCCATAGCACTTCGCGATAGTGGGACTGGACTAGGTTGCAGTTTTTGTGGCTTTTTCTCTTTCTTCTGTTTGAAGTGCTCTTTTGAGAACTTTGCCCACCATAGTCATTGGCAATTCCGTTCGAAACTCAACTTCTCTGATTGCTTTGTAAGGGGCAACCTTTTCGTTGACGAAGTCCATTATTTCCTTCTCTGTCGCATTCTTGCCTTCTTTCAAAACCACAAAGGCTTTCGGGATTTCGCCCGCTACGTGATCTGCCTTGCCAACGACTCCGCAGATTTTAACAGCGGGGTGCTCGTGCAGCACGTCTTCAAGTTCCCGTGGATACACACTGTAGCCCTTGTATTTTATCAGGTCCTTCTTCCTGTCTGTAATGTAGAAATATCCATCCTCATCCATTTTTCCAATATCGCCCGTGAAAAGCCATCCATTTCGAAGAACATCAGAAGTTTCCTCGGGCATTTTCCAGTAACCTCTCATTATCTGCGGACCCTTGATTACAAGTTCTCCTATCTCACCCGCCATGAGCTCCTTCTCTCCGGTATTCATGTCCACGATCTTAGCTTCAGTGTCAGGCCAAGGCAAACCAATTGAACCGATTTTCACAGTTTCCATCGTTCTGTCAAGGGGGTTGCAGTGGGTAACAGGCGACGATTCCGTTAGACCATAGCCTTCAACGAGAACGCCGCCTGTCAAATCCATGAATTTCCGCTGAACTTCTGGTGGAAGCGGGGCTGAACCTGAAATGCAGAAGCGAACCGATCTGCAGTTGTATTTGTCCATATCCGGATGGGCAAGCAGCATTGAATACATTGTTGGAGCCCCGCAAAACACTGTTACCTTATGATCTTGGATGGCCTTGAAGGTGGCTACAAGGTCAAAGCGTGGAAGCAAGACGACTTTCCCGGCCAAATATATGGGGGCGTTCATTCCGGTCGTCATCCCATAAATGTGGAATAGCGGCAGAACAGCCAGAAAGGTTTCTTGACCTTCAGTACCTCTTAGCCATGCGGCGCATGATACGGCGTTCGAGACAAGATTCATGTGGGTTAGCATTGCGCCTTTAGCGGTTCCAGTAGTGCCTCCGGTGTACTGAAGTCCCGCCAAATCCTCTTTTGGGCTGATCTCAACCGTGGGCGGCTTCNGCTCAAACTTGCTTAGGAGATCCTTCAAATGGTGGACGTTTGGTTTGCGCTCAANTTTTCGTGACGGGATTTTCTTCAGCAACGAGCCTAGAAACGCCTTNGCGNTGGGCATATGATCCTTCAAGCTTGTTACTACTACATTTTTCAGCTGGGTCTTTCGCCAAACCTTTTCTACCATGGGATAGAGCAGATCTAGAACGACAATAGTCTCTGCTTCTGAATCACTCAGCTGATGCTCAACTTCTCGTTCTTTATATAATGGACTTATAGCGGTCACGACTGCTCCAATTCGTATTGAGCCATAATAGGATACTATGAATGAGGGCATGTTTGGCAGGAATAGGGCTATCTTGTCCCCCTTTTTCACGCCTAAATGGCTGAGGGCTGTTGCGAATCGGTCAGCAGCTTGAATCAGCTCTTCATACGAAATTTCCCTGCCAAAGTACACTAGTGCTGTGTTGCTAGGGTATTTCTCTGCGGTTTTTCGAAGAAGATCAAAAAGGGAAATCTCGGGATACTCAATGTTTTTAGGAACTCCCTTGGGCCAAGACTTAAACCACGGCCTTTTAGTTTCCTCTCTCTTTTTCCTCTTCTTACTGGACACAATCAGCCCTGCTCCATTAATGAAAGGCGTTGCGGTAATAATGCTTTCCTGCGCAGGGTTTGCTTGTGGGCCACAGTCTAGGCAGCGCGGTTTCGCTATATGCAATCATCCTGATTAGGGTGGAACAAACTCGTATGTCGGCCTTCCTTCAGCTGTGACTTTAGCCGTCAGCTTAACTTTCATGCCGACTTTAATCTCTGACATCTTGAACCCCGTTAGCCAAGCCAGCACTTTCACTTTTTCCTTCAGTCTTCCAATGGCAACAGTGTAGGGCTTGTTCTCTTGAAAGGAGGTGGGCCTGATCACTACGTGTGAGAATGTTTCGATCTCAGCTTCATTGCTGAGCTCTACCCAATTCATTTCTGAAGAGTAGCAGCTGGAACAATCTGCGACTGGTGGAAAATGGAGCTTTCCGCATTTGGCGCATTTGGTTGTGTAGATCCTTCCTTCCTTCAAGCTTTCCCAGAATTTCAGGGTTTTAGCTATCGGGATTTCTTGCTCAATTTTGACTTCCCTGGATTTTATTGAAGGCATGGACACGATGCAGTTATCTCCTTAAAATCGTTACGTAGCAGTAATGCCCCGTTCCGCCTATGTTGTGGGCAAGTCCAACATAGTTCTTTAGGGGAACTTGCCTGCTTTTCTCAACAGCTTCTTCCCTGAGTTGCTTGGTCAATTCGTATATCATGGAGCAGCCTGTTGTGCCTATGGGGTGGCCTTTCGCCTTTAAGCCTCCGTCAACGTTGACTGGAATCTTGCCCCCTATCTCAGTTTGTCCTTCGCGAATGAGTTTTGTGCCTTCGCCTTTGCTGCACAATCCAATGTCTTCGTAGCCCATTATTTCAGCTATTGTGAAGCAGTCGTGGACTTCTGCGAAATCGATTTGACTCGGCGCAGTTCTAGACGTTTTGAACGCTTTCTCAGCTGCTATCGAGCTTGCTTCTAGTCCCAAATAGTCATTTCTCTTGCTCAGGTTCGCTGTTCCTGAAGAGTATCCGATCCCGGCAACCCACACTGGCGTGTCGATTCTCAAGTCTTTGACTTTCTCTTCTGAGGCCAGAACAACAGAAGCGGCTCCATCTGTAATCGGGCAGCAATCGAAGAGTTTCAGTGGTGAGGCTACAACCATAGAGGATAATACGTCGTCAACCGTTATCTTCTTCTGAAGATGGGCAACGGGGTTCATCGCTGCNTATTTATGGTTNTTGACCGCCACTAACGCCAAGTCCTCTTCCGTGGTTCCATATTTNGNCATGTGGGCCCGAGCGTACATTGCGTAGTAGGCAGGGAATGTTAGTCCGAAGTTGTGGAACTCCCATAGGTANTATCCTGCCCTTCCGATCCATTCCATAGCTGTTGGGTTGTCGACTTCTCTCATCTTCTCGAGTCCAACGGACATTGTCATTTCTGCGTGGCCACTGGCTATTGCTGAATAGGCGCTGAAGAATGCCGCACTTCCGCTTGCGCACGCTGCTTCACAGCGAGTCAGCCCTGCCCTTGTCAAGCCGCAGTATTCAGCCACGACGACTGCTGGTAACAACTCTTCGTACCAGGCTCCGGCTCCGGTTGTTCCCAATGCCATGAACTCCACCTCCTTAGCTTCCGCTCCGGCATCTTCCAGCGAGGGCTTTACGGCTTCAAACGCTAGCTCCGAGATGTTCACGTCATTTCTGATGCCGAACTTCGAATGGCCGACGCCGACAACTGCCACTTTCCTCATGAAAACCACGTTGCAATCGCTTGGTTCACAGAAGAGAGAGGATTCCGGGATTAGTTTATTTCCCTTTGAACTCGGCTTTCCGTCTTGACATGAAGGCTTCTACGCCTTCTTTCAGGTCTTCGGTTGAGAAAGACAGGCCCATTAGAGCCGACTCTAGGCGTAATCCTGCTTCCAGGGGGACTTGCGTTCCGAAGTTCAGCGTTTGCTTTGCGTATTTCAGGGCTATTGGCGGGCCTTCAGACAGTTTCTGTGCCATTTCTTTGGTTGCATTTCTCAGTTCGTCATAGTGAACAACCCTGTTGACCAGTCCAGCTGCAAGTGCCTCGTCAGCTTTCAGTCTGGTCCCCAACATTACGATTTCCTTTGCTTTGGCTAGGCCTATGATCCTTACGAGCCTCTGGGTTCCACCCCATCCTGGTATGAGCCCGAGAGCTGTCTCTGGGTTCCCGAGTTCCACGTGTTCTGCGGCTATTCTGAAATCACAGGCTAACGCTAGTTCCAAGCCGCCTCCTAACGCAAAGCCATTAATTGAAGCTATCACTGGTTTGTATATTTCCTCGATTTTCCCGAAAACTTTCTGCCCGAACCGTGAGAACTCCTTCGGCCTTGACGGGCGTGGCTTTGGAAAACATAGTCAAGTCTGCACCTGCGCTGAAAGCTCGATCCCCTTCTCCGGTTACTACTACGCACTTCACAGAAGAGTCTTTTTCAGCTGTCTCCAAAATGTCTGAAAGCTCTTCCATTAGGACGTCGTTAAAGGCGTTCAGTCGGTGCGGCCTATTTAGTATAATCCATAGGACGCTCTCTTCCCTTTCAACCTTAAGTGTGTCGTACGCTTTGCTCAAGTAACATCACATTGCTTATGTTTCAAAGCTGAGCATATATCGCTTTTTGCGGCTTTCTGCTAGAACTTCCTCAGGAGATATTTTAGCACGGTTAACTTCTGGACTTCTGAGGTTCCCTCGTAGATTTCAGTTATCTTTGCGTCTCTGTGATACTTTTCAACTCGGTATTCTCCCAGATATCCATATCCTCCCAAGGTTTGTACGGCGAAGTCTGTTGTTTCCATTGCAACCCTGCTTGCATATTGCTTAGCCATCGCCGTGGCCATCGGATCCATCTTGCCCACGTCAATCAGCCATGCTGATCTGTAGGTGAGCCATCTTGCCGCCTCGATCTTTGTGGCAGCTTCAGCTAGTCCGCAGCCTATTAGCTCGTGTTGAAGTATTGGTTGTCCGAAGGCTTCTCTCTGCTTGGAATACTTGAACGCTATTTCCCAGGCTCCTTGTGCCATTCCTAGGGCTTGTGCGGCTACTCCCACTCTGGTTTTGTCGAAAAACTCCATGCTGTGGTAGAAGCCTCGGTTTGGTTCGCCGACTATGTTTGAGTCGGCAACTTTAACGTTGTCGAAGTTGACTTCTCCTGTTACTGAGCATCGGATTCCCATTTTGTCGTGGAGCTTCGTGGTTTCCAGGCCTGCCGCATCTTTGTCGACTACGAACAGGGTTTCGCCTCTGTATGTTGGTCTAACTTTGGTGTCTGTTTGTGTCAGAACTACTATGAAGTCGGCTGTTGTGGCGTTTGTGATGAAGGTTTTCGTTCCGCTGATCCACCATTCGTTTCCATACTTCGTGGCTGTGGTTTCCATGCGTGTTATGTCGCTTCCGCTGACGTTTGGTTCTGTGAACGCTGCAGCAGACATGTATTCGCCCTTGCAGATCGGAGGCAAGTACTTCTCCTTCTGTTCTTTGCTTCCGTTTTCGAGGATGAGCTCACTGCCGAAACCTCCACTTGAGATGGCCACTCCCAGTGAAGAATCCGCTCTACACATCTCTTCGATTGCGAGGCAGGTTTCCAGTAGGCCGTATCCCTGTCCGCCGTATTCCTGTGGAAAGAAGATGTTCGTGAACCCAAGCTTGGCAGCTTTCCTGTAAAGCTTCGTAGGATACTCTTCTTTCCTGTCGAGTTCCAGAGCTAGTTCTTGCTTGAACTCCTTCTCACAAAACTCCTTAACAGCATTCTTAATGCTTAGCTGCTCCTCTGTCAAATCGAATTTCGTTTGTAGAACCCCCTTCCCGCCTTCTTTCCTGTCCAGCCCTTATCCACATACTCTTCGAGGAGAGGACAGAGCTTATACATTTCAATATCGTATTTGATGTGTAGTTCTTTGAGCTTGTTTGCGATACTGTCCAAGCCTGTTCTGTCTGCGTACTCGCATGGACCGGAAGGCCAATAGGTTCCTAACTTCATTCCTGTATCGATATCTTCAGGGTCTGCGGCTCCGTCGTTGACAAGCCAGGCTGCTTCGTTCACGGCAACGGCCCACGATCGGTCAACATCATACTCGTCAAGTAGGTTGAACGGTATTCTAGGTCGGCCATTCGTCCAGTCATAGAACCCGACGCCAGTTTTTTGTCCAAATTTACGTTCCTTTATCAAGGGTTCAACTACTTGTGTGCAAAGTTTGAATCTTTCACCATAAGCATCTTGCAGTACCTTACCTACTTCGTAGGCGATATCCAGTCCAACGAAATCGGCCAATTCGAACCATCCCATTGGAAATCCGCCCGTGTACTTCGCTGAAGCGTCTATTCCTTCCATTGATGCTTCGCCCCTTTTGAAAGCCCAGAAGGCTTCGTTGAACACGCTACCTAGGATCCTGTTCACTATGAATCCTCTAACATCCTTCTTCACTAAAACTGGAGTCTTCCCAAGCTTCTTGGCTAGTTCAACTAGTGTGTCGATTGTATCTTGGCTTGTCTCTTCTCCCTTTATGACTTCGATCAACGCCATCAGCTGTGGAGGGTTGAAGAAATGCATCCCAGCAACTTTGTCTGGTCGTCTCGTTGCTCTTCCCATCTCAGTTATACTTAGCGTTGATGTGTTTGATGCCAATATCGCGTTTGAAGGGGCAATGGAATCGATTGTGGAAAGCACTTTTTTCTTGATTTCCATTTTCTCTGGGGCTGCTTCAATGGCTAGGTCTGCGTCTTGGGCAGCTTCTTCATAGTCCGATGTTGTCTTTATCCGCGAAAGTGCTGCGTCGGCGTCTTCGCGTCTGATTCTTCTCTTTTCGGTGAACTTATCCAAGCTCCACTTGATTCGTTCTTTGGCCTTTTTCAGAATATCATCGCTAATGTCGACCATCGCGATTTCATATCCAGCCATAGCAAGGATTTGAGCGATCCCGTGGCCCATCGCTCCAGAACCGATGACTATTCCCTTTCGGAGTTTCTCATTTGACAAAACGTCTACTCCTTGAGTCCTTTAATGCCGAATGAGAAATAATAAGACTTTTGAGGCAACCGTAGACATGCGTCGAGCTGGTACACAATGATAGACTCTTCCGAAGGTCTAGTTCGTTGCTTAGCATTTAAGTCATGCATCAGCTAATCAAGCCCATAGCTGACTCCGCAAAGAGCGCCCATCTGCTGTGTATAGCCCGTCTTTATCTCGCCTTCATAATCTATATCAGAACTTGTACCAAGAAAGTGTTGAGAGGTCTTGACGCAGCCAAGAAAAGTAGAAGATATAATGACTCGAGATGTGAAAACCGCTAAGACCGAGGATACGGTCTTGAGAGTAGCTGGCGTGATGAACAAGCATGAAATCGGATGCGTGATAATAACCGAGAACGAGAAACCCGTCGGGATTCTGACTGAGAGAGACATACTAAAAAGGGTGGTCCTCAAAAGGAAGGATCCTGTTGAGACCGCAGTGGGAGAAGTCATGTCAAAGCCTCTTGTAACCGTTAGACCTCAGACACCGGTTTCGCGCGCCGCCCGCAAAATGATAAAAAGCAAGATCAAAAAACTGATTGTGACGCATTACAACAGTCTGCTCGGGATTCTGAGTCTCACTGATCTCGTTCCCTTGTTGGAAACAGAGAATATGATAGACAGTCTACCGCTGAAAGACGCGCCGAAGAGCGTAAGAAAGGTCTTTGAGATATACACCGACCCTATAAGGCAAATACGGAAGAAGTGCCCGTTGACTTTGATGGGAGGGGCTTCGATCAGCTGCATTGGGCCAAAATGCATGTGGTACATAAACGAAAGATGCGCTATGCTTGGCTCAGTTGAAAAGTGAGCCTTTGTAGAAGCTCAATAACAATGCTTTCTTTTGCCAGACAGGCTCCTCTGTGAAGAGAGCAAGCGAGTGGGAGGGGAGAAAGGAAAGAGGCAAGTCTTCCATAAATCGCATGCATGCGTACCTGGCTTCGCTTGCCATTGTCGAAATACGGCGGTCATAACCACTGCATTGGCATTCGCGTCAGGGCCTTCTTATAAAGATGAGACCGACTAACCTCCACCTACAGGTGGGACAATTGCGACCTCGTCTCCTTCCTTAAGCCTAGTTTTGATGCGTTCCAGCAGTTCCACGCTTTTTCCATTAACCAGTAAC
>JGI24422J19971_10000659_pt1 | contig 19650 bp, 23 predicted proteins | sample DeeMarSWOR152_54_FD_19971 | JGI IMG/M metagenome (IMG submission 19971) | reverse complement strand
TGTGACTATCAGAATAGTTGTTAGGTGTCGTTTTTTCATGAGTGTTTCCTGTATATCTTCAACCGAGATATTTTTAATGTATTCCTTTTTTAAATTGAGCACGCTCTCATTTGGATACGTTTCATATCAGAATGGTTACAGGATATATGTTGGCGGTATAAACCAGGTGTTTATTTTTATGAAAGAAAGGTGAAAAATACAAGAGTGAAGAATGCGGGCTTGTCGTTGTAGTTGAGCAAACCTGCTGCTGTGAAACAGTCGAGCCGCCGTGTTGCGAAGTGCCGATGGAACCCGTGGAGACAGCTACGAAACCAAAAGCTAAACCAAAAACCAAGAAAAAAGCCAAGAAAAACTAGACCCTTCAATTGTTCCTCCTTTCTTGGTTATGCCCATGTTCTTAGTAGCCGCAAATTTGTTTCTGTTTCGACTTTTTAGAACAACTGATTACAAATCTGTATTTTGGGTAAACAAGGCTTATTTTAAAAAGTCATAATACTGTAGGGAATTAGGTGCACTATTGACAATACCGAGAGGCAAGCGCAATAAAGCAGTTATAGTTTTACTTCTTCCTGCAATCATTTTTCTCTGGATTGTTGGTTGGAGTCTATATTGGATCGGCCACCAAAAAGAAACGCGGAAAGCTCAGCCTTCTTCCTACCCTAAAGAAGAAGACCATGTAAGCCTAATACCCATGGTTCTTGAAGAACCCTTAGAAATGGAGAACTAGGCAAACACTAAAGGAAGGTCCTTTGTTAACCGTTTAAAGTTGCCCTATAGGCTGCAAAGGTGAACTACGCGTAGCATTCAGCTACTTTTTTCAAAACTTTTGAGGTTCTATGCCAAACTTTTATTTGCGAGCCGGAGCCATTTTTCCGTTTTAGAGGTACACAAGGTTTGTTTCGCGTATTAACTTAGAAGAATCTATGTTTCTTTTTTTCTTGCTTCCTGGGATTCTCGTACGTTGCTTCTGGAATTTCGACTAAGGCTTCGCCTTCTATTGTTGTTACGGTAGCAACGTCTTCTTCGGAGCCTTCAGGAGCTGCTTCAGCAGGCTCAGGCGCTTCTTCTGTTTCTTCCTTCTGAGGGGGAGTTTCGGCTTTTTGCGACTCACGACCTAGCTTAGTTTCGAGCTCTTTCTTTTTTGCTTCCAGCTGAGCTATGGCGTCCTTGGTAGCCTTGTTGCTTTTCTTCAACTCTTCAATCATAGCTTTCTCCTTGTTCAACTCTTCAATCAAAACTTTCTCCTTAAGAGCCAGCACGCTGTTTTCCAAGTTTGTTTGCTCTTCTTTCAAAGAATGCCTCTCTGCCTCAAGCTCCGCTCTCATAGCTTGCAGTTTTTCAAGCTCTTTTAGTAAGCTCATTTTCATCAAAAATACAACGATGATATGAAAGAATAACTTTATGAAAAGGCAATACACATTCACAATTTAGAGCACAACTTAGATAGTGAAATGGCTCACCCAAAATAATAATGTGTATTCTGTTTGGGAGTCCCTCTTTCGATTTGCGTCTCAAAAACAAGCTAGAAGTGCTAAGCAGATAATTTGGAGGCATTAACTCTTATTTGTTGCCCCTGATCTTTGCCTTCTGCACTTAGTTCTTTCTCCTTTCTGAGTGATGGCTGAAAGTTATGAAAGTTATTAAGGAGCGGCATTATCTCTACATGAAGTACGGGAGGAGCTGTAAATTTGAGCTTCAAAAGGCGCATGCATCCGAAAGTCAGCAAAGCTGAGATAGAAATATTCAAGGCATTAAGCGCGGCTGGACTAACCAGTGGTATGGTAACACAAAAAACGATCGTGCTAAAGTCAACAATTCCTGATTTTTGTTGGATCAATAAACGAAAGGCTGTGTATCTGGACGGCTTGCAGGTTCACTCAAATGATAAACAGCAGAAACGTGACGAAGAAATCTGCTATTTGCTGAAGGCTAAAGGTTGGGAAGTGCTCAGAATACCGTATGAACCGCCTTTGAGTGGGAAAGAGCTGAAAAAGATTGTTGCGGCGATCAGAGATTTCATAGGTGCGGATGACAAATGAGGCTTAGCGCGCGCTATTGCAACATTTATAACGATAGTTCTCCCGTTCGGCTTATACGCACGTAAAAAAATGCAAAAAAGTAGTCTGCAAAAACCACACGAATTTCCCCCTCTTTCTTTAGTTGTCCAAAATTTCTTCAGTTAATTGCCAAGGTTTTGCTGTTGCAGATCCATCAGTCTCGTTTTGGGTTCTAGTTCGATGTTACTAAGTGTACCTTTTTTTCCAAGGCTTAGTTGTCTCTCGCCTCTAAACGTCGAAGTTCGCGCATTCTCAATTTGAACGGTGTCTCCAGCCGCAACAGAACCTATCTGTTCATTCCATAGGCACAGTTTTATTTTTCCAGTTTCATCTGCTATCAACGCTTTAGCCAAGCTAGCGAGATTCCCATATCTCGTAACAACGTGCTTCGGCTGCGTAACTTCCAAAACTCTAGCCTTAAGACTGACGTTTTTCATTCCAGCTCGCAAGTCTCGAATTGAACGAGAAGCAGCAGATCTATCTTTCTTGGCTACATGTTTACGGACACTAACAGTTTCCATGAAATTTCTAATCGGATTGCCCTGCCGCGATAAAAATTTCTTGGACACTGGAAATTGTGCAATGACTTCAGAATCTTCCGTAATCAAAAAGATAAATTTGCCTTTTGATTTACCGCGACATTCGATTGAAAGATTACCACATCTGGATTTTTCATTTTCTCCAGCTGAGAGTAAGGCACAAAAAAGCGCGTCAGGATCAACCTCATACTTTGCAGAAAGACACGCAAGATATTCGCCTGCCGACTTTTTACGTCTCAACTTTCTTCACCCTTTCTCCATCTCACATCGTAAGGTAACCATGACCTCTCAGCCATTCTGACTGNTTTTTCCTATATCGCCAGAAAATGTCGCCACGCTTATCCGACTGAAAATCCCAAGGAGAAACCAAAACGATGTCACCTTCTCTAACCCACACCCGCCTCTTCAACTTGCCTCGAACTCTGCACAGCCGTTCTTTGCCATCTTGACACTTCACCAAGATTCTTTCAGCGCCCAGCATTTTAACAGCCGTGCCCAACACATCGTTCGCACTCGGCAACAACATATTTTCAAGGTTTCCCTCGCTTTTCACTTTTCTTTTACCCAACTTTCTCAACACCATCAAACTGCAACTAAATTGCGCTGATGATCTACCAATCAGAACGACCCGAGAAGAAGCGAAATTCGCGCCGCACGTAGCCGATCTGGCTCTTTCTCCCAAGAATTCTGATCTGTAAATACAAACTGCGTAGCACACTATATTAGTCTAACGATTAAGAAAACAAAGTTTGCATGGAATTATGCCGTATTTTTGGTTCTTTGTCAATGTTGAAGGTTAATTTCAATAATAATTTCGGAAGGTCTATAGAAAGGAATCGAAATTGAGGAATGAGTTTTGACCCAGAGATTACTACAATGTCCATTAATACTTTTTGGCGAGAGCCCTAACATTAGAATATGGCCAAGAAGGCGAGAATATTTTTATATTAACCCATCACTTTAATGATGGGATTTGTATCCCAAGTTTTATGCTGCGGAGTTACCAATGTGAACGTTAAAGGCGAAGAAATCCGTCGTCGATTTCCCCGTATCGTAATGAACTTAATAATGACACTTATCTTTTGGGTAATAAGCGCATTTATTCCACCGACGCTTACAAGCCTGACCGTTCCTGGGATCAACATTGAAGCTTCTACACTTGTGTGGNTTCTCACCGTAGTTATTATGAGCATCTTTTTGATTCGTGCATTATCTGATGCTTTAGTATTAGGCGATGTATTAACAGATGTACTAGTTAAAAGGCTGGGCATTAAAGAGGAAAGGTCTCCGAAGCGTGCTGCAAGAGAATTCGCTTACATAATAATCATAGTGCTGGTAGTAACCGCTGTATCCCCAATCTTGGCCACCGTTCAGGATGTTGGGTATTACTTGTCAACTGCAGCGATCTACATTGGGCTTGGGTTGACTATCGTGTTTATCTATGACATCGGTAGGATCATATACAAGATTATCGAAGAAAAAGCAGATTCCTTTGCTGATCTATTGTCACAGAGAGCCCAGAAGAACAAAAGTAGTGACTGAAAATGGACACAATCGTCCTGATTTTGCTCCTCATCTACGTTCTAATACTTCTTATCTCGATCTTGGAACTCACTTCCTTATCAGCCGCTGCATTGATGGGTGCCTTACTTACCGCTTGGTTTGGAATTCAGTACGGCGCGTTCAGTTATCAAGAAGCTTTAGGCTTTGTAGATTTTAGGCTTCTCGGGCTTATAATCGGCACTATGATTGTTGTAGAAGTAGCCAAAAGAGGCGGTTTGTTCAATGTTTTTGCGTTATATGCCATAAAATTTTCTAGAGGGAACCCTGCCTGGCTTTTCGTCGCCATCTGTGTCGTTGCCGCTCTTGTTTCGATGTTCCTTAGCGACCCAACGGCGATGCTACTCGTAGCGGCAGCAACCGTGACCATAACGAAGCTTCTGAACTATGATCCAACACCGTATTTTCTGTCCGCAGCCATAATGATAAACCTCGGAGGAACCAGCACGCTAATAGGGTCAGTAAGCAACATGATTATTGGAATCGAGGCAGGACTGGCCTTCATGGATTTCTTAATCTTCCTAGGCATATGTGAAATAATTTTGTGGGCGTTGACTATTACAGCGCTTTACTTCGTTTTTCGATCAAAACTGGGCGAGAAAAAAGAGTTACCCGAATACAACCCTAGGGAAGGCATAAAAGATAAGAAAATTTTTTACAGGTCTGCCTTTGTTCTTGTAATCTTGCTTGTCCTTTTTTTGACGTTGGATACTCTAGGCGTAGGACCTGAAGCCGTAGCTTTAGGTTGCGGAATCCTTGCTTTGTTAATCAGCAAAGTGGACCCAGCTGAAATTTTTAGAGAAATAGACTGGGAGACAGTTTTTTTCATAGCAGGATTCATGTTTATAATCAGTGGCTTAGAACAGACACAGTTCCTAAGCGACATATCAGTGCAACTCTTCCAAGTTGCTGGAGGTAGCTCCTTCATAGCAACTCAGATGACATTGTGGGTTAGTGGAGTTGCAAGCGTGTTTGTAAGCAATATAGCGGTTGCGTTGACTTTTACGCCGATCATCAGCGCTCAAGCTCTTTCAGGCTTAAATTTGAACGCTATATGGTCTGGCCTTATTTTGGGAACAAATCTTGGAGGCGCTACTACACCATTCAGCGGTGCTGTAGTGATGATGGCGATTGGTACTCTCAAGCGAGAAAAAATTTCCGTGAAGTTTGGAGACATCGCAAAGATAGGTTTAATTACAAGTCTGATTCAGCTGGCCTTTTCCAGCGTCTATCTTACGCTCAGATTTGGATTAATAGGTATGTGAGGGAAATGTGGAAAATTAAAAAGTGGTTCGAAAAGAAGACTGTGTCAAAAAAAGAGTATGACGAGGAAAAAAGAAAATTCGAAATGGCCATAGGAAAACCTTTCATAACTTTGAAAATTGAGCTCCCAGCAGGCTTCGAAGACCAGCGAAACAACTTCTTAGATCTGGAAAACGATATGGAATTTCTAGATGAAGTTAGAGACCTTACGAAGAAGAATCTATTATGGAAACGAGAAACTAAGGAAACATCCTCTACAGAGAGTTAAGAAACTCCAACGACAAGACTACTCCTCAAAAACTTCCATAGCACTTTCTCGAAGTAAGATCACTATTATTGCTTTTTCCTCAGGAAGTAAGCTTAATTCCAAAAAAAAGGGGTATTTTATTGGAGGAAATACACTATGCTGTTTCTTTAGACAATTTCTTTGCCAATGCGAAAGCGATTGGAATCAGCATTATTGCCAGTGCTATCGCAAAAGCCCAAGAAATGTTCGCTACAATGTTCGTAACGCCTGGGAATGTCGCGAAGATTGCGCCTGCTCCGATTATTAAGAAGATGCTATAGAGAATGAATTTTGCGTATCCTGCGACGTCTTTGAATTCTGCATGGTCGTCTGTTATTGATTTTATCAGTCCGTCTGTTAATGCTACGCCTGCTCCGATTAACACGAAGCCTAGTATCAGCGGATATATTGTGTTACCTGAAAGCAGCATAAGATCAAGCGCCAGTAGCAGTATGAATGCTATCAAGCCGATCATCAAAAGGTTCTTCAACATGTCAGCTATCTCGGCTTTTGCTTCAGGGAACATTGGTTTTATCATTCTTCCAATGAATGTCGCCAAGAAATCAACGAGGACGGTGCCAAAGACTATGATGAGGATTCCGCCAAGAAGTCTCGGCAAATAGTCTGCTATAGACGACAAGTAAGTGCCGATGGTGCCGCCTACGTTTAGAATTTGTATCGCGAGGATTATAGCCAATATTGTTATGAAGGCTTTAAGTATGCCCTCAATGAAGCTAGATAGGTCTAAGCCAGCAGACCTGAAGGCTTTGCCTGTAACGGTTTGGTCAAAGGCTCTTTCCATGCCAAGTTTCTCAATGATTTTGTTTGCAGCCTTGCCGACAACTATTCCGATACCATAGCCTACCAGAATCACTATGATTGCGACAAGAATTGATGGTATGGCAGCGATCATGTCTCCAACCATGTCGGATAAAACATCAACGATATTCAGCATTTCTTCTCCCGATGACAATATATGCTTGGAATGATTTATAAATTGTTTCTTGTTGTGCGCCATAGCATAGTGCTTGCCATAATAAGCCGAAAGCGCGCGCCAGTGTTCTATTCATGTATACGTTGAGCACAAATCTATGCACATCAATAATTCAACATAGCCATTTAGTACCCCTATATTGAATAAGTCAAACATTGAAGTGTGAGACAAAGTGCAGCTATCCTAAGCTCACGCCGAGTCCCATTCCGCCTACGATCTTCATGTCTACGGTTGAAGTTACTGCGACCATTGCCTGCAAAATGACTCAGAAAAGTTAGTCTGGAAAAAGTTCTAAAAAGGTCACGGTCGCCCCACTCACACTTGACCGGAGCACCAAGGTTTCCTTAGCTGGCAATGCGTTATTCAGGACAGCAAATTGCTGCCAAAATGTATCTATCAACGCCTCGCTGAGAGCCTTAATTTACTGCAACAGATGAGCAAGCAAACTTTTTTTGGCTATTCATTTTAACTGATGTGCTTTTTTCTTCGCAATTCTGTACCCAGTCTTACCAATACAGCCTCAAAATTACGAAAATCATAACCCTTAATTATGTTTCTGCTCCAAAAGTCTTTAAGTCTTTTCAAAGCCTCCTCTTCAGAGGCTATTATCCCCAGATTCTTGGCAGCTGAAATCTCTATGGAAGTAGGCTGGGGATCAGCATTTCTCCATATGCCCCTCAATTCCCGAAGAAATATCTTCGCAGTGACAGGTCCCACGCCTCTGAATTCTTGAAGTCTGCGCTCCAAATCTCGTGGATTTTTGCTAATTTTGTCCAGTTTTTCAATTTTTCCATCATAACTTTCTAATAGTTTTCTTGCTACGCCGAGGACGTATTCAGCTGTAATTCCATCATAACGAGCGTATCCGCCTCGACCATGGATTTCGATTAGAGTTACTTCATCGCTCGCCGCAATTTTTTCGGGAGATATTAATCCCGCCGCCTTATAAGCCTTGTAAGTTTTCTTGGCAATACTGCTGGAGATTCTACCTCCAAAAAGCATTGATGCCAAAAACCACTTGAATGGTTCTTTTCTAACATCTATTCCAAGCTCTTCAGAATAAAGCTCTCCAAAGTGTTCTAATAATTCATGCAAATTTATCCTGATTCCCCCCACATAATATACGCTCTCGACTTAATCTGTTTAGCGCGCGCTTTAGCAACAATTGCGCTGTTAAGCTGATTACAGTCTCAGTTACAAGTTAGATGATGATCAGAACAAGGTACTGTTGCTATTCAATAGCCTAATTCTTATCCAGCTAGGTTCAGCCGATGCAATAGTAGCGTGCGCTACACGTTGTTTGTAGTAATTCTAATCGTTTTTGAGTTAAAAGTTAATAGTCTCGTTTTTCGGTTTTTCCTTCAAAATTTCTCTAACTAAGTCGACAATGTCTTTTCGAGTTTTTTGATCAAAGGTAATATATGTTCGAGGTGGCGCTAGGGCTACTCCTTCAACATCAAATCTTTTCTTGACAGCGTAAAGCAGCTCACGGATCATCATGAACGCAGTTGGCTGATCTTTCGCTCGACTTAACAAACGAAGCTTTATCCCCCTATCTGTATAATCCATGACTACCACATTTGGCAAATCACCTATTGGCAGGCAATCGGGATGTTTCTTAGCTTCATCCACCAGAATCTTGATCGCCTTATCCAAGTTTGATTCGTAAGTTATTGTCATAAACAAGGGTGCAAGCATTGTTGGGTCTCTCTTAGTATAATTTGTTATGACTTCAGAGAAAAGAGTGGAATTAGGGACAACCAATCGTCTGTTATCCCAGGTTCTCAAAATTGTCTGCATCAGAGTGATGTCTTCAACAAAGCAGAAATTTTCATTGAAAACAACTGCGTCACCAATATCGACAGGTCTGCTAATGGAAGCGAGGAAGCCTGCTATTAGGTTTGAAAGGCTTTGTTGAGCTGCCAATCCGATGACGACCGATGTAAAACCAGCTGTAATTATCAGAGAAGAAACCAAATTTTCTAGGCCTGGAAAAACTGTAAAAACTGTAACGGTGGTTCCCAGTAGAATTATAACTAAAACAATAAGCCTTCTGAAAAAAGTGTAGCTTGTAAATAATTTCTTACTTTTAGCTACTTGTTTTTCTACCCATTTTATCAATAAGCGATTCAACAAAAATGCAACTATGAAAGTTATTGTCAACCCAATAACAAAAGGAAGGAATTGTGGGTAGAAGTCTATATTCAGAATTAATGGGGTCAATAACAAAATCCAATTATTAATCCTTTGCTTATGGCGATCCTTTTGCATTGTTTTCCTTGCAGCAATCATCTTTCAATTATCTATTTTGTTGTCCACAGCTTTATCAACAAGCCAAGAACTTGATTGTATTTTCTCTCCGCCGATTCCCGTCATCAACTCAATCCCCAAGCGCTTACAGGTCTCTAATTCATCTTGTGGAAGATTATCTATTGTTCTGTCGCCTCCTTTTGCAAAAACGTTTGGTCTGTACTTCTCCAGAGTTTTGGCAGCTGAACCGCTCTCGGTCTCTACGTAAGGAACAACTCTGTCCACATACTTGATGCTTTCAATGATCTCTTTTCGCTCTTCAAATTTCATGAAAACATAACCTTTCTTTCTCATCAGCCAAGCGTCAGTATTCAGCATTACTACAAGGTCGTCTCCCAAAGCTTTGGCTGCCTTAAAATGTCTAACGTGACCTACATGAATAGGGTCAAATCCGCCGCAAACAGCGACCAAAATCCGCTTCTTTTCCATAACTTATCACTACTGACTTTGTATAGCAGCTCAATCGTAACTCTAAATGTTGGGTTCTCCGCTATCCAAATCGAGCTGATGACTCCTTAGTCTTTATTAGTCCTGTGTTATCTCACCCAAACGGTATCGGTTTCATAGCCTATTCTTCGAGTTTTGTGATAAAGGTAAACATGAATCCTGTAAAGACCCTCTTCTTCTGGTTTCATATCAACGGTGTACCTAGCCATTTCTCCAACAGACAATTTCTTCGTTTTCATCTTGCCTAAAGCTTCAACTCTTCCCGAAGGGCCCTCCAATAAAAACTCCAGGTTTAAACCTTCACTTTCTTTGTTGCCCATAACAGTGGCTTCGCACGTTAGATTTTTGCCGAACGGAGGGTATGGTTCCGTCAATATAAATACACTTCTAAGTTCAGCAACCTCCAAACCCACTTTGAACCGTATGCCTGAGGTTTCCCAATGAAAATGATTGTGGTTTTCCCTTCCATTGATAGTTGCATACAGGCTTGCCGTGTTGTTTGCTTCTATTTGGAAAAACACATTTTGCTCTTCATTAGGCCTTAGGGTGGGTATGTACTTTCCTCTTCCATGGATAGTGATTGCATATGAGTCCAGAGAGTTCAACCTCACATCCAGCGCGCTCAAGATTTTGCGGCCAATATTCTTCAGAGCCAATGTAGCCCAATAAGTTCCAGACTGCTCAACAATTTGTGGGCTCAAGTTGAATTCGATAGGATGTTTAACTGCCGTTCTCTCATTGACTTCAGTTTTTCTCATAAGATTTCAATACCTATATCATCTAATACAAATTCAAATTTGAAATGTTAACAAATTGAATTCTTCCTTCAAAACACCTTTTATGAAGCCTATAATGTGTATTGCTAGCTGGGCCTAAGCCTTCAACAATATGTTCGACCCGTTGAAGCGTCGTCTTTATCGCTTGCCGATCTTTCGTCGTTTTGATCGGTTTGCTCGTTGCTTCAATGCAATTTGTTTAAAGCCTGCTCCCCAGCTAAACATTTTTAATGTTCTCAGCGTACCTTATAAAGGTTAATTTTTAGCATTAAGGTAAGATTATTGGCGCTGGTTCTAACAGACACAGGATTCAACTTGAATGACAAAATTTGACTCGATTTAAATGCTTGAGCTGCAAAGCCAATATTACATTGGTAGCCCACGACAACAGAAAAAAGGATCTAGTAGAATGGGTAGAATTCAGCAAAGAAAACGTGCAGTTTTATTCGCTGGACAAACTTGAAAAAGGGGTAATTACACGCACGCGCTCATACATAAAGTTAAAAGATTTGAACGTTAGTTAAAAGACTGTGCGGAGAATCTGAAAATCAAGTTTTTTGCTTGTTCAATTCTCTCAGCGTTTTTCTTTGTTTAAGCTTACGCCTAAGTCTGTAGCCCAGTCTTACCCTGTACCAATTTCCATGAGTGTTTCTATAACGTTTCTTTCCTTTATCTTTCCTTTTTGGTTTCTTCCTCATTTTTAAGCCACAAATAAAAAAGGTTGCATTGGTTTACTGCTTTGGAACTGTAGCTTTTTACGCGCTTTTACACTCTCTAATACTTTTCAAGTCTAGAAGAGACTTGTTGAGCGTTATTACATCGCCCACTTTCTTAACGGCGTTTATAGGCAAACAAACCGTTACGGAACCAAGCAGAGGCTTCTTGAACCCAAGTTCTTCCCCCACTTCTTTCGTTAGCTCCACATCCAAATGAGTTATGGTCCACGTGCTTATGTCTGCATGAGCACCACCTACTTCTCCAAGAGTGTACGCATCGGATGTGATGACTGACATTCCGTTCAATTTACTAACTTTCAAACCAAAATCACCAAATATAATATTCTCAAGACAATATTTGAACTTTCTGAAGATTTGCCCAATTGTTACGCAAATTACGAAATAAGAAACCAATACAAAAATAAGAGCCAGAAAAAGAATACTTGCAACCGCAGGACTTTTTAGCTCTACTGAACAGTTATTTAAGATGTGAAATCTACGAGTTCTTTAAAGACGTTAGTCTATCCTATAGGCTAATCTATAATTCGTCCATGGAAACCATTTTATTTTAGTTTCTAATCTACTCAAAAACTGTTCGATTCAATTCCAACAAGATTCCATCTGTTTTGATCAATTTGCTTTCCTACTATAACTCTGTCAATGGAAATCTTATTCGCCTTAGGTACTCTCTCGCAAACTTACGATCATAGGGCAATTCCTTGCTTTTGAGAATTTGACCCTCAAGCCGATCCAAAGCCAAATGAAAAGTCTGTTCTACTCCCCACCCCTCGCCTGAACTGAAGAATGAACCCCTTATAGTTCTAAGTTGTAATCGACAGTGAACTAATTGATCCCCTTTAAGGTTTGATCCATGAGACTTCATATAAACGAGCAAAGTTCCAGACTCAAGCGTTTTACCATACCTTTGCGCGAAAGATTCAAAGTCATCAATCATGAAACTCCGCTGCACATTATTAACACCTAAATCTTTTATGGAAAACTGAACCGAAAGCCTTCTGTAAGGTTTCTCCATCTGAGCAATTGGTTCAAGAAAATCCAACTTGGTCAAGATCCCCACAGGTCTCTTTCTTTTAGCAATGACCAAAGATGAAATGTCAAACCTATGCATTTTTTCAACAGCATACTTGAGTTTATTCGTAGGCAAAACGGTTATGGCAGGTTGAGACATTATCCCTTTAATGGGAAAGCTTAGAACAGGAACTTTTTCGCCAACAATCTCTCCGTATGTCTGCCGCTCTTTTGGCTGAAAAATATTTTCTATCACATCATGGACGCTAAGCAAACCAGCAAGTCTTCCATTCTTGACAACTGGAACGTGAGAAATGTCATGTTGCCTGAATAGACTCAAGGCAGCACCTACGGATTCATCTTCTTCGAGAACAAATGGTTTTTCACTCATTATCTCTTTGATTTTTTTGTTTCCCCATTTCTCTAAAATCACTTCATGAATGATATCTTCGTCACTTACGAAGCCCACAAGTTTCTCTCCTGAAAAAACTGGAAGTTGTCTAATGTTGCTTTCTATCATTAGCCTAGCTGCCTCGCTAATCGAGGTTTCTTCCGCAACTTTAGGCGCAGACCTCATTAGGCTTTTAACTTTGGTATTTGAGGGATCACGCCTTGACCTTGTAATCCATCTGCGTGTAACAACAGCTTTGTATTGATTTTTTTCGTCAAAAACAGCTAGAACTGGAGGTTTTTTCTTTTTAAATAATGAAAAACATTGGGACAGAGTATCGTCTTCATGAACCTGAGAGAAACCTTTTGAAAAAACATCTTTAACTTTAAGCATTGAAAACACTTCAATAATTACTATTCTTCTGGCGTGATTTAAAGATTGAAAGTGAAAAAGCAGCACTTAATCAGTCTTGAATGGCTCTGAAAAAGATCGCTAAATATGAACGTATATAAGCAGTGCTGAGAATAATGTATTTGTGCACTTGTCCGATCTTGGTCATTTTAAGTGCACATATTGTGATAAATAACCGAGTGGAGGTGGTAATTTGTCTGAGAATTGGCGGTCTAATTGGTTCCGTAGACCTTGGCCCTTCGTAAGAGGCTTCAGCGATCTTGATGAGATTTTCCGTGAGACTGAAGAAGCCATGGAGAGAGAATTCAAAGAGCTGTCAAAATCGGCTCCAGAAGAACTTGTTCGCGAACGAGTTTTGCCAGACGGCTCTCGAGTTAGAAGTTGGGGACCCTTTGTTTATGGATACAGTGTTACTATAGGTCCTGACGGCAAACCGCATGTTAGGGAGTTTGGTAATGTAACTCCAAAAACTAGGTTGGGAAAGCCCAAAATCGGCATCAAGGAAAAACGGGAACCGCTCGTAGATGTATTGGAAAGCGAAGATGACATCAAGGTGGTCGCTGAACTGCCAGGTGTAGCAAAGGAAGACATTGATCTTAGCGGGACAGAAGCTGGTTTGACGATTTCTGTTGATACTCCAGGTAGGAAATACTACAAGGAATTAGAGTTGCCTTGCGAAGTAGATCTTGAAAATGCGAAGTCTACGTTCAAGAATGGAGTGCTTGAAGTTACTCTGAGAAAGAAGAAAGAGGAAAAGCCGAAAGGAAGAAAGCTAAAAGTAGATTAAGCTAAAGCCTCTTTTTTTGCATGAAAATATTTTGCAATTGTATAACAAGGGGTGTTACGTGACTATTGTTAAAATCGTTGAGTTGGTTGGAGTTTCTGGCAAAGGCTTCCAAGATGCTGTTGAACAGGCAGTTATGCGCGCAGCAGAGAGTCTCCGAAATATAAGAGGAGTTGATGTACTAAATTGGACCGCAAAGGTCAAAGATGGAAAAATCATGGAATATCGAGCAAACGTCAAGAATTCCCTTAGCGTTGAAACAGCCAGTGAATAAATTTAAATCGTGAAAGAATCTCCAAAAAATTGAAGCAAGGCGCGTTAGAATACAGGACATAACAAGGGCTCAGCAGCTCTTAACTGGTTTTTTAAGGAAAGCGTGATGTTATAGTGTCGGTTGGGCAAGATTACTATGAACATTGTGTTTCACAACTAAGTTTAGCTATGTTCTTTCACGGAAGGCGGTATTTTTGGGGGCATTTCACTCAGTGGAATTAGAGGTTCCTTCTTTTTGACGCCTTTTCTTCCCTCTTTGTGAACTATTTCAATGTGATTAGCTAAACTGTTTTCAGCCTTTTGCCTGTCATCTTCTGTCGTTTTCCACGTGCAAATTGGACACTCAACAGCCCATTTTCCATCTTTTTCTTGTTTCGCCATACATATCCTCATTATTCTTTCGCTTGGAAGTTTATAAACTTGAAATAGAACCTATTTTTTGCAAGAGGGGAATTAATTAGAAGTGCTGCTTTCAGCGTTGTCAGGGATAAACATATAGGCTTGAAATCCTTATGGTTTTTGCTTAATCAGAAGGTGATTTTTATGGTTGTTAGTGATAGTAAAAATGAGGGAAACGCGGACTTTTTGATCGATCTCAATTTTGAAAAACGAACGCAAAGTTTCTTCGAAGAAATTTTGTCGTTCCCGTTAGATGTAGAACTGGTGATACTTTCAGATGAAGCGTATAGTGAAGAAATCGATGCCACTTCAATGGCGGAACTTCGTTCATCGACTGCAGAAGAAAAGATAAAGACTCTTAAGGGGGTCGCAGAGAAAAAAAGAGATAAAATATACGTTAGAAAAATAGGGTCCAAAGCGTATCTTGCTCAGATTATAATAGAATTCTTGAAGGCTTACTATCCAAATGTGCCTAAACAAAAAATAAGTAAAGCTGCTGAGGTGTTTGCTGACGCCTATCGTTGCTACGTTCGCCTCTACGATGAAGTAGATTTAAGACGGTTTTTTGTGAGGCTTTGCACGGAAACAGACACAATTTTCAAGTGGACAGGACTACCAAAACAGCTTTAATCAGTAGAAAACATAATCAGTGAAATGAAAGCAGGCAACAACTCTGAAAGGATGGAATTGTTCGGCTTGAACCTGAAGCTTTCGTCGGGTAGACTTGCAGAGATAGGGCCCATCCTCCGCCGATTCTTTATCAACACGTTGTTCGATTCAACTTTCACCCAATTAGGAATATTGATTGGTTCAGCATTTGCCGATAACCCCGATTTGCGGTTGGTTATAGGAACCTTGATTTCTAGCAGCATAGCTCTTGGAATTTCAACAGGTGTCAGCGTTTATGAATCCGAAACTTTGGAACGGGAGAGAAGAACCGCTGAGCTTGAAAAGGCATTGTTCAGAAAATTAGACAAAACTCGGCTTGCAGAAACCTACCGAAACTACGCACGACTTCTTGCTCTAGTTAACTTTGTAACCCCTCTTATCTGCTGTGCAATAATAGTTATGCCTATAGCGGCCGCATTTTTCAATATACTTGCGCCTTCAGTAGCATCTTGGTTTTCTATCACATTAGCCATGGCGACACTTTTTGCAGCTGGCGTCTATTTTGGAAGATACGGTAAGCGAAATCCGCTTAGAAAAGGACTGCGAATGGTAGGATTTGGCGTTATCGCTTTTGCAGCAGGATATCTGATACAGACCTTGTTGTAAACAAAAAGCAAATACTCGGAACTATTCTCTATTAACGTTGATTTCATCTATTCCTCTAACGGATACACCATATTGATCCATAATCTTCGACACGGACTTATAATCTATATTCCAACCTTTGATTGTTACTTTTAATGTTTCAGTTTTGGCATCTACCTCGCTTACAACTATTTCAATTTCTGCTTTTTCGTCAACTGAACCTAAGGCTTTCGCAAGCTCAACAATTGATAATTCGCGTGGTTTAAGCGCGTCCATTAAAATTCGTCTTACGGCAACTGGCATATCGCATCAAGTACAATTAGATTTCGTTGTTTAAAAGAATTTCAGCTTCATGCTATCAAGAGGAGACCTGTTTTCTACCCTAAGAGTTTATTTGTGCAATTCCAGGGTTGGAGGGCTTTTGCAAGTTCAGGGTTTTAACAGTTTCATTAGACCTTTCAGGGGTAACGTGTTAATAACGTCATTCTCATTCAGCCAACCTCTTCTAGCAGTAGCTATGCCTAACCGCATGTACTTTAAATGCTCTCTGTTGTGCGCGTCTGTGTTTATTGCGAGTTTACATCCGGCTTCCTTTGCGGCTCGTGCATGAAAATCATCTAGGTCTAGCCGTTCTGGAAACGCGTTAATTTCAAGAAAAGTTTCAGTTCGTTTCGAAGCTTCGAAGAGTTTTTCCATATCGATTGGAGAAGGCTTCTTTGTGTTTATTTTTCGACCAGTCGGATGCCCAAGAATGTTGACATTGCCACTTTCAATTGCTGCTATCAGCCTTTTCGTCATCTCCTTTTTCGTTTGGTTGAAATTGGAATGCACGCTTGCAACCACAATATCCAATTCTTTCAGCACACTTTTTTTGGCTTGCAGAGCGCCGTCTGCCTTAATATCAATTTCGGCGCCTTTCAAAATCTCAATATCTTCAATCTTTGCGTTTATTCTTTCTATTTCCTTAATCTCTTTCCTAATTTGTCTCTCGTTCAAACCGCCAGCAATCTTCATTTTGCTGTAGTGATCACTGATGCAAATGTAACTGTACCCTAAGGCTTTGGCTGCCTCAGCCATCTCCTCTATGGTATTTCCTCCATCACTCCATTTCGTGTGCACCTGCAAATCCCCCTTGATCGCATCATACGCTATAAGTTTAGGAAGCTTGTGCTTCTGAGCCGCTTCAATTTCTCCCCTGTTCTCTCTAAGCTCTGGCGCTATCCAATCCATGCCCAGTTTTCTGTATGCCTCTTTTTCGGTTTTTCCAGCTATCTGGTTATCTTTCTTAAACAAGCCATACTCGTTAAGTTTGTATGATTTGCTCATGGCTATCTTGCGCAATTTGATGTTGTGGTCCTTGGAGCCGGTGAAGTACATTAACGCGGCGCCAAAGGATTTTTCCTTTATAATGCGTAGGTCAACGCGAATGTTATTCTTCAAGATTACCGAGCATTTTGTGACACCTTTCCCCAGAACCTCGCGCACGTTTTTCATAGACACAAAAAAATCGGCCACTTTCTTTGGTTCAGTTGAAGAGACAAGTATGTCTATGTCACCGATTGTTTCCTTCATTCTTCTAAGTGAGCCAGTAACCTCTATTTGGCTGACTGCTTTCTCTTTTTTCAACCGCTCCTTAATTTCATTAGCTATGGGCATTGCAAAACCTAGTAGAATTCGCTCTTTGCCGCGTCTGGCGAGTTCTAAATGCTCAAGTATGTTTTTCTCGGTTGTGGGACCGAACCCTTTGATTTTGCGAATTTCATGCTGCTCAGCAGCGCGCGCTAAATCATCCAACGTTTTTATCTTCAATTTTTCGTAAAGTTTCTTCACGCTTTTTGGTCCCATCCCCTCTATGGAAGTTAAAGCCTCAATATCAGCAGGCATCTGCTTCTTTAGCTTCTCCAGATATTGCGATGTTCCCGTCTCGATTATTTCAGCGATTTTCTCCGCAATGCTTTCGCCTACTCCCGAAAGCTCCTTCAGCTTGTTTTCTTCGTAAACTTCCTCTATTGACTTCGAAAGAGATTCCACGGTGCGCGCAGCTTTGCGATAGGCACGCGGTTTGAATTCTACATCTTGCATTTCCAAAATATCTGCAATTTCGTTCAAAATTTTGGCTACTAGTAAATTTTTCATTTAACAATTCATCCGTTTGTTACTTCTTTCTTGAGCGCCTAAACATTTCCACAACTTCGCTAACTGTGGTTGCTTGTTCAGGCGCCTTTTCACCTCTCCACCTCTTGAACCTTGGAAAACGCAGTGACAATCCACGCTTTTCTTCGGCATCCCAATCACAGGTGTGCGCCGGACTTTGGGTAATCTCGGAACCTAACACTTCAACCATATATTTTGGGGTAAACCAATAATCAGGAAACATCTCCTTGTTAACAGCAACGCGTGCAGGTTTTTTGCTGACTTTTGCGTCTTCAAGTTTTTCAGGTAAACTGGAAAGTTGTTTATCGTAAAAGCCGCTTCCAAGCTTGCAAACAGTCTGGAAAACATCTTTCTCACTTTCATACGCGGCGCACAACAGTGCTCCATAGGTTCCGGCTCTTTTACCTTTTCCTGCGTATGCACCAACCACAACTAGGTCCAGAGTGTCGGACAGTTCTGTGGCGTAGCTTGCTTTCCATTTAATCCACAACCAACCACGCGCTCCAGCTTGGTAGTAAGAGTCGGTAGCATTTGACTTGCACACAATACCTTCCAGTCCTCTTTCCAAACAGTCTTGGAAAAAATCGTCGATTTCTTCCAGTTGAGCGCTCACCATGCGGTTTGCTACAGCAACACGTTTGTTGTTCTTGACTATTTTTTCCAGTTTTTTTCTCCGTTGGGGATAGATTGTTTTCAAGTAGGATTTACCATTAACGCAGAGAACGTCGAAAAGCATGTACTTAACAGGCATTGTCTCCGCAAACTCTTTTACTTTGTACTTTCTCCTTCGCTGCATAAGCTTCTGAAATGGTTCAAATGCTTTTTCTTCAAAATCGTAAGCCACGACTTCCCCGTCAAGAACTGCCTTCTTAGCTGATATTCGTTTGCTCACTTGATTGACAATTATTGGGAATTGACTTGTGACATCTATTAATCTTCTAGAAAACAGCTTGACTTTATTGCCGTTTTTATGCGCTTGGATTCTTTCTCCGTCATATTTCTCTTCGGCAGCTACTTCCTCAGACTTTATGTGCTTCATTATTTCAGAAAGCTTGGAGACGCGTTGAGCCAGCATCGGCTTTATCGGTCTGCCCAAAGAGATTCGGATACGCTTGACTCCTTTTAACCCACTTCTTGCCAGGATTTTGGCGACGTAGCCTATATCCGAACAAACATTGTAGGCGTCCTCAAGGAGTACCCGTTTTTCCTTGGATCCAAGAAAAGCGACAGCAAGAGCATCTAGCAGTGTCATGTCCGCCACCCCAAGGCGCATCTCGCCTAACGCAAGCCTTATTACGTATTTTCTCTCCTCAGGACTAGCCTCAGTTAAGATGGTAGCCAGCGTTTTCTCTTTGACTTCTTGAGAGCCAGTTCCCTTGGCTCGGGCAATTTTAATTAATTCTTTGTGTAAATTGCTCACCGAGAGCTTTCCCTTGACTGAGATTCCCATGATTTTCCTCTTTGCTGCTTTGTCAATTTTCAAAGTGACTGTGCCCAAGTCACCAAATTTTTTCAGTTTATTTTCGATGACAGTTTTTTCTATTCCGAAAGTAAGAGAAATAGCCGACTTGGCGATTTCTGTGCCTATTCCTAATTGCACATTCTTATAGGCAGCTGCAACTTCTCCAAGGGTGAAATAGCAAACAATATCGATGCTGCTAACTGTAGCTTCTTTAAGCAATGAGGCTAAAGTCTGAACCATTGCGTTCTTAGAAGATGTTTTTTCTAGGTTTTCAAAATAGTTAACAAGGTAGGAAAAGCGCAAAGAATCTCCTAGATAAAATTATCAAGAGCGCATAGAAAAGATTTGCTGTATTAATAAAACGATGTGTAAAAAATAGTGTATAAACGTAGTTATTAAGAGCGCGGGGTCTGGAAAAGACCTTAAATGTGTTAGAATGAAAAGCTCGTTGCTATGAAAATGGCATAAATAGAAAGGAAAACGGCACCTTCCCTCCAAGTCAGCTTTCCACTAGAGAGAAAATACCACAAGAACAGGTTAGTGAT